>Ga0181526_10001778_pt1 | contig 19893 bp, 22 predicted proteins | sample PEATcosm2014_Bin_35_FD_119750 | JGI IMG/M metagenome (GOLD analysis project Ga0181526, IMG submission 119750) | Peatland microbial communities from MTU Mesocosm Facility, Houghton, MI, USA - PEATcosm2014_Bin06_30_metaG | ecosystem: Environmental > Terrestrial > Soil > Wetlands > Peat | place...
CGCAAGGATCTCTGGAGCCGTCCATCGAGTCGCTGCTGGAGTTCGCATGCTCGTTCGTGGATGCCTGGCCCGAAGGCAGCGCTGCGCTGCGCGTCGTCCCGGACAGTCGCGATTCGATCGCCAATCCGCCCTATTCAAAGGATGGCATGTGGCCGGCATTTCTGCGCCAACGCAAATGAGTCGCATCTGACATGAGAGCTGCGCCGTGAAGGCATCGGTCTTTGTCGGCACCAGCGTGGACGGCTTCATAGCGCGGCTCGATGGCTCGCTGGATTTCCTGCCACCCGACGGTGGCGAGCCGCACGGCTACCGGGATTTCATGGCGCAGGTCGATGCGCTCGTCATCGGTCGTCACACCTACGAGACGCTGCTCGACTTCGACGTCTGGCCGTACGAGTCACGGCCGGTGTTCGTGCTGAGCACGAGCTCGCTGATGACCGCCCCTCCGGGTGCGGTAGTGGAGCGACTGTCGGGCCACCCATCGGATATCGTCGCGCGGCTGGCCGAGCGCGGCTTCCGTCACTTGTGTGTGGATGGCGGCATCACCATCCAGGGGTTCCTGAACGCCGGGCTCATCGAGCGCATCATCATCACGCGCGTACCGGTGCTCATTGGCAGCGGCATTGCGCTCTTCGGTCCGACGACGCGCGACATTGCGCTCAGGCACGTCGAGACGCGTCAGTACGCGAGCGGTCTGGTCACCAGCGAATACGAGGTGCTCGCGCGCAGCGCACGCTGAGGGCGCGGGGCCGTGGGCTTCAATGCGCCCGGAGCCATCGTAGATCGTGCCGTTACGCACTACCAGATCGTGGAGCGCGCTCGTTGGCGGCCGCAGTGATTGGATGCCGTCCTGTTTCGAAGTCGACACGCCGGACTTATGCTTGAGCGTGACCGTTTCAGGGGGAGCCTGCATGTCAACCGATGGTCTGGTGCCGGCGTGCGTCGATGCCGACGCCCGCAATGAAATCCTCGCGCGCGGATTCACGCGCCGGCCGCTGCCGTTCGACATCGATATCGCGCGCGCTTTGGCCGAGCTTGCGCACGCGGCCTGGTCGCTGCCGCGTGACCAGTACTACCAAAGCGGGGATCGGTTTCGAACGCTGAATCGCTTTCGGGCGCGCGTGCAGCAGGGTGGTGTCGACATCGAGCCGAGCGATGACTCGCAGCCTTACGTGCAGCTGCGCAAGTACAACGCCACGCTCGGCGGCAAGCCGCGCACATATGGCCCGCTGCCGCGTGCGCTGGTCGAGTCAGCCGGGGTTCGAAAGTTGATGGCCCATCACCTGATGTACCTGCCGCTGTCCCGGGCAGGTCAGGCCTACTCGGTCAACCTGCACGTCATTCGATTCGCGGCGACGCCGGCCCGTCCCTGCGATACCAGCCCATCGGGATTGCACAAGGACGGTGAGAAGTACCTGGCCACACATCTGCTGGCGCGCTGTGGCGCCGAAGGCGGTGAAGTGGTCATCACGGACAACGAGCGGCGCGAACTCGACCGCTTCACGATGCGCGAGTCAGGCGAGTGCTACGTGTTCGACGACGACCGCATCTGGCACATGTTGACGCCCGTGCAGACGGGGGTCGGCAGCCAGTATGGGTATCGCGATACGGTGACATTCGATCTGCTGCCCGACGGCTGGCAGCCGGAAGGCTGACGCTGTGCGCGCACGTTGCTGCGCACTCCGCATTAAAGCGCTGCTGCGCGCAGATCGCGCGTCACGACGCCCATGCGCAGCATTTCCTCCTCGTGCGGCTCGTCGCGGAAGGTCTCTGCCAGTGCCTCGGCGTACCAGCGCCGCATCGATGCGAGCTCCAGCAGGCGCCTCATGTAGGCCGAGGCCGTCGCATCGAGCGGCAGGCCGTAGCTCTGCACGCGGAACGCAACCGGCGCAAAGAAGGCATCGGCTGCGCTAAACGCGGCGCCGGCCAGGAACGGGCCGCCGAAGCGTCGCAGTCCCTCGCCCCACAGCCCGGCCAGCCGCTCGAGATCGCGCTCGAGCGCGGGCGGGTGCTCATTGAGCCGCACGCGCACCCCACAGCTCATCGAGCAGCGCGTGCGCAGCGCCTCAAAGCCGGAATGCATTTCGGCCGCGGCGCTTCGCGCCCAGGCGCGCGCGAGAGGATCGGCGGGCCAGACGCCGGTATGCCGCTCGGCCAGGTACTCGGCGATCGCCAGGGTGTCCCACACCAGGACGCCGTCATCCTGAAGGCAGGGCACTTTGCCCGCGGGGGAGAGCTGGCGATAGGCCTTCCATTCCGCGAGCCGCCCGAAATGCAGCAGCTGCTCCTCGAACGGGATGCCGAGCTCGGTCATGAGCGCCCAGGCGCGCAACGACCAGGAAGAATAGTTCTTGTTGGCAATGTAGAGCCGGTACATCCTCATGGATTATCGCACCGCTGATGCCAACCTGCGCGACGTACAATGGCCTCCGGCATGAACACCGCGCCGCCCGCCGAGAGCTCGACCCGCCGCTACGACAAGGCCTTCCTGGGACATCCGATCGGGCTCGGCTTCCTGGCCTTCACCGAAGGCTGGGAGCGCTTTTCCTACTACGGCATGCAGACGCTGCTCGTGCTCTACATGACGCGGCAGTTGCTGCTGCCGGGGCACATCGAACGCATTGCCGGCTTCACGGGATTTCGCGCCGTCGTCGAGCGCCTCTACGGCCATCCGCTGTCCACCGTTGCGCTCGCCTCGGCGATTTTCGGCCTCTACACCGGACTCGTGTACCTGACCCCGATCGGCGGCGGCCTGCTCGCCGATCGGTGGCTCGGCCGAACGCGCACAGTCACGCTCGGCGCGCTGCTCATGGCGGCTGGGCACTTCTTCATGGCCTTCGATCTCACATTCCTGCTGGCGCTGCTGTGCCTGCTGATCGGCGTGGGCTGCTTCAAGGGTAATCTTGCGAGCCAGATCGGCGCGCTGTACGCGCCGAGCGATCTGCGTCGCGCCGATGCGTACCAGATCTATTACCTCTTCATCAGCGGCGCGGTCATCGTGTCGCCGCTCGTGACCGGCACGCTCGGCGAGAGCTATGGCTGGCATTACGGTTTCGGCGCCGCCGGCATCGGCATGCTGATCGGGCTCGCGGTCTACCGTGCGGGCCGTCGATGGCTGCCGGCCGAGGCTCCGGTCCAAAGCGTGCGCGCGAGCGCGCATGCACGTCCCCGGCTCACGCGCGATGAGCGGCGCGTCGTCCTGGTACTCATCCTGCTGCTGCCCGTGCTCACGATCGGCACCGTGGGCAATCAGCAGATCTTCAACGCGTACCTGCTGTGGGTGCCCGATCACGTCGATCTGGTGTTCTTCGGTCATCGCATGCTGACCACCTGGCTGATCACGCTCGATGCAACCGTCAGCATTCTCGGGCTGCTCGGCGTCATGGCGTTCTGGCGCTGGTGGTCGAAATTCCTGAAGGAGCCGAGCGAGATCGACAAGATCGCGCTCGGGTTCCTCTTTTGCGTCGCCGGCCAGCTCTCGCTCGTGGCCGCCGCGGCCGTCTCTGCCGGTGGACACAAGGCGGGCATCGGCTGGGTGCTCGGATTCGAGGTCATGAACAGCATCGGGTTTGCGAACGTGCTGCCTGTCGGACTGGCGCTGTTCGCGCGCGCTGCGCCGAAGTCGATTTCGGGCATGATGCTGGGTATCTATTTCCTGCATCTGTTTGCGGCCAACAACCTCGTTGGCTGGCTCGGAGGCCTGCTCGAGCAGCTCTCGGGCACCCAGTTCTGGGGGCTGCATGCAGCGCTGGCCGCCGTGGCGGCGCTGCTGACCTTCGTAGCGGCGCGCCTGTTCCATGCCTTGCTGGCACCCGGTGAGACCGATGGCGCGTCTCAGGGGCGCAGGAATTTGTAGAAGATCCGAGTGGCGCAGGCTCCGCCGCCCGGCCAGAGCGCGTAATCAGGAATTTCCCCGCAGTACTGCCATCCCTGGCGCGCGTACAGGCGCTCGGCGTCGCCACTGGCTGTATCGAGCACGAGCAGCGTCTTGCCCAGGCTCAGCGCCAGTTGCTCGGCGGCGCGGAGCAGCGCCGCGCCCACGCCGCGTCGGCGCGCGCGCCGATGCACGAGCATCTTGCCGATGGCGCCGCGATGCGGCTGGTTCTCGGGCTGATCGAGCAGCACCTGGACCGTGCCGATGATGCTCCGCGCCGAGTCCTCCGCCGTGAGCACCCGCAGCTCCCCGCGCGCAAGACTTGCGCCTGTACGGCGCCAGAAGGCGCTTGCCTTGGCTGGCGTCATGGGCAGCATGAAGCTGACCGAGGCGCCACCCTCGACGCAGTCAATGAGGACCTGGCTCAACCCCTCGATCTCGCGTTCGCCGAGCGTCTCGAGACTTCGGATGTGGATGTCATCGGTGATGATGCTCATTGCAGTCTCAGCGGCGCATGGCCGATGCGCTCGCTGGCGAGCACGACGATGTAACGCACGAGTTTGCGCGTGCGGTTGCGGAACACTGTCGCCTCGTTGAGCTGCATGGCCAGGCAGTCGTCCTCCTCGAGCTGGTACGTCACACGGCCGAGGGAGAGATCGAGACGGCCCTGGCGCACCCAGATCTGCTGGTAGATGCTGCTGTCGCGCACACCGCTCTCGTAGGCCACGCGCGCACCCGCCGGCAGCTCGACTTCGACGATCTGCAACGGCGAGGGAAAATTCACCGGCGAGATGTTGCGCCGGACATAACCGGATTGCGGATCGCGCCACGCTATGCGATCGGCGCGCCTGGCGACCGGATCGATCGGCGCGGCCGAATCTGCGAACAGCGCCGCCAGCGGCAATCCGAGCCCGGTTGCGATCTTCTCGAGCACGACGGCAGTGGCGCTGCTTTCACCGCGCTCGATGAGCGAGAGCATCGAGCGGCTGACGCGACACCGGGCGGCGAGCGTCTCGAGCGTGAGTTCGAGCTCGATGCGCCGCGCGCGCACCTGGCGCGCGATGCGCGCGTTGATGTCCTCGTGCCCCCTGCCGGAGGCGCTCGGCGCGGGCGAGGCTGTGGCTTCCTTCATACTGGAAATAATCTCCAATAAATTGGACGAGCCGTCAATTCGAGCTGACGCCCTTGACAATCGGTAAGTCATTACTTACCGTCAGTAGTGGCTTACGATATCGCACTAATGGCGCTCGCCGACCCCACGCGCCGGGCCGTATTCGAACGGCTCCGGCGCGCTCCGGCCTCCGTGGGCGAGATTGCGGCGGGCCTGCCGGTCAGCCGCCCGGCCGTGTCGCAACACCTCAAGACGCTCAGACTCGCAGGGCTCGTGGCCGATCGATCCGAGGGGACTCGCCGCGTGTACCACATCGATCCGCACGGACTCGGGGAGCTGCGGCGCTGGCTGGACCAGTTCTGGGATCAGGCGCTCGATGCCTTCAGGCGCGAGGCTGAGGCGCCCGAGGTGGACCCGACGACAGCACCCAGTGGCCAGCGCACGCAGAAGGAATAAACCATGACTCGCGCGATCAGTATCGCCCCGGTACGCAAAAGCATCACGGTCGAGGCGTCGCCTGCCCGGGCGTTCGAGGTCTTCACGAGCGGCATCGACCGCTGGTGGCCGCGAACGCACAGTCTCGGCTCCGAGCCCGTCAAGAGATCCATCATCGAGCCCTTCGTCGGCGGCCGCTGGTACGCCGTCGGCGAGAGCGGTGCGGTCGATTCATTGCAGAAGGGCGCAGTCGGAGGCGCATCGAGCTCGAGCATCGTCACTTCGAGCGCCTGGAGGAGGGCGGGGAGAAGATGCGCAACGATGTCGAGGGCGGATGGCCCGGCCTGCTCGAATTGTTTGCAAAGCAGCTCGCACAGGAGAGCGCGGTATCGCGTTGCCGCAGATCGCCGTACGATCGATCGCTAGAGCAGGTGCCGGTAGACCAGGAAGCCGGACTTCTCGGCCAGTCGATCGTAGAGCTTCATGGCGGTGAGGTTGCTCTCATGCGTCTGCCAATAGACTCGCGAGGCACCCGCGGACTGCGCGCGATCGTAGACGGCCTGGATCAGGGCGCGCCCGACCCCGCGGCCACGCGCGCTCTCGAGCGTGAACAGATCCTGCAGGTAGCACACGGGCGCAATCGAGGTCGTGCTGCGATGATAGAGATAGTGCGTGAGCCCGAGCAGCCCATGCGCGCTCTCGGCAACCAGCGCGTGCACGGGCTCGTACGCGTCGAAGAAACGCGACCAGGTCATGCGCGTGATCTGCTCGGGCAGTGCCGTCTTGCCGCTGCGTCCGTAGAAGCTGTTGTAACCGTCCCAGAGTCCGCGCCAGGCGTCGAAATCTCCCGGTTGCACCGGTCGTACCGCGATGGCTTGAGTCATGGCCGGTCCGACGACTTCAGTGCCGCGCGCGCGGCCGCGACCACGCTCTGCGTCAGGCGCTCGAGCATCGGCACGGCAAGGCGCGTGACCTGCCAGTAGAGCGGCACGTCCAGTGCACGTCGCGGCACGAGCTCCACCAGCTCGCCCCGGCGCAGCTGTGACTGGATGAGCCGGTACGGGTTCATGGCCCAACCCACACCCGCGACCGTGGCGTCGACGAAGGCCTGCGTCGATGGCAGCCAATGCGTCGGAGCCTCGATGTCGCGCCGGCAGAGGCGGCGCATCCACTGCGCCTGCAGGTGGTCCTTGCGATTGAACCGCAGCGTTGGCGCCGCGGCCAGGGACGCCGCCGTGACGCCGTTGGCGAAGTAGTGCCGCACGTACGCCGGACTCGCCACTGCCGCGTAGCGCAGGCGGCCGAGCGGCACGCTGCCGCAGCCCTGCACAGGCCGCTCGTTGGCGGTCACAGCGGCAAGCACGGCGCCTGAGCGCAGCCACTCGAGGGTGTGATCCTCGTCATCGAGCGCGACCTCGAGCAGCGCCGGAGAGGCGCGCTGAAAGGCGCTCATCGCGCCCATGAACCAGGTCCCCAGGCTGTCGGCATTGACCGCGATACGCAGCGTCGCTCGTGCCTCGTCCACGCCGGCCTGGGCGAGGCGCGGCAGCGTGCCGCGCAGATCCTGCTCGAGCAGGCCCACCTGCTCGACGTGCCGGCAGAGCCGGCTGCCCACGGCGGTGGCCGTGCAGGGCTGCCCGCGGACGATGAGCACGCCGCCGAGGCGCTCCTCGAGCCATTTCACCCGCTGCGATACCGCTGACGGGGTGACATGCAGCGCGCGAGCGGCGCGCTCGAATGAGCCTTCGCGCACCACCGCCGCCAGGGCACCGAGTGCCGCGTAGTCGAGCACGACTGGCTCCTAGATGCTTAAGCATCACTAATCATTCAACAGGAAGTTTAACTGGAGTAATGAGAATCGCGCCAGCAGACTTGACCTGCATGACGGGCACCGCCTTCACGACCGGCTTTCTGCTGAGCGCCACGCTGATCGTCGCGATCGGCGCGCAGAATGCCTTCGTGCTGCGCCAGGGCATCCGTCGCGAGCACGTCGGCGCCATCGTCGGCTTCTGCGCGCTCACCGACCTGATGCTGATCGCCGCCGGTGTTGCCGGCCTCGCGGCCGTGCTCGACGATCTGCCGCGACTCACGGCCCTGCTGACGGCCTGCGGTGCCGCCTTCCTGGGCTGGTATGGCGTGCGCGCGCTCAGCCGCGCGCTGCGGCCGCAGACGCTCGATGCTGCGCGCGGCGCGCAGCGGCTTTCGCTGCCCGCGGCGCTGGCCCAGGCGGCGGGATTCACGCTGCTCAACCCGCACGTATATCTGGATACCGTGCTGCTCGTGGGCTCGATCGGCGCACGTCAGCCGGTCGACGCACGCGCCTGGTTCGTCGGCGGCGCAGCCGCGGCGAGCGGCGTCTGGTTCGCCTCCCTGGGCTACGGCGCGCGGCTGCTGGCGCCGCTGTTCGCCCGGGCCGCTGCCTGGCGCGCGCTCGATTCTCTCGTGGGCGCGACCATGCTGACGCTGGCGGCGTTGCTGGCGCGCCAGGCGCTCGGGTACTGACCGTATAATTCGCGCCCGATGTACGCTCGCACGGGGGCGCGAGAATGAAGCGGATTCCGAGAAGGGCCGCCGCTGCAGGCCGGCTCGCAGGCGCGCTGATCCTGGCGGCCGCTACCGCGACGAGCACAACCGCTGGCGAGGCAATGCCTGCCGCGCCATGGAGCGACACGCCGCTCGCCAGGCTCGAGGCGCTGGCGCTCATCGAGACGCTCAATGCCGAGATCCTTGCGAGCTCCAGTGCGACGCTGACGCTCGAGCGCTGGTGTCGCGAGCATGCGCTCGCCGATCCGGCGCAGATCCTCGCGCACCGCATCGATGCGGCTGCCGCGGCGCCAAGCGCGGCGGTGCGGGCGGATCTGCAGGTCTCTGCGCGGGAGACCGTGCGCTACCGACGCGTCGAGCTCACCTGCGGCGAGCATGTGCTGTCGGTGGCCGAGAACTGGTACGTGCCGGCGAGATTGAGTGCGGCGATGAATCGGCTGCTGGAGACGACACAGACGCCCTTCGGCAAGGTCGTGCAGCCGCTGCGGGTGCATCGCGAGACGCTCGGTGCGCAGCTGCTATGGTCGCCGCTTCCGCCCGGATGGGAGCGCACGGGATCGGCAGCGGCCGGCGCATCCGACGGACGCCTGGAAATTCCAGCGGCACTCTTCGAGCATCGCGCACTGCTCTATACGAGCGCGCATGCGGCCATTGCGGAGGTGCATGAGGTTTACCAGCGAGACATCCTTGCCCTTCCCGAGCCGCAGCTGGCGGGCGGCGGCGCTCGGGTGCGCTAGGTGCGGTGGGATTCGAGCGCGAGGCCGATCCCGAAGACCACGAAGAGCCCGCCGGTTGCGCGATCGAGCCAGCCGACGACCGAGGGGCGCTGCAGCCAGCGCGTCAGCGACCGCGTTGCCGCGATCAGGCACGTGAACCAGATCAGTCCCTGCAGCGCGTGGATCAGGCCGAGCATCATCACGTAGGGACCCACGGGCGCGCCGGCCGGCACGAACTGCGGCAGGAAGGACACATAGAACACGCCGACCTTGGGATTGAGCAGATTCGTGAGCGCGCCGCGCGCGAATGCCGCGTGAGCGCTGCGCGCCGGCGGCAGCTCGCCGAGCGCGTTACGGCGCGGATGGCGCAGCAGCCTGTAGCCGATCCAGAGCAGGTACGCGGCGCCCATCCACCGCAGCACATCGTATGCGAGCCGCGAGGCCTCGAGCAGCGCGCCGAGTCCGGCCGCGACCACCGCGGCCCAGGCCAGGCAGCCGAGTGCGATGCCGAGTCCCGCGAGCGCGGCCGGCCGCGCGCCCTCGCTGGCCGCCGTGCGCAGCACGAGCGCGGAGTCGAGCCCCGGTGAGATCGTCACCAGGCCTGCCGTGATGATGAAGGCGAGGAGCGATGGCGAGAGCAGGTGCAAGGCGCGATCCTACCCCGAGCGCTGCAGCGGAAATTGGCAGCCGACCTCGCCGCCGAGCGAGCCATCGGGCTGCCAGGTCCATTCGCGGAAATCCACGCGGCCGCCGGTGTCGATGCGGATGACCGTGGAGCTGCGAGTTCCGTAGTCGCTGGTCGCTATGAAGGCGCTCGAGAGCAGCCGCTCCCACGCCAGGCTCACGCCGGTACGCGGCAGCTGATCGTCCGCCGGCACGCTGTCGTCGCGCAGCAGCGCCAGCAGCGCCGCCTCATCGGGCAGCGTCCCGAGCGCGGTCGCGAGCTGCGACTTGGCGCGCTGCACCTTGGGCCACGGGGTGTCGAGCAGGTGATTGGACAAGCCGTAGATGCCGGGCGCGAGCAGTCGTGCCGTATCGGCGACGCTTTCGTACACACCGAGCTCGCGCCCATCAGTGCACAGCAGATTGAACCCCGAGTACTGCGCGCCCACGGCGTGGAGCTGCGCCAGGCGATCGCCGATCGGTGATCGCGAGTCGAGCACCTGCAGCACGAGCCCGCCGCGGCTTGGCGCATGCGGCTTGATGCGGCTCGGATCGCGGTAGTTCGTGAGCGCTGCGATCTGCCCATCGGCCGTGATGCCGAGCCACGTGCCGCCGGCCTCGAGGTCGCGGCCGGCGAGCAGCTGCGGGCGATCCGGCCACCAGCGCGCTGCGGCTGTCGGACGGCGATGAAATTCATCCCGGTTGGCCGCGATCACGATCGGGTAGTCGGCATGCACCTGCCACGCCACGAGGATCAGGCACATTGTGCGAGGCCCGAACGCATGGCATGGATGTCGGCCGGCGTCGTGCGACAACAGCCGCCGATCAGGCGTGCACCTTCGGCGTGCCACGCGCATGCCTGCGCGGTGAGGGGCGCCTGATGCAGATCGCCGCGCCAGCTGCGCGTGGTGGCGTCGTAAGTCTCGCCCGAGTTGGGATACACGAGGAGCGGCCTCGCGGTCCGATGGCGCATGCGGCGCAGCAGCGGCACGATGAATGCGGGGGACGTGCAGTTCACACCGACGCTGACGATCTGCGGGTACGCCGCCAGCGCCTGCACGCATTCCCCGATCGGCTGACCTTCCCCGGTGTGCTCGGCGTCCCGGCACGAGAAGCTGATCCACGCGCAGGTCGCGGGAAACTCCGCAATCAGGCGCGCGAGCAGCAGCGCCTCGCGCAGGCTCGGCACGGTCTCGCAGGCGAGCAGGTCCGCGCCCGCGCTCGCGAGCACCGCCAATCGCGGCCGATGGAAGGCGGTGAGATCCTCATCGCTGCGCGCATAGCCGCCGCGGTATTCGGAGCCATCCGCCAGCGCGGCGCCATACGGTCCCACCGAGGCGGCGATCAGGGGACGCGCCCTACGCTGCGCCTGCGGGCTGCGCAGGAACTCATCACGTGCCTCGATGGCGAGCGTCACGCTCAAGCGCATCAGCTCCGCCGCGCGCGCGGCATCGATGCCGCGGCGCGCGAATCCCTGGAAGCTCGCCTGATAGCTGACGCTCGTTGCCACATCGGCGCCGGCGTCGAAATAGTCGCGATGCACGGCGCGGATCAGCGCCGGCTGCTCGAGCAGCACTTTGGCCGACCACAGGGGATCGTCGAGATCGGCGCCGCGGCGCTCGAGCTCGGTGGCGAGCGCGCCGTCGAGAACGATGACCGGCTGCGCACGCAGTATTTCGGCGATGGGGTCGCGAATCCTTGAGCCCCCCCGTGAAACAGCGAGGGGCAGCACTATAGCGCAGAGCGCGGCGGCTCAACCCTCGGCGCGGCCCATGAGCCTTCGCACGCGCTGCGTCGGGCTGCCGTCGAACTTCTCGGTGGCGCGCTCGAGCAGCAGTCGCGCCTCGCCCGCGGGCAGCGCGCGACTCAACAGGAAGCCCTGCGACTGCGCGCACTGATGCTCCTGCAGGAAGCGGAATTGCGCAAATGACTCCACGCCCTCGGCCACGACCTCGACCTTGAGCGCCTTGGCCATGGAGATGATGGCCGCGGCGATCGCGCGATCGTCGCTGTCATCGCCCAGGTCACGCACGAAGGAACGGTCCATCTTGAGCCGGTCGATGCTCAGGTGGTGCAGGCGCTGGAAGTTCGAGTAGCCGGTGCCGAAGTCATCGATCGCGACCGTGACGCCGATCGCGTGCAGCTCCTCGAGCACATGTGCGGCGCGCTTTTCGTCCATCATGACCATCGATTCCGTGATTTCGATCTCGAGCATGTTAGGCGGCAGGCCGGTTTCGCGCAGGATCTGCGCCACCAGGCCGGCGAAGTTGTGCATGCCGAACTGCTGATTGGCGACATTCACCGCCATGCGCTGCACGGCCAGACCCTCATCGTGCCATTTCTTGGCCTGCGCGCACGCCGTCCGCATCACCCATTCGCCGATCGGAATGATCAGGCCGGCAGCCTCGGCCACGGGGATGAAATCCGCCGGCGGAATGACGCCGAGCTCGGCGTTGGTCCACCGACACAGCGCCTCCATGCCGGTGACGTTGCCCGTGGTCATGTCCATCTGCGGCTGGTAGTGCAGCGAGAGCTCGCCGCGCTCGAGCGCGCCACGCAGCTTGCTCTCGATGGTGTAGCGCTGCAGCGCGCCCTCGTTCATCGACGCATCGAAGAACGCGAAGGAGCCCGGAGAGCGTCGCTTGGCAAAGTACATCGCGAGATCCCCGTGCCGCAGCAGCGTCTCGGCATCGCTGCCGTCGGTGGGCGACATGGCAATGCCGATGCTCGGGGTGACGACCACCGTATGGCGGGAGAGCGTCATCGGCGCCTGCAGCGCCACGATCAGGCGCTCGGCCACCTGCGCCGCATTCTCGCTGCTGCCGATGTCGGGCAGCACCACCATGAATTCATCGCCACCCAGCCGGCCGATGTCGCCCGGACGGTCAACCAGGACCTCATCGGCGGCGCGACCCTCGCTGCCGCGCAGTGCCTTGCGCAGCCGGTCGGCTGCGCAGATCAGCACTTCGTCGCCGATGGCGTGCCCGAGGGTGTCATTGACGCGCTTGAAGTTGTCGAGGTCCACATACATGAGCGCCAGCACGCGCTGATGCTGCTGCGCCGAGGCGACCGCCGCGCGCAGGCGCTGGTGCGCTTGCTCGCGATTGGGCAGACCCGTAAGCGAATCGAAATAGGCCAGGCGCGCGATGCGCCGCTCCGCGCGCCATTTGCTGGCGAGCGCGATCGCCATCTGCCGCACCTCGTGCGGGTGAAAGGGTTTCTGCAGGTAGGAGAGCTTGTCCTCGGGCGGCACGCGGCCGCCGATGTCGATCGGATCGATGTCCGAGTAGGCGGTGCACACCGCGATCTCGATCGCCGGGTCGAGCTCGCGGATGCGAGAGGCAGCCCAGATGCCGTCCGGTCCCGGGGACATGCGCATGTCCAGGAACGCCACCGCGAAGGGCTTGTCAGCCTCGAGCGCTGCACGCACGGCGGCCACCGCCGCCTCGGCGCCCTTGCAGTAGACGGCATCGAAGCTCAGCGCATGACTCGGCACGCGCAATCGCGTGACCGGTTGCGAGGCGCCGAACAGCTTGGCGCCGAGATTGCGACGCGCCACCGCGGCGTCATCGGAGGGGGCTGTGAAAATCTGTCGGTACGCATCGACAATGGCCGGCTCGTCATCGACGACCAGCACGCGAATCGTTGAATTGTTGTTCTCTGTCATGATCGACCTCAAGCCGCCTTCGTGGCGACGGCTTCCGCCGGTGGCGTCACGGGAATGACGACGTGGAACGTGGCACCGCAGCCAGCGCCCTCGCTGGTGGCCCAGATGCGGCCGCCGAGCGCGTTGATGGCGGTCGCACACCAATGCAGTCCGATGCCGCTGTTGCCCTTGCCGAGCTTGGTGGAGAAGCCGCGCTCGAAGATGCGCTCGATGTTGTGCGGCTCGATGCCGCAGCCGCTGTCCTGACAGTCCAGCAGCAGCTTCTGCGCGCCGCCGTCGCGCTGCAGCGCTGCCGTGAAACGTACCACACCGCGCGAGCTACCCGTGGCGCGCATCGCCTCGGCCGCGTTGATGATCAGATTCTGGATCACGAGCCGCAACACCGTGCGCGCGGTCCAGACCGGGCTCACGAGCTGCAATGAGCGGTCGAGCTCGATGTCGATCTGTTCGCGGCACGCGTCGGGCACGATTTCGAGACTCTGATGAATGATGGCCGGCAGCTCGACGGCCTCGACGATCGTGCGCGCGCTGAGTGAGGGCAGTCGCTCGGAGAGCGCATTCTGCACCATGGTGGCCTGGCGCATCATCATGCTGACGTCGGCGTCGGCGGCCTTGACGAGGCCGGCCAACTCGGCGCTCGCGAGACGCAGGAATTCGTCCAGATCCGCCTGCCGTGCGCTCGGCACGTTGCCGGCCGCGCATTCGGCCAGCGCGCGCTCGATGTCCTCAATCGGGGCGGCGCGCAGCAGCTCCTGCAGCTTCGCCACGCGCACGGCCAGCGGCGTCATCGCGTTGCCGATATTGTGCAGCACGCCGCGGGAGAATTCCGCCATGCCGGCCTGGAAACTGTTGTCGATGAGCTGCCGGCGCGACTCGGCCACCTGCGCCACCATGCGATCGAACTCGTTGGCGAGCGTGCCGATCTCATCGTTGCGCTCCAGATTGAGTCGCGTCGTGAGATCATCGCCCGCGCCGATCGCAATCGCGTGGCGCGTCACCCTCGCCAGCGGGGTGAATACGGTGCGCTCGAGCACCAGCAGCATGAAGACCAGTACCACCACGAAGGCCCCGATCGTGAAGCCCATGGCTGAATTGACCGTCGTGCGCGCATGGGCGCTGATCGTGCGCGGCACATCGACGCGCAGGGTCATGATGGGCCGCTCGTAGATGTCCTTGAAGACGCGAAACACCTGCGTCGTCTCATCCGTCGGCACGAGCAGCGAGGTCGCGCCGGGCACGGCGGACTGGGGCAGAAAGTTCGGCTGCCGGCGCCCGAGTGCATGCATGGCCGTGAGAGTGACGCTGGTCTGCGCCTTGGCACCGATCGCGGCGATCTCGGGGCTCGTGAGCAGGCGGCCCATGACGATCACCCCACGCGAGGGACCGTGGCCGTAACCGTCCAGGATCGGGGACACGGCGGCAAGCAGCACGCCGTGATTGGTGGCGATGAGACCGTAGCGCGGGGTGGCGTCGCGCAGGTTCTCGCCCCAGGGGAAATCGGTTGGCAGTGTGCCGCCGGCAAACAGCTCGAGCTGGATCGGGGATCCGGTGAACGGATCCTGCGAGAGCGACCAGATGATCCGGCCATTCAGATCGATGAAGGCCAATGCGGAGATGTGCAGCTGCTTCAAGGCCAGGGCGTTCAGGTTCTCCTGGCTGTACTCCTTGTTGTGGTCCTGCATATACCGATAGGTATCCGCCCAGTTGCCCCAATCGGTTGCGGACACCTGCAGGCCGTCGAGTGCTTCGGAAACCCCGGCGTCGATGCGCTTCATGGCGGTCACGGCATTGTCGCGCTCGATCTGCTCGAAGCGCGGCAGCAGCAGCCTCTCGCCGACGCCCCATTCGACCAGAGCGAACACCAGGAACACACCGGTCAGCAGCGCAATGACTTTGGTGCGGACGTTCAGAGTCCACTCCCGCGTAGGACCAAGAGCGCCAAAATATGACGCATGCCCGTCCGGAGCACTGTGACGCAGCCGCAATCCAGGGGTGCCGCCGCCGGTGGATCGCCAAGCGGTGACGGCGATCACGTTTCTGGGCTATGCTCAACCGGGTAATCCGCCCGCGCCGCCGCTGCGCGCGCTCTCGCGCCTGCGCTGCCATTCAACGCTTTGCAGACCAATCGGAGGCTACCGTGCGCTACAACCTGTTGGGCCGAACGGGGCTCTACGTCTCGGAACTGTGTCTCGGCACCATGACCTTCGGGGGCGGCTCGGGAATGTGGCAAGCCATCGGCCGGCTGCAGCTCGATGAGGTCTGCACGCTGGTCCGGAAATCCTTCGACGCGGGCATCAATTTCATCGATACCGCCAATGTCTACTCGCAGGGCCAATCCGAGACGCTGACCGGCGAGGCGCTGCGCAGGCTCGGGCTTCCGCGAGAGGAACTCATCATCGCCACGAAAGCCACGGGCAGCATGAGCGAGGCGCCCAACGGGCGCGGCCAGTCGCGCTTCCACCTGATGGCCGCGCTCGATGCCAGCCTGCAGCGCCTGCAGCTCGATCACGTCGATCTCTACCAGCTGCACGGCTATGACCCGCTGACGCCGCCCGAGGAGTACCTGGGCACGCTCAACGACATGGTGCGCTCGGGCAAGGTGCGCTACATAGGCCTGTGCAATATGTTTGCCTGGCACATCATGCAGGCATTGGGTATCTCCGAGCGGCGCGGCTGGGCGCGCTTCGAAAGCGTCCAGGCTTATTACACGATCGCCGGTCGCGACCTCGAACGCGAAATAGTGCCGCTGCTGAACGATCAGAAGCTCGGACTCATGGTCTGGAGTCCGCTGGCGGGCGGCCTGCTGAGCGGCAAGTACGCCGCCGACGGCAAGGGCCCGGAAGGCGCCCGCCGCACCAGCTTCGACTTTCCGCTGGTCGACAAGGCGCGGGCCGCGCGCTGCGTCGAGGCCATGCGGCCGATCGCGGCCGCGCACGGCGTGTCGGTGGCGCAGATCGCGCTCGCATGGCTGCTGGCGCAGCCGGCCGTCACCTCGGTGATCATCGGGGCAAAGACGCTCGAGCAGCTCAATGACAACATTGCCTCGGTCAAGGTGCGGTTGAGCGCAGAGCAGCTGAAGAGCCTCGATGAAGTCAGCGCGCTGCCGCCCGAGTACCCCGGCTGGATGCTGAGCTTTCAGGGGCAGGCGCGCGCGAAACGGCCGTTCAAGGACTGAGGCTCCGGATCAACCGGGGTGCGGTGCCGCGTTATGTCGAACGCTGTCGCCAATCAGCGACGGTTCGTGTCAGATTATTCGTACACCGAGCTGCCCGCGGGTGATATACCTTGTATTACCATTCAGCGGCGGGCGCCGCCCTGCATTTCCAGGGTGCCGCGGTGACAGAGCGGCGATCGACGACACAGGATGTGGTCCCAAGTGCCAGGGGAGGGCGCTACCAAGAAAAAAATGGGCGTTGCCCTTGCGTGATCGGGCGAAAAGGTAATAACGAACGCGAAGGAACCTTTGACGATGCTTATTTCGGAGGCGAAACAGGCGCTGCGCACATTGGCCGACCGTTTGCAGGACACCCTGCCGGAGGGGCGAGAACGCGCGGAATCGGACCTTGCGGAAATACTGCTCTATTTGATCCGTCTCGCAAATCGCAGCGGCCTGGATCTGGTGGCCGCCGCAGACCGCAAGGTGCAACACGACGCGCAGCAAGGCCCCAGGCCGGTGGCGGACGCAGCCGATGCCGAGGATGACTCGAAATCGCGCTTGCGGCCGCTGCGCATCCTGATCGTCGAGGATGAGCGCATCGTGGCTGCGGACCTGCAGCAGATGCTGCACGACCTCGGCTACGACGCCTACGCCATCGCGGCCACCGGCGCGGATGCGCTCTCGATCGCGCGGCAGACGCCACCGGACATCGCGCTCATGGACATCCGCATCCGGGGACTGCTCGACGGCATCGAGACGGCCACGACGTTGCGACGCGAATTCAACACGGCGGTGATCTTCGTGACCGCGCACGCCGACGACGCCACGCTCGATCGCGCCAAGCACGTGGAGCCTTACGGCTACTTGCTCAAGCCCATCAATGCGCCAATGCTCAGGACGACGATCGAACTGACCTCGCACCGACACCGGCGTGAATAGCACCGCCCTGCCGGTGGCGCATCGCCCGCTGCTCACGCTGCAGGAGCTCGGCTCGATCGCATTGCTGACGGTCTGTTACTTTGCGCTGGCGCAGCTCGGCTACACATTGGTGCCGAGCTCGGGGCACGCGACGGCCATCTGGCCCCCCGCCGGCCTGTCGCTGGCGGCGATCCTGCTCGTCGGTCCCCGCGTCTGGCCGGGCGTGTTCATCGGCGGCTTCGTTGCCGCCTACCTCCACTCGGGCATCCCCATCGGCGCCGCCTGCCTGGCCGCTGCCAGCACGTTGGCGGCACTGTTCGGCGCGCTGCTGCTGCATCGACTGCGCTTCGACGCGGCCTTCGAACGCAATCGCGACGTCGTGTATCTGATGGTCGTCTCGGTCGTGAGCACGCTGATCATCCCATGCGTCGGACCGGTGAGCCTGGCGCTGTACGGACACATTCCCTGGAGCAGCCTCGCATCGACCTGGTGGCAATGGTGGGCGGCTGACTGCCTCGGCATCCTGATGGTGACGCCGCTGCTGCTGACCTGGGTCCGGCGGCCCCGTCAGCCCATGACGCGCTCCCGGTTGATGAGCTTTCTGGGCTTTCTGGCCGTCGTGCTCATGGTGAGCCGGATTGCGTCCGAGATTCCATTCAACCCGCTCGAGCCGCGCTACCTGCTGCTGTCCACGGCGTTCCCGCTGCTCGTCTGGGCTGCGGTGCAATTCGGTCCGCGCGAGACCATCCTGGCAGCGGTGATCCTGTCGGCCGCTGCCGCCTGGACCTGGATTCACGGCCGCATACCCAACCCTGTCGGCGTCCTCGACCGGCCGTTGCTGGTCATCGACGTCTTCATTGCCGAAATCATCTGCACCGGCCTGCTGCTGGGCTCGATCACGGTGCAGCGCCGGCGCGCGTACGATGAGATGGAGCAGCGCGTCACCGAGCGCACCGCGGAGCTGGCCAGTCGCAACGCGGAGAAGGAGCTGCTGCTCAAGGAGATTCATCACCGCGTCAAGAACAACATGCAGGTGATCTGCAGCCTGCTGAACCTGCAGGCGCGTCGTTTCGATGACACCCGCCTCGTGCAGGCCTTCCATGACAGCCAGTTTCGCGTCAAGTCGATGGCACTCGTGCACGAGCATCTCTATCAGTCGCGCGATCTGGATCGCATCTCGATGAATACCTATGTGCGCGCCCTGGTGGAGGGCATCGCCAGCACGCAGCTGGACGGGCAGAAGGTGCGCTGCGAGGTTGAAGCCGGCAACATCACGTTGCCGATCGATGCCGCGGTTCCCTGCGGCCTGATCATCAATGAAATGGTCACCAACGCCTTCAAGCACGCCTTTCCGGACGGCAATCGCGGCCGGCTGTCGATCTTCATGACCGAGCGGCCGGTTGATCGCGTCGAGATCGTGGTCAGCGATGATGGCATCGGTCTGCCGCCGGGTGCACGCAGCGCTCCGACCCTGAGCTTCGGCATGAACCTGGTCTCGATGCTCGTCGAGCAGCTCAACGCGACGCTCGAGGTGCTGCCCACTCCCGGCACGGCGTTCAAGCTCACGTTCGCGCGCTCCATGCCCGGCGCAGAGGCTTGAGGGACGCGCCGGCGCGTGCAACATAACGCGTACCGGTGGGCTTCATTTACGGAGCGGGCGGCCGCTAACGGTTTGAAGATGGGCAGGCGATCAAAGCATGAGTCCCCGCGCGGCGCGCGGCGCGCTCGCGCCGTACCGCGCGCGCTTGCGCTCGGCATCACGGCAGGGCACTGCGCCGTGCTGGGCGCGGCGGAGGCGCACAGCGCGCTGATGGTGCGCGCATCCGTGGCGCCCGTCGCCTCGCTGGAGACGCTTTCGGATTCCCCGCTGCTGTCCGTATCGGCGCTCGATATCGAGCGCGGCTACGTCGATGTCGGCACGCCGATGGGGATCCGAATCCGCAGCAACAGTCCCGAGGGCTACGCGCTCGAGGTGCTGCCGCTGAGTCCGCTGTTCAGCACCGTGTCGATTCGCGGCCTCGGGAGCGAGGTGTCGCTCGAGCAGGACGGCGGCACGATCGTGCAGCGATGGCAGCATGGCGGGTCGGTATCGCTGGCGCTCACGTACCGCTTCCATCTGCGGCCCGGCGTGCAGCCCGGAGAATATCCCTGGCCCCTGCGGCTTCGCGTCCGCGCGCTCGGCACCGCTGCTCAGTAGCTCACGGTCACCACGATCGTATCGAGGTAGGCGCCGGCGCCGACATCCTGCGCCGCTGGGATGCGTCCATAGATCACGGAACTCGTCTGCTGCGTCGGTGCGCTGGGCGTGAGCGTCAGCGTGGCGCCGCCCTGTTGCGAGCCGCCGGTGCCGTTGCCGCGAATCTCCGTATAGGCAGCATCGAAGTAGAGGTTGTAGTTCAGCGACTGCGTGCCCGACAGCATCGTGCGCGTCGCAAACTGACCGCTCGCGCCGGTGCTGTAGCTCGACACCAGGGTCACCGTGGTCGCGCCGCCGCTCAGCAGCGTGCACACCGCCATGACGCTGCCGTTGGCATAGGTCGGTGTGGTGCCGAGCGGGGAGTAGATGCCGAAGGCGGGCCCGGTGGCCGAAACCGAGCAGGTGACGGCCGCGCGCGCCGTCGGCACGAGGGCCGCTGCCAGCAGCCAGGCCAGGGGATGTCGGCCGCTCAATGGCATCGCCGGTTATGGTTCCGTAGCAGCCGGAGCGCGCGTCTCGTCGCACAGGATCCTGCCCACATCGGGCAGCGGATCATCGGGCGGCGGCGGGGGCAGCCGGAACGTGCACTGCCTGTCGCCCCAGCGCGCACG
>Ga0181526_10001779_pt1 | contig 19888 bp, 16 predicted proteins | sample PEATcosm2014_Bin_35_FD_119750 | JGI IMG/M metagenome (GOLD analysis project Ga0181526, IMG submission 119750) | Peatland microbial communities from MTU Mesocosm Facility, Houghton, MI, USA - PEATcosm2014_Bin06_30_metaG | ecosystem: Environmental > Terrestrial > Soil > Wetlands > Peat | place...
CCCCCGAAAGGAGAGCGCCAGGAGCGGATGCATCCGCAATCCACGGACGATTGGGCGCTCAGGTTGCACTCCTGCAGAGCCCTATCCTCCCAACCGCAACATCAGCTTAAAACAAAAATGAAGGATTTAAAGATTTACCCTTTGACAAACCACATACCCGTATTCTGCGGGCAAAGGCCTTTTCTCTCGTTTCCCTCCGTCTTTGCGCTCGCTTTGCCCCGAAAGCGTTCGGGGTTGAAGTTCTCTCGCGGCCATTATGCAGCCCTCTCAAGAGAAAGAATTTTTCTTTGTGGTCTCTGTGATCTTTGTGGTTAAATAGTTTTCTTCCTTTTCGCGTATTTCGCAGCTTGTCGCGCCACAGCTTGGCGACGGCGGACTTGTCGCGCCGTAGCCCTGCGAAGGCGGATATTTCGCGGTTAAAAACTCTTTTCTTCGTGCCCGTGTTGAAAAGTTTCTTAAGTCGTTGCCGCACAATGTCTTGGGCCCATTTCCATCAAAAATCACAACTTTTTTAAAGATTTTTTAAAATATCTGTTGACGAAACGATGTATTAACTGCATTGTGTGCTAATGAACAATCAAACAATAGAGAATATGAAAGAAAACACCAACCAATCCTTCCAGTTCACCACACCACAACCCGCCCCCGAACCCGTCGAACTCGGGCCGTTGCTCGACGAGATTTCAGCCGCCATCCGGTCCCATGTTGTCCTCTCGGCCCACGCCGCAACGGCCCTCGCGCTCTGGGTGGTCCACACCTACGTTTTCGACACCAGGGATGCCGTCGCTTACGTGGCGGTTGAATCCCCTGAAAAGCGATGCGGCAAGACCACCCTCCTCTCGGTCCTGGCCGGGCTGGCTTGCCGGGCGCTCGTCGCCTCCAACATCACCGTCAGCGCCCTTTTCAGGGTCATAGACGACGCCGGGCCGACTCTGCTCATTGATGAAGCTGATACTTTTATGCGCGGCAACAGCGTCATGCGCGGCATCCTCAATTGCGGCAACACCTGGCGAACCGCCTATGTCTTGCGCTTGTCAGGCCGCAAAAGTCGCGGCCCAAAGCCAACCGCCGGCCCGGCAAATGAAGGCGGGCTTGCCGCGCCAGAGCCAGGCGGTGGCGGGGGCACAAAGGACGAATCCCTGGATTCGAGTCTGGTGCGCTACAGTTGCTGGTGCCCAAAAGTCATTGCCATGATCGGGCGCGTCCCCGACACCATCGCCGACAGGTCGATCGTGGTGCGATTGGAGCGGAAACTCGTCACTGAAAAATGCGCGCCGCTGACCGAGTTCAAGCCTGAGACAATCACATCAAAATGCGTCCGTTTTGCCGACGATAACAGCGAGCTTATCGCCCGGGCCGCCTTGGAAGCGGTCCCCGGTTTGAATGACCGGGCCGCCGACACCTTTGAACCTCTTTTTGTCCTGGCGCGCATGGCCGGGCAGGAGTGGTTTGAAAGAGCGGCAGAGGCGGCGCGTTTCCTGACCTCATCCCAGAACTGCGACTTGCAAGGCGCGGGGCTTTTGCTCGATATTCTGACCATCTTCGTCGAGTGCAACGTGGACAAGATGTTCAGCCGCTCTGTTGTCTCCTGTCTGCGCGGCGAGGGGGAATGGATTGCATCCGCGTTTTTCAGCGGCAAGCCGCTGAATGAATTGCTGCTGGCGCAGACCCTCCGGCCTTACGGAATCAGGCCGGGGCATATTCGCGTTGGCGAAGAAGTCAACAAAGGCTATCGCCTTGACGACTTCAAAAGCAGCCTCCGGCGATACGTTCCCCGGATAGATGTCGATGCCCGGCTGCAACAAATCGAAGAGAACGCGGTTTTACGACGGGAGGCGAAGGCGGAGGAAGCCGAGCGGTTGAAAAAGGAGGCGGAGGCGAAAAAACCAGTACTACAAGAACGCCAGCGCCAGGAGGAAAAAGCCATGGATGAACTTGCTGGAATCCTGGCAGGAGCGGCAAAGTGAGAAAACCAGTAACATGTTACTGGTCTGTAGCTGGTGGTGTTACCGGCTAAGTCGTTGACTATCAACACTTGTTGCGGTGTTTCGGCTTTTTGGACCGATACCATCAATATGGCGTTTTTGGCGCTTTTTCGCGGCGTTGCGGCGTTGCGTTGAAGTCGGGAAATCGAGTGTGGAACACAACCCTGCCCTTGCCCCGAAACTTTCGGGGCTATGGCGCAGCTCGCTGGGGAACAGACTGAAGCAACGCACGGAGTCCCGGTTCTTGTCTCGCCAAAGCCTGGCAACGGCGGATCAGCCGGTGCTTCATTTCTTCATTCAGACTTCAGCCTTCAGCATTTGTCCTCACGCTTTGCCCCCGAACGTCACGAAATCGTCGATGTCCAAAACGTCGAACCAGGTGCCGACATCTTTGCGTTTGGGAGCGAGCTTGGCGTGAAATTCGTTGAAGTATTTTCTCGATTCCAAATCGGTCGGGCCACGCTGATCCTGCGCCGCGGACCAGGCGGCGATTTCAATCGCGGACCGCTTTTTTTTGGCATGGGCTTCAATCCAATCGAGCATCTCCCCGTCGCTTTTGTCCCGCGCCAGTTGCTTCTTCAATTGCAGGGCGTCGATGCCGGCAAAGCTGAGAAACTGCTGGTCCAGCGGGCAATTGAAATGGTATTCGCCCGCCTTGCGCATGATCGTGGCGCGGCCCTTGTCAAGCATTCGAGGCAATATGGCGAAGCCGCCCAGCCGTACTCGCGGGCTGCGTGGTGGTCGTTGGTTCAAATCAGGCGCATGAATTTTCATAAGTTTTTACAGGTATTTACAGGGTGTTATCTTTGTCCAGGGGCGGGGACTACGGGTTCTCCGCCAGCAACTTCTCCAGGGTGGCGCTCTTCGCATGGCCCAGGGCCATGGCTCTTTTATAATGCCAGCGGGCCAGTTCCAGGGACGGCGGTTGATTGCCGGCGTAAACCACCGCCAGATTAAAATGCGCATCGGCGTAATCGGGATCGCTCTGCAAAGCCTTGCGCAGCGCCGTCTCCGCCGCGGGCCGGAGTCCTTTGTCAGCCAATACGCAACCCAGGTAGTTCTGTGTGGCGGAATTGGTGGGGTTCAATTTAACCGACAGACTCAGGGCGGCGAGCGCTTCATCCAGCTTGTTCTGCCGATAGCGCAGGAGGCCCAACAAATACAAACTGGCGGGGTCGTTGGCATCCACGTCCAGGGCATGTCGCAGCGACTTCTCGCAATCAGCCAGATGGCCGGCGGCGAATTGCGCCTCGGCCAGATGGGCCAGGACATAGACGTTTGCCTCATCCTGTCGCAGCACTTCGCTGAATTTTTGTTCAGCGGTGTCGTAATCGCGTTCCATCGAGGCGCGCAAGGCATCCGCCCACAACGCGCCCGCGCCCGGCGGCAAATCCTTGCTCGAATAAACATGTCTGGTCTGAAGCGCGGTCTCCGGGAGTTGAGCGGGCGTGACAGCAGGCGTAACAGCGGGCGTGGCAGCAGGCGTGACAGCAGGCGTGGCAGCGGGCGCGGCAGCGGGCGGGGCGGCAGGCGCGGCAGCGGGCGGGGCAGCAGGTGGGGGCACGGGAGACTTTTCCAAAAGAGCCAATTCCTCCGCGGTGTAAGGAACGGGATTGGCCTCAAGAACGGCAACCTGAGCCTGGAGTTGTTCCACTTGTTGGGCGAGTGGCGGGCTTTCCGAACGGGCGGGAGCCGTGACGGGGGCGGTTTCTTTGGCAGGTTGTTCCGGCGGGGCGGCGGCCAGTTTCTTTTCCAACTCATCCCGCCGCTGCTCGGCTTGTTGGAGCGCCGTACGCAAGCGCAAAAGTTCCTGGTTGCTATGCGCCTCGGCATCCGCCAGGTCTTTCGAGCGCTCGGCCAATTCCTCCTTCAATTTGTCGCGTTCCTCAATGCCTGCTTTCGCGCTGTCCGCAGACGGGGCTTCAGCCGGGCGCGCTGCTTTCAGCGAGTCCAACTCACTGTTGGCGGCGGCCAGTTTCTTCTCCGCCTCGACCAAGGCTTCCTTCAGCCGGACTATTTCCGCCTCGTCTTTCGAGATCTCGGCCAGTTGCTGCTTCAATTGGTCGCGTTCCTCGGGAATTTGTTTCGCGCCTTCCGCGGGCTGGGCTCCTGCCGGGCGCGCTGCCTTCAACAACTCCAGCTCCTGACTGGCTGCGGCCAGTTTTTTCTCCGACTCAGCCGCGGCCTCTTTCAACCGGGCAATTTCCAACTGGAAATTCTTCTCATCGGCCGCGGCGCGGGCCTTCAAGGAGGCGAGTTCCTCGCTGACTTCTGCGGCCTTTGCCGCGGAAACCGCGCTGGCGTGCGCGCTCTTCTCCTGCTCGAGGGCCACGGCCAGCAAGTCCCTTTCCTTTTCCAGCGCGACAATTCTTGCCTCCGCCCTGGCCAGTTCCGCCGGACTGACGGCGGCGGGCTGCACCGAGAGCGCCTCCTTGAGTTTCTCCTGCAATTCCGCGTTGGCGTCGGTCAGGGAGCGGATTTGTTCCTGAAGGCTTGCGATCTGCTGCGCCACAGCCGCAACGGGAGGCCGTGCGGCGGCGGAAGGCTGAACCGGGGCCGGCACGGCGGCAGGCGGCGCATTCGTGGCCGGCAGGAATTTCCCGAGCGACTGAAGTTTCTCCGCCACGTAATCGAGCCGGAATTTCACGATGTCGGGATTCCACGTCGGATGTTCCGTCTGGAGTTTCTGCAAATCGGTTTGAGCCTGAAGGTAGCGGGCGGTGGCCCCTTCCGCATGGCCGCTTTCCATCAAACTGTCCGCCTGGAGAATCTGGTTGTAAATATCAAGATACTGCTCGTCCGATCCGGCGGCCAGGGCGGAACCGGTCAGGACGAGAAAAAACGCCGCGATTGCAATCCATCTCATATTTGCCAAATTGTAACGAAGCGGGGAACGACTTGGCAATTCATTCCGGCAGATGAAGATTGGCCATCACTGGCTCCAGCGCCTTTTTCCATACCGCATAACCCGCCGCATTCAGATGAAGATGGTCAGGGCGGAAGTCAGCGGAAATCTGATTGCCTTTTTCGTCCGCGTAAATTCCCCACGTGTCGCACAGGGCGAAGTTTGGCTCGCGCTTGACGAACTGTTCCACCAGTGAATTTGCCTTCTGTATTTTCTCCGTGTAAATCGAGTGATCCGCCCGGGGCATCACTTTGCAGACGATCACCTTCAGTTTTGGATTGTAATTCTTGATCGCCCGGAGAATCAGCCGGATGTTCGCCGCCACATCTTCGCCATCGGCGCCCTCCCCCACATCGTTCGTCCCGATGAGCAGCACGATGGCGGCGGGGTTCAGGCTTAACACATCCGCTTTCAAGCGGTAAAGCACTCCGCTGGTAATGTCGCCGCCTATGCCGCGGTTGGCCACTTTGAATTTCGGAAAATCCCGCGCCAGCGTGCTCCATCCCTCCGTGATCGAGTCTCCCAAAAACACGACTGCCCCGACATCGTTGCTCGCGGTCGCCTTCCATTTTGCATGATCGCGCGCCCACACTTTCGCCAGCCCGTCCCACACTCGTGGCGGCACTTTTCCAGGCAGCCGGTCCAGGCTTGGAAATTGCGATGCGTCGGTCGTGCTGTCCGGCGCCGGGGCCGTGCCGTTGCTGATTTGGGCGCGGACCAGGCTGGCTCCGGCGCCGGCCAGGAGGAGCGCGGCGCACGACAACGCCAGGGGCATCCAGTTCCTGCGCAAGGGACGTGTCATATTCATTTGCGGATGGATTATGGGAACGTGACAAAAAAATCCAGCACGATCTTCATCAAGGCAAAATTCGTGCTGGCCAAAACCGCAGTCCCGCACCGATAATGGGGATTGGCGCAATGCCGAAAACACTTTATGATTTGATACCCCGGGGCGACAAACCCGGCAATGACGTGCTGCTGGGCCTGTTTCTCGAATACGCGGAGGAACGGCAACTCCGGCTCTATGCCGCGCAGGAATCGGCCATCCTCGAATTGTTCGAGGAGAAAAACGTCATCCTCAACACGCCCACCGGCTCGGGCAAATCGCTCGTGGCCGCCGCCCTGCACTTCAAGGCCATCGCCCAGGGCCGGCGCTCGGTTTACACCTGCCCGATCAAGGCGCTTGTCAATGAGAAATTCATGGCCCTCTGCCGCGAGTTCGGCCCGGACAACGTCGGCCTCTGCACTGGCGACGCCTCGGTCAACCGCGACGCCCCCATTCTCTGCTGCACGGCGGAAATCCTGGCCAACATCGCCTTGCGCGAAGGCGCCCAGGCCGGCGTCCAGGAGGTCGTGATGGACGAGTTCCATTACTACGCCGACCGCGAGCGCGGCGTGGCCTGGCAAACGCCATTGTTGACTTTGCCCCAGGCGCGCTTCCTGCTCATGTCCGCCACCCTGGGCGACACGACGTTCTTCGAGGAGGAACTGACCCGGCGGACGGGCCGGCCCAGCGTCAGCGTTTCGTCCACGGATCGTCCGGTGCCCCTGGAGTATGCCTACTCGGAATTGCCTCTGGCCAAGACGCTCGAAAGCCTCGCCGCCGAACGCAAGGCCCCGGTGTATGTCGTCCATTTCACGCAATTGGAGGCCGCGCAAAGCGCGCAGGATTTCACCAGCCTCAATGTCTGCACCCGCGAACAGAAAAATGCCCTCGCCGCCGCGCTGGAAGGGTTCAAGTTCAGCAGCCCTTACGGCCCTGAGATCAAAAAATGGCTCAAACACGGCATCGGCCTGCATCACGCCGGTCTTCTGCCCAAGTACCGGGTGCTGGTCGAGCAACTCGCCCAAAAGGGCCTGCTCCAGATCATCTGCGGGACCGACACCCTCGGCGTTGGCATCAACGTCCCCATCCGCACCGTCCTGTTCACCCGCTTGTGCAAGTTCGACGGCCAGAAGACCGTCCTCCTCAGCGCGCGGGATTTCCACCAGATCAGCGGACGCGCCGGCCGCAAGGGATTCGACGACCGCGGCTGGGTGGTGGCGCAGGCGCCCGAACATGCCATCGAGAACCTCAAGCTCGCCGAAAAATCCGCGCGCGACGGCCGGAAAACCGTCAAGCGCCAGCCGCCCGAGAAAAACTTCGTCAACTGGGATAAGAACACCTTCGCCCGCCTGGTCGCCGCGCCGCCGGAACGGTTGACTTCCCGCTTCCAGGTTTCGCACGGCATGCTCCTCAACGTCCTCAGCCGGAAAGGCGACGGCTGCGGCGCCATGCGGCAACTGATCCGCGATTGCCATGAATCCCCCAAGGCGAAGAAGGCGCACCGCGAGCGCGCCTGGCAATTGTTCCGCTCGCTGCTGGACCGCAGGATCGTGGAATTCATTCCCAAGACCGAAGACGGCGCGACCCTGCGCGTCAACGTCGATCTTCAGGACGATTTCTCGATGGACCAGACGTTGTCGCTGTATTTGCTGGATACGATTCCTTTGCTTGACCCGCAACAGCCGGACTACGCCCTGGTCCTCCTCACGCTGGTCGAGTCCATTGTGGACGATCCCGACATCATCCTGCGCAAACAACTGGACAAGATTAAGACGCAAAAAATGGCGGAGATGAAGATGGAGGGGCTGGAGTACGACCAGCGGATGGAAGAGCTTGAAAAGCTGGAATACCCCAAGCCCAACCGCGACTTCATTTACTCCACCTTCAACGCCTTCGCCGACCGGCATCCGTGGGTGGGCCAGGAAAACATCCACCCCAAGTCCATCGCGCGCGAGATGTTTGAGTCGTTCCGATCCTTCTCCGATTACATTCGCGACTACGAATTGCAGCGGGCCGAGGGCGTCCTGCTGCGCCACCTCAATGGCGTTTTCAAGGTGCTCGCCCAAACCGTGCCCGACGCGGCCAAGAACGAACAGGTGCGCGAGATGGAACTTTATCTGGCCACCATGATCCGGCAAATCGATTCCAGCCTGCTGGACGAATGGGAAAAAATGCGCGATCCCAACTTCCAGCGCGCCGAGACGAAGGAAGCCCGCCCGCCCGGCGCGGAGCAGGCCGAGGCGGACGTGACGCAGGACCACAAAGCCTTCACCGCCGCGATCCGCAACCGCATCTTCACCTTCCTGCGCGGCCTGGTCATCGGGGATTTCGAAGCCGCCCTCGCCAGCCTCGCTTCGCCCGAAGACGCCGCCAGCCAGCCCTGGACACCAGAACGACTGGAGCAGGTCCTGGAAACCCACCATGCCGAGCACGGGCAAATTTGTCTGGATCCCAACGCCCGCAACCTGCGCCACACCTACGTCACCCCATCCGATGACAAAAAGGTCTGGATCGTGCAACAAATGCTGGCTGACCCGGAAGGCCACAACGACTGGGTGGCCGAATTCGAGGTGGACCTGGGCGAGTCAAAAAAGTCAGGCGATCCGGTCATGAAGCTGCGCCGCCTGGGCAGCCTGGGCGGCACTTAACCCACATGATGGCGATGCACATCGTGAAATTTTTTACCAGGATGGAACACACAGAACGCAGAGCGTACACCGAATCAGATCAATTTGAATCGACCTTCGTTTGGTAGTACGGATTAAAGCCGAGTTGAGCAAAAATGTCCCAGGCAGTCGCTCCAATATGCATTCGACGATAGTAGTAATTCGGACCGTACACCGTGCTGAACCCTGTGGTCACGCCATCATGACTGGCGGCCACCAGACCAAGGCCATCCCCAAAGGGTGCGGGCATTTGTTGCGCATCGCTCAACGTACGCGCTAACGTCTTCGCCATTTGTGTCTGACCAGCCACGGCGTAAGCAACGCACATCTGCCCAGTGCCTTCAAACCAAACACCGTCCTTATCATCGTTGAAATCAAAGCCGGTAAAGCCATCGAACGTACAACCGAAAACAGTTTCAGCATCGCTGAGGAGCTGCGGATGAAGGATAAGGGCGTTCGTGCGCGCGAGGACGTTCCATGACTGCGTGTCCAACGGAAGCTCGCCGGGCAAAGTGTTGAGAACATCCGGCGAGATGGTGCCGGTCAAATAGCAACCATTTGTGTCATCCCACATCTTCTCAACAAACACTTGAGCGTGTTCCGCGCCGTCGCTCCAGTTCGTGTTACCTGTTATCTTATACATTTGACTGAACGCTGCGTAAATGTCCAAGTTATGTTCAGTGCTCGCGTAAGTGCGGGGAGTGGGGTTCGTCGTTTCGGCATTCGAGATTCCTCCGAGAAAGCCTTGGTAAAGGTAAAGGCCTGAATTCGCACGAAACGTCTGGATAAAATTGCCGATGGCGGTGGCAGCGTCCAAATAGTTGGTGTTCTGAGTTTTCCCGTAAAGAGCCTCCAACGCAATCATCGTCCACGCATTATCACCAGTATCAATATCCTCGTTGCCAACTTCATAGAAGGCATTTGAGCTTGTGTTATAAAACCCAGGAATCGCGACAGTGTTCTCTTTGCCTTTGACAAACCAGCCAGAGGGCACGGAAATATCGCCTGAAGCATAAGCCGAGCGCACTTGCCCATTAGTGTAAGAGCGGTCGTGACTTGTGGCATAGACAAACGCATCGCCGAGAAGTCGTGCCCGGCGCAAACTATCAGCCGACCCGTCTGCCAGGAACGCCAACAGCGCGACCGCATTGTCGTAGGTAAATGCGGTATTCCGAAGATCGTAATCGAAATCTTTGGAGCTGTCTTCTTCGGGTGTTCCGGGCTGAAGCGGCAGAGTGACATAGCTCCGAATAAATCGAGGCTGATTTAATCGGTCTTTTAACGCCGCCGGCTTCAGGTTATACTGGATGTCATCCAGGTAAAAGACTGCTCCGTCCGGGTTGTGTGCCAAGTCTGCAACCCATCCCAAGCCACCCATTATGTTGGTCAGATTCAAACCTGCCAGGCTAATCGTGTGTTTTGTCCAATGCTTCGTGGCCCTGAAAATGGTCCCATTTTTTGGCCGGCGCGGAGTCGAATCTGGAAACGGGCTTGTCGCAATCCCGCTGGTCGCATCGCGCCCCACCCCTCCCATGAAAACTTGAATCTTTTCGTTCCCCTGCTCGCCCCGCAGCCAGAACGTCAACGTGGCCGCCCCCGACAAATCAACTCCGCTTGAATTGGTGACCACAGTCGATGTTCCGGGAACAACCGCGTCCCCGAAATACGGCACTGCAACGTTGGACACCAGAAGCCCATTCATCAAATAAAAGCCACCCCAATCAGCCGTTCCTCCCGCTTGCAATGTGCATCGAATTGCCGTTGCTCCAGAGTGGGGATTGTTGCTCCAGGATGTATCCATAGTCACAGGCGAGGTGGCATCGGGAAGCTGGCCTTGGGCAAAAAAGTGATTCCCGCCGGAACCGATGTCATCATAAACCGGTATGCGATCATGATAGAGATCCATTTCGTTCCGAAGATGTTTAAGGGCAAATTGTTCGGACTGGCGGCTCGTATGGTCTGCATATACGTCCAGTACAGCTTCCTGACTTGGGGTGGACGCACTGGAGTCGCTTACCAAGACTTGATAAACACCCGCCTTGTTCTTTGTTGCCGTATGAACCTTTAAGGTCGACAGGATGCCCGCAGGCAGCTTGATTCCTTTGAACTGCCATTGATATTGTAGTGGCAAGCTGTCGGTCGCCTCCACGCTGAACGTCACACCGCGTGTCCCGGCCGCAACAGCCTGATTCTGCGGTTGGGTGACAATCACGGGTGCAGCCATCGCGATCTGCAAGCCAGTCAAAACCGATGGACACATCAGAAAAAGAAATCTTGCGAGTCTCATAAAAATCCCGACCGAAGCGACTGGCGGTGTTGCAGCGACACTTAGCCAGTTCCTCTCCTGGTCTCGTTAAACATCAACCCGGAAAGCTGATCTGTCAAACGGCAGTGTTCCTTTCAGTCTCGCCGTTTGAGTTCCTTGCGCGCGTTTCTCCTGCCATGACATAAATCCTTCCGGGCATCCGTCAAATCCTGAAATCCGTGGTCAAATTCTCAACGGAATTGACGCCGCCTGCCTTTCTGTTTGCCTGTGTGGATGATTCTTGGCAGTTTCTGGTCGTTGATATGATCATCGTCCTTAAACCCAATATCTCGAAAAAAGACGAAGCCGCCGTCCTCAAGGAGATCCGCAAACTCGGCTACCGTCCCCACGTCATGCGGGGCATCGAACGGGTCGTCGTCGGCGCCATCGGCGATGAACGCACCCACCAATCACTCGAGACCCTCACCTCCTGGCCCCAGGTCGAGCAGGTCATGCCGGTGCAAAAACGTTACAAACTGGTCAGCCGCGAAGGCCAGAAGAACAATTCCGTCATTTCGGTCCGCAACAATCCCATTGGCGGCAGGAAATTCCAGGTCATGGCGGGGCCGTGTTCGGTCGAGAGTGAGTCCCAATTGCTGGCCACGGCCCATGCGGTGCAAAAGGCCGGCGCGACCATTCTGCGCGGGGGCGCCTTCAAACCGCGCACCTCCCCTTACGAGTTCCAGGGGCTGGGACTGAAGGGGCTCAAGCTCCTGGCCAAGGCGCGCCGCGAAACCGGCCTGGCCATCATCACCGAACTGCTCTCCGAAAACCAGGCTGGGATGGTGGCCGAATATGCCGACATCATCCAGATTGGCGCGCGCAACTCCCAGAATTTCCAATTGCTCATCGCCGCCGCCAGGACCGGCAAGCCGATCCTGCTCAAGCGCGGCCCCTCGATGAGAATCGAAGAATGGCTGCTGGCGGGTGAATACGTGTTGTCAAACAACAATCCCAACCTGATCTTTTGCGAGCGGGGCATCCGCACTTTCGAAACTTACACCCGCAACACGCTGGACCTTTCCTCCGTTCCCATCATCAAGAATGAATCGCATTGCCCGATCATCATCGACCCCAGCCAGGGATCGGGCCGGGCGGATTTGGTGGCGAGCCTTTGCCAGGGCGCGGCGGCGATGGGCGCCGACGGCCTTCTGGTCGAAGTCCATCCCAACCCCGCCGAAGCCTGGAGCGATGGCGCGCAACAACTGACCCTGGACGGTTTCGCGCGCTTGATGGAGAGCCTGAAGCCGTTCATCGCGGCGGCGGGCCGCGAGTAAGGGGCCGGGGACGTGGCCGTTTCCAATCAAGCACCCTTGACAGCAGGCGGCAGTGGTGGGATTATCCCATTATGAAGTTGGTCGCTGATGATCGAAGCCGGATTGCGAGCACTGTCTTGTTTAAACCCCGCGCAGTTTATGATGCTGAAAAAGGCGCTGATGGCCGCATTGTCCTGGTTGAACTGGCGCCCGTTGAAGTGCCCACAGTCAAGCCGCGCCGCATTAATGGACGCTTGCGCGGTGCGGACGTTGTCTTGAGTCCCAAAACAGTGGCGGCCGCGGTTCGATCGGACAGAGATTCAAGATGAAACGCTATTGGGATACTTCGGCGCTGGTAAACGCCCTTCACGATCTAAAGCTCGAAGCCAAAGCTTTGGAACCTGACCAGTGGACGCGCCCACACACGCTTTCGGAAGCTTTTTCCACATTAACAGGCGGACGTTTGGGCTTCAAGTATGCGCCGGAGGATGCGGCGGCGCTGCTCAACAACCTCACTCGTGGAATGCATTTTGTGGAACTGGACAGCAGGGACACGCTGGCGGCCCTGGCTTTGGCGCGGAAGCATGGCATTCGGGGTGGACGGGTGCATGATTGGATGCATGCTCGCGCTGCAACCAAGGCTGGAGCGGCCTTTCTGGTCACTGACAACCGCTCCGACTTTGTTGGGTTGGAAGATGGTTTTACGTTGGTATCTTCAGCCGATTTGTAATCCACCTGACGGCTTGACCCCGTGCTTTTTTGCGCTTGTCAATCCGCGCGCTCGTTCTATGCTGGCGTTCAACACAATTCGTTCCAGGAAAATATATGAATAGAATCACCACCATCTTATCGGGCCTGGCGTTCATCACTCTGGCGGCTGAGGCCGGGGCGCAGGACTGGCCGCAGTGGCGCGGCGCCAATCGAGACGCTAAAGTCGCCGGCTTTGCCGCCCCCAAAAGCTGGCCGGACCAATTGCAGCAGAAATGGAAAATCGAAGTGGGCAACGCCGATGCCACTCCTGCCCTGGTCGGCAAAAGGTTGTATGTCTTTTCCCGCCAGGAAACCGATGAAGTGACCCAATGCCTGGATGCCGCCACCGGTAAACAAATCTGGATCGACAAATACGCCGCCCAAGCCGCGACCGGGCCAGCCGGTCAGCATCCGGGCCCGCGCAGTTCACCCGCGGTGGGGGAAGGCAAAGTGGTGACCCTCGGTGTGCGCGGCGATTTGTCCTGTCTCGATGCCGCCACCGGCAAATTGATCTGGCGCAAGAATGATTTTCCCGGCTGGCCCAAATTCTTCACCTCAATGTCCCCGATCATCGTCCAGGGCTTGTGCGTGGCGCATCTGGGCGGCGATGCCAACGGCGCCATCGTCGCTTACGATCTCAAGAGCGGCGGCCAGAAGTGGCAATGGACCGGCGACGGCCCGGCCTATGATTCCCCGGTGCTGTTGAAATTGGGCCATGACAAGCTGATCGTGTCGCAAACAGCCAAAAAAATTGTGGCCATTAACGTGGCCGATGGAAAACTCGCCTGGGAGGCGGATTTCGCGCCAAAAGGCATGGCCCAAAACACCGCCACACCCATCGTGAACGGTCAAACAGTGATCTACGCCGGCGCGGGCCGCGGCACGGTGGCCGTGAAACTGGAAAAGACGGGCGACACCATCACGGCCAAGCCGCTGTGGAGCAATCCGGACCTGGCGCCGCGATTTGCCTCGCAGGTTCTGAAAGACGGTTTGCTCTACGGCTTGTCGCAAAAGGGACAATTCTATTGCCTCAACGCCCAAACCGGCAAGACCGCCTGGGTTGAGACCGGGGACGGACGCGGCGGCGGCTTCGGCTCCATCGTCGATGCCGGCACGGTTTTGATGGCCTTGACGCCCAAATCCCAACTCATCATTTTCCAGCCAACCGACAAAGAATACACCCAAGTGGCCAGCATCAAGGTGGCGGACAGTCCGACCTACGGCTACCCGGTTGTGGCTGGCAAGCGGATTTTTGTCGAGGACCAGGACTCGGTCACGCTCTGGACCTTGGAATAACGGGCTTCCTTGATTCTAAAAAATCACTCGACGCCAGCCCACAAACAGGCTATAGTTAGCCTGTGAAAGTTGCGAATCGTTCGCTCCGAAGAAGGAAAGTCAATTTCCGGTCGGAGAGTTTCAGCCTCAGCAACGCCAAAACCTATTTGGGGCGCCTGGTGGAAAAGGCCAGCAAAGGCCAAACCGTGTACATCATGCGCGGAGAACACCGCTTCATTTTGCAGCAAGTCCCGCCCATAGACCCCATTCCCATCCGGCCGGCGGGCTACTTCGCCAACTGCTACAGCAAAGAAGAAGTCCAGGAACAAAACCGGCTCGCCAAAGCGTCCGTCGTCCGCGCTCCCGCGGACCTCGAATGAAAGGGGAGCGGACATGAAGCAATGGGATGTTTTCATGTTCCCATTCAGCAAGGAAAAGCGGCATCCCGCCGTTATCCTTTCCAATGATGAGACCTGTCAGAATGGCGATCTTGAAGAAGTCAACGCCTTGCTTTGCACATCGGCCAAGGTGAACCGGCCGCCCAAGCCGACCGAAGAGCTATTGGACGAGGCGGACGGACTCGATTGGAAAACAATGGTTCGTTGTGACAGGATTTTCCTTTTGCCCAAGGCGCAATTTGATGACCGCAAGGGCAGCGTGACCGAAGAACGGCGTCACCTAATCGCCCGGAAGATGGTGGAGGTCTTCCGCCTTCCCATATCTCGCAGATAGGTCTCACCCTCTTCGTTCTTGGCATCCGTGAAATCAGAGACATGGTGAAAAGCCGGGTTTTCCATGTTCTCTCCGGGTATTCTTTTGACTTTCCAGATTTCTTAATTCTTGCTTCTTAATTCTTAATTTGGTTAAAACATACTTGACAAGAAGGCCCCCGACACGCGTTTCGATCAATGTTTGCAGGGGTTTCGTGTTATAAAAAAAGCTCCCACCATGCGCTGTACAGTTTCCGCCTTTTGTGCCATAATGCGGAAGCAAAGGCAGAATTATGAAGGCTGAATGTAGAAGTGAAGATTGGTGTCCGCAGACCAAGCAGACTATCGCGGATGCGGCAAAAGAATTCTTCATCTGCGTCCGTCTGCATTATCTGCAGGCAAGTCCGAATTCGGCCACCATTCCGTTATCGTTAATCCTCCCGGCCACTTGATCTCCGCCTGGTCAAACCATGATAAACTTAGTTAAACACGAGTTGTTTGGTCAGGATGACAGCCAAATTCCATGCAAACACCTTAAAGTGAATGGCTTGCAAATAAAACAGCCTGCGGGTGAGTCAAACCCAGTCAAACTGAATCAAACCGATTTAATTCGTCAGCCGGCCGATGGGCAGACTGGACAACACCGCCTTGGGATTGGTTTGGCTGAAATAACTTGCCGACCATTCGTTGGCAAACAGGATGACGGGATTTTGTCCCATGTCATAGGCCAGGCGCGCCCCGGTGGGCAGCGAGAGCGCATCCAGGTCCGGCTCGGTGAACTGCGCGGGCAGCCAGCGCACCACCGTCCAGGGCGCGGTTTCCAAACGCGACGGCGCGCCGTATTCGCTTTCGAGCCGGTACTGCACCACTTCAAATTGCAGCGGGCCTACCGCCGCCAGGAGCGGCACTTTGGCGGTCGAATCCCGCAACTGCAACACCTGGATGACCCCTTCCTGCAAGAGTTGGTCCAGGCCGGTGCGGAATTGTTTGAACTTCGCCGTGTTCGGATTGTGCAAATAGGCGAAGGCTTCCGGCGTAAAACGCGGGATTTCCTTGTACGTAATATTGCGGTCCGTCGTCAGGGTGTCCCCAATGCCAAAATCGGAATGGCCGACCAGGCCGATAATATCGCCGGGGTAAGCCTCGTTGACCACTTCGCGTTCATTGCCAAAAAGTTTGTGCGAACTGGACAGCCGGACTTTTTTCTCCGTGCGCGGATGAATCACCGTCATGTCCCGCTCGAATTTGCCCGAGCAGACGCGGACAAACGCGATGCGGTCGCGATGTTTCGGGTCCATGTTCGCCTGGATTTTGAATATGAAACCGGAAAACTCGGCATCTGCCGGGGATATTTGCGCCCCGGCCATGAGGCGCGGCTTGGGCGGCGGCGAATGTTTCAGAAAACCGTCCAGCAACAATTGCACGCCAAAATTATTGACGCCGCTGCCAAAGAAAACCGGCGTGGTTTTGCCCGCCAGCACCGCCGCATCGTCAAAGATCTCCCCGGCCGAATCGAGCATGGCCAATTCCTCCGTGACTTTGGCAAACGCCTCGTCGGACAACCGCCCGCGGATGACCGGGTCGTCCAGGCTGCCGATGGAAACCGGGGCGCGGAACTGCCCGCCCGCCGTGCGTTCGAAAAGCCAGACCTGCCGCGTCTGGCGGTCATAGACGCCCTGAAATTCGAAGCCATTGCCGATCGGCCAATTGACCGGAAAGGCCCCGATGCTGAGCACGCGCTCCAATTCGTCCAGGAGCGCCAGCGGCTCGCGCGTGGGGCGGTCGCATTTGTTCATGAAGGTAAAAATCGGCACGCCGCGCTGCCGGCACACTTCGAACAGTTTGAGCGTCTGCGCTTCGATCCCCTTGCCGGCGTCAATCACCATCACCACCGCATCCACGGCCGTCAGCACGCGGTAAGTGTCCTCGGAAAAATCCTTGTGGCCCGGAGTGTCAAGCAGATTTATGCGGTAGCCGTCGTAATCGAATTGCAGCACCGTCGAGCTGATGGAAATGCCGCGCTTGCGCTCCAACTCCATCCAATCGGAAGCGGTGGCGCGCTGATTTTTGCGGGCCGTGACCGAGCCGGCCAACTGCACCGCGCCGCCGTACAGCAGGAGCTTCTCCGTCAACGTCGTTTTGCCGGCGTCCGGATGCGAGATAATGGCGAATGTGCGCCGCTTTTGGATTTCTTTGGCAATCTCCACGGGAGTGCGAAGGTAGCACGGATTTGGCAAAGGACAAGGGGGCTTGATGTGACCGGGACCAATCGGACCCGCCTCTCACCGCCCGTGCGTTCCGCTGAGGAACGCCGCCAGCGCGTAGATCAAGGCCGCGTTCCAATTGATTGCAATCTCGTTGACCCGGAAAGCGCCCTGCTCGTCCTCCCAATTCATGGGGCCTGGATGGGGGCCGCCCACCAGATAGCCCGGCCACGGCTCCGGCAAATTCTGCTCACCGGTCCGGCGGTCATGCGGATGCAATGGCGGCTTGAACCCGACGCCCGTCACGAAAGAGCGCCCGTAGTAATTCCGCCCCAGAAGATGGCCCAGCGCGTCCAGGCTGGCCGTCACGTACTCCGGCTTGGGCGAAAGCCGGTGCGCCGCCTGCAACAGCACCACCTGTCGCGCGACAACGCCATTGCCGCCCCAGGAGTAGGCCGTGCCCGCGGGCCGCGCGTAACCGTGCCCGTCGCGCGCCTTCACCAGATTGTCGGCCGCAGCGAGCAGATTTGTGCGCAGCAGGGAGACAAGCGCTTCATCCCTGCCGGCTCGCTCGGAAAACAGATAGGTCAGTTCGCCCAGATTCTCGATATTGCCATAATCCCATTTCAGGTCAAAAACGCCGTCGCGGGCACGGATTCGCGTCTCGCAATCCTGCAGGCAGGCCCCGTCGCCGGTGGTCTCCCACAATTCAGCCGCCGCCCAGAGCCGGCCCCCGGTGTCGCGGACCTGGTAAGTTCCGGTGGAAAACTGCGAGATGTCGGAGCGATGATCTTCCGGATGGGCCTGGAGAAAACGTTGGCTTTTCCACGCGGCTTGAAGGCATTCGTCCGCAAACGCCGGTTCGAACGGGCGGAAGTCGCGGGCCGCCATCGCCATCATCGCCACAAATTGTGCCGTTGCCGCGCTGCCCCACGGCGCGAAATAGCGTGGCGCAGTTTCAGCCTCCGGCGGAATGAATCGGCCAAATCTCCGCGTCGAAACCTTGTGATAGACCGGGCCGTCCGCTGCCTGCATCGTCAGAAGCCACTCCAATTCCCATTTGATTTCCGTCAGGTATTCGGGAGTCGGGGCGTGGGCGTCGGGCAGATGAAGCGCGATGGCCCGGATCCCCGGCCCGAAGTCCTCCCACGCCCGCAGCATCACGCCCACCGTCACGCCCGCGTTGACCACATATTTGTTGTAGTCACCGGCGTCGTGCCAGCCCTTGGTGGAATTCTTGTTGACATGTCCCCCGCCCGCAAAATCGAGCCACGCGTCATTGGTATGGCAGGCCGCGTGGGCAAAGACGATGCCGTGGTTGGTGGACGAGACGGCCATGCCGCACCGCCAAAGATACATGCCCCGCATCACCGTGTAAAAAGGCTCGTCGTAAACGTCGCGTCCGATGTGGAACGGGGCCGAGCGCCCGACGCCGGGAACGTCCAATTGGAACGCGCCCGATTCGCGGAACGCCGAAAAATCGGCCGTGTACAACTGCTCCGCCGTGTCCTCATTCAGGCGCGGGCCGGCCACTGCATTGGTGAAAACCGCCTGGCCGTCGCTTTGGCGAACCACGGTGAAATTGCTGCAAGCCGCGGCGACGGTGGCCTGCTTCGGTTCATCCGGCAGAAAGCCGATGGTGTTGAGGCGGATATCCGTGGTTTGCGCGTGGACCATTCCACCAGCCAACAAAAAAATCGCGCCCAATATTTTCATAAATTCTTCGCCGGTCCTGATGGCAGGATGGGGGAACTTTAATGAGTGGTTCCCCATCATGAATCCATTTCCTGATCCACGGACCCCGGTGATAAATGCCAGAAGGCGCCTCCAATTCATAGGGCAAAAGCAAGGCAGCGATCATGCCAGTGGTATGGGTTTGGATTACTCCCAAATCGTTGTTGACGTGTCTGGAATCCTTCCGGGGCTTGACATTTTGATTCTGTCATGGTCGATTCGTGCAGCGTTACGTTACCTGTATGTGGCACTATGTCCAAAACGGCCAGGCCTGCGGTCCCATTGACACGCCCGCGCTGCAGGCGCTTTTGCGAAGCGGCTCGCTTGGCCCGGATGCCCTCGTTTGGCAACAGGGCATGACGGATTGGGTCCCGGCCCGTTCGGTGGCCGGCTTCGCCGCCTCTGTCCCGCAGGGCGGCACACCGCCGCCCATTCCACCCTCGAGTCCTCCGCCCAAAGTCCCGGCGGCGGCGATGGACCCGGAGACGTTCGACATTGAACACAACAAGGTTTTTGCGGTGCTCGCGTACATTGGAATTCTGTTTCTGGTGCCATTGCTGGCCGCGCCGCACTCCCGGTTTGCGCGCTATCACACCAATCAGGGCATCGTTCTGTTTCTCGCCATGGTGGTGCTTTGGTTTGCCCTGTGCGTGCTGGCCGTTATTCCCATTGTCCACCTTATTTTGATTCCCATCGGCGTTCCGGCGGGGTTTTTACTATCGGCGGGAGGGCTGGTTTTTATGATCATCGGCATCATTCACGCCGCATCCGGCGAGTACAAACCGCTGCCGTGGATCGGGCACTTCCGTTTGTTGACCTAGCAGAATCAGGTGGTTTTGGGCTTGATCGTTCCGTCCAAGACTTTTTCAAGAACCCTCCCAAGTTCGAGTTCCGCAGCCCATCGCTTGAGATAATCGAGATCAAGATGTTCCCTCTGGATCGCGACGATGCCGGCGGCGTCTCCCAATTGCCGTTCCGAGGGAGTGATTTGATTCCAGTACAATTTGTGCAAAATGACGTCTTCCCTGGTTGCAATCCAAGCCGGTTCCCCGAAGACCACCACCTTCATCCGCCGCCGGAACATTTCCTGATCGAAAGCAACCGGGCGGGCCATCCAGAAATCAATCTTCAAGGCCGAACGAGTGTCAACCGGGATTTCCCATTTGATTTGTGGTTCATGGCGTAAATGAACTGTTTTTTGCCGTTTTTGTGATTATCTTCCCACCGGCCGGATTTGCAAGCCTTTTTTCCTGTCCGCCCTCGTTTTTCCTC
>Ga0181526_10001781_pt1 | contig 19882 bp, 14 predicted proteins | sample PEATcosm2014_Bin_35_FD_119750 | JGI IMG/M metagenome (GOLD analysis project Ga0181526, IMG submission 119750) | Peatland microbial communities from MTU Mesocosm Facility, Houghton, MI, USA - PEATcosm2014_Bin06_30_metaG | ecosystem: Environmental > Terrestrial > Soil > Wetlands > Peat | place...
CATTCCGCGGGGATACCCATCGCGGCGAGCGGTCGGGCCATGCCCCCCGCCCTCGCGCGCCAGACGACTCCGCTTCCCAGAACTTGGGCAACAAACCCTCGACGCTGCATAACCACCTCCCGCTGTGAGAATCCATAGCGCCGGCAGCACGCGCCTGCCCTGGCCGGCAAGACGTCAGTGCCGCGTCACTATTGACATTGTTTCTTAGTGATGCACAGACCATGAGCGACTACTTTGAAAGTCGAATCATGGTACCACAGGAAGCGGCAGGCAGAGCCGGAACAGACCTCCGCAGTTCTGACGCAATAGCCCTGCATGAATAGGAGTTTGCAGGGCGCGCGAGGCCACCAGACTGAACCTCAGTCGGTCTCCCTGGTTTTCAATGACTGATTCTTCAAATGACTCTATGCGGCAGTAGCCAGCGAGGGCAGCTCGGGCTTCTTCACGGGAGCCACTTCCGCCACGCGCCGGGTCACAAGGGGATTGTCCATGGCTGCCCTGCCGCGTTTGGTCTTGCGCCAGCGGGCGAAATCCTGGCAGTACTTGGCCAGTTCCCGCGCAGCAAGTTGGCGGGCGGAGATTTGTTCAGGGGATAAATGGGGAAGAGGATCAGATAACATTAGGACCTCCAAAGGAGAGAGTCATTATACCATCCAAAGTCCAGTGAAGTGACTTGTGCGGGAACGGGCGAGTCGCGATGGGCGCAAGACACCACCAATTTGGCGCTCAGTTCGCACATGAAGCCACCAATACAATTCCCAACAGCACCCGCGACGGGAGTACAATGATTCACTGAGAAGCGATGGGAGGACGAGGGAAAGTGACTGGATTCAGCGAGATTTTTGTGAGTCAGCAAGCCCGCCTCGAACGCCTGGCGGCAATCTTGGAGCCGCTGCGGCAGCCGCAGGAGATCATTCGCATTGCGGAGCAGGGGAGGGGTCTCGAGGCCGAAGATGTAGCCTCGCTCTTCGCCGAAGCACGCGATCAGGCCTGTCGAAGCGAACTTCAGGAGGCAGCAAACCGGATTCGAATGCAATGGGCGAGGAAGACAGTTGAATTCATCATCCCCGTCTACCTGACCAGCTTCTGCCAGAACGAGTGCCTCTATTGCGGCTATCGCCACAGCAACGCCATCGCCGAGCGGGTGCGCCTGAGCCCGGAGGATTTCGAGAAGCAACTGGACCTTATTCTTTCCTGGGGGCACCGCCAAATCGAGTTGGTGCTCTCCGACGACCCGGAATTCGGCCCGGATCGGGTGGCCCGCTATGTCGCCGCCACGCGCCGCAAGCTCGATGCCCTTGGCGGCGGCATGGTCGCTTTGTGCTCCCCTGTGTACAAGCATCAGGATTACGTCCGCTTGCGAGGGGCCGGACTGGATTGGGTGGTCGAGTGGCAAGAAACCTATCATCGCCCCCACTTCGACCGCTGGCACTCTGGCAGCTCGCCGAAACGCGCCTTCGAGTCGCGACTGGACCTTTGGGACCATGTGATCGCCGCAGGTATTACCAGGATTGGCATGGGCGTCTTGCTCGGGCTTTACGATTTCCGCCACGACGTCTTGGCGGTTATCGAGCATGGGAACTACTTGCGGCGCACTTACGGAATTGAACCGCACGCCCTGGGCATCCCGCGTCTCAAGCCTGCGCGGGGCGTCCTAGCCTCGCAGAAGCCCAATCGCTTCACCGTGTCCGACGATGACTTCCGCCTCGTGGTCAGCGCTTACCATATGGCCTTTCCCACCTCTCGCCTGTTCTTCAACACACGGGAGAGTTACGACCTGAACATTTCGCTTGTGTCAGCCGGCGATCTCTTCACCGTGGACTGCGAGACGCTGCCGGGCGCCTACTTGCGCCGGCATCTTCCTGGCCAATTTTCCACTCACGATTATCCGCCGCGCCGGGAAGTGGCCGCTACGCTCGAGCGACGGGGCCTGGCCGCTCAGTACCTCGCCGAAGAGACGCCCTGTCCTGCCGCGCTTGCGGCGCCTGCCCCGGGAACCGCGATTGATACGAAAGGCTGGATCGACGAGCACGCTCAGATCCGCGCGAGGCTACAAGACTGGGAAGCCGCGCTCCAGCGGCTCTCGGCCAATGCCGCCCCAGCCGTCGAGCGCCAAGCGACGGACGCCTGCTTGCGCGAGTCGCTGGAATACTTCAAGGCAGTCCTGACCACACATTGCCGGCTTGAGGAATCGGAATCGTTCCCCACGCTCCTCCAGGATGCCGACGGCGCTTCAAAACTGGCGGTCCTTCGCGCCGACCACGAGCGTTTCGCCGTGGACCTGGATAAACTCGAGCGGCAGATGGTCTCCTACGGCCTTTCCAACGACCCGACTGTGCTCTTGACCCTCGGCGGCCGCATGATTCGTGAAATGCGCGCTCACCTCGAGGCGGAAGAGCAATTGTTGCCGTAGGCAGTATGGATGGAAGCCGGAGGCCCGTCTAGCCGACTATTTGTCACCTGCGGGCCTCACGCCAGGGCTGGCGAATGCTGACTTCGGATTCGCAAAACGCGGTGTTTTGCGCTCCTTTTGGGTCAGTTACTGTCAATTTGCGTGCCAAACGCACGCAATTTGCAGCATTTTAAAAAGTGATGTGCTTTGTTTTCATGTACTTCTTAGCTTCGTTCCCACTGTTTTTCATTTTTTGTAGTTCTCTACATTCCCCCATAGCCGGGACCATGCCGCGTTCCCTTGCGCCCCGGCGCCTGCAATGACAAACTGTCCCCAACAAGACCACTATTATAGGCTATCACGCACGCCGGAACTCGTCAAGCGGAAAATGCAAAAATGCGAAAAAAGGCGGGCGGAATTTCGCGAACCTTACAGTGTCTCCTGACCGGGCGCGCGGTGTAAGGCCTGGTAGTTTAACTGGCTATTACCCAATGAGTTAAAGACCTGGGACCCCGGGGCAGCCGCACGATTTTTTTCTTGACAATAATGTTAAGCGGCGGTATCAAAGTCATCCGTCCTGAATGTTCGACTAGCACTGAAACGTATAACGATAATAGGAATTTCTTTCGGGCTCCAGTTTTCCGTAGATGCCTACTTTTTTTGGTATGATTCGGTAAGTTCGGAAGCGGGCGCGGACGAGCTTTAGCTAGTTAAATCATAGGGTTGGACAACTTCTCTGATTTGGAAGGCAGATTGCTCAGTTTTCAAGGTTCGGGAAGTTGCGAAAGGTCCATCCCTTGATCCCTCCTCTTCCAGGGGGGAACGGTTCCTGAAGTCGCAAACGGAACAGAGTTGATTCCAGGACATTAGAGAGCGGTCGATCCCGGGTAGTCTTAGAGTTTTTTTCCAAAATTAGGTAAGTCGCGAACGCAACGGTCTGGCGGCCTACGTTGCGCACGAGGGCAAGATTACGTGCGACGGAGGAATGCCACGCACAGTTGCAGATCCCATCGAAATAACTTTCATAGTATCGGCCGTGTGGGGGCACGTCGGCCTCATGCCAGGATTCGTCTTGGCCAAATCGCAGGAGGTATAGCTAAGGAGGGTATGGCTAATGCGTAGAGTGAGGATCGTTCTAGTGGTTTCGTTTGCGCTGGCAGTCGCAGCGCTGGCGCCAGTTCTGGCTTTCGGACAAGTCACCGGGAGTGGAACGATTATCGGTACGGTGGCTGACCAGTCAGGAGCCGTCATTGTGGGTGCGGAGGTAAAACTTACCGACCGCTCCACCGGATCTTACCAAGTCGAGCCGAGTAACCAAACAGGCCGGTTCACCTTCAGCAGCGTCAAGCCGGGGTTCTACGACGTCACAGTGACGATGAAGGGCTTCCGAAAGCTGGAGGTAGCGAATCAGGAACTTGTCATCGGCGGCCAGCTCACGCTGAACTTGACGCTCGAGGTGGGCACGTCAACGCAGACTGTTGAGGTTACTTCTACGCCCGGCGCCGAACTGCAAACCATGAACTCCACGATGAGCACCAGCGTGACCGGCGCCAGCCTGGTTGAGTTGCCGTCGATCGACCGCGACGTATCGGGTGTGCTTTACTACACGCCCACCACCGCGCCAAACTTTCACGGCGCTGAGGGTAATACTACGGCAGGCCAGGTTGCCGGCGCCACCAGCGACCAGAACCTCATCTACCTGGACGGTGGAAACAACTCGAGCGGCCTCGAGGGCGACAACAACTACGTGAACGGCGGCCACGGCGTGGTTCCCATGCCGATGGAAAGCGTCGAGGAATTCAAGGTCAATACCAATAATATGACCGCCGACTTCAACGCCTCCTCCGGCGCTGAAATCCTCGTCACCACCAAGCGAGGCACCGGTACCTGGCACGGTTCGGGTTACGAGTTCTATCAGGACGGGGCGCTGAACTCGAACGATTGGTACAACAACTTCCACGGCCTTCCGAAGTCCAGCCAGCATTCGAACCGTTTCGGCGGCTCGATCGGCGGGCCCATTTCCCCGAACGTGTGGGGCGGCAAGACCTATTTGTACTTCAACTATGAAGGCAACCGCTATCCGCGTTCGTCGCCAGTCGAAATCGATGTTCCTTCGGCCCAGATGCGCGCCGGAATCCTTCAATTCGTGGACGCGACGGGCAATCGGGTTCAGTACGACATGAAGACTTCTGCGGCGTGCGGCGTCAACGGCGGGGAGCCGTGCGACCCCCGCGGCATCGGCATCAACCCGGTTGTCTCCAACATCTGGAACACGATGATGCCGCTTCCCAACGACTTTCATAGCGGCGACCTCGTGAATGGAAACGATTACGGTTACGTCGCCAACATCGCGTACCCCCTGAAGGACAACTTCTTTGTGGGCCGCCTCGACCACGACTTTGGATCGAAGTGGCGGGGGTTCGTCAGTTACCGCTGGTTCAACGAAGACAATGAGGGGACCAGCCAAATCGATTGGGGCGGCGTGCTACCGGGCGACAAACTGGGCGTACCCTCGCCGGCTGCCAGCACCCCGCTGAAGCCGCGCTACTTCGTGGCGGGCGTGACGGGAAACCTCTCCCCCAACGTGACGAATGAGTTGCACTTCAGCTACACCCGGAACTATTGGCGTTGGAACCGGGCAGGCGCCGTACCCTATATTTCCGGCATTCCGGATGGAATGGAGTTCGGCGAGCAAGCATCCACGGGCACCCTATTCGCCCCCATCAACATGGATACCCAGGATGCGCGCTCCCGCATCTGGGCGGAGCACAATTTCGATTACCGCGACACCCTGAGCTGGATCAAAGGCAACCATTACTTCCAGTTCGGCGGCGACTACATGCACCAGTGGTGGCATTTCGACCGGTACGACGACGTCGTGAGCGGGCTGACCGGATTGGTTTCTCAGATGACCAACGCCGACGATAATCCCCACATGACGGCTGATGTTCAGCCGATGCCTTGCCCTTCGGGCTCGACAAGCGCCACGAACTGCCTACCCTCCCAGTATATCGGTTCGTGGAATGGCCTTTATGCCAACATGCTGGGCACGATCGGTGAGACCGCGACAGTGATTAGCCGAACTGGGGCAAATCTGGCTCCCAATGCTCCTGGGACACCTGCCGCCTCTTACGATCAGGTTCCAACCTACAGTCTATATTTCAACGATTCCTGGCACATCAAGCCCAACCTCACGCTCACTTACGGGCTTAACTATGGCGTCCAGATGCCGCCGTACGAGATCCACGGCTCGCAAGACATCATGGTCGATAATCAGAACACTCCCATGAACGCAGAATCGTACTTGGCCAACAAACTGAATGCTGCGAACAACGGCCAGATTTATGATCCGGCATTCGGCTATACGCCCATACGGGACGTGAGCATCGCCGGGCAGAATAAGTACCCTTACCTGCCTTTTTACGGAGGTTTGAGCCCTCGCGTTGGGATCGCTTACAGCCCGTCGTTTGACAGCGGTATCCTGCAAAAGGTATTCGGGAATAAGGCCACCGTGTTCCGTGGCGGCTACTCTCGCTTCTACGACCGCAGCTTGGGAATCAACTTGGTGTCGACGCCAGTGCTGGGTGATGGCTTCCTCCAGCCGATTGCCTGCATCGGCGCCATGTCTAACGGCCAGTGCACGGGCGCGGGCGGCACCACTCCCGCCAACATCTTTCGCATCGGCGTCGATGGTAACACCCCCCCCTTGGGAGCCGTCGCGCCAACCCTCCCGTCCCCCGTCGAGCCGGGAATCACCGCCCCGTCGGTATCGCTGGGCGCCACCATGGATACCGCATTTCGACCGGGCAGCAGCGATGAGATCGACTTCAGCATCCAGCGCCAGTTGAAGGGCAATATGATCGTTGAGGTCGGCTACACCGGCCGCTGGGCCAAGCATATCTTCCAGGGCGTGGACATCAACGACGTTCCCTGGATGATGGTGCAAGGCGGGCAGACACTCGCCAAAGCTTGGGATGCCATCGCCGTGCCGGCCGCGAAGGGCAACACAAATCCCCCTGTGCAACCCTGGTTCGAAACAGCGCTGAAGGGCAGCAGCTACTGCGGCGGCTACTCGAGCTGCACCGCAGCCGTAGCCTCTAAAGAAAGCAACCGCACCTCGGTCGATGACCTTACGGATCTGTGGGCTGACCTGGACGCGGCCGGTGCGTTCACCTTCGGCCAGAACACCATCCCCTTCATGAATCAGGATAGTTGGACCTACAACGATACCAGCCTGGGCTTCGGCAACTACCAGGCTCTGGTTGCCACAGTGACCAAGCGCACCGGTCACGGTCTGACGCTCAACGGTAACGCAACCTATGGCCACGACTTGGGCCAGTTCTCGCTGAACCAGGAATACACCCTGGCCAATGTCGAGAATCCCTGGAACCTTCGTACGGATTACGGTCCGAACCCGTGGGACCGCAAGCTCGTGGTCAACGTCCTGAGTACGTATGAACTGCCCTTCGGCAAAGGCCATCGCTGGACCAGCACCAACGGACTGGTGAGCCGGATCATCGGCGGCTGGTCGCTTGATCCGATCTTCACTTGGGCCAGCGGCTTGCCGATCGAGGCCTATAGCGGTTCTTGCGAGGAGTGGGGGAACGGCTACGACCCGTGGTGCGCCGGCATGGTGCCTCTTACCAACGTGACGCAGTATGGGAACAGCCCGCACCCTCAAGTTTTCGGCAACAGCTCCACCGGAGTGGGAACCGCCGGAGCCCCAAGTAACGGTGGCATTGGCATGAATCTGTACAAGGACCCCAATCAGGTGTTCAATAGCTTCCGATATGACTACGTCGGCATCGACGGCCGCAGCTACGACTACGGCCCGTTGCGCGGCCAGAAGCGCTGGAACCTGGACCTCGGTCTCACCAAGGACACTCGAATCACCGAGCGTGTAGGCGTCCAGATCTTCGCGCAGGCGTTCAACGCCCTGAATCACATGCAGTGGGGCGATCCGGGCCTGAATCTCCAGAACCCTGGCGGCTTCGGCGTGATCGGCGGCGAGTACGGATCTATCGGCAACGGGTATCGCCGGATCATCCAACTCGGCGCGCGTGTGTCGTTCTAGGACTATCAACAAATTGCTACGCAAGACTCAGGGGCCAAGCCGTCTTGGCCCCTTTTCTTTTGGGGGGATTGAACCACAGAGGCACTGAGGCACAGAGAAAAACTCTGAAGCTCTCAGTGCCTCTGTGCCTCAGTGGTGAATATGATTGAAAACGACCTGCTAACAGAGAAGATCATTGGCGCTGCGATTGAGGTACATCGTGCCCTGGGGCCGGGGCTGCTTGAATCCGCCTACGAAGAGTGCTTGTGCCACGAACTGCATCTGGGGGGAATTGCCTTCTCGCGGCAGCAGCCCTTGCCGGTGATTTACAAAGGGATGCACCTGGATTGCGGCTACCGCCTGGACATGGTGGTGGAAGGCCGAGTAGTCGTGGAACTGAAAACCGTCGACCGGATTCTCCCGATTCACGAAGCCCAGTTACTGACTTATCTCCGTTTGGCCGGAATTCATACCGGTTTGATCCTGAATTTCAATGTTCCAGCATTGCGTCAAGGAATCAAGCGAATGGTGTTTTAAACCACCGAGGCACTGAGGCACAGAGAAGAAGCTCTGGAATTCTCAGCGCCTCTGTGTCTCAGTGGTGAATCACAGATGCGGAAACTTTGTCTGGCAATCGTTTCCGAAGGTGAATGAGTTAACCGTCACTCCGGATTTGGTCGGTATCAAGGTGACGCTGTGAGCGCCAAAGGTGGGGTTCTGCACCAGGTAATACATGCGCGGTTCGCGCACTTCGACATAGGAATGGCCTTGCGCATCGAGCTTCACGTCCACGCCTTTATCGTCAGCGGTCAAATCCTTGCCGTCCTGTTGAACATACACGGAAGAAGGATGGCCGCGGGACACGTTCATGACGGCGTACAGTTCACGCGCGTGATACCGCATCTCGAGCTTATCAGGCCCCTCCTCGCCGTTATTCTTTTTGCCGCGATAAGTCATGCCGTTCTTGTCGGCTTCCCACGGGCCTGAAACAGCCGCCTGCCCGTCATTGATGTTGGCCGGCAGCACGTAGTGGATCGTCTTGCCGTCGCGGTAGCCCTCGGGATTGCTGAGAACTCCCCTGCCTGACGAGTCACCCACATACATCTCAGGCGTCGGCTGGCCGCAGGATGGGGCGAAAGCGTTGGGCTCCGGCGCGATCGAGTAGTCGGGAGGAAACTTTACTCCGGGATTGGCTTCCAGGAGAAGGCTCTGGACGGTGTGTTCAAGCGCGTCGTCGCTGCCTTCGCCGTCCTTGTGAAAGCGCACCACCCCTTTGGCGTCGACCAGAAAAAGGCTGGGCCAGGAATGGTTGTGATAGGCCTGCCAGAGCTGGAAGGTCGTGTCCACAAAGATCGGGTACGGCAACTCAAACCGCTTCACCGCAGCTCGAATGTTGTCGAAGTGGGAGGTGATGTCAAACTCGTAATCATGCACCCCGACGATCTCGAAGCCGTATTTATGATAGCGCTCGTACAATTTCTTATTCTCCGCGAAAGTGCGGATGCAATTGATGCACGAGTACTCCCAGAAGTCGATAAGCACGACTTGGCCGCGCAGTTGGTCCATCGTCAGGGGGGCGGAATTGATCCACCGCGAAGCCGCGAGATCGCCCCCAGGCAATGTAGTGACCGGTTGCGATGGCGCAATGCCGCCAGGGCTCACCGCCACGCCCGGCTGAGCCCGGGTGGAAGTCTGCGGAACGAGCGGACCGGAGGTGTTAGCCTCGGAGTCGGAAGGCGTCGGGAATTCGGGGGCTCGAAAGTTGGTGGGATTCAAACCCGGTTCATATTGGCCCTGAGCGGCACCGGAGAAAAGCAGAAGGCAGAAAGCAAAAAGCAGAAGCCGCCGTAAGCCAGTCGGTTTGGCGCTCTGATTTCTAATTTCTGCTTTCTGATTTCTAGTTTCCATTTTCCACTTTCCAGTTTCGCTCCCCTATCATACTCGCACAGAGCGGGCGCGGCGCAAGCGACTTTGTGTCTCTTGCTTTTTCGCGCACAGGCTTTATACTGCCTCTCCCTTGGCCGAAGTGGACCCGCGATTGCTCTGCTTTATCGCGGGTGGGGAGCACGCGCTGTTCGTTGTAATCCTCGCCGCGCCTCTGTAGCACTAGTTCACTGGACGTTGTTATTTTGCGAAGACGCCTTCTCCGTGTTCTCTGTGCCTCGAAAGACTGAACACAGAGTTCACTGAGATCCTTAGTGTTCTCAGTGTTGAGGCTTCGAAGCCACAAAGTACACGGAGAAGGTCGTTTTGGTTGCGGCTTTGCCGCGCTGTGCCTCTGAAGTACGAAAGCTCCGACGAAAGGAACGACCATGAACCGAGTAACACGCCGCACGTTCATCCAGGTGGCGTCTGCCGCGGCCGCCGGATCCATGGTGTGCTGCACAAACGGGAAGAGCCCGTGGCGTTTTTTCACCCTCGAGGAAGGGCGGACGGCAGACGCGATCTGCGAGCGGCTCATTCCCGCGGATCAAGATCCCGGCGCGTCGCAGGTGGGCGTCGTGAACTTCCTTGATATTCAACTTGTGGGCCCGTACAAGCGTTTTCGCTCGAGCTATCGCCAGGGCCTGAACGGCATCGACCAGACGAGCCGGCAGATGTACGGACAACGCTTCACCGAGTTGAGCGCGGAGAAGCAGGACGCAGTACTGAAGGAACTGGAACGGGGCGGACCGACGGGAGAAGGCTGGAAAGAAATCTCCTCGAAAGACTTCTTTACGCTCATCCTCGGCCACGCGATGCAAGGCTATTACGGCGATCCCCGGCACGGGGGAAACTACGGGCGAGTGAGTTGGAAAATGGTCGGCTTGCCTTACCCGCCCATTCGCGGGCGATTGCATTACGATTTGACGAATCACCACGGAGGCACTGAGGCACTGAGAGATTAGCAGCAAAGAACATTTTCCTCTGTGTCTCCGTGCCTCGGTGGTGAAATTTGCTTAGGCTGACATGGTCATGAAACGTGTGAATGCGGTGGTGGTGGGAGCGGGGGCCGGGGGCGGCATTGTGGCGAAAGAACTGGCGGAGGCCGGCTTGAGCGTCGTGCTGCTGGAGCGCGGCAAGTGGTACACCGCCTTCGACTGCCGCAAGGACGATCTCCGCAATCAGCGCACTTCCGTTCTGGGCGCCAGCTTCGGTCCGGACGACGAGCGCTATCGCCGCGTGTTCGTCGACCCCCAGGGCCACGAGCGGGTGGTGCTTCCGAGCGACGGCGTTTACGGGAACAACGCCGCCTGCGTGGGCGGCGGCACGGCCAGCTACGGCGCGATGGCGTGGCGTTACATGGAAAAAGACTTCCGCATGCGCTCCACCTACGGCACCGTCGCCAACAGCACTCTTGACGATTGGCCCATCAGCTATGCCGATCTCGAACCGTTCTACGAGAAAGCGGAGTGGGAAATCGGGGTCTCGGGGGACGACTCGGGCAATCCTTTCCGCGCCCCGCGCAAGAAACCGTTGCCCATGCCACCGCTTCCACCGGGGCGCGAACACGCTATCCTGAAACCCGCCGCCCAGCGGCTGGGCTTGCATCCCTTTGACATTCCCATGCTGCGCAATTCGGTGCCCTACAACGGGCGCGCGGCCTGCATGCGCTGCCGCTGGTGTGTGGGATTTGCCTGCGAGGTTGACGCCAAGAACGGCACCCAGAACACCGTGATCCCCAAAGCCCTGGCCAGCGGAAACTGCGAGCTGCGCGCCGAGTGCGTGGTGAAGGAGATTCTGACCGACCATCGCGGCAGGGCAATAGGTGTGGCCTACTTCGATTCACAGGACAGGCTCGAGATGCAGCCGGCGGACCTCGTGGTGGCGTCCTGCGGCGCTACGGAAACGGCACGCCTGCTGCTCAATTCCCAAAGCAACCTGTTCCCCCAGGGGCTTGGCAACCGCAACGACTGGGTGGGACGGAATCTTCAGGGGCATGGCTACGCGGGGGCGTTTGGTCTTTTCGCCGACGACGTCTACGACGACATTGGCCCCGGCGCGTCCATTGCCATCTGCGATTACAACCACGGCAACCCGGGCATGGTGGGCGGCGGCGCTCTCTGCAACGAGTTTATCCGATTGCCCATCCATTTTTCGTCGATGACTCCCCCCAATCTGCCGCGCTGGGGCAAGGCGCACAAAGACTTCATGCGCCAGGCCTACCGGCGGACCGCCGTGGTGATGGGCCCGGCGCAGGAGATGCCCATGTTCGACTCCCGGGTCCAGGTGGACCCGCGCGTCAAGGACTTCTGGGGGATCCCCGTGGTGCGCCTGTCCGGCTCGAACCACCCGCACACGGTCGAATTGGGGAAGATGCTGTCCGCCAAGGCCGACGCCTGGCTTAAGGAAGCCGGAGCAGTCTCCACTTGGCCGCGTCCGCCGCGCGTGGGCCTGAGCGGAGGCCAACACCAGGCCGGAACTTGCCGAATGGGCAACGACCCGAAGACTTCCGTGGTCAATCGCTACTGCCAGGTGCACGACGTGGATAACCTTTTCGTGGTCGATGGCAGCGTCCACGTAAACAACGGCGGATTCAACCCCGTGCTGACGATTATGGCCATCGCCTACTATGCGTCTGCTCATATGGTGGGCGAGTGGAAAGGGACGCGGTTTCGGGGTTGAAAAAAGCGAAAGTCGAAATTCGAAACTCGAAATTCGAAACCGGGATTTCGATGCCGCGAAAAATCAACATTGTCATCCTGAGCGAAGCGAAGGATCTCGGCAGTTGGACCGCAACCACGCATCCCTTCGTCCAGTTCGTCAGGCTCGACCAGAGTTAGAATATGCCAACTGAAAAGTCCGCACGCGGTTACCGCACCTTACTCCTGATCGGAGTGCTAGTAGTTGTTGTCCTCATCCTTCCAGCTAGCAGCCTCTACTATGATTATTCGCAGGGAAAGGCCTGCGCCCGCTGCCATGAAATCTGGCAGCCCTACACGGATTGGCACACCTCCGCGCACCGGAATGTCCCCTGCTCGGACTGTCACGGAAGTGTGTTTACGCTGGACGCGGGCTTTCATTTGAACAACATCCGGCGGCTGGCGGACCATCTTTCGGGTAAACTTCCGGAACGCGTGGCGCTCCGCACCAAGGACAATTTCCAGGTGAACGAAGGCTGCCGGAAATGCCACCAGGCCGAGTACGCCGCTTGGGCGTCCAGTTCGCACAGCGCCACTTACTCCCAGATTTTCCTCGATAAGAAGCACAACAGCCAGCAGCACCTTATGGACGATTGCCTGCGCTGCCACGCCATGCACTTCCAGGGCGGCATCCGCGACCTGGTGGCTCCCATCGATTCAACTGGCCCCTGGCGCCTTCTGAAACCTGAACTTGCCGCTCGACCTGTCATTCCTTGCCTGACCTGCCACCAGATGCACCGCCAGGGCTTGCCCTTGGCGCGGCCTGCCGTCAAGGCCGCCAATGCCAGCGCCACGGAAGAGATTGCCCGTCCGTCCCTGGCGCTCTTCGATCGGCGGGAACTCGACCACGTTCCCTTAGCTAGCCTTTCCCTTCCCCAGATGCATCAAGCGGCGCGCGCCGTTAAAATCAGTCCGGACACTCGCCAGGCACTGTGTTACCAATGCCATGCTCCGCTGGCGAGTCTCGAAGTGAATTCCGGAGATGACCGGACGCCGGTGGGCGTGCACGAAGGTCTGAGCTGCCTGGCTTGCCATGAAAAGCACGGCCAAACCACCCGCGCTTCCTGCTCGAGCTGTCATCCGCAACTGTCGAACTGCGGCCTGGATGTGGAGAAAATGGACACGACCTTCCGTTCCACGACGAGTCCGCACAACATCCACTTCGTCAAATGCACGGACTGCCATACGAAAGGCGTGCCGGCAAGGAAGGCAGATCGGCGGGTGGGCAGGTCGGCAGTAGGCAGGTCGGCAGATGGTCGGGTCGGCGGGTAGGCAGAACTATTGAAAGGCCAGCGATTACGCGCCTGCTGGGGAGCGTCACCGGGGGTCCAAAATGGAAATTCCGGTTAAGAATTGGCTGCTTTTTGTTTTGTGCGCCTTGCTGGCTTCGACGGCAGCGGCACAGACGCAACCGGCCGCTCAGGACGGCAACAGGCTTGGTGGCGTTGCGCACGAGCAGGACGCGACCAAGCATCCCAAGACTCCGTGCCCGCCTAACGTGCCCTGCGACGAAGTTTCGTCACTAAGCCAGACAGCCCCGAGCGATCAGGACGACCGCGACCGAGTGTACCGGGCCCAAATTCAGGCGCTCCTGGGACGGCGGGCTTTCGCGGAACTGGACCAAGAGGCAGACAGCGTTCGCGCATCACAGGAACGCCTGGGCGGAGGCGTCTGGAAGCTCTACGTTTTCTACGAGGTTGTAGCCATGGCCCAGACGAGCAATAGCATACCCGGCCAGTTGCGATTACGGCGTATAGCCTTGCTCGAGGACTGGGTGGCGGCGAACCCCTCCTCAGTCACCGCGCGGGTGGCTTTAGCGTATGCCTACCAGGGTTACGCCTGGGCGGCGAGGGGAAACGGCTACACCAATACGGTTTCGGATCCGGCATGGAAGCTCTTCGAAACTCGCATAGCTCAGGCCTACTCGACCTTGCTTGAAGCCGACAAGCTTTCCGCGAAGTGCCCCCATTGGTACTTGGTGATGCTGCTTGTGGCGCGTGACATGGGTTGGAGTAAGGACCAGATGCGGGGGCTTTTCGAGCGCGCAGTGGCTTTCGAGCCCTCCTACTACATCTACTATCGTGAATATGTTTCGGACCTCCTTCCAAAATGGGGCGGAGAGCCGGGCGAGGCGGAGGCATTCGCGGAGGAAAGCTATAATCGCATCGGCGGGCGACAGGGCGCTTTTGTTTACTTCGAAATTGCCACAGTCCTCTACTGCCTTTGCCCGGATAACCCGCAACCAACCCTCTCCTGGCCCGTCCTTCAAGAGGGATTTGCTGAAATGGAAGAACAGTATGGGGCCACGCTTCTTAAGCTGAACCGCTTTGCCATGCTCGCCTACCTGTACCAGGACCGCGAAGTTGCGAGCCGTATTCTTGCCCGCATCGGCGACAATTGGGAACCCAAGGTTTGGGTGCACCGGGCCACGTTCGATCTTGCCAGGTCGTGGGCTGGGCACCCGAAACCCGGCGAGGTGCCCGGCGGTCCGAGCGCCCGGACGGCAAACCCTCGCCCGCCCAGTGTGTTCCTGCTCAAGAATGGCGAAAAGTTAGAGGCGCGTCGCTACACCATTACGGGAGGCTCGCTCCGCGTCATCGCCGACGGAAAAACCCGCGTCATTCCCCTCACCGAACTCGATCTCGACGCCACGCTCGCCGCGAATCATGAACGCGGTGTCAATCTGAGAATTCCGACGAATCCGAATGAGGTCGTTATGGGGTTTTGACCAAGCGCTTCTTGACGATATGGTGCTAATCCAGCTCGGTTGAAACGTGCCACAAATTCAGTTGATCGCCACCGTATCTTTCGGTGACAGTTGGCGACCTGCCGTCCTACTTGCCCACCGCACATTTGACGGCCTTACCGCTTGAAGCGGCCCATCAGCTCCGAGTGAGCAAGAATGTGGCCCTGCATTGCATTATCCAGCTCTTTTCGCGAGGCGGCGGGGGGCAGACTGGTTGGAGCGTCAAGGGCGTAAAGCCGAATGAAGTAGCGGTGGGTGCTGCCGGGTGGAGGGCAGGGACCGCTGTACCCGACTCGTGAGAAGTCGTTCGTCCCTTGTTGACCGCCGCCTGCCATCTGATCGTTTCCTGCCAACGCTTCTGGAAGCCGACGGGAACCTGCGGGCAGGTCATAAACCAACCAATGCACAAAGGTACCTGACGGAGCGTCGGGGTCGTCCTCGATGATAGCGAACCTCTGCGTGCCGGCGGGCGGATCGCTCCACGCGAGCGCGGGCGACACATTCGCGCCCTGGCAGGTGAAGCGCTTGGGTATGAATCCGCCGGGTTCAAATGAGGTGGTTTTCAGTTCCATCTTCGAAGCGCGTTGCCCCCGCACGTTTGCCGGGACCACAGCCATAAACATCACCAAAGCGAGTACCGGCATGATGACCAGAGTTCGTCGGAGCAAGGGCGGCACGCCTGCGTGGCAAGCGTTCTTGAGCATTGCAATGGTCCTCCCTTCCCTCCTAAGCCCTAGTCCCTAGTCCCTGACACCTGCCATCACCGCTGTGGAAACATGAACGATTCCAGCATGTCTGCCCGGGACTTCTCGTCCAAGGCAATAACCGTGAGGATATCCCTTACAGAAATCATGCCGCGATACTGTCCCTGCGAGTCGACGACCGGCAGGTGGAAAAAGCCGTGCTTCTCCATGAGCCGCACACACTCATGTAAAGACGTTTCGGGCGGCACAACGGTAAGCTCTGAGGTCATGACCTCAGACACGCGCATCCAGGCGGGGCACTTGTTCTCCGCCGCGACCTTATTAGAAATATCGCTTTGTGACACAACGCCGAGGAGCTTGCCTTGGCGATCGCACACGCCGACTGACCGGATCTGCTTTTCACGCAAGTAGCGCGCAGCCTCGTGTACGGTCATGTCATCGGCAATACAGTAGAAATCCTTCCTGGAATCGATCAGATCTTTAATTGTCATAGCTCCCCCCGCGGAGTTGCATTTTACTGAATATAAAACCTAGGTTGGTCCGGTTGCAAGGGGTTTTGGTTGCAGGATTATGTTAATCTGGCTGCGAGGTGGAGACCATGGGACCTTTCCGATATCACGTGTTCGTCTGCGAGCAGCAGAAGGCTGAGGGGGCGCCATGCTGTGCGGCACGCGGCTCTCTGAAGGTGCTCGAGGCACTGCGCAAAGAGGTGGTTCAGAAGGGGCTGGCGAATGACGTGCTCGTCACGGCCTGCGGCTCGATCGGCCTCTGCGATCGGGGGCCGAACATGATTGTTTACCCCGAGGGCGTCTGGTATTCAAGCGTGGGGCCGCAGGACGTGCCGGAAATCGTGAAGTCGCACTTTCAGGGTGGACAGGTTGTGGAGCGCTTGGCGAATAAAGACGTGGCCGCTCTCAAGCCGGAAATCTGCGCCAACCGCGACAAGGCCATCGCCTCGCAACGCGCGCAAGCTGCCTCCGGCGTCCTTCCCGACGATATGAACCGCACCCTGCGAGGATTTCAGGAAAGCCGGGTGGTCCTCACGGCCGTCGAGTTGGATCTATTTACCGCCGTGGGAAGCGGGGCGACCGCCGCCGAGGTAGCTGGCCGCGTGGGCGGCGATGTGCGCGCCACGGAGATGCTGTTGAACGCACTCGTGGCAATGGGGTGGTTGGCTAAGCAAGGCACCATCTTCAGTAATTCTAATGCGAGCGCAAGGTATTTCGTGACGGGTTCTGCCGATGACTGGCGGGGTGCCACGATGCATTCAGTGCACTTGTGGGAGACGTGGTCCACGCTCACCGAGTGCGTTCGTGCCGGCACCCGGGTGACTCGCCCGGCAAGGGCAGAGCGAAGTGAAGATTGGACGAGCGCGTTCATTGCTGCCATGCACCGCAACGCCCGAGCGCGAGCGCCGTTGGTGGTCAGCGCCGTCGGCACGGATGGTGTGTCCCGCATGCTGGATGTGGGCGGAGGCTCGGGCGCCTATTCCATCGCCTTTGCGAGCGCCAAGGAGAATCTCGAAGTTGACCTCGTGGACCTGGCGGAGGTCCTCCCCATCACGCAAGGACACATCGAAGACGCAGGTCTGGCTGGTCGCATTCGGACGCGGCCGGGAGACTTGCGCGCCGACCAACTGGGAGTTGGATACGACCTCGTTCTGGTATCGGCCATCTGCCACATGCTGGGCGTCGATGAAAACAGGGATCTCTTGAAGCGCTGCTTCCGGGCCCTTGCACCAAGTGGCCGCCTGGTAATCCAGGACTTCATCCTTGAGCCGGATAAGACCGCGCCCAAGTCAGCCGCTTTATTTGCACTGAATATGCTGGTGGGGACACGTGGGGGAAACACTTACACCGAAGCGGAATATGCTGCCTGGCTCACGGAAGCAGGCTTCGAGGACGAGCGACATGTCCGCCTGCCGGGGCCATCTGGGCTGATCATCGGCAAGCGCGGGTGACTGGCAACTTCGAACGCGGTTTCACTGTACGCCGGCTTTGCGCAGACCTGCTATTCGAGAAGTTGATCGATAAATGCGAGGTATCCCGACACAAGACGATAAGACTCGTAGAGCTCATCGAGGTGGATCGCCATGAGGTTGTCGCGTGGGGAGTGAAGAATGGGCCACGTCTCCTGTGTCAGGGAGTGGATCGTTATCACCGGAAGTCTCTTGTCGCGAAAGGCTTGTGTATCGTCATTCGCGCCAATTTCAGGGTTGAACGCCCTCAGGTTCGCGTGCATAGATTGAGTCGAATTGACAAGATCCGTCAGCAGGCGTTTATCTGCCACTTTCGCCCACACTGCTGTGGGGCCGGCCCCTAGACATTCTAGATTTACCATCGCACAAATTGCAGCGAGCCGCTCTTTCGGGAAATGTTTTACATAAAACTCGGACCCCAAGAGTCCCTTTTCCTCATCTGTGAATCCAACGAAAGTGAAGGTGTGCTTCCGTGGCGTGTCTTTTAGCGCTTGAAACAGACTGGGAAGGAGAGACGCCCCGCTCCAGTCATCAACCGCTCCCGACCCCAATTCGGCGTGATCGGAGTGCGCTCCGACTATGATCAGCGAGCCGGAAAGCCCCGGAAGCGTGCAGATGATGTTGGGCGGATCCTTCCGCCGCACGACTTCCTCCTCCAATCGGTCCCCTGCGCAACCTGCTTCATCAAACATCTCCTTCAGATCAGCCTCTCTTTCGGCGTTCTTCATGTGAATTCGGTGAAGGCGCGACGCGACAACTTCGCGGGGGACGGCCTGAAAAACAACTGACACACTTTGACCCCATAGGCGTAAGCCGATCAGGCAACCGAGGGCACACAACAACTGGCCGGCCGGTCGTGCGAAGTGGTGTCGGGGCTCGTTGGACATAAAAGGCAATGCGGGATCAAGCAGAGAAGGGAAAGCTCTGTTCTCGAGAACTTTCTAGCAGCATCATACGCCCGAGGGAGCATCTGTTACGGCCAGGGCGTGAAGGTATTTCTCGAGCTTCTTACTCGCCATCTCTCGCAGCGCGTGCCCGTAAGGGACGAGTTCGAGGTTGAGCTTATCGCAGGCGGACTCGAACTGCTGAGCTAGATCAGAGAGATAGGCTTTGGCGCGGGCCTGGCCGCCTTCGAGTTCCACTCCGTACACATGCAGTTTGGCCCGGGCTCTCTCGTTTAGCTTATCGAGTTCTGTGGAGAGATCGACGCGAACCTTGTCGAACCTGGCCAGCGCACGGCTATACGACGCGTTGTCTCGCTCGATGCGGCGGGTAAGAAAACTCCCCCGAAGGCGGATGGCAAAATCGAACCAGCGCCCCTGGACCAGTTGCCGGAGCGCTTCGCTGACGGAGTAGAACTGGCGGGAAATGCGGTAGATTCCTGCTTGAAGCTCGGACGGGCTGATGTGCGAAGGGCATACCACTGCGTGCTGAGCGTCGAAAAGCTGCCAGTCGCCCCAGGCGAAGATCCGTTTCTCCTCGGCAAGGCGGCGGGTCAGGGGTGGCCCCGGCAAGGCCGTAAGTGCAAAAAACTGTGTGGTGGTAAGGCCTGAGTTTCGAGCGAACTCCAGCGTCTCGCTCAGGGTCTCCGGTGTGTCGGCGTCGGAGCCCAGCACGAACATACCATGCACCCGGATCCCCGCTTCCTCGAACGCCGCAATAGCGCGCCGGTTTTTCTCGAGGGTGGAGTGTTTGTGGAAGAGTTTAAGAGTTTCTTCATTCACCGACTCGAGGCCGATGAAAACCATGACACAGTTGGCTCGCTTCATCAGCTTCAGCAGTTCCGGGTCCTGCGCCGTCTCCACCCGCACTTGGGCGAACCAGCGCGGCATCTTGACTCCTTCCGCGAGCAGCCGCTCCAGTATCCGCGTAGTGCGCTCACGGTTGGCGGCGAAGATATCATCGCCGAAGAAGATCGGCTTGCCGTTCAACTGGATGGTGTGGCGGACCAAGGCCACAGCCGCATCGTCGCTGAGGAAGCGGAATCCGCGCCCAAAGTTCTCAATCACCGAACAGAACTCGCATTCATAAGGACAGCCGCGCGACGTATTGACCACGTTGTGGGTAATGCCCCGATTGACGTGATCGGGGTACTGAGGGAAAGGAAGGTCAGAGAGCTCTTCGCCGGTCAGGTAGGGACGATCCGGATTGCTGATGACTTCGCCGTCTGCGCCAAGATAACTCACTCCCAACAGATCGTCCAGATGCGGCCGCTCGAGGTTGTCTTGCAGGCGTTCGAGCAACAGCGGGAGCGTAAAGTCCCCCTCGTGGTTGACGACGACGTCGCCAAATTGCAGAGACTCATCCGGCAGCGCTGTGGGGTGCGGGCCGCCAAAGACAATTTTCACGCCGGGATTGAGGGCGCGAACGCGCCGCGCCAATTCAAA
>Ga0181526_10001783_pt1 | contig 19873 bp, 19 predicted proteins | sample PEATcosm2014_Bin_35_FD_119750 | JGI IMG/M metagenome (GOLD analysis project Ga0181526, IMG submission 119750) | Peatland microbial communities from MTU Mesocosm Facility, Houghton, MI, USA - PEATcosm2014_Bin06_30_metaG | ecosystem: Environmental > Terrestrial > Soil > Wetlands > Peat | place...
CATCTCGCAACTTCTGCGCGATCTGGGAAATCCGCTCCAGGTTGCTCACGACCGCCCGCTTGTTGTCGATATGTGCCTTGAACACGCCCCAATTATTAATTGCAGATTGCCGCGGCTTTCCCGTGTAGCAGACCACCAGGCGTCGTTCCAGTTCGTCCAGATTCACGTTGATCTCGATGCGCCGCTCTCCCCCTGGAATCAACTCAATGGCGGCTGCGCCACCGAACGCCGGCGGGTAATGATCCTGCATGCCGGTGGGAATGTGAATGACGATGGCCTCCGCGTCACGGCTGATGTGAACCCAGTCCACTTTACTCCGGCCAGCTCCCGTGAAGCGGTCGAGCGCCGCGCAGATCGCTACGGCCATGGCACTGGATCCCCCAATCCCTGCCCCGGCCGGAGCTTCCGAGTTGGTGGTGAGGGAAAACCCGCCTTGCGGATGGAAGAACTTCACAATTTCCGCCAGCAGCGGCAAGCGGTAGTGTTTCGCCTTGAACAAATCCTCCAGCGAGGCAAACGATTCCGAGCGATTGGTGTCCAACGACACCAACTTGATGCGGTCGTCTCCCACGGGGTGAGTTTCCACCACGCACGACGCATAACGCGAAATCGCCGCGTTTACCGTAACAGCGCCAGGATGAAACAAATACAACGGCCAGATATCCAGCGTGCTTCCGGCAAGGTCGACCCGTGTTGGTGCTTTTGATTCGATGCGCATGGTTATCCTCGTATGAATGCGAAATACCGGAGCAGGTTCTGGAGCGAATGCTACTACCTTACTACGCGCCGCCCGAGGTCGCGCGATTCCGAGTCAGGACCTTGGGTCCGTTTTCCTGGCGAGCTTGCGCGGGATTCGGTTCAAAGCAGCGCCGGCATCGAGCCTCGTACGCGCCGCTGGCGCCGACCACGATCAGTTCCTCGTTTTCCACCATCCGCTGCGTATGCACTGCGGGATTTCCGCAGCGCACGCAAATTGCCAGCAATTTGGTGATTTCTTCTGCTACTGCCAGGAGACGTGGCATGGGCTCAAAGGGCCGCCCGCGAAAATCCGTGTCCAGCCCCGCAACGATGACGCGTTTGCCGAGATTCGCGAGTTTGGTGCAAACCTCTACTAATTCCTCGCCTAAGAATTGCGCCTCATCGATGCCCACAACCTCGGTGCGTGGCTGCAGTTTCTCCAGAATCTCGGAGGCCTTTGTCACATTGTCGGAAGGAATGCCCAACCCGGAGTGCGAAACAATTTCGTTGGCCGCAAACCTGGAGTCGATTGCAGGCTTGAAAATCTGTACTCGCTGGCGGGCAATTTCCGCTCGCCGCAATCTGCGAATCAACTCTTCGCTCTTCCCCGAAAACATCGGACCGACCACAACTTCGATCCAGCCCATGTTGCCCTTCACGATATCCACGTGTTTTGTCCTCCGTCTCCCTGGGCAAGCCAGCGGGACGTCGCTCTATCCCACAGAATACACTTTCCTCCGCGGCTTGCCCATCTTGCACCCCACGCGGATTTTCTGTCATCTCCCCGCAGCCGCGGACACCCGGTACATCTTCGCGTTATAGAACGGTGCGAACGCCGCCACCACCGCCAACCGGAACGATTCCTGGCGCGAAATCAAGTTTCGGGAAAGCACGCCCCACGCCCCTTGCCCGTCGCGGATTCCCACTGTGCCGGCAAACTGATCGATCGCCTGGGAAAGTTCCGCTTTGCGCGACAACACTTCTTCGGCTAGTGTTTCGGGCAACTCGATACTGCCGGAGCAGCCGAAATGTCCCCTGCTGCCATCACTCACGTATGCCCAGCTTTCCAAAAACACTCGTTTCACACCATTTTCCACAACCACGTCCAGGCCGCCTTCGAGTCCGATAAAGAAGTCAGCGGCCATTCCCTGGGCGCGCGCGCTTTCCTGCATGGCTTCAACACGCTGTCGCGCGCCTTGCATTAACTCCCTGCGGGAAGTGGGTGTGTGGCTCACTCCGCTTTCCCCCTCGTAGCCCGTGATGTCCAGCCCGGTCCCTTCGCCCAACAAGGGCCCAATTTGCGACGCTGCTTCCTTCACCGCATTCAACTTTGGGCGTCGCAGACTGCCAACGGCGATCTTCCAGGTTTTCATAGATGCGACAATCCTCTTCGCGGATTCTATCGGGAATCCTGGAAATTGTTCACAAGCATTATTGGGAGGCCTGAGGAAACCTGCGCTCGGTGTTTATCTTCTCTCTGCCTGCGAGCGGTAAATGGAAATCATCCAATCCACGAATTCTCCTCTCTTTACCACGCCATTCTTTTTCTCTGCTCCATGCGCGAACGACGCGAGCGCTGACCATTCCAGCACCGCATGCGCGGTGAGCCCTGCTGCTGATGGAAATGAAGAACCAAGATTCAGCGTGGCCAATTTGTTCAGCGCAAATGCCGCCTCCTTGCCGTTGATTGCTTCCTCTGCTCCGAACTTTAGAGAGTCAACTGGCAATTCAAGTAGTCCCTGAGCGGCTGTGAATTGCGCGCCCTGGAAGTGTGGTGAGTCGGGCGGCACGTCATCGAACCACACCAGCGGTTGGCCTTGGACAATCAAGTCCCACTGCAGTTTGCGCAAACGCGCGGGAGCGATATCGATGTCCTTCGGCGTTACATGCTGGCTAACCGCAGCCGCGGCAACCGCACCCGCCGCGGACCCGATGGCCCATTCCGTTGGATGAACGCGATAGGCACCATTGGTAATGTGCGTCGTTCCGATATTCTTGGAAGCGGCAACCAGATTGGAGATGTTAGCGGGAATCAGAGCGCCAAGTGGAATTTGATACGGCTTCGATGGAGGGAGATGCGGACTGTTGCCACACGCATGAATATCGATGGGATACTGCCCGATGCCTACGGAATCCTCAAATGCGACGGCTCGCGCACCCGTGGTCGCGAGATCTTGTTCGTGTATGGTGCGCAGCGCTTTCAAGCGCCGTGCCTCTCTCACGTAAGGAAATTGCGATAATCCATCTTTGCTACCTAACGCCGATCTGACGATCTCCACGTCGGGATATCCGGTGCCCTTCCCGTCATCGCGAGGAACATCGTGCTGTAACCACCAGGCAAACGCGAGCGATACCTGTTTCGCGTGCTGTAATGCTTTCGCCTGATCACCAGGATTGTCCGAAAGCAATCCCTGATCGCAGACATCGTTGCTATCCCAGTTGATCATGCTGAGATCGGAGGGAAAGATCTTCGGCTTGAATTGCTCTTTGGCAATCAGCCGCCGGTAATTCCAAAAGGAGCCGGGAGTGTTTGGCAAGTTCGCATACATGCCGTAAGAAAGGGTCTGGCCATTGGCATCCGTCGACTGGAATGAGAAATGCGAAATGTAGCGGTCATACCCAACCGGGTTTGGTGAATCGTCGGTCGAGCTCCCTCGTTCGAGAATGAAGGGGTACGTGAAACTTTGGGCAGCGCTGAGATCGGCTTGCAACGGACCGTCCGGCTCGCCCGTCTCTGCTCGCGATTCGGCGCCGGTCACAAAATCCGCGCCGGCTAAGGGCAGGAATTCGCCCAATTCCGTCGCATCAATGAAGACCGTGCCTCTTAGACGAAGAAAACGACGACTCGCAAAGTCATAGACCGTTACGTCCTGAATCCGGCTGCCTCGCCGTTCCACTGCCACCGGTGCAGTTCGCAATAAGATCAACAGTTTTCCACGATGCACGTAGGGCTCCAACATAGAGAGCAGCATGGTATGATCTACAGTCGCTTCTGAGCATTCGTAGCTTACCCAGCACAAGCCCGGATTTAGCGCGCTGCCGGCCTTCACTCCTTCCCGGAGCATGGGCGCATAGTAATCCCGTATTTTTTGCCGCAATACTCGGAAAGACCGCGTCGCTCCAGTGGTTTCAATCCACTCATTGTCGTCGAACGCCGAGATCCCCTGAGAGGTCATCTGTCCGCCCACCCAGTTGGTTGGCTCAGTCATGCATACACGCCCCGCCATCTGCGAGGAGGTCATAGCGGCAGCACTTCCGCCCAACCCTCCACCCAAAATCACGACATCACAGGTCTGTTCGGGTATAGACGAAGGGAGAGTCAACAACATCACTGCCTGCATAGGATCGCCGTCGACGCGGATGGACAGGGGATCGACGATTCGGATTGTCTGCTCATTCACTGTGACGCCATACAATAGGGCGGCAACGAACAAACAGGAGCGTGCGAAAACCCATATTCGCTTCATAAGATTATACTGATAACCGAAGAATGCGTTGGCTTTGACTCCGTAAGTCCCGATTGACGTAACCGGAAATCAAGTCCCTGTACCCTCACCTCGATTGTGCGCCGAGCCGCAATTCAGGTTCGATGCGAGCGGCGAGGGTGTTCCGGAGTTGTTCCAAGATAAACTGTCGGTCTCTTTTACCAAAGAAGCGACCAATCTTCGGCCCGATGGCGCCGAAGAGGACCAGAACAGGGAGTACGATGATTCCAACCCATTTATCGCCTGTCACGTGATGGCTCCCGGTCGTAACATCCATCACTGTCTCCACGAAAATCGGTGTCCCAATCAGCACGACTCCGGCAAGCCAGATTCGCATGAAATATTTCGCCCAACGAGGAGCGTCGAAGTGGCCCTCGATTCTTGTTCCTCCCGGTTCCAGTTCAAATCGAGCATAAAAGTGACCAACGAGGTCGTTCCTGCTATACCGCCGCTTTTGTAACCTGAATGTGTTCTCGCCCACCTCGCCCAGCAGCGGGCGATTTCCTTGGTAGCCGGACAATGAGAATAGCGTCCAATGTTCTTCATCGATTGAACGCCTCAGCGCTTCAGCAATTGAGTTCGGCGTGAGAGCAGAATGAAGCACGTAGATAATGCGCCCCATATTCATGCAGTCTATACGACTTTTTCATTCGACGGTCAGGGTTGCCAACTCCTGGTAAACGTGAGTCAGAGCTTTACCGGATGCGCGTTCTCGTTCAGCAGTGACCGGGGAGGCGGAGTTCTGCGCGCGTCCGGTAAAGCCGTTTGGACGTGGCCGTCCGTGGGTGCGACGGACGCGGGCGCTATGCAAATTCAATTGGGGGAAGGGCGAGGATTAAGGTGTGCCAAGGCTGCGCTGCCGAGCATGGCCCTTCACGCGGCCACGGCCAGAGCTGGCTGAAGCAGAAAATGCGTGGCGAAGATGGTCGTTGAAGAGGCTTGAGAGGAAATAGGTGTGGCGGAGAGGTAGACAAGCGCAAGGGGCGCCGAGGCACCCAGAATTTTCGCGTTGGGGAGAGTGGTTTCATGCAGAGAAACGGGATATCAAACTGACTCTTCGGGACGTGTGGCAACTTGCGCCTCGGTCCTGAAAGACGCGCAAACCGTACAAATACGAATCAGTACCTCGTTTTATTTACGGCGCTCGTTTACAGACCCAATCCCGCGTTTTGAAGTCATTCGAAATTCCGCATACGTCGTGAGACGTTCTTAGCGAGTGGTCGGCTACACGGCGGCGCGCCAATCGAACCATTTTGTGCTTCAGCTTCGTTGTAGTTTTCGCTATGGTGCCGATCGCCAAAAAGCGAATATTTCCCGCCGCCAGCCTCTCTTGCCTCCGTCCGTCTTACACCTTTGCCGGGGCAAGAGGTGGGTAGGCAGGAGTCCACTGCGCCGCAGTCACGCGTTGATGGAGCTCCTCCTCGGTCGTCTTTGGAGCGAGGCCCTCTTTTTGCGCTTGGATACCCACCGCTAACGCAATTTCCGCGGCGACCCTCCGGATGTCGGTCAAACGAGGCAGCAAAGATGCAGAAGAATCCTTGATGGCCGGCGAATTCGCGCCGAGCGTTCGAGCTGCTGTCAACATCATCGCGTTTGTAACGCGGCGAGCGCCCGACGCGACCAATCCGAGTCCCATTGCCGGAAAGATGAAGACATTGTTGCACTGGGCGATAGGAATCATTCGACCCCCATAGTTGACAGGAGCAAACGGTGAACCCGTAGCGACGAGAGCGCGTCCATCAGTCCAGCGAATCAAGTCCTCTGCTTTTGCTTCCGATTTGGAGGTCGGATTCGAGAGTGGAAAAATGATCGGCCGCTCGACCTTGCGCGCCATCTCCCGAACAATCGCTTCTGAAAAAGCGCCGCCAACCGTGGAGAGGCCGATCAGAACTGTCGCTTCGATCTTTCCAATCACGTCGGCAAGTCCGATTTGACCGTTGGCATTTCGCGCCCATCCGGATACACGCCCCTCAGCCTGAACGTAGACACTCTGCTCCGTGCTAAGGTCCTTTCGTCCTGAATGCAGGAGGCCACCTTTGTCAACGACCCAGAATTGGCTGCGCGCATTCTGTTCGGATAATCCGTCGCTTACCATGGCCGCTCGCAATCCATCGGCGACACCGATGCCGGCAGAGCCCGCACCCAACATGACGATCTGCTGATCCTTTAAACTCTTTCCCGTCACTTTGACCGCACCAAGAACGGCCCCTAGGGCGACCGCCGCTGTGCCCTGGATGTCGTCATTGAACGTCAGCAGTTCGTCGTGATACCGCTTAAGAATAGGGCGCGCGTGCGGGGTGGCGAAATCTTCCCATTGCAGGCATGTTCCGGGAAGTTCCTGTTTCACCGCCTGGACGAACTGATCGACGAAATCAAAATATTCCTGACCCTTAATCCGTTCATGGCGCCAGCCGAGATACTCCGGATCGTTAAGGCGTTCCTTGTTGTCAGTGCCCACGTCCAAAACGATGGGAAGCGTACGTTCGGGACGAATCCCACCGATCAGCGTATATAAGGACAATTTGCCGATCGGGATTCCTAGTCCGCCTGCACCCTGGTCGCCGATACCCAAGATGCGCTCTCCGTCCGTGACGACGATTACGTCTATCTCCCGATTGGGGCGATTTTGCAGGAGCACAGGAATGGAGTCGCGCAGCGGATAGGGGATGAATAAGCCGCGGGGCCTCCGGTAGATATGACTGAATTGCTGGCACGCTAACGCGACCGCGGGCGTGTATACCATTGGGGTCATTTCTTCGATGTGCTCGAGCAGAAGTCGATAGAAGAGGACTTCGTTGGTGTCCTGCAGTGCCCGTAAATAGATGTGGTGTTCCAGGTCGTCGCCCTTTCGCTTGTAAGCCTCGTAGGCGCGGACGACTTGCTCTTCCAGGCTCTCAACGTGCGGTGGGAGAAGGCCGTTCAGGCCGAATTGCCTTCGCTCCTCCTCCGTGAATGCCGTGCCTTTGTTCATCCCTGGATAGTTGAGGAGCTCAATCCCGCGGGGAACATCGGGAAACTCAGACTGCGCTGTCTGTTGCCTTGTGGCCATTTTCTTTGCTTCCTTTCTCTTTTCTTGAGGCCGAAACAGCACCTTAATGACCAATCGAAAAGAGCGGATCGCCTGCTTTTTGCTTCTTCAACGGGATAGATGCTTTTCGCGAGCCTGTGACGCAAGAAATCTTAGGTGCGCGGAAGGTTTTCCAAAAGAATGCCGGCCTGAATCCTTCACACACAAAAGTTTTGCGCCGCGAAGCCCTAACCTCATGTCATTTTCAACCATCGGCCCGCACGCCTGCAGGCCGGTGTTCTGGGTACTCAGTGGCCTTTCGGTGGCTCTGGTTGCACGGACGGCTCCGAATGAGGAAATTTTGCATGAGAATAGGACATGCACCCGAGCTGATGCGTCACGCCAATAGCAGATTGACGCTTGACGTTTACGCACAGGCCGTGAGGCCAGCAAAGCGGGCGGCGCATTTGAAGGTTGTGGAGATGATCCGCCCTGCGGTGGAAACGGAAGTTGTTCCCATGTGTTCCCACGTTCAGCAGGTCAGCTTCGGTAAGTGATTGATTTAATGGAGCGGCCTATGAGAATCGAACTCACGCCTGAACCTTGGCAAATCTGGGACCAAAGGGAAATCAGGAGCTTACGGGCACTTTCAGGAGCATTCAGTAGCGCTTAGAGCAGTCAGAAACCCCTAATGTTCCTCAGGTTGTTCCCACAAAACGAAGAGTCTAGAAGCGGTTCAGATGTACCACGCGGAACGCGGGTTGGCACCCTTTAGCACGAATTGAATGAATGAATGAATGAATGAATGAATGAATGAATGAATGAATGACAGTCCGCACACTCTTGGGTGGAAAGATGGAAAACACTACCGGACGGAATTTCAAGGACTTAAATGGGATGATGAGGAACGCTAAGGCATTGAAAAGGAACAATCGGGAATGCAAAGGAATCCTTATTGGCCCCTTAATGCCCCTCGTTTTCTCCGTACTGATATTCCGTCATTTTTTTTTCTCGCCGCAGTAAGGCGTCGGCCTCGGTTCAAATTCCGCGGCGCGGATGGCAAGCTGGCGACCGAACCTTCCCGAGAAACGGGATATCAAACTGACTCTTCGGGGCGTGTGGCAACTTGTGCCTCGGTCCTGAAAGACGCGCAAACCGTACAAATACGTATCAGTACCTCGTTTTATTTACGGCCCTCGTTTACAGACCCAATCCCGCGTTTTGACCGCCCATTTCCTGATGTGGTCACAGATTCCCTGCGCGTCCCTCCCTGAACCAATGGCGTCGGCGATGGCCATGGCAAAAAGCGCGTTCGTTTGCACACAGATCGGGTTGGAATGGGTCAGTGCCGCGTCCTGCTGCGCCCACTCGGAAACCCGCGCAAGGTCGTGATTAGCCCCGAAGATTCCCAACGGGCTGATCCGCATCAATGCGCCATTTGCTTGGCTGTCTGTGTTGGGTCTGCCACTGAGTCCGCTTGAAACGGTGCTGCCGCAGTCGAAGGGACTGGATTTCAGCCAAAGCACGTATGCCTTGCGTGCCTTCTCGGCGTCATAGCATTTGTGCTCCACCAGCATCCGCGCCAACATCAACGCCATCTCGGAATCGTCCGTTGGCTGCCCCGCGATAGTTCCCCATGTTCCGCCATCGGCAAGTTCTCGGACACCGTTTGGATATTTGCGCCGAATCTGTGCCGGTGATTGAAATTCGACGAGGCTGCCCAAAGCGTCTCCAGCGAACTGGCCGAGCAAGCAGCCTTGGGCGCGGGACGAGATGTCGGGATCGGGCGAGGGTCGCATGGGCGTCAGGCATATTCTCCAAGATCAACGAGTACCGTCGAAGGCTCGACGCCATATCAACTTTGAAGTAACCCAGCCGCAATGGCAACCGTCATACCAGCGACCTTTAGCGTCCAGCACCTGTGTTTCTTGCACGAGGCCTCTCCGAGCTAGACGCTCTTACACACGTGTGCAGCGGGAGACTTCATTCACCAGACTCAGACAGGGCAGCGAACTGCTTGAGCTTTGCGGTCCGCTTGAGGGGGTGAGATCTGCCGTAGGCTGCACGGAATTTTCGTTAGGGACAATCTAGATCCCGTCTACCGAGTACAAAAACAATGCAGGATGTTGGGCGTCCGCTGCACGACATCCCCGAATAGGATTGCGTGCCCCCTCGGCTTGCACCTCAGTAGGTGTCCACACAGGCGATATACTCCGGCTCATCCACTTGACCGATGGTGCAGGAAAAGATCGGCCAGTTCCCGGTGTTGATGGGATTCCACGGCGCGTTGCTCTCGGTGTTTTTGGCGGTGCTTCCCGCAGCATAGTAATAGGTGTAGTTGTTACGCTCGCTTCCGCCGCTCAGCAACTGCGGATACAACTGTTGCAATGAAGAGTCGAGCGTACCAAGCGAACCGTAAGCAGTCGAGAACTGATAGAGGCTTTGGAACTGCGCCGGCGGCGCGGCCGACAGGTCGTAGCTGAACGATTGGTAATCTGTCGGGAAAAACGAGCCTCGGGTGATCGTCAAAACTTTGTAGGCAGGGTTGTTCCCAAAACATGGACTGATGCCCGGCAACTGCTCGAGAACATTGCCCGACGGCAAGATGCGGAATTCGTCCATGTGCGTATGCCCGGCGAGCATCAGAGTGACCACGCTTGGGTACTTCTCCAGCGTGTTCATGAACCACGCCTGGAGTTTCGGGTCCCAATTCATTGAGACGTTGTCTTCGTCCAGTTGACCTGGTGTATCGCCCGCCATGCCCTGGGAATTTGCCCCCGGTGGCACATGCATCAAGATCCACACCTTCTGTCCGGCACTCTGTGCAGAGGCGAGTTGCGAATTCAGCCATCCGATCTCCGTCCCAGCCTCGGTGCTGCTTGCCGCGTTGGCCACAAACGAATTGGAATTCAACCCGATTACCCGCAACTGCGATCCCAGCGGCTCCGCCGAATAGTATCCGTCGCTCGTGAAGGTGCTCAAGAATGTCTGTTGGTCCACGCTGCCGTTCAAAAGTTGGTTGTAGACGGTGGCGGCGTTGTTCGTCAGAAAGTTGCTGTCCGGTCCCATTCCCGCCACTTGGTAAGTATCGATATTCCCGGGCACGTAGATTACCGGAGCGTTGCCCACCGATCTCCGGATCTCCGCGGCCACAAAGGCAAACGTTTTGTCGATGAATTGCTGCATTGCCGCAGTCTCCGTTTGGGAGAGAGGGGGGCAATTCGCCGGGGGCAGCTTCGGCTTCACGTTATTGTACGCACAGGAAAAGTTCTCCGGTATGTAGTGGCCCAGCATGTCACCCGTAAAAAGAACGACCGGACTGGCTCCCATATGCTGCCTCATATCCTTTAGTGTGAGCACCAGCAAAGGATAGTTGGTATCCGTTCCGGCTCCCGTTGGAGTCTGTACCTGGGACTTCAGAAAAATGCCGGCCCATTGGCTGGGATCGGCTGCGACCAGCGAGGAATACAAGGTTGGGTCGTAGAGCGGATTGAAGTGAAGGTCCGAGACTGTTACCACTTGATATACGCTCGAATCCGGAGCCGGCGCGTTCGAATCGCCGCATCCCAACATCGGTAAAACACCCGACATTACTAAAAGCAACCACAAGCACCGCGAAATCTTGGCCATAATCTCTCTTCCTTGGAGGGGATTCGAAACAGCCGCACGGCCCTGGACAAATGGCAACGGCGCTGACGCGTCGCATTGTTAACGACACGCCTCCACACTGCTTTCATCGGCACGTCCGGGGCCAAGTTGAGGCGGCGCGAATAAGAACGTGCAGTTACTGCAATTCTGACGGGAGGCAGTGACTATGTGCGGTTTTCGGTCGTGCCCTAATTCCAGATTTAGGACGCCAAATTAGGACACTACGGGCTTTCCGCCCTCCCTCTCAACCGCAGCACGGGACTTTACAATCTTCAGCCGGAGTGTACTCAAATCTGCGCATCGCTTCCGGTTAACGCAACGCACAAGGTTGAGCCGTTCGCATTGTATGGTGGGCGCTTTTCCGTCGGCTTTGGTTGGCCCACAATCTGCTCGTCTTTTTCTGGGCTTCAAGGCTTCATACGCCGATCTGCTGAGCAATCGGAATACGGTTGCCTCGCTCCGGCATCACGGACGGCCGCGCAAGGACACGGCGGCGATAACAAACCAACTGGAGTGCTTTGATGCGATCGACACAATGGACGTCTGCCTTTCTGATGGCCGTGTTTGTTTCGATGTGCGGGTGCGGTGGAGGCAGCACCCCGGCCCCAACACCCGCGCTTCAGCCGCCAACGGGACTGACGTACAGCACGCCCGCGACAGCGTACCAGGTGGAAACGCCCATTTCCCCGAACATCCCGACCAGCAGCGGCGGCGCAGTGAACTCGTACAGCGTGAATCCAAGTCTCCCGCCAGGATTAAGCCTCAGCAGTGGCACCGGCGTGATCAGCGGAACGCCGACGCAAGTGAACTCCGCAAAAAACTATGTCGTAACCGCATCGAATGCAGCGGGCAGTGTAAACGCAACGCTTTCCATAACAGTAAACGCCGCCGCTCCCGCAGGCGTGGCGTACTCGACCAATCCGGCTCTCTACAACGTGGGCGCGCCCATCACGGCAAACACGCCTACCAGTACGCGTGGCACTGCCACCTTGTACACTGTGATTCCCACGCTTCCTTGGGGTCTTAGCCTGGACGCCACAACGGGAGTGATCAGCGGAATACCTACAGTCGCCACGCCACAGACGAGCTACACCATTACGGCCTACAACTCAGGCGGCAGCGCCAGCGCGACGCTGACGATCACCGTGGCCAACGGCGCGCCTTCGAATCTGACTTACAGCAGCAACCCCGCGGTTTACACCGCGAATGAAGCGATTCAGGGAAACATTCCGAGCAACACCGGCGGTCAGGCGACCTCATACTCCGTGAGCCCAAGCCTTCCGCCGGGACTGACGCTGGACCAAACAACTGGCGTGATCACCGGGACTCCGACAGCGACAGCAGCGGCTTCCGCTTGCACAATCACGGCCGCCAATGCGTTTGGGAGCACTATAGCGACAGTGACAATCACGGTGGATAGTCTGGCAACGACAATGACGTACGCGCCCAGCAGCGTGGTGTACACCGTAGGCCAAGCAACTACACCACTGACGCTGAGCAATGGAGTAGCGGGCTCTTATACGGTGAGCCCCGAGTTGCCACCGGGACTAAGTATGGACGGCGGTTCGGGAACGATCAGCGGAACTCCATCGGCGGTCGCGTCAACCGAGACGTACACGGTTACGGCATTTACCGGGACCGCCAATGCTGTGGCAAAAGTGAGCATCACGGTGGACGCTGTGGCTCCATGGTCCCAGTTCATCCCCAACATGGACCAAACGATTACTCCACTAGCGCCGTCCGGCACGCAATTCCAGCAACTCAACCCCGACCTGGCCGACAACCCGGCATGGCTGGCTACGCATGCTGCTACGACCGCAGTGAGTCCGGATGGCAACACGCTGCTGGTTCTGACCAGTGGGTATAACCGCGTGTTCACAGAGGCAAGCGATTCACTCACTTCGTTCTACCTGCCGGATTCAAATGAATACGTGTTCGTATACGACATTTCGAGCGGTGCTCCCATCAAGAAACAAGTTTTGCAGGTCCCGGTGACGTATTTCGGCATTGCGTGGGATCCCACCAGCAACGGCACGACGGCGCATTTCTACGTAAGCGGTTGCAGCCAGGACGATGTGCACATCTTCTCCTATAACTCGACGACACAACTTTGGGCCGAGGATTTGGTTCAGAATCCCAACACCCTGCAAACGGTGCCGCAGCTAACCCTGGGACATGGCACAAGCGGCGTTGGTTTGGGTGTTTACCCCTGTGCAGCCGGCATTGCGCTTTCGCAAAAAGGGCAGACTATGGTGGTGGCGAACTACTACAACGATTCGATTTCGATTCTGACCGGGGGCTATGGAAACTGGTCGCTCGAGAATGTCTCTCCTGGAAGTAGCCCGGCGGTGACAAACCTGGACCTGCGCCCCGGCAAGAGCCTGATCTCGTCGGCGGCCGCGCCGGGACTGCCGGGAGGCGAATATCCGTTCTGGGTAGTTGTTGCCGGCCGCGAACCGAACGCGGTCGCGTACGTATCGAGTATTCGTGATCGCGAAATCGACGTGGTCCCACTCAGCTCCGCGAATGGTCAACCGCTCCAAGTCACCGCGCGCATTCCCGTGAAGGGCCAGCCCAACAAGATGATGCCGAACAAAGCGCAGACACTTTTGTATGTCGCCGAAGATCAGAGCGACACCGTCGACGTCATCGACATCAACCCGGATCCCAAACACTACATGACCGTCAACACGGTGATCGAAACCATTCCGGTGCTCGCGCCCGCGGGACTACTGCCTTCCTCGTTCTACTATTCGGATTCGAACAGCGCGATCTCCAACCCCATCTACCTGGGCTCGAATACCAACAGTCTCGCGCTTTCACTCAATGAAACGCAGCTCTATGTCACCAATGGAAACTTGAATGATATTGCGGTGGTACAGCTCACGGGAACAAACTCGGGCGACTCCGTCATTGGCCTGATACCTACAGGGTGGTACCCCAACTCGGTGAGCACCAACGCTACTGGCACTTGGATGTACGTTGCCAATGCCAAATCGCCGACGGGCCCGAATCCCGATTGGTGCTACGGCTATGGTCCGACGTCCTTTGTGCCGGATTGCTTTCCCACGAATCAGTACAATCCGGAGCGGACCAAGGCAGGGCTACAGAGCTTCCCAATTCCCAGTGCCGAACAACTGCCATCGCTCACCGCACAGGTCGCACAGAACAATCGTTTCTCCACCACGGAAAGTTCTAGCGACGCGCAGATCATGGCGGCCGTGAGCAAGGGAGTGCAGCACGTCATCTATATCCTAAAGGAAAACCGCACCTATGATCAGGTGCTGGGTGATTTGGTAGACGCGGACGGCGTACCGATCGGTGACCAAGATTCCACCCTGGTGCAGTGGGGCCAGGCGATTACCCCCAACCTGCACAATCTGGCGCGCACCTTTGTCACCCTCGACCACTTCTTCGCCAGTTCGGAAGTCAGCTACGACGGATGGGCGTGGAGCACCTCCGCTCAGTGCCCCGACATCATCCAACACGAATACCCAGTTTCTTATGCCTTTCGCGCGCTGGCCACGGAAGCCGAGGGAGCGAATCGCAACGTGGACGTAGGAATTCCGACCCTTTCCCAGCGAATTGCCGCCAATCCGCTGGTGCCAAACGATCCGGATGTTGTCCCGGGCCAGACCGACGTCGGCGCGCCAGACGGTCCGAACGACGAGATCAACACCGGCTATTTGTGGGATGCGGCGCTGCGCGCGGGCCTGACCGTGAGGAACTATGGCTTTTTCATTGATACCACCCGCTATGGCTCAGCGGAATATTCCATCCCGGTGATCCATGATCCCTCGGCAACAAATACGGTGGTCGCCTATCCGAATAACGCGGCCCTTGCACCCTACACCGATCCGTACTACCGCGGCTTCGACAACAACCTTCCGGATTATTACCGCTTCAAGGAGTGGGAGCGGGAGTTCGACACCAACTACGCCAGTGGCGGGCTTCCGTCGCTGGCCCTACTTCGACTGATGCATGATCACACCGGGAATTTCGCTACCGCAAGCGACATGGTGAACACGCCCGAGCTGATGCAAGCGGATAACGACTATGCCGTGGGGCTGGTGGTCCAGAAGATTGCGAACAGCATCTATGCGCAGAACACGCTGATTTTCGTGGTGGAAGATGATGCGCAAGATGGCGCGGACCATGTGGATTCTCATCGCACGATTGCGTTTGTCGCAGGCGCCTACGTGAAGCAGGGTGCGGTGGTTTCCACGTCGTACACCACCATCGATTTCATCCGCACGATGGAAGAGGTTTTGGGATTGAAGCAGTTCTTGAATCTCAACGATGCTCTCGGCCACCCGATGACGGCCATCTTCACTACAACGCCGCAGCCATGGAGCTTCACCGCTTCGCCTTCCGCTTACCTCTACGCTACCCAACTTCCTCTGCCTACTCCTCTCGTTGGCATGAAGATCCCGAAATCTACGCACAGCGCCGCCTATTGGGCGCGTGTCACCAAGGGTCTGGATTTCTCCGACGCTGACCGCGTCGATCCCCTTGTCTACAACCGCATCCTCTGGAAAGGAATGATGCACGACAGGCCTTATCCCCCGTCGCTCTCCCTCAAGAACAAGCATGTCCGTGGCGACGATGACGACGACCGGCGCAACAAAACCGAAAAGCGTCCGGCGAGCTATCGCGAGCCCGCGAACGCAAAAAGTACCCGCAGAGCAGAGCCACAGAGGAACTGACGAAGATCCTCAAAAGCCGCCTCGGAGATACGACGCATTGGACTGCGCGACGAGTGAGAAGTCAAAAGCAGCAATTCAAGTTGCATCGGAGAGGCCGATACGATTCTTGGACACTGTGCCTCTCGAGAAACTGGAATATGCTCGGGCTTGCGGCATTGCTATTGGTCGTGTTCTTGTTCGCCTACAAAAAGCAGACTGGCTACCTCACAAAACGAATCAAGTCAACTGACTGACATAAGTTGCCGCAAAGCGAGAGCTTCTATGGACGCGCCGATACCAATCGGCGCGCTCCCGAGAATGGTTCGGCGCGTCCTATTCGCAGCAGAATTCGCGCTGGACATACAGCTTGCCTTCGGCACAGCGGCGGGGCGTGACGGACGGCTCACGACGGTGAGAATATGGCGGATATGAAGAACATGAAGGAATCCGAATCAGCGAATTCTCTCCACCTCACAGCTCGATTCACTCGCGCCATCGACTATGCCCGTCAAGTGCACGTCAACAATCGCAAAGGGACGACCGTGCCTTATATGGCCCACCTGCTGGGGGTCGCTTCGCTCGTGATGGGCGAGAGCGGCCACGTCCCTGTTACGGAAGACATGATAATCGCTGCGCTCCTGCGTGACGCCGTCGAGGACGAAGGCGGCATGCCCCGGCTGCGCGACATCGGGGCAAACTTCGGGATGGAAGTCGCCAAAATAGTGGAGGGATGCACAGACAGCTTTGTGGAGGACAGCGGCAAGAAGCTTGAATGGAAAGAAAGGAAGAAATCGTACATAGACCGCCTCCGCACCCATCCCCGCTGGTGGAGGTAGTTAGGAGGTGGAGCGATGGATGCGGCACTGATCGTTTTCATCAGCGCAGCTTCCACTTTCATCTCGGTAGCCCAAGTCTCGATTTGCCGATATAAATCCTGAGCCGCTTTGCCCGTGCCGATGGCGTCGGCGATGGCCATGGCAAAAAGCGCGTTCGTTTGCACACAGATCGGGTTGGGATGGGTCAGTGCCGCATCCTGCTGCGCCCACTCGGAAACCCGCGCAAGGTCGTGATTAGCTCCAAAAATTTCCAACGGACTGATCCGCATCAATGCGCATTTGCTTGGCTGTCTGTGTTGGGTCTGCCACTGAGTCCGCTTGAAACGGTGGCTCCGCAGTCGAATGGAGCGGAATTCAACCAAAACACGTATGCCTTGCGCGCCTCCTCGGAGTCGTATCGCCTGTGCTTCACCAGCATCCGCGCCAGCATCAACGCCATCTCGGAATCATCCGTTGGCTGCCCGGCAAGCGTCCCCCATGTTCCGCCATTGGCTAGCTCTCGAACGCCATGTGGATACTTGCTGAAAATCTCTTCCGGTGACTGGAACTCCAGGAGGCTGCCCAAAGAGTCTCCAGCGAGTTGGCCGAGCAAACAACCGTGGGCTCGGGACAAAATGCCAGGATCGGGCGAGGGTGGCATGGAATCACTGGTTGTAGATTCCTTGTGGGCAGGCGGGTAATCTTGCAGTTAGGGTCAGAACTAACTTTTCTATTTATACCAAGAACGGATGTCGTCTGCGCTTAAGAATTCGTTTCGGTCCTCTGCGAAATGAGCCCTCAGCAGTAAGGTGGCGTATTCTCTCGCTCCCTGCTCTTGCTTTGCTTCCCGTTGTTCACGTGCAACGGTCAGGTCTCTTAGATGTTTATCGCCGAACGACTGAACATCACCAAGAAGATAGGTTGGCACACGTTTCGCAGTACTTTGGCAACCCTTCTCACCGCCGGCGATGAGACCGCCAAAACCACGCAGGAACTGATGCGGCACGCAAACGCCGGAATCACGATGAACCTGTATGCGCAGGCTCTGACACCAGTGAAACGTGCGGCTCACTTCTGAGGGGAGTTCTGTTCCTTTGTGTTCCTACGCGGAGGAAGCAGAGTCCGCAAGTGCTTGATTTAATGGAGCGGCCTATGAGAATCGAACTCACGCCTGAACCTTGGCAAGGTTCCGTACTACCATTATACTAAGGCCGCTCTGAGCCTTTATTTTTATAGCATGCCTGCACGCCAAAACCAAGTCAGCTTGGCGTTTCGTGCGCAGGAAGTCTTATCTTTTAGGAAACTTGTGTAACGCGGGCGGATTTGACGATGGGGGAACGCCGCTGCCGTTCTGCAAACCGAGTCGCCTTTTCCTTATCCGTATACACTCGCCCAAACGTCTCTCCGTCCGCGTAGTTCACTGTTACCAGAAAATGATGGTGACGCCGCCGCCGGTCCTTACCGAACTCTGACTTCTCATCCCGCACGGTCTTTCGCGGTGTTTTGCTCGCTGTTTTAGCCACGGGATTTTCCTCAGTCTCTGAACGCCTCAGGTCCGTTACTATCGCAAGAATCCTTCCTTTGCGCAAGTACAGGGAAACCCGAAAGTTTCACACACTTTAATTTTCGATGACAATTCTTGCTGCCGGGATACCTGCCACTCCTCAGGGAGGGCTACTACTGATAACGGAAACATAATCAAAAGTTGAGGTCCTGTCCACTGGTTAATCTCCTGCTAACTCTCGGCATCCGGCCCAACTTCCCGGCCAGTTGGTATATTTCATGAAACATTTTGCGAGATTATGCGTCTTTACTAATGAGAATTGGTTAAGCTTGTTGCGGCGATAAAGGACGCTACCATGATTGTTATCGAAAAACAGCCGCCCCTTCTTGAGGACCTCCGGAAGCATGTTCCGGAGCAGTTGGCGGAAGTGCGTTTCTTGTTGAATGCAGGTATTAGTGGACGGCCAGATGTCCGTCGGCCGGGGTTTTACGAACTCGATGGAACAGACCACGTTTACTACATTTTCCGTTATCCCACCGGCCACAAAGTATTGCTCGTCGCCGCTTGGCAGAGAGAATTCGACCCCGTCGCGGAGATGGTGGCATATAGCCGCCCCGCTGCGTGACACGCTAGGTTTCAAAAACGGTCAATCCGAATAGGGGAAGGCGGACTCGAGGGTCCGCCCTATTTTTTGTCTAGCTTCAATGCCACTGAATTAATGCAATAGCGCAGTCCGGTTGGCTTGGGCCCGTCGTCGAACACATGCCCCAGGTGTGCGCCACAACGACTGCAAGTAATCTCTGTCCGCACCATCCCGTGAGAAGTATCCTTGGTTTCTTCCACCACATCGGGATTCGCCGGGTCATAGAAGCTTGGCCACCCGCAACCTGAGTGGAACTTGGTCTCGGAACGGAACAGCTCTTGCCCGTAACAAACGCATTTGTACGTCCCCGGTGTTTCGGTGGATTCATACTCCCCGCTGAAGGGTGGCTCGGTGCCCTTCTGGCGGGTTACATAGTATTGATTGGGTGAGAGTAACTTCTGCCATTCCGCCTCCGTCTTCTGTATCTTCTCGCTCATTGTGCCCCCTCTGCTTGTTCGCTATCATCTCATCAGTATCAGATTCGGCGCATGGTCTTGACGTTTCAGTCCCCGCACCCAATGATGGTACGTGCCCGGTCGGTGCCTGCGGGGACGTATTATGCCTGAAGAGATCGCAACTCAATTTAAAGAAGCACGACGCAGCCGCCGTGCAAAGATCGCCAAACCCCTACGTGTGCGTCCTTCAGAGCCCCGCGATGAGCATTTTGAGGACCTCCCAATCAGCATAAATGCCTCAAAAGAAGGCATTTACTTCCACACGCGGCGTAGCAACTATTACAAGGGAATGCGCGTCTTTGTCACCTTTCCTTTCACTTCTGCCCATGACCCGATGAACTGCGAATACGTCGCGGAAGTCGTTCGCGTGGAAAACCTAGCCAATGGCCGGTTTGGGGTTGCCTTGCATCTGAAAATGACCATGAATTACAGCTCCGGCGCACCCCCCAGTCACATCACGCGCGCCTAGCATTGAAACTTCCGATTCCTGCAACATGAAATTTGAATTGCGTCTCCCTTCACTGCTCGTGTATCTTCGCTTTCTCATGACTTTTCGGGCGCATCGACACCATCATCACCACGGCTTCTCGACGCGCCCGTCCTGGTCTGTCTAGCGCTTACTGGAATTTAAGCTCTACTCGGCCCGCTGGCGCGAATCGCGCGGCGGGTTTTTTTGTTTTGGGAGGCTATTGTGGAACTGGCATTTGAAAAGCTCGGTGGGCTGATACCCGGGGTCGTGCAGGATCACCAGACTGGCGAAGTCCTGATGCTCGGCTACCTGAACTCCGAGGCGTTTGAAGAGACGCAACGCACCGGCGAGGTTCACTTTTTCTCTCGCACCCGCAATCGCCTTTGGAAGAAAGGCGAAACCAGTGGCCATGTCCTGCGCGTCC
>Ga0181526_10001786_pt1 | contig 19858 bp, 16 predicted proteins | sample PEATcosm2014_Bin_35_FD_119750 | JGI IMG/M metagenome (GOLD analysis project Ga0181526, IMG submission 119750) | Peatland microbial communities from MTU Mesocosm Facility, Houghton, MI, USA - PEATcosm2014_Bin06_30_metaG | ecosystem: Environmental > Terrestrial > Soil > Wetlands > Peat | place...
CACCTTTTTCGAGATGCTGGGGAATTTTTCCTTCGGAGACTACTTTAAGAAAGAAGCTATTCCCTGGTCCTGGGAACTGGTTACCAAGGGTTACGAAATTCCCATCGAAAAGCTTTACGTCACGGTCTTTCGCGAGGACGATGAGGCCGAAGAAATCTGGGCCAACGACGTTGGCGTGGCGCGCGGCCGCATCTTCCGCATGGACGAGCACGACAATTTCTGGGCCATGGGCGATACCGGCCCCTGCGGGCCGTGCTCGGAGATTCACTACGACCTGGGGCCCGCCGCCAGCAGCCTGGGACACACGGATTGCGCCTTCCCTTGCCCTCAGGACTGCGGCCGCTACGTCGAACTCTGGAACCTCGTCTTCATGCAATTCAACCGCGACGATCAGGGCGTCATGACTCCCCTGCCCCGCCCCAGCATCGATACCGGCATGGGACTCGAACGCCTGGCTTCCGTGTTGCAAGGAAAACTCTCGAACTTCGATACGGATTTGTTCCGGCCCTTGATCGACGAAGCCGCGGCGCTCGCCAACCTGGAGTACGGCCCGAATCACGATTCGGATGTCTCTCTCCGCATCATCGCCGACCACGCGCGCGCCACCACCTTCCTGATTTCCGACGGCGTGCTGCCCTCCAACGAAGGCCGCGGCTATGTGCTGCGCCTCATCATGCGGCGCGCCTTGTACCACGGCCAGACTCTCGGCTTGAATGAGCCGTTCCTCTTCAAGATGTCCGGCCACGTCGTCCAGATGATGAAAGACGCTTACCCAGAACTGCTCGAGACGGAGCGGCACGTCGCAAAGGCGGTTCGGGCCGAGGAAGAGCGATACGCCCACACAACGCGAATCGGACTCGAGCGCTTGGAGACCGTGCCGGTGGTGGTGAGCAGCGGCGAGGAGTTGACGTTTCACCTGGCGAAGCGTCTGCACAGACCCATTTCCACGCACGCGCCTTATGGGTATGAAGGCTCAGGCCTTTGGAGCACATTTGAAGGAAGGCACAATATCCACGCCACGGACGACGAGCGTGCAGCCTTTGAGGAATTCAAGGTGCTATGGACACGATTCCGGTCCGACCTTACGAAAAAGGTGTTCGACGACGTGTCAGCCTATCTGCCCGAGGGCGTGTCGCGGCACGAGTGGATGGACTCATTTAAAGTCACGCTTTTCCAAGAATTCCACGCCCTCCCGCCGTATGCGAGCTTCAAGGAAGCACTTCAAAAGGTCCGTGATAGAGTTAAAGACAATCCCCTGCTCTGCGACGCGCTTGATTTCCTTATGCGGAGGTTTCCGCCTCGCGGCATCGCCGCATGGATCCCCGGCGACGAGCTTTTCAAAATGCACGATACATTCGGTCTGCGCCCAGAATTCATCAACGATCTTGTCAGCATCTACGGCTTTGCAGTTGATCAGGCTGGCTACGACCTGGAAATGGGACGGCAGCGCGAGCGGGCCCGCGCGACCCGGAAGGAGCAGATACGTGAGGTTTCTCACGGAGCCGACGCTTTCATCGTGGTTTCGAACTTCCGACAACTCGCGGAGATACATCCCACGAGATTCGTCGGCTACGAAGAGACAACTTCGACGCGCTGTCGGGTCGTGGGAATCTTCGATCGTGAACAATCCCTCGGGCGGATGGAGCCTGGGACGACGCGTGACCTTGTACTGGATCATACCCCGTTTTATGCCGAGGCGGGTGGCCAAGTAGGCGACACCGGACAGCTCCTGCAGCCCGATACCGGACGCGAAGTTGCCCTTGTCACCGGCACCTACTCACCCGTCAGCAACCTCACCGTTCACAAGGTGGTGGCCCGCAGCATCTTGCACGTCGGCGACCTCGTGACAGCCCAGGTGGCTGTCGGGCGGCGCGACGCAATCCGCCGCAATCATACGGCGACACATCTGCTGCACGCAGCGTTGCGACTGACGCTGGGTCCACACGTGAAGCAGGCGGGATCACTCGTCGAGCTCGAGCGCTTACGTTTCGACTTTACCCACTACGCGGCGCTGGACGAGCAGGACCTACTTGATATCGAAAATATCGTGAACGAACGCATCCTCAAAAACGAGTAAGTCGTAACGACCGTGATGGACCTCGAAAGCGCTGTCGATTCCGGCGCCATGGCCCTCTTTGGCGAGAAGTACCGGAGCCAGGTGCGAGTGCTGTCAATCGACGATTTTTCGAAAGAACTTTGCGGTGGGACCCATGTACGTCGTACGGGAGATATCGGACTCTTCAAAATCACCTCCCAGAGTAGTGTGGCAGCGGGCACACGGCGAATTGAAGCGGTGACGGGTTTGAACGTACTAGAGTCCCTTCGACACGACGAGTTCTTTATGAACCAAGTGACCGGTGTCTTGAATACGCCTTTCCAGCCGGAATCAATGCTAAGGGCCATAAGTGATTTGAAAGACGAAAACAAGCTCCTCCGCAAAGAACTCGAGGCGCAGCAGATGAAGCGCGCCGCCTCCGCGGCCGGAGACTTGGCGAAAGAAGCGCGGGAAGTGAAGGGCGTGCGCGTGGTGGCGGCGCGGGTCGAGGTGACGGACCGCGCCGCGATGCGCCAGATGGTTGACGACCTGCGGGTGAAACTGCGATCTGGAGTAATCGTGCTGGGCAGCGTGGCCGACGGCAAGGTGACCCTCATCGCAGCCGTGACTAAAGACCTCACGAGCAAACTCGACGCGGGCAAGATTGTGAAGCAGGCTGCGGCTTTCGTCGAAGGCAGCGGCGGCGGGCGCAAAGACCTGGCGGAAGCCGGGGGCAAGAACCCCGCCAAGCTCGAAGAATCTCTCCAAGCCATCCCCGGAATTATCGAATCCATGCTGTAGCTTTGGAGTGCGGCAGCTTGCTGCCGCTTTCGTCCCGGCCATCTTGCCGGCCGCGCCCTTGCGGGGTTGGCGGGAGTGTGAGCGAGCAAGCCCGCTCCAGAAAAAGCGGCGGCAAGCCGCCGCACTCCAAAGCACGTTTGCGGGTCGACTCGCCTGGCCGCGCCTGCCATTTTGTCGCCTGCTTCACTTTTTTTGCTTGACAAGCCCGCCCACCTGTGGTAGCCTATCTTGATTGTCAAGTGGGAGCCTCCGCCCGGCGGACGCCTCCACCCAATATCGGAGAAAGGGGGAACGAAACTGGGAGTACGTAGAAAGATGTTTTTTAGTGGGAACGAACTCAGCTATGTATTGCAAACAAATGGCTTAGCGTTATTTGTGTACACAAAACGAACTCGTTTTACGCAAAAAACAAGCCCAAATTAACACCAAAATGGGGCCAAAAGCCACCCCTGGAACGGAAACGAACTGGAATTCGCGCCTCGAACGCCGCGGGGAACAGAGGACTACACGAGCGTCGAACCCGGCCTGTTTCGCGAACCCTGCGATAATGCGAGGTCCGATTCAGCGACAATAAGTACATACTAACGAGGAGATGCATTCATGTACAAGGTCGTGTTATTAAGGCACGGAGAGAGCATTTGGAACAAAGAAAACCTGTTCACGGGCTGGACCGATGTTGGATTGAGTGAGAAGGGCACGCAAGAGGCCATCGACGGTGGCCAGGAGATGAAGAAGCAGGGCTATGTTTTCGATGTCGCTTTCACCTCTGTGTTGAAGCGCGCCATCAAAACGCTCTGGCTGGCGCTCGAGGAGTTGGACCAGATGTGGATTCCGGTCCACAACTCTTGGCGGCTCAATGAGCGCCATTATGGCGCGCTGCAGGGGCTGAACAAAGCCCAGACTGCCGAGAAGTTTGGCGAGGCCCAAGTAAAGATCTGGCGGCGAAGCTACGACATTCGACCGCCGGATCTGACCCGGGATGACGATCGCTTTCCCGGTAAAGACCCGCGTTACGCAGGCTTGAAGCCGGAAGAGCTTCCACTCGCCGAGTGCCTCAAGGATACCGTGGCACGCACACTGCCTTATTGGCACGAGACCATCGCCCCGACGGTGAGGTCCGGCAAGCGGGTGATCGTCGCCGCGCACGGCAACAGCCTGCGGGGACTCGTGAAATACCTCGACAATGTTTCCGACCAGGAGATTGTGGGATTGAACATCCCCACCGGCATCCCGTTGGTTTACGAGCTTGACGACCAACTCAAACCGCTAGGGCATTATTATCTGGGAGACCCGGAAGCCATTGCCAAGGCCGCCCAGGCAGTGGCCGACCAGGCGAAGCGGAAGTAAGGCAGGAGTCAGGATCCAGGATTCGGGATTCAGGCCCGACTGTAGTACACCCCGAATGGTGAATCCCGCATCCTACATTTATTGCCACTTGACGGAAGTGTTATAATCTCTGTAACCCTCGGGAGAGGTAGTGTGCCGAGGATGAAGAGATCTGGAGGGGATGAGTTCTCAAGGGCCGCGGTGGGCGACTCTGGAGTGATATGCCTAACTGGACGCAGTCCTGCGTGAAGGTTTCGGCTTGCGTGGTTTTGTGGGGTCTGGCGTTTTCTCTGCCGCTCTGTGCGGACGAGATTGTTACAATCACGGATCAAAGCGGCCGCAGAATCTACATTAACGCGGGCGAAACCCACGCCAAAGGCAACTGGAAGGCCAATGGCTCGCGCGCTAACAGGACCGGCACGGCGACTGCCATCCCTGCCCCTGCACCTACGCCTGAAATCAGCAGCTTGGTTGAGCAGACCGCCGACCGCCTCCAAGTTGACCCTCAGCTCGTTGACGCCATTATCAAAGTCGAATCCCAATACGACCCGATGGCCCTCTCGTACAAGGGCGCAATGGGGCTGATGCAACTCATTCCGGAGACGGCTCAGCGATTCGGGGTTGCGAACCCCTTTGATCCAAAGGACAACATTGAAGGTGGCGTAAGCTATTTAAAGCACCTTTTGGACATGTTTGGGGGCGATCTTCCTAAGTCGTTGGCGGCCTACAACGCCGGAGAAGGGGCTGTGCAGCGGTCCGGCGGCGTACCTGCGTATGCCGAAACCCAGGATTACGTACGAAAGGTCACCCACATTTATCAGTCAGCATCAGGTCAGACGGGGGCGCAAGCTGCCGGGTACAAGGCGCAGGTGGCGCCCATCGTTCGCTTTGTCGATGAACAAGGCGTAGTACACTACTCCAATGTGGAATGATTCGGGTTAATCGAAGTTAGCTGTCCATCTTTCGGAGAAATGCATCTTACCGAAGGGGACAGCGATTTGAATGCCACGGAACGGTCTACATTGAGCGAACGGCGTAAACGAATCTGCATCGCACTCCTTTTTGCTGGGCTTCTAGCCTTCGCCGAATTTCTTTTCTCTAGCGTCCCAACTTCACGCCAAGAAAAAGCCGTCACCACATTTGGGCGAGCTCTTCGCATGAGGACGACGCTGGACTCTCTGCCTGAGAGCAGGCGTACCAGAGCCGATTATCAAAAAGTAATCGCCATATTCCAGGAAGTCGCGAGGCTCGACCCGGCGTACTCGAAGACTCCCGTTTCGCTGGCTTACGTTGCGGAACTTCAAGATGAAATGGGACGGCTTTTCCGCGTCGATCGCTACTACCTTGATTCCGTTAAAACCTACAACTTCCTCGCCAGGCAGTACCCCGGCAGCCAGTTTTCCCGGGAAGCTCTGCTGACTATGGCGGAGATTTACAGAACTGACCTCGAGAACCCCGAGTTGGCCCGCCAGGCCTTCCAGCAATATGTCAAGGAGTATCCCAACTCCCCCAAGGCGGAGGTAGCTCGAGCCAAGATTATCGAGATCGACCAGTTGCTCACAAAACGCTCCGTCGCTTCTACAACCCCCAAGCGCGAAACCGGCGAAAGCCACCGCGGATCGAGACTGCCGGAGGTCAACGACGTGCGGCGATGGGTGGGACCGAATTACTCCCGCATCGTCATTGGCGTGGAAGGAGAAGTGAAATTCGACACCACGCGGCTTTCCAAACCGGACCGCATCGTGCTTGACATTCAAGACGCTCATCTGAGCCCCACGCTGGTCGGTAAGACATTTCCCATCGAGGATGGGTACCTGCATCAAATCCGCCTGGGACAATTCAGCCCCACGGTCACGCGGGTGGTGCTGGATGTGGAAAAGATCGAAGAATATTCGGTCTTGCCGCTTCCCAATCCGTTTCGCTTAGTGGTTGATATCCGTGGCGTCAGCCAATCCGAGCAGGAGGTCGACCGCGGCGCGCCGCCGCCGATTGGCGATTTAGCTGCGATCCATACTTCCCGGGCCGGTAAATCCGTCGCCGCGACCGAACCTCCCCTGACCGGTGTCGAGTCCGCCCCGCCACCCGCAACCGCCGCGCTCCGAACGAAGACCAAGCCTGCCATCATCAACACACCTGGTAATTCAAAGCTGACGGAGAAGACGGCGAAAGTGGAGACGGCCTCGGTTAAGCCCGTGCCGGAACAGCCGGATTCAGACGAAACCGAGACACCGTTGTTTGAAGCACCCAAGATGGTTCCAGGTCCGCCCAAAGTTGCCGCCCCCATTGAATCCGGATCCCGAACCCTGACACGAGTTCTGGGCCTTAAAATCGGCCGTATTGTCATCGATCCCGGACATGGGGGCCACGATACGGGCACGATCGGACCGACGGGCCTCAGGGAAAAGGACGTCGTGCTGGATGTGGGATTGCGCTTGAAAGAGCTTCTGGAGCGCAAAGCCGGATGCGAAGTGGTGATGACTCGCAGCGACGATACCTTCATTCCCTTGGAGGAGCGGACTGCCATCGCCAACGCCAAGGCAGCCGACTTGTTTGTCTCAATCCACGCCAACGCCAGCAGCGATCGCAGCGCGCGGGGAATCGAAACCTACTATCTGAATTTCACCTCCAGCCCTGAATCTCTACAGCTCGCTGCGAGAGAAAACGCGAGTTCCCAGGAATCGGTGCATCAACTTCAGGACCTGATCAAGAAGATCGCGCTGACGGAGAAAATACAGGAGTCCGAGGACTTTGCGCGGCAGGTGCAGAAGGAAGTCCACCGGTATACTGCGCAGTTATCCGGCAATCAACCCGACCGGGGAGTGAAGAAGGCTCCCTTTGTGGTGTTGATCGGCGCCAACATGCCCTCGGTCCTGGCGGAAATCTCGTTCCTCACCAATCCCCGCGATGAGAAGTCGTTGAGACACGGCGATTACCGGGAGAAGATCGCAGAGGCGCTGTACAACGGGATCCTGGATTACGTGAACCATCTGGGCGGGGTCAAGGTGGTGCAGCGGGCGGAGTCCGATAGAACGGCATCGAAAATCAGGGCGGAATTCTGATATTCTAGGAAACGATGAAACGTCTCGGTTCAGCCGTCGTGTCAATGACGCTCAGCGCGTTGCTTCCGCTGTTCTGTGCCCAAAAAGTTTCCGTTATCCCTCTGGTGCCCGCAGCGAACTGGCAGCTCACGGGGAAGCAGACGCTGGGGGTTGATGAGATCAAAAGCTATGGCGGAGATCCGGCGGTGGAAAGCGAGTACGGTGTCAAGTCGCTGGAAGTGCGAACCTACCGGCTTGAGAGGGCGAGCGCTCAGGTAGTGGTGGAATCTGCCGCCGACGTGAGCGCCGCTTACGGTCTGCTCACCTATTATCAGAATGAGTCCATGCATCCCGAGAAGACCACTGAGTTTGCCATAACCGGCGCTCAGGGCAGCTTGATGTCGCGTGGACGCAGCTTCATCCGTTTCCTTCGCCCCGAAGGTTCCGAGGTTTCCGAGAACGATTTCCGCGCCTTGTTGATTCTGGTCGGTGGAACGCGCCCGACACCCGATTCCGTAGCGAACTTACCTTCCCTGCTTCCGGCCTCAGGTTTGATACCGGGCAGCACAAAGTATGTTATCGGTCCGATAGCAGCCCAGCGCGTTCTGCCCAACCTGCGCACGGACTTGATCGGGTTCGATCAGGGTGCGGAACTGCAACTCGGGGAATACCGAGTTGGGAATTCTCGATCCACCATCGTGGAGTTGAGCTACCCCACGCCGCAGATCGCCCGCCTCCGGTTCACAAGACTGAGCGACGCACTCGGGCTGAACCAGGATCGCGGAGCGAATTCTATCTACGGACGGCGGGATGTGTCGTTCGTCTTCTTGGCTCTCAAAGCGAGCAATAAAACAGCTGCGTCTGAATTGCTCGACCACTTCAGCGTCAATCAACAGTTAAGCTGGGACCAGAAATACCCTGGGAACCAGACGATTGGTCAGCAGTTATTCGCGCTGTTTGTGGGGAATGCCTTTCTCACCCTGGTTCTGGCGGGAAGCGGCCTCGCCGGAGGCTTGCTAATCGCTCTTTCCAGAAGAGTTACGGCCAAGGTGTTTCCTGCTTTGGAGTGGGGACACCCGGAATCGGAACACCTCATCCGATTGAACCTGGAATAGACTTAAGGACTTTATTGTCAGTAAGATACAGCTAAGAAGCAATCTCTAAAAGCCCGCCCGTAGATTTTTCGCTGGCTCTCTCCTCTGCAAGCCCCATCGCCAAGTAAGTCATTTATAGTCAACAGCTTGAGAGACTAAAAATTTCCTGAGAAATATCTTGACATCACTTCCGGGTTTTTCTTAGACTCGTTGCGAGCTTAGATGGCGGGGCGCGTCCGCCATTCTATTCTCCTCAAAGAATGCTCACCCGCAGGCTTGACGGTAGTTATCGCGGCGGCGGGTGAGCATTTTTCTATCAGGCGGTCGCCGACGTAGCTCAGTTGGTAGAGCATCGGTTTCGTAAACCGAGGGTCACCAGTTCAAGTCTGGTCGTCGGCTCCAGACCTAGCGAATCTTCCCACGTGCCGCAACGCGCCATGAACCCACAACTTCCCCATCGCGCAACGTGAACGCTTCATCGTGCATGTTCACACACGTACAAACGTGATTGGGGATCAGGGTAAGCACTTCACCGACATGAAACTGATGCGTTGATCGAGTGATGTCGAGATGTCCATGCTCCTCGTTCAACTTAATCAAAGGCGCGTCGGGAGCTTCGACGACGTATCCATATCCCGTCTTCGCACCTGAGCCCAGGAGGTCGGAGGAAAGCGTCTTCGACCCGGAATCGATAATCGCGCGCCCTGGCACGGCCGTCGAGACCACCGTAGTGACCACGCGGGCGGCGCACTCCTCGATTCGACAGGCGGCCTGGTATAACGTGTTCAAATCGTTGTAAACGTACGTACCGGGCCGGATTTCGGTGAGCCCGGGAATCAGGTGAGAAAACTCAGCCGAGGGTGTTGAACCGCCGGAAACGATTTCAACCTTCAAACCTGAATCGCGAAAGGCTTCCAGAGTTCGTTCCACTTTCTTCGCCACCACCTCAGCCTCGGCCCGGCGTTGTTCTTTGCTTCCCCAGACGTTCCCGAAGTATGTCATGAGCCCGCGGAAGGCAAGCCCGGGCATCCCTGCAATCTTGCTTGCCATCGCCACGCTGGCCGGCCCAGCCTCCAGGCCGCAACGGTGGAACCCCGCGTCAAACTCGACTAGAACGCCCACCGTGGATGCCTGCTGGGAGGCGGCGCTCGAAAGCTCCTGTGCCGCATCCAGTGAATCCAGCGCCACGATCATGCGCCTGGTACGCGCCAGTTCAACCAGGCGCCGGAGCTTGTCTGCGCCCAGTATGGGATAGGCAATGAGGATGTCGTCCAGACCTGCTGCCGCCATTACTTCCGCTTCTCCAACTTTGGCCACGGTTAATCCCACCGCTCCGTGGTCAAGCTGGCGGCGCGCCACTTCCGGCGTTTTGTGGGTCTTGGTGTGAGGCCGCAGCCCCACTCCCTGCTGGCGGCAGGAGTCAGCCATCTGTGCAAGATTGCGCTCCATTACGTCCAGGTCGATCGTCAACGCGGGCGTTGAAAGTTCTCGGTAATGCATCAAGACCTCCGGGACTGCCGATTATTGATGGTCGATTGTCGATTAAACCTGAATGCTCAGCCCACGGCCAATCGACAATCGTCCATCGACCATCACTACGGTTTGCTGACCCGTGCGATGCAGTCGATCTCCACTTTGATCTTGGGCAATTGCGCGCCCACGGTCGTGCGCGCGGGTGGGTCCTGAGTGAAGAACTCCCGATAGACAGCATTCATGGCATCAAAATCCTTGATGTCCGCCAGGAAGACCCCCACTCGCACGACGTCGGCAAGTGAGCTACCGGCGCCTTCGAGGATCGCCTGGATATTCTGAAGCGTGCGCCGGGTTTCGGACGCGATATCGCCCAACTCCAACTGGTTTGTGCTGGGATTTGTCGGGCCCTGTCCTGCCACGAATACAAAACCATCCGCGACGATTGCCTGCGAATAAGGCCCTCGCGGTTGAGGGCCATCAGAGGTTCTAACGACTTGACGCATCGTGTCTCCTTCCGCAGCTCGTTCACCGAGTCTGCTCAGCTTTCCACGGGACGGCGCCGGATCGCAACCACTGGATCTCGCCACCCCGAAAAAGATTGCTGTGTTTCAGAATAGTCCCTCAGTATAATGTTCGTTACACTCCGGGTAAAGATAATCTGAGTCGAAAGTTGAAAGTCTGGAGTCGAAAGGGTCGACGAAGTCGTCGTTTTTCCCTTCTGAGCCCGTCGACCGGTGACCGGTGCAGCTCTTTTCTGATTTTTAATTTCTGCTTTCTGGTTTGATTCCAGGACTCATCCTATGCCCATCCAACATGGCCTCGAGGAGCGCGCGCAGGAACTTCCCCGCGCCCTTGGCTACACCGGCTCGACGGCAATAGTTATCGGCACGATCATCGGTTCCGGCATCTTCCTTGTGCCTCACGATATTGCTTTGCAAGTGGGGTCCGTCAAAACGCTGATGCTGGTCTGGTTGATTGGGGGCGTGCTCTCACTCGCCGGGGCGCTCTCCCTGGCGGAGTTGGGGGCGGCCAACCCGTCTGCGGGCGGCATCTATGTCTACTTGCGCGATGCCTACGGCAGACTCTTCGCATTCCTCTACGGTTGGGCTCTGCTGCTCGTCATTAATTCCGGTTCCCTCGCCACGCTGGCCGTAGCTTTCGGAATTTACAGCACCAGCTTTGTTCCACTCACCGCGCTCGAGCAGAAGCTGGTGGCCAGCGCAGTGATTGCGTTGCTGACGTTGGTCAATATCCTGGGAGTGCGGAAAGCGTCGGCCGTCCAGACATTCTTTAGCGTGGCCAAGTTGGCGGGCCTGGCTACGATCATGGTCGCCGCCTTTTTCTTCTTCCACGGCACTCCCGCGCAAACTGGCCATGCCCCGCCCCTCCCCCACGCAACCGCGAGTTCCCTGGGTGTCGCCATGATTGCGGTTCTCTGGGCGTATGAAGGCTGGCACATGCTTTCGTTTGCGGCTGGGGAAGTCAAGAACCCCTCCCGAGTGCTTCCGCGCAGCTACCTGGTCGGAACGGTGGTCGTGGTAGCCGTTTATTTAGGCGCCAATCTCGCCTACCTGCGAGTGCTGCCGATTCCCGAGATGGCGTTGCACCAGCGCGTTGCGGCGACGACCATGGAACTTCTCGCGGGGCCGCGCGGCGCCACTTTCGTTTCTGCCCTGATTCTTTGCTCCATTTTCGGCGCCATCAATGGGACTGTGCTGGGGGGCCCGCGCGCTTACTTTGCGATGGCCCGCGACGGCGTCTTCTTTCCCTCTGTGGGAAGAGTCCACCCGCGCTATCGAACCCCGGCTGCCGCCTTGTTGATCCAGGGTGTGTGGGCAATTCTGCTGGCCTCCAGCGGTACCTACAAGCAGCTTTACACGTACGTGATCTTCACCGGCTGGTTGTTCTACGCTTCGGCCACCTTTGCCGTGGTCGTCCTGCGACGCAAGCGCCCTAATCTGCCGCGACCTTACCGGGTTTGGGGGTTTCCGGTGGTACCTTTGGCGTTCAGCGCCGCGGCGCTCATCATTGTTGGCAATGCCTTGATACGCAGCCCTCTCGAATCGGGAATTGGGTTAGCCTTAGTCCTTGCCGGAGTGCCGATTTTTCTGATATGGCAGCGGAAGGCAAAGGGGGCGATGAACAGATGAATTCCGAATCATTGCGTGCCTGGCTGGAGAGCTATCGCTTGGCGTGGGAGACCCGTGACCCCGATTTGATCGTTATGCTGTTCGCTGATGACGCAACTTACCAGGAAACGCCGTTTACCGAAACGATGCGTGGCCGCGTGGCCATCCGACAGTACTGGACCAGGGCTGTTGTCTCCTACCAGGAGCAAATACGGTTCGGATATGAAATTCTGGCTGTCTCTGAAGTCTCCTCCGTTGCGCACTGGTGGGCCTCGTTTATACGGATCTCCTCAAAAACGCCGGTATGCCTTGATGGAGTTTTCCTTTTAGCCTTCGATGAAACAGGCCTCTGCCGGGAACTTCGGGAATGGTGGGTTCGCAAGGACCAGTAGGCAGATGGGCAGTGGGAAAAATGGTAGGGATGAAGGCTAAAGGGTAAAGGTTAAAGACGAAAAGCGATTCTTGGTTTTCGAATTTCCAGTTTGGAATTTCGAGTCTCGAGATTTCGTTTTTCTGCTTTCTAACTTTGCCGGCCGCCTACTTGAAGTTGGCGGGGAACAGGCACTCAACGACCACCACATCGTGCCACTGGCCGCCCACCTTAGTGTGATTGGCGTGCACTCCCACCTCGCGCCATCCGGTCATGCGACAGAGTCTCCGCCCCGCGTCGTTGTGTGCCAGGAAGCGCCCCACAATCTTGAAGTGGCCGGCAGACTCCGCGAGTGCCAGCACCGCGCGCATCAGTTCCCGCCCCACCCCGTGCCGCCGGTAGTCGCGGTCAATATAGATCAAGAGTTCGGCGATGCCGTCCATGGCCGGGCGCACGCGGTAGGGACTGAGCGACGCCCAGCCAAGAATCCAGTTGTTCAGTTCCGCGACGACGAGAGGATATTTGCCGGCATGGTCCTTAACCCAACTCGCCCGCTCCTCCGGAGTAACGAGGAAATTCTCAAACGTGGCAAGATTATCTTGCGTCGCTTGCAGATAGATGCGAGCAATGTCCGATGCGTCGCGGAGTTCGGCGGGGCGCACGTTGAGCCGGAAATGGGGTCGGGCGGCGGTGGATGCGCTTGATGTGTCCATAGCAGAGTCGAAAGTCAAGAGTCGAGAGTTAAGAGTCTAAAGTGTAAAGGCTAAAGTCTAAGGGCTTACCCCCTGCTTCCCGCTTTCCATTTTCAGGTTTCTATTCTCGAATTTCAATTTTCGAATTTCGAGTTTCGATCTTTTAGAAGCGTTTACTGTCCGCCCGGACGCGGTCCACGTACTTGCCCGCGGCGACTTCCACACGGATCGTCTCACCGGGTTTGATGAATTGAGGAACCATGAGTTCGAGGCCGTTCTCCAGCGTCGCGGCCTTGAAGGTGTTGTCCTGCTGCTGGTGAACGGGCTGAGCGGTGGTCTGGACTTTCACCTCCACGATTTCCGGGAAAACGATGCTGACCGGCTGGCCTTCATAAAACTCCACGGGCACCTTCATTTCCGGCTGGAGAAAGGTGGTCGCGGCCCCGATGGCCTCTAGCGGAATCGAGACCTGGTCATAAGTTCGCGGATTCATAAAAGTGGCTGAATCCGCGTCCGAGTACAGGAACTCCATATCCTGTTTTTCGAGTTGGGTTTCTTCCAGCCGCTCTTCCGGCCGAAAGCGTAACTCCTTGAACGTGCCCTTGAGCACGTTGCGGAGTTTCGCGTGAACGCTGCCGGGCATTTTGCCTTGCCCGATGTGGTATTGCGATTCGACGGTTTTGAAGAGGTCGTTATTAATCTTCAGGACGGTGCCTGGACGCAGTTGCGAGGCGATCACCATGGGAACCTCGATGGCAGGCGGGCTGCGGCCGCGCCGGGGCAGCTAGGAAAAGCAAAGGTCCGTCGCCGCTAAGTTCGTTCAATTAATCTATGCCACCTCTTGCGTATGGAGTCAAGCCTGTAGGGGCTAGGCGCCGGAGGTGTGAAAAAAACGCCGGCGCAAGGGGTAGCGGCGGGTTTACCCCGCCATATCTTGTGTGTTCTCGGAACCGCGATGGCGGGATAAACCCGCCGCTACGATTTTTTTCACACCTTCTCCGCCTCGCCCCTCCGTCCTGATGGTCTACCTGCGAGTTTAAGATCAGGTCGAGGCCCGCCGATAACATGCATGAGAAGGTAAAAACGTATGACGACCACACAACCAGAGCGTCCTCAGTCTCAGAACGAGCCGCCTCAACCTTATCCCGTGCTGCAATGGGTAATGTGCCATCCGGGAGTTCTGATGTTCAGTTCGATTGCCGTTGGAACCATGCTGGCGGCGCGACGGGAAGCCAAGTATCAGAACGTCGCCGAGCGGCGGGTGGAGACAGAGGCGGATATTATTGACGGTGACGTGCCGTTGTTTATCTGAGTTGAATCGTCGGGAACCCGCAGGGCGTCTATTTTACCTCCATCGGCGGGCGGCAGACCTCTGCCGTGGTGACTAACTGTGCTCCTGCTGCGACCATTTCCTCAATCGCTTTTTGTCCCCCCTCTTCGCTGATGGCTTTGATGGCATCCCGCACGACGGCCACTGGCAGGTTGCGTTTGCGCAGCGCCAGCACACTCGACCGCACACAATACTCCGTCGCCACGCCAAACACCACAAATCGAGGCTGAGCAAGGGACGCCAAAATGGCTTCGATATTCACGTTCGTGGTGAAGTCATAGACTCGCTTTTCAACGATGATCTGTCCAACCCAGCCCCGCGGCAAATGGAAAGCGTCTGGAGAGTTCTCAATCACCACGGCATCAGGGAAGAGCGTCTCGGGAATGTGTTGCTGGCCCTGGGTTCCCGCCACGCAGTGGGGCGGCCATTGGGCAAACTCCGGATCGTCCGGCGGGTGCGCGTCGGATGTTGAGACGATGGGAACTTTGTGGGCGCGGGCCCACAACATCAATTCCCTGAGCTGCGGGATGATCTCCTCCGCATGCGGCACGTAAAGCATTCCGCCCGGGAGCATGAAGTCTACCTGAGTATCCACATCTACGAATACGAGGCGATCGGGTTGGTTCGATTCACCCATCTCAAGTCAGAAAGCAGAAACTGGAAATTGGAAAATGGAAACTTCCACCGGTTAGCGAGTTTCCATTCTCCAATTTCCAGTTTCCAGTTTCTGCCTTGCAAAGGTTTGCTCGTGGACCTGCTCAAGAAGTCGCTGGAGCGCCGCGCTTTTCTCCACCGGGTATGCGGGAGCGTTCTCGAAGGCGTGATACGGCTCCGGCAGCAGAGGAAGGTTGCGTAGAACACCGGTTCTTGAGTCCGCAAGCCGGGCACGGGGCTTAACTCGCTGGCCTCGTCGCATTACAGGATGAAGCAGGGGCGTGGCCTCTGGCGCCTTTTCGTGAGCACAGGCGATCAGGTCGTGGTGAAAATGAGCACCCTCAAAGAACCGGAATACCTGCTTGCGGCCCGGCAAATAGACCTTTTCTTCGCTGAACTTGCTTTTGTATTCGACATGCCCATCGAGTTCGGTCTCCACCAGCTTGTAAACCACGCTGAGCGCGGGCACGTCGCGCGACGTGACGAGATCGGTCCCCACGCCGAAGAGGTCAATGGGCGCACATTGCGAAAGCAAGGATGCGATCTTGTATTCGTTCAAGTCACCGCTGGCCACGATCTTCGCCTCCGGGAGGCCATGACGATCCAGGATTTTTCGCACCTCGCGGCTCTTCTCGAGCAGGTCGCCGCTGTCGATGCGCACCCCGGAGATCTTCCGTCCCAGCGTGGCAGCGGTTTCAGCTCCGCCGAGCGGATCATAAGTATCAATCAGCAGGATCGCGTCTTCCGGAAAAGTGTCCAGAAGCGCCTGGAAGCTTTGGCGTTCTGTAGGAAAGGCCTGAGTCCAGGAGTGGGCCGCAGTGCCAGCCAGCGGAATGCCGTACCGAAATCCCGCCAGAACGTTCGAAGTGGCCGCACACCCGCCAAGGTAGGCGGCGCGCGCGGCGCGAAGCCCGGCTTCCGGCCCCTGGGCACGCCGCGTGCCGAACTCCAGCACTCCACGGCCACGCGCCGCGCGCGCTACCCGAGCCGCTTTCGAAGCCACGAGGGTTTCGTAGTTGATCACGGAGAGCAGGTAGGTCTCCACGATCTGGGCCTGTATAATCGGCGCGGTCACCTGAAGGAGCGCTTCTTCCGCAAAAACCAGCGTGCCTTCTTCGACCGCGTCAACCTCGCCCGCAAATCGGAATTCGCGAAGATAGTCGAAGAAGCCGGATGAGATGTTGCGAAACACCGGCAGACTGCGGAGGAAACCCAGATCTTCCTCGCGGAATCTCAGGTCCGCGAGGTAATCGAGCGCCTCCTCGATACCTCCCGCTACAAGATAAGCGCGCTCCGGGGGCATCTGTCGCACGAAGAGTTCAAACGTCGCGCGGCAGTCCACCTTCTGCTCAAAGTACGCCGCCGCCATCGTCAATTCGTAAAGGTCCACCAGCAAGGCGCGCTGGGACTCGAGCTCAAGCATCTTCGCTCCCGCGTCATCTGTCACGGAGATTGGGGAAGCCATGCGGCTTCCCTGCCCCAAAATTCAGTATGTCCCGCGGGTGCGGGAGAGTCAAGGAGTGCAGCGCGAACAGGTGGCGCGGGCGAGACGCCCGCACCACAGTTCTCGCCGGTGGACGCGCCTTGCAATTTTCTAGGAACCTTTCGTGGCTTTCGCGTCAATACTTCGTGAAGGCTTGGCGGACGGGTGGGACTTTCGTCGTCACTGGCGCCCGTCGGAGTGACAACCTGCTATTTCGCATGCGGCCACTATCCGAAGGCATCATTGACGAACATCTCAGCATCAGAGGTAATAATGGCGGAGGAACGGCCATACTCGTGGGCCGCGGAGCCGCGAGAGGCGTGATAGTATTAGTATAGGGCATGGTGACACGCACGCATTGTCGAATTGCACGACGGCGAGTCGAGAAATAGCTGAGGCGCAGCCCCGCTGCATAGCCATGAACCTGCTGAAGGGCATGAAATCCGGATCACGAACGCTTGTTGAAATGAGAGGAGACCACTAACGTGAAGCGAATTTACACATACCTTCCCTTGGTATTACTGCTTGCTTGTGCGCCCTTGGCGCGGGCTCAGGGATCTTTCGATCTGGCTTTAGGTTTCGGCACTCAGCATGCCAAGGCCACCGGCACCGGCATCGACGAGAATACTTTTGCGCCCTGCCTACCCTCATCGAGTGATACTTCCTGCCAGGCCACGCCGGCTCTGGGCGGCTTGTTCATGGGATTCGAGGGAGACGCCATGCTGAATAAGCACATGGGCTTCGGTGGCGAACTCAACTTTCAACCTTCCAAGGGCAACTACGGTCCGATTCAATCTCGGGAACTATTCTACGATTTCAACGCACTCTACGCGCCCATTAACCGCAAAAACGTCCAGTTCCGGATCGAAGGCGGAGTCGGCGGCGCCCACTTCGGCACCAGTTACACCGAAACTGCGTGCGTCGGGTCTGCGGTTTGCCAGTCCCAAACAGAGTCCGCGGGGAGTTCGAGCCATTTCCAGGTGCACGTGGGAGCCGGCGTCCAATTCTACGTGAAAGATCATTTCTTCATTCGTCCCCAGTTTGACTTCCGCGAGGTTCCGGGTCTCTCGGGGACTTACGGCTCGAATTCGGTGTATCAATACGGGTCCAATCAAGTGATCGGTTTTACTGTTTGGGTTGGCTATAACTTCGGCGAGATGTAAACGCGGCAACCACCCGAGGTGGCGCGGGCATCCGGCCCGCGCTGCTGAACGTAGCGCCGACCTTCAGGTCGGCAACTGCTGGCCTGAAGGCCAGCGCTTCCCTGAAACCAGGACGCTGCCAAGCTCCGCAAGTACCCGCCTGCTGATTCCTTCCTGTGTTATAGTTGAACCATCGCAACTGGGGAGGGCTTCCCATGCCAAACGATGGTTTCACACGACGCGTGTTTTTTCGTAATGTTTCCCTGGCTTCAACAGGAGCAGCGCTGGCTTCCCTGCCCGCCACCGCGCGCGCTGAGGGCGCTGGGCCGGCCCCTGAGCCGCCCTGGCCGCTGACCGTTGAATCCTATCCGCTGGTCCAACCGGGCAAGTCCAGCGGCGTGGGGCGCTTCAAGCTGGCGACACTGGATCCGATGCCGGAGGCCTATCAGGAGAAACTACGCGCCTATGCTCCGGACATGGAGTTCACCCTCTGCCGGGGCGAAGAGCAGTTCCAGAAAGAGGTTGCCGACGCCAACGTGATTTACGGCGGGTTCTCCCGGGAGCACCTCCGGGCAGCGCGCCAATTGCGCTGGATTCAATGGCCTGCGGCGGGCGTAGAAAGCATCCTGCACCCGGAGTTGGTGGACAGTCCCATCGTTCTCACCAACATGCAGCGCATGTACTCGCCGACGATCTCAGAGACGGCGATCGGACTGATCCTGACCCTCACACGCGGCCTGAATCGGTACACGAATCAGACTCGCGAGCACGTTTGGAAAGAGCTTGACGGGCTTACGGAAATCAGCGGACTCACCCTGGGTCTCGTGGGCCTGGGCGGCATCGGCACGGACACTGCCTATCGCGCCCACTACGGGTTCCACATGAAGGTGCTGGCCGTCGACCCCAAGCCATTGCCGAAGCCTGCCTTCGTGGCCGAGTTGCACTCCCTCGAGTGGCTTCCCAAAATGGTCCCTCAGGTTGATGTGCTGATGAGCGCGGCGCCGCACACGCCGGTTTCCGAGGGCATGTTCAACGAGGCGATTTTCCGCGCCATGAAGCCCGGCGCGTACTTCATCAATGTCTCGCGCGGCAAGCTTGTGAACACGCCCGACTTGATTCGCGCCCTCAAAGAGGGTTGGATCGCCGGGGCCGGCCTGGACGTAGCCTACCGTGAGCCGCTGCCGCCCGATGATCCACTCTGGACGGCGGGTAACCTGATCATCACTTCGCATTCCTCCGCAGCCTCAAAGGGCTCGCAGCAGCGCTGTTACGATCTGTTTTGTGAGAACGTTCGCCGCTATGTGAGCGGCCTGCCGCTGCTCAATGTGGTGGACAAGAAGCGGGGATACTAACCTGATCATTCTCCCGCCTGCGCAGGCTCGTCGGGCGCAATTTGGGCCATGGGAATAGGGGCGCGGTATTCCCAATCCGCGGTTGGCCCTGCCTTGTATCGAAACAACTTACACACTTCACAGAGCTGGGCAAAGATGTAGGGGCTCTTCTGGTTCTGCCACTTGTGCTTGCAGGAGCCCGCCAGAGGCTTTGTTAGAGGCGATTCTGTCATTTCTCAAAGCTGAGAGCTCGATGCAGGGCATCCGGCAGTGTCTCAATTTATCGTGGCGGCGGCTTTACGCCGCCAAATGGCGAGTTAAACTCGCCGCTACAAATTCAAACTGAGACACCACCGGGCCGCATTTACAAAAGCGCTTTCAGCACTTTCTCGAAGGCGCGAATAATCTCGTCTTCGTCCTTGGTGGTTAAGCAAGAGGGGATCGCAATAAGAATGCTCCGCTCGAATAGGCTGTCCGCTTTGGGGCATGTCCCTTTGCTGTAACTCCGGAGCAAGGGCTGGTTCTCTGCCAGGTTCCAGGGAAAGCCGTGACCGTCCACGGAGGCCGTGTTCACAAGGCTGACATTATTGTAATAGAGATGCAGGCCCCAATCTGTCATTACCACATTCGTAACGCCTTGCGGGAAAGTAACAAGGCCTTCCGCTCGCAGCGCCCGATTCACGTGTTGCGCCGTCTCGGCGTCAGCGTACGTGGTGATCAGGAAGCAACCAGTGTCGCCGGCCGGGTCGACGATTTTACGCAACTGCACTCCGGGGAACTTTGCCAATGCTTCGCGGATACGGTACTTGCTGGCGTGCATGGCGCCGACAATGCGCGGCAGTTTTCTCAGTTGCACACGCAACACTGCTGCGCGAATTTCGTCGAGCCGATACCCCATACCCCACAGCATGAGGTCGGGATCGTTGAAAATCAGCCTTCCTGATTCGTCGCGAGCGTAGC
>Ga0181526_10001790_pt1 | contig 19839 bp, 14 predicted proteins | sample PEATcosm2014_Bin_35_FD_119750 | JGI IMG/M metagenome (GOLD analysis project Ga0181526, IMG submission 119750) | Peatland microbial communities from MTU Mesocosm Facility, Houghton, MI, USA - PEATcosm2014_Bin06_30_metaG | ecosystem: Environmental > Terrestrial > Soil > Wetlands > Peat | place...
GAGCAGGTGCTGGCCCGAGTCGTTGATGAGCTGGGCATATTCGCGCCGCCGCGCCGGGCCGATATTGAGTGCGTCGCCGTTCACCAGCATGTCGGAGAAGCCGATGATCGCGTTGAGCGGTGTGCGCAGCTCGTGGCTCATGGTGGCGAGGAAGCGGCCCTTGGCGGCGCTGGCGCGCTCGGCCTCGGCGTGCGCGCCCTCCAGTGCCTGCTGCTGGAGCTTGCGCTCGGTGACGTCGCGCATCACCGAGACGACTTCAAGGTTGCCGTCGAGCTGTCCGTCGAGCGGTCGGCAGCGCATCTCGATCCAGATGAAGTCCGCGCCTTGCGAGCCTCCGGGGTCGAGCGGACCCCGGCGGAGGCGGAACTCCACCGAGCGGCCGCCGGCGTCGCGCGCCGCGTCGGCCAGCGCCGTCAGATAGGCCGGGCGGTCGGCCACGTGGACGCGGTCGAACAGACCGTGACCGATGAGCTCGGCCTCCGCGACGCCGATCACCGGCTCGGCGGCGGGCGAGACGAACAGCACGCTGCCATTGCGGCCGTGGCGCGCGATGATGTCGGTCATGTTGCGGGCGAGCAGCCAATAGCGAGCCTCGCCGACGCTTTGCATGCGGCGATCGGTGCGCGTCAGTGATACGGCCGCGAGTGCCAGCCCGGTCGCGTAGAGCGCGGCGGACCCGATTGCCAGGGCGGAGAGCGCGGCGGCTGCCGGCCCGGGGGATGGCTCGGGAAGCACACCGGCGCCGCCGAGCAGCGTCAGCAGGCCGGAGGTGCCGAGCGCGGCGCCCGCCGCGGCGACGACGACCGGGCGCGAGGCCGACAGCGCGGCCTCGAACGGCACCAGTACCAACCAGACGGCGGCGAACGATGCGATGCCTCCGCTCTGGCTCGCCACTGCGCCGGCCAGCCCGGCGAATGCCAGCGACGACAGAATGCTGGCCCGCACGAAACAGCCGGTTCGCGACAGATACCAGGCGATCACGATGGGCAGGATGAACCAGCCGAAGAAGATCGCCTCGATCATTGTCGGCACTCCGCGCAGCGCCAGCGCGAGCGGGAACACCGCGAGCACGAGCAGGCCGCCGAGCAGCCGAGCTGCGATGAAGGCGCGATGGCGGGCCGCGGTCAGCACGTCGCGCCGTGCCGACGCGTGCACCAGCGAATCGACGTAGTCGTGAATCGGCGCGAGAAGGCTCACGTGACACAAAACGCACGTCCCGCTCGACGACGCGTTCCCCTGACCTCGTTTACCAATCGTGTCAGAGGCCACTTAAACGAACGCTAAGGCGCGCCGCCGCCACGGAGCCTGCAGCGCCAACCCCGACGGCGTGCCTCGCGGCGGCGCGGCGGCGGCCATCGGGAAAAGCGCGGAAAGACGACGGAATCCGGGTCATGCGCGGCCGCAACGGGGCCGCCGTCACGATCGCCCGCGGTGACAGGATGAGCGGATTCATCATCTCATGGTGAACAGGCGGTTGCCGGCGAGGCGGCCCGAGCACGTCGTCGGCGGGCCGGCGGCGCGCATTAACCATGAATGAGGAGACTAAAATTTTCGGCAGATTCGCCGCTTATTCGCGGCGAATTATGGGAAAATCCACGATTGGCCGCACACCGCGCCTTGAAAGCCTTCTGCTAGCGTCATCGGTAATGCGGCGAACAGATACGTGCAGCCGGGACTGAAGGGCAAGGTCATGCGGTTTCTCTTGCGGGTGGCGTTCTGGCTGAGCGTCGTCATCCTGCTGGTGCCGGCAGCGCCATCCGATCGTACGGCGACGCCGCAGATCGGAGCAACCGAAGCGGTCTCCGCAGCCAGCGCCGCCGTATCCGACATGCGGCAATTCTGCACCCGCCAGCCCGAGACCTGCACGGTGGGCGCGCAGGCGGTCGCACAGTTCGGCCGCAAGGCCGAGGCCGCCGCGAGGATGCTGTACGAGTTCCTCAACGAGCGATTCGGCGCCGAGCACGCCGGAACCATGGCGACGACCACGCCGGCCGCTCCGCATGCGTCCGAACGACCGACGGCGGCAAGCTCGGCGCGGCTGCAACCGGGCACGCTGACGCCGGCCGATATCGGGCCGACCTGGCGTGGTCCGATGCCGCGCAGAGACATCGAGACGAAACCACCGGCCTGAGCGGCCAACGCTCCACCGTCGTTTCCGACAGCCTGTACGTCGGGTCGCCCAGCGCATATATCGCATTGATAGTTGCGCAACGGTCAGGCCATGACGATCGACGAGATCACCGAGAACTTTTCGCTGCTCGACGATTGGGACGATCGCTATCGGTACGTCATCGAGCTCGGGCGCGGCCTCGTCCCGCTGCCCGACGCCGCGCGGACCGATGCCAACAAGGTGCAGGGCTGCGCCAGTCAGGTCTGGCTCGACACCATCGTCGCGCCGGACAGCAACCGCGGCCCGGTCATGACCTTCGTCGGCGACAGCGACGCCCACATCGTGCGCGGGCTGATCGCCATCCTGCTCGCGCTGTATTCGCGTCGCACCGCCCGCGACATACTGGCGACCGACGCGATCGCGGTGTTCGAGCGGCTCGGCCTGCGCGAGCACCTGACCCCGCAACGCTCCAACGGCTTCCGCTCCATGGTGGAGCGGATCAAGTCGGACGCGCGCAACGCGCTCGGGGCGGCGGCCTGAGCCGGTCCGATCCCGCGCCCGAGCGATCGCCGGGTCGAGTTCGTGCCACGCTATTTCCGTCGCCGACGCTGCTGGCCGAGGCCCATCTGCTTGGCGAGCTGCGAGCGCGCCGCCGCATAGTTCGGCGCCACCATGGGGTAATCGGCCGGAAGCGCCCATTTGTCCCGGTACTGCTCGGGCGTCAGGTTGTACTGGGTGCGCAGGTGCCGCTTCAGCGACTTGAACTTCTTGCCGTCCTCGAGGCACACGATGAATTCGGGCGTCACCGATTTCTTCACCGATATGGCGGGCTTCAAGGCCTCGGGCTGCGCCTCGACCTGGCCACTCGAGACCCGGACCAGGGCGCCATGGACCTGGTTGATCAGGTTCGAAATGTCGCTCGCCGGCACCGTATTGTTGCTGACATAGGCGGACACGATCTCCGCCGTCAACTCGATGAAATGGTCACCGTCCGCATCGTCATCCATGAAACCCGGGCCCCGCCCTCGATGGGTCTGCCGCGCGATCGATCGCCCCGCCACCGAATCGAGCGCATTACTGGAATTTTCACTCGACGGCTCCGTCGCGACGCCGCGGATACATGTATCCGCGAATCGGATGCGACGATTTACTGAGCGGGTATAGTATTGATTTGCGCTGAACGCAACATAAGATTCACAGTACCGGACAAATTCTGTGAGTGACTGGATTAATCTGGCCTATGCCGGCGAGGTCGAAATATAGCGATAATGACGCAGGCCCGGTCGATCGGCCTCGGACCTGCGGACGCGGCGGAAAACTCGCTTTTTGGCGGCGGGACCGCGTCATCGACGGTGCCCGGCGGAGGCATCACTTGGCTTTGACGGCACGTGACTTGCGTATTCACCGCACCGGATTGCGCCCCGCGGGTGGGCCGGCTAGACACATGGTGCGGGCCGCGCCGCGGAGCGCCGGCGCGCTCTCGTTCCCGTCAGGCATCATCCCCCGGCGCAGCGCTGGTTCGCCGCACCATGGCGTGAAGGCACCACAATGCTCAACCGCAACGACATAGTGCTCAGCGAGCCGCAGGCAGAGCGGCGGCCGAGCGTCACCACCTGGCACGGCGTCACGCTCACCGACGAATTCGCCTGGCTCAGGGCGGCCAACTGGCAGGAGGTCATGCGCGACCCGGGCGAGCTCGATCCGGCGATTCGTGCCTACCTGGAGGCGGAGAACGCCTATGCGGATCAGTCGCTCGCCGACACCGTGGAGCTCCAGGACACCCTGTTCGCCGAGATGAAGGGCCGCATCAAGCAGGACGATTCCACCGTGCCGGCTGCCGACGGAGCCTTCGCCTATTCGGTCGGCTACCGCGAGGGCGGGCAGCATCCGATCTTTCGCCGCGAGCCAAGAGCCGGCGGCCCCGAGGAGACCCTGCTCGATGGCGACGAGCTCGCCCGGGGCAAGAGCTTCTTTCAGCTCGGCGCCACCCGGCACTCTCCCGATCATCACTATCTCGCGTGGTCGGCAGACGAGGCCGGCTCCGAGTTCCACACCATCAGGGTGCGCGACATCGCGACCGGACGGGATCTCGCCGACACGGTTCCGGACGCCGCCGGCGCGGTGGTCTGGACGGCGAGCTCGCTTGCCTTCTATTACGTCCGCCTCGATGGCAACCACCGGCCGTCGCGAGTCTATCGTCATCGGCTCGGCACGCCGGACGCCGACGACGTCCTGGTCTACGAGGAGAAGGACGCGCAGTTCTTCGTCGCCATCGGCCGCCTGCAATCCGGCCGCTTCGCCGAGATCGCGATCCACGATCATGAAACGTCCGAGTCGCGGCTGATCGATCTTCGCCTCGACGACGCCGAGCCCTGGCTGGTCGCGCCGCGGCAGACCTCGGTGCAATACGACGTCGAGCATCATCCGCATCTCGGCGGCACCGAGATGCTGGTCCTGCGCACCAATGCGGACGGAGCCGAGGACTTCAAGCTTGCCGTCGTGCCGCTGTCCGCGCCCGATCGCGCCAACTGGCGCGACCTCGTTCCCCACCGGCCCGGCGTCTATGTGCTCGCCTTCACGGTGCTGGCGAACTGGCTGGTGCGGCTCGAGCGCGAGGACGGGCTGCCGCGCATCGTGGTGCGAAGCCTGCTCTCGTCCGAAGAGCACGTGATCGCGTTCGCGGAGGAGGCCTACTCGCTCGGCATGGACGGCGGCTTTGAATTCGCCACCGACCTGCTCCGGTTCAATTATTCGTCGATGACGACGCCGAACGAGACCTGGGATTACGACCTCTCGGCCCGCACCCGCGTGCTGCGCAAGCGCCAGGAGATCCCGACCGGGCACGATCCGGGCTCGTACGTGACCCGCCGCCTCCAGGCGCCGGGCGCCGACGGCGAAACGATCCCGATCTCCATCCTGCATCGCCGCGATCAGACGCCCGACAGCAGCGCGCCGTGTCTGCTCTATGGCTACGGCTCCTACGGCATGTCGATGCCGGCGGCGTTCAGCGCCAACCGGCTCTCGCTCGTCGACCGCGGCTTCGTGTTCGCGATCGCCCATGTGCGCGGCGGAACCGAGAAGGGCTGGCGCTGGTATCGTGACGGCAAGCTCGCCAACAAGCATCATACGTTCGAGGATTTCATCGCCTCGGCGGAGTATCTGCTGGCGACCGGCTGGGCCGCGCCGGGGAAGATCGTGGCGCACGGCGGCTCGGCCGGCGGCCTGCTGATGGGCGCGGTCGCAAACATGCGGCCCGACCTGTTCGGCGGCATCGTCGCCGAAGTGCCGTTCATCGACGTCCTCAATACGATGCTCGACGAGACCCTGCCGCTGACCCCGCCGGAGTGGGCCGAATGGGGCAATCCGATCGCGGATGCCGCGGCGTTCCACACCATTCGTGCGTACGCGCCCTACGAGAACGTGCGCGCTCAGAATTATCCGGCGATCCTCGCGCTTGCCGGCCTGACTGATCCGCGGGTGACCTATTGGGAGCCGGCGAAATGGGTGGCGCGGCTACGGCATCGCCGGACCAACAAGGCCGTGCTGGCGTTCCGCACCAACCTGGAGGCCGGTCACATGGGGGCGGCCGGGCGCTTCGATCGGCTCAAGGAGGTGGCGCTCGCCTATGCGTTCGCGATCCTGGTCGCCGGCGGCCTGCCCGGCGACTGATCATGCGTCAGCTGGCGTCCGCGAGATAGACCCGCAGCTCCTCGAAGGTGGTGAACCGCATGGTGCCCTGCGGCAGCTCGGCCTCGATCGAGCCGTCGCTGTAGATCGTATAGGCCATGCCGTCGATGACGCCGGACTTGAGGATCGACACGGCGGGCTGGCTGCGCGGAGCGCCGCCCTGCCGATCGTCGCCACGCGCGACCTCACGTCGCTCGGCCGGCGCCGGCTCGGCAGGCCTGTCGAAGCTGCGTTCCCGCGGCGATAGCACCACCGGAATCTCGCCGCGCGCCGACCGCGCCGGCCGCGGCGTACCGGTCGGCTCGGCACCGGCATTGCCCCCCGTCCCCTGCTCCGCCGCCCTGCCCCGCGCCGGACCCCGCGAGAGCGCCGGCGGCTCGCGCTGAGGCGGCGGCTCACGCAGCAGCGGCTCGCGCGGCAGCGGCGGATGGTCCGGCAGTCGCGGCTGATCCGGCTCCGCTGCGGCCGCAGACGGGCGCGCCGCGGAAGCGGCCGGAACCGGCACGACGGCGACCGGAATGGGCTCGACCCAGCCGCGCTGCTGCGCGTCGGGAGTGACAACGGGTGCGGGCGCCGGCTCGGTCGTCTCGAGTCGAGCGGCAATTCGCGTCAACAGCCGCACCGCGATGGCGAGCGCGACAACGATCAGGCCGCCGGTGACCGCTGTGGTCCCCGCCATGATCAGCGTGTTGCCCAGACCGAACTCGCTGATCGCTATGCCGAATCCCAGCATGACGCCACCCGCCCCGATGGCGGCGATTCCGAGCGCCAGCAAGATCAGATGCATACCGCTTCATCCCCGCGTCCAGCCGCCGCTCGGCACGCTGCGGCAAACCTTGGAAAATCCTGCAAATCTTGGCTGTTCGCGTCGCCGCCTGCAAGCCACCGTGTGCGTTCGGCGGCAAGGTCTGAAGCCGGTCTTGCGCCCGAACGCGCTCCAGCCTTTGCATTCAGCACGCCTTTGCCCATCCGGTGTCGACATTGGCACATTGGTGCCGACGCGCCACGACTTCTAACGCAAGTCTCGGGCGAAGACGAACCGGCTGCATGGGTTTCCGATCCCCACTGTCCGTTTCCGGCGCCAAGCCGTTGCCCCCCTGGCGGCCACCGCCTATCTATGATGGGCATGTTCCGCGCGGGCAGCGGCGGCTGCCATTGCGGAGCGCCGGCTGCTTCGATCTGCCCCTTGGGGTCTCGGCACCATGGCTGATCACGCGGATCCGGCGCCGCCCAGGCTCGTTCCACTGCGCAAAGTTCCGCCCACCGAGGAGAAAGCCGATGTCGTTCTCGCTGCCTGACCTTCCCTACGCGTACGAAGCGCTCGCGCCCTACATGTCGCGCGAGACGCTCGAGTATCATCACGACAAGCACCACCTGGCCTATGTCAACAACGGCAACAATCTGCTCAAAGGCACGGAATGGGAAGGCAAATCCCTCGAGCAGGTGGTCAAGGGCTCGTACGGCAAGAATGCCGGCCTCTTCAACAATGCCGGTCAGCACTATAACCACATCCACTTCTGGAAGTGGATGAAGCCCGGCGGCGGCGGCGACAAGATCCCCGGCGCGCTGGAAAAGAAGATCGTGGCCGACCTGGGATCCGTCGCCAAGGCCAAGGAGGACTTCATCCAGGCCGGCGTCACCCAGTTCGGGTCGGGATGGTCCTGGCTCGCCGTCAAGGACGGCAAGATCATCGTCACCAAGACGCCGAACGGCGAGAATCCGCTGGTGCACGGCGCCACGCCGATCCTCGGCTGCGACGTGTGGGAGCACTCGTATTATATCGACTATCGCAACCGGCGGCCCGACTACCTCAAGGCCTTCGTCGACCACCTGGTCAACTGGGATTACGTGGCGGAGCTGTTCGCGTCGGCGAGCGCGTAACGCTTCGGAGGGTGCATGCGGCTCCCGCCCGTGATCGCCGAGCTCGTTCCGTCCGTCCACGGGGAATCCGGAGCATGTCCCGCGTCGATGTGGGGACATGCTCCGGGATGCCTCGGCCGGGCAACCCGCGCCTGAACAATTGTTCAGAGAGCCGAGGCCATGCGGATGAACAACCGTTCAGAAATGTCGAGTATTAACGATCCTTGGTTTCCGAGCGTCGCTGTGCACTTCAACCACTTGCTACTTGCGCATGTTTGAAGAACAGTGCAAGAACGATCCCGCAGTCAACAAATACAGTAAGGCATCGGCTGTTCGAGAGTCCGTTTCGGGACCGCGTTCGAGAGCCTGTTCGACATCCATCTGGACCGCACGCCACAACGAGCCGCGATGCCGACACCGCAAACCTCACCTGGCTCGTTTGCCGGGCACTCCGCCGGCTCGCGCCAACGCCGGATCGACGGCCTCGCCGTCGCGATTCTGACGGCGCTCGCCGTCGTCGCGGGGCTCACCTTCCGAGACTACGGGCTCGGCTGGGACGACTATACCCATTCGGAGTATGGCGACCTGCTGCTGTCGCTCTATCGCTCTGGGTTCTCCGATCAGCGTGCGCTGTCGTTCGTCAATCTCTACATGTACGGCGGCGGTTTCGACATGCTGGCGGCGCTCGCCGCCAAGGTGCTGCCGTTCGATCATTTCGAGACCAGGCGGCTGATCGGCGCCGTGATCGGATTGATCGGCCTCATGGTGACGTGGCGGCTCGGCCGGCGACTCGGCGGCCCGACGGCAGGCCTGATCGCACTGATCCTTCTGGCGATCTGCCCGCTCTATTACGGGCACATGTTCATCAACCCGAAGGATGCGCCGTTCGCAGTGGCGATGGTGCTGTTGCTGCTCGGCATGGTGCGAGCGGCCCAGGAATATCCACAGCCGCAACCGGCGACCGTCGCCCTCGTCGGTCTCGGGCTCGGGCTCACCATTGGTACCAGGGTAATCGGCGGCATTTCCGGATTCTACGCGCTCGCCGGCGTGGCGTTCATCCTCGCGGTCGAGGCAGCGACCCTGGGCGTCCGCGGCGCGGCCGCGAGGTTCGGACGGTTCCTCGTGTGCCTCGTGCCGGGCGTCATCCTCGCCTACCTTACCATGGGCCTGGTCTGGCCGTGGTCGGTGGTCGAGCCGCTCAATCCGTTGCGTGCGGTCGAGTATTTCTCCCACTTCTTCGAGAAGCCGTGGAAGGAGATGTTCGACGGCGCCCTGCTGCCGGTGCCCGACATGCCGCGCAGCTACGTGCCGACCCTGTTCGTTCTCAAGATCCCCGAGGTGCTGCTGGCGCTCGGACTCGGCGGCATCGCCGGCGTCATCGTAACGCTGACACGCCGCGATGTGCCGGTGCAGCAACGGGCGGCGCTGCTCATGGTGGCGATCGCCGCGACGCTCCCGATTGCCTTCACGGTCATTACACGGCCGGCGATGTACAACGGGATCAGGCACTTCGTATTCGTCACCCCGCCCCTGGCGGCGCTTGGTGGATGGGCCGGCGCCTGGCTGCTCGCCCGTGTGCAGGCGATCGGACGTCCGGCACTGGCTGCGACCGCCGCCGTCCTGCTCGGGCTGGCGGCGCTGCCGGCGATCGACATGGTGCGGCTGCATCCCTACCAGTACACGCACTTCAACCAGTTCGCCGGCGGCATCCGGGCGGCCGACGAGCGTTACATGATCGACTACTGGGGTCTGGCCTTCAAGCAGGCTGCCCAGCAGCTGCGCGCCAAGCTGGTCGAGCGGCTCGAGGTGCCGACCGGGGGCCACTGGCGGATCGCCGTGTGCGGACCCCATGCGCCCGCGCGGGTCGAGCTCGGGCCCGAGTTCCAAACCACCTGGGACAGCAAGGGGGCCGACTTCGCCCTGATGCTCGGAGAGTTCTATTGCCGCGAGCTGAACGCGCCGGTGCTGGTCGAGATCGAGCGCGAAGGTGTGGTGTATGCGCGGGTCTACGACATCCGCGCACGCTCCGTTCTCAGCCTGTTCACAATCCCCCCGATTCAGTGAGCCGTCGCGAGAATCGGGGTCGCGCTGAGCGGCCGTAGTCGCCTTTGCCAAGGCCCTTTGGACCGTTGCGCTCACAATTCAGCCGATCTGCCGCAATAAGTTGCAGTGCACAGGCGACAGGCCGGGTGAAAACAATGAAGGCAGAGTTCCCGTCGCAACGGCTCGTCCGGTTCCCTCGACTCGGCCCGCAAACCCCTGAAATTATGGCGTGATCCCGGCAACCGCCGATTGGCACGCGGCTTGCTGCAAAACGGCCAGCAGCCTTCGACAACGATGGCGCGCCGAGGCTTGGCGCCGCCGGTTCGACCGGGATCTGCGCCGCTGATCGGATCGATCGCAGCACATGGCGAGTGCGTTGACCTGCTGGGCCTGACAAATCGCCAAATCTGGAGCGGCAGATGGATTACGTGAAGCCGGCCGACGTTGCGGCGGCCATGATGGAGACGGGACGACGCAAGCTGGCGCTCCCGCCGGCCGATCTGTTCATCCGCGGGATGCTCTCCGGGGGCCTCCTCGGGGTGGCAACGAGCCTCGCCTTCACGGGCGCGTTGTCGACCGGGCAGCCGCTCGTCGGTGCCGTCATCTTTCCGGTCGGGCTGGTGATCATCGTGCTGCTCGGCCTTGAGCTGATCACCGGCAGCTTCGCCCTGGTGCCCCTGCCCTGGCTCAATCGCGAAGCCAGCGCCGTCGCGGTGCTGACCAACTGGGCGTGGGTGTTCGTCGCTAATCTTGTCGGCAGCATCGCCTACGGCGCGCTGCTCGCCGTGGCGCTCACCGACATGGGAGCGATCGAGCCCGCCGGGGTCGCCGCGCGCATCATCGCGGCCGCCGAGGCCAAGACCACCGGCTACGCGGCATTCGGCTTCGCCGGTCTGGTCACCGTCTTCGTCAAGGGCATTCTGTGCAACTGGCTGGTCTGCCTCGCGGTGGTGCTCGCCATGACGACCACCTCGACGATCGGCAAGATCGCGGCGGCCTGGATGCCGATCTTCATCTTCTTCGCCCAAGGGTTTGAGCACTCCGTCGTCAACATGTTCATCATCCCGACCGGGATGATGCTCGGTGCCAAGGTCAGCCTCGCCGATTGGTGGCTGTGGAACCAGATTCCGGTGACGGTGGGAAATCTCGTCGGCGGCTTCACGTTCACCGGGCTCGCCATCTACAAGACCTTTACGTCGCGACCGCTGTCCGATCCTGCGCACTCGGCGCCGCCTTCGCCGGTGCCGGCGGAGTGAGACGCCGCCGATGCGCGAGGCCGGAGACCTGATGCAAGGCGATTTCGAACCCGAGCAGAAGCGCTATCTGGAGGGCTTCGTCGCCGGCCTGCAGATCGCCAGAACCGCGCAGGGGCTGGCGCGGCCCGCCAATGGCGCCGCGGCGGCGGCTTCCGCCCCGGCGGAGCCGACCGGACCCGACGCGGCCCACCTGCGTGCGCAGGACCGCGTCCTCAAGGCCGGGGCCAAGCTGGCGGACCAGGAGAAGTTCAAGCGCGATCTGCATCCGTTCGACGGCTACGGACGCCTGAAGGGGCAGGCGGCCGCCAACGAGCCGCCGAAGCCCGACGACAATTTCCGCTGGCGCTACTACGGACTATTCTACTGCGCGCCGACCCAGCAGACCTACATGTGCCGGCTGCGCATCCCGAATGGGATACTGAAGCACGGCCAGCTCGCCGGGATTGCGGACCTCGCCGAGACCTACGGCGGCGGCTACGCCCACGTCACCACGCGGGCGAACCTGCAGATCCGCGAGGTCGAGCCGCGCCATGCGGTCGCGATGGTGGAGGGCATCCAGGATCTCGGCCTGTGCTCGCGTGGGTCCGGCGCCGACAATATCCGCAACGTCACCGGGACGCCGACGGCCGGCATCGATCCGCAGGAATTGATCGACACCCGCGCGTACGCGCGCGAATGGCACTTCCACGTCCTCAACGACCGCTCGCTCTACGGGCTGCCGCGCAAGTTCAACGTGGGGTTCGACGGCGCCGGTGTGATCCCGGTGCTCGAGGACACCAACGACATCGGTTTCCGCGCCGCCGAGGTGAAGGCCGGATTCGGAGTCGAGCCGGGCATCTGGTTCCGTCTCCTGCTCGGCGGCATCACCGGCCACCGCAATTTCGCCCGCGACACTGGCGTGGTGGTGCGGCCCGTGGAGGCGATAGAGATCGCGGACGCGGTGGTGCGGGTGTTCATCGACCATGGCGACCGCACCAACCGCCTCAAGGCACGACTGAAGTACGTGCTGGATTCCTGGGGCTTCGAAAAATTTCTCGCCGCCGTGGAGGAAAAGCTCGGACGCAAGCTCACCCGCGTCGCCGCCGAGTCCATCGCCCCGGATCCCGGCTTCGACCGGCAAGGGCATATCGGCGTGCATCCGCAGAAGCAGCCGGGCCTCAACTGGATCGGCGTGGCGCTGCCGGTCGGCAGGCTGGCGCCGGCGCAGATGCGCGGGCTTTCGGCGATCGCCCGCGATCTCGGAGATGGCGACATCCGTCTCACCGTCTGGCAGAATCTGCTGCTCTCCGGCGTGCCGACCGGGAAGGTCGAGGCCGCCACTGCCGCGATCGCCGAGCTCGGCCTCGGCACCGCAGCGACATCGATCCGCGCCGGCCTCGTCGCCTGTACGGGAAACGTGGGCTGCAAGTTCGCCGCCTCGGACACCAAGCGTCACGCCGAGGAGATCGCACGGTGGTGCGAATCCCGGGTGCAGCTCGACGGCCCGGTCAACATCCATGTCACCGGCTGCCACCATTCGTGCGCCCAGCACTATATCGGCGATATCGGCCTCATCGCCTGCAAGGTCGAGGCATCCGAGGACGGCGATGCGCTCGAGGGCTATCACATCGTGGTCGGCGGCGGCTTCGGCCCCGACGCCGGCATCGGCCGCGAGATCTACCGAGACGTCGTGGCGCAGGATGCGCCGCAGACGGTCGAACGGATGCTCAAGGCCTACCTGGCGCACCGTGCGTCCAATGAAGAAGGCTTTTTGGCATTCGCCCGGCGCCAGGAGATCGACGGGCTGAGGGCGATGTGCGAGTCGGTCGGATGACCGTGCCGCCGCGCTCGCCGATTCCGTCGCTGCTGCCGGAGAGCGCGCCGTTCTCGCCGGAGCAGCGCACCTGGCTCAACGGATTCTTCGCCGGCCTGCTGTCGCTCGACGGCGGTGCCACGCCGCTGACGGCGGAGGATGCCGCCGCGCTGATGCCGGGCCTGGGCGCTGCCGCGAGCGGGCCGCCGGCCGACGGCGACGACGGCGCGGCACCCTGGCACGATCAGAGCCTGCCGCTTGCCGAGCGCATGAAGCTCGCCGAAGGGCGTCCGTTGCGGCGACGGATGATGGCCGCGATGGCGCAGCAGGATTGCGGCCAGTGCGGCTACACTTGCGAGGACTATTCCGGCGCCATCGTTCTCAAGAAGGAGGAGCGGCTGAACCTGTGCGTGCCGGGCGGCAAGGAGACCGCCCGGATGGTCAAGAAGCTCTACGAGGAGCTCGCCGCGGCGCGGCAGCCGGCTGCCGAGATCGCCGCCCCTCCGGCAGCCGACGTCGCGGCGCCCAACAAGGCTGCCGCTTCCGCGGGGCGCTCGCGCGACCATCCGGTTTTGGCAACGCTCGTCTCGGCCGCGCGCCTCAATAGGCCCGGCTCGGAAAAGGAGACTTGGCACATCGAGCTCGACCTGACCGAGTGCGGCCTCGACTATGTGGTGGGCGACTCGTTCGGCATCTTTCCCACCAACGATCCGCAGCTGGTCGATGCGGTGATCGCGGCGCTGGACGCGCCGGCGGATTTCCCCATCGGCGGCCGCGCGCTGCGCGAGGTGCTGCTCGACGGGGTGTCGCTCGCTCCGGCGCCCGACATGCTGTTCCAGCTGTACTCCTATGTCACCGGAGGCGAGCGGCGGCAGACCGCAAAGGCGCTCGCTTCGGGAGAGGATCCCGACGGCGACGCCACCACGCTCGACGTGCTTGCGGCGATCGAGAAGTTTCGCGGCGCCCGCCCGGATCCGGAGGCCTTCATCGAGGCGCTCGATCCATTGCAGCCGCGGCTCTATTCGATCTCCTCCTCGTTCAAGGCTCACCCCGGCCGGGTCTCGATCACTGTCGACACCGTGCGCTACCGGATCAACGAGCGCACCCGGCTCGGGGTCGCCTCGACGTTCCTGGCGAGCCGCGCCGTGCCCGGTGACAGGATCAAGGTCTACGTGCAGAAGGCGCACGGATTCGGACTGCCGACCGATCCCGCGGTGCCGATCATCATGATCGGGCCCGGCACCGGCGTCGCCCCGTTCCGCGCCTTTCTGCAGGACCGCATGGCGAGCAAGGCGCCGGGCCGCAACTGGCTGTTCTTCGGCCATCAGCGTCGCGACCACGACTTCTTCTACGAGGACGAGCTCGCCGCCATGAAGGCCGCAAAGGTGCTCACACGACTGTCGCTCGCCTGGTCGCGCGACGGCGAGCAGAAATTCTATGTTCAGGACCGGATGCGCGAGGTCGGCCGCGACCTGTGGTCATGGCTCGCCGACGGTGCGCACATCTATGTGTGCGGCGACGCCCAGCGCATGGCCAAGGACGTCGAGCGCGCGCTGGTCGACATCGTGGCGCAGCACGGCGCGCGCTCGACCGACCAGGCGGTGGCGTTCGTCGCCGATCTCAGGAAGCACGGCCGCTACCAGACCGACGTCTACTGAGGTGCATTCGACCTCCCGGCGGACGTGGTCGTGCGCGGCCCATCGGTACTACGGCAAGTCGGCCCTCATGACTCCGCCAGGGCGGCCAGGATACGGGCCCAGCTGCGTGTGCCCTTGTGGAACGAGGTCAGATCGTACTTTTCGTTGGGCGAATGCACCCGGTCGTCGTCGAGACCGAAGCCGACCATCAGCACATCCATTCCCAGCACCTCCTTGAAGTCGCCAACGATCGGCACCGAGCCGCCGATGCCGGCGGCGACGGGCTTTTTCCCCCATTCATCGGCGAGCGCCTCGCGCGCTTTGACGAGCGCCGGGCTGTCGGGCGCGAGCTGGATCGCCGGGGTGCCCGAATGGCTCACAAACTCGACCGCGCAATCCGCCGGCACTCGCGCCCGCACGAAGGCCCGGAAGGCATCGCGGATCTTCGCCGGATCCTGATCGACAACCAGACGAAACGACACCTTGGCGGAGGCTTCGGACGCGATCACCGTCTTGGCGCCCTCTCCGGTATAGCCACCAACGATGCCGTTGACGTCGCAGGTCGGCCGCGTCGAGATCTGCTCGAGCAGCGAACGGTCCTTTTCGCCGGCAGGAATTTTCAGGCCGACAGGCTGCAGAAAATTCTCCGGCGTCAGGCCGAGCCCGGCGAGCTCCGCCCTGAGCGCGGGAGCGAGCTCGCGAACGTCGGCATAGAATCCCGGAATGGTGATGCGCCCGTCGTCGTCGTGGATCGCGCCGAGGACCTTGGCGAGCACCCGGATCGGATTCTGCGCAGCACCGCCGAACATGCCCGAATGCAGGTCGCGGTCGGCGCAACGGATCCTGATCTCCTCGTAGAGCAGGCCACGCAAGCCGGTGGTGATCATCGGGGTGCGCGGATTCCACATGCCGGTATCGCAGACCAGCGCCAGGTCGAGCCGGAACTCGGCAGCGTTGTCGCGGACGAAATCGAACAGATTCTTGGACCCGCTCTCCTCCTCGCCTTCGATCATCATGGTGATCGGAAACGGGAGCTTGCCGGTGACCTGCCGGAAGGCGCGGCAAGCCTCGATGAAGGTCATCACCTGTCCCTTGTCGTCGCAGGCGCCACGGGCGACGATCACCTTGCGGCCGCCCGGCAATGTCGCGATGCGAGGTTCGAACGGCGGCGAGTCCCACAGATCGAGCGGATCGACGGGCTGCACGTCGTAATGACCGTAGAACAGAGCCCGCGGACCGCCGCCGTCGCCACCCTTTCCGACCACCACGGGGTGTCCGGCGGTCTCGCGCACTCGGACGTCGAAGCCGATCGTGCCCAGATCCGAGGCGACGTGCGCGGCCGCATCGCGACACTGCGACGCGAAGGCGGGATCTGTGGATATGGAAGGAATGCGCAACAGCGCGAACAATCGCTCGAGGCTCTGGTCCAGATTTTGATCGATGCGGTCGAGGACCGCGCCAAGCGAGCTCATGAGACCTCCTTCCGGTTCATCCGACCGCTTGCGCCGCAGCGCCACGTGGCCGCCTCTTATACGCAAGTCTAATGAATCAGCGCGCCGACGATTTCCAGGCGCCATCGTCGGCATCTCCACGATCGCCTTTGCGACCGCTCTCCTTTACGTAACGCTGCGCGCACCTTCTGGCTAGAGCAACTGGACCTACGCCCGCCACGAGGCGTCTCGCCGTCGGAAAGTTTGCATCGACGCTGATCACAGGCCGCACCAGCGGCAAACTGTGTTTTCGATACCACACTTCGAATCATTCGATCACGTGGCTACATGGACCATGTTGTCTTCGGCAAACGCGTTGTTCAAGATGGCGGTCCCGTCATGAGAACGGGATCTATGGGGGCGTGTCTCGAGATGCTGACCGGGCGGCGTAGCGCCGGTGTTGGTATCGCGTGAATGGTTTCGAACGTGACCCTCGGCGTTTTGTTGACCCCGCCTGTCCGTGGGCTCCCCACCTGCCAGCGGTATCGCCAATTCGGCAGGGCGTTCAACCGTGCTGGTCCAATCGTCGCCTGGTGCGTGCTTCGTCATGTTGAGCGTGCGGGAAGCTGCGTCCCACGGACCCCCGGCACGAGCGGAATAGAATGAGGAGGGGTTCCGTGTCCTATCCCGTCATGGACATCGCCGGCATCGGGCCGCTGATGGCTCTCAAGCTGAAACAGCTGGGAATCCGCACGACCGGCAGGCTGCTCGAAGCCGCCAGGACCGCGAAGGCCCGCAAGGAGCTTGCGGCCAGGATCGGCGTCGACGAGCAGACAGTGTTGCGCTGGGCGAACCTCGCCGACCGGATGCGGATCAAGGGCGTGGGCGAGCCCTACGCCGAGCTGCTCCAGGCGGTGGGCGTCGATACCGTCAAGGAGCTGAAATACCGCAACGTCAATAATCTCGCCAAGGCGATGGCCGACGCCAATCGCAAGCGCAAGCTGGTTCGACTGCTGCCGTCGGAAAAGCGCATCGAGCGCTGGATCGCGCAGGCCAAGGAGCTGCCGCCGAAGATCACATATTGAAAAAGATCAATCATTGATCGCGCGCGACCGCTTGACAGCCGCAGGAGTGCGGCGCAAAGGCGGCCTCATGAGCCTGTCGCCTCGCACCGTCTCGATACCGCCGGCTGACGCCGGGGCGCCGTCTCCGCTCGACCGGATGCTCGGTGAACGCCGGCCGCTGGTGATGGGCATCCTCAACATCACGCCGGATTCGTTTTCCGACGGCGGGCGCTACGACGCGCCTGACATCGCGATCGCGCATGCGCGGCGAATGATCGAGGACGGCGCCGACATCGTCGACGTAGGTGGCGAGTCGACCCGTCCGTATGGCGGGGCGGTCCGGGTGTCGCGTGACGAGGAGCTCGCCCGCGTGTTGCCGGTGCTGCCTGCGGTCATCGGGCTCGGCGTCCCGGTCTCGATCGATACCATGAAGGCCGAGGTCGCGGCCCGGGCGCTCGCTCTCGGAGCGGCACTCGTCAATGACGTCTGGGGCCTGCAGCGCGATCCCGATATGGCGCGGGTGGTCGCCGATCACGGCGCTCCGGTGATCGTGATGCACAATCGCGACAGCGCCGAACCGGCCATCGACATCATCGCCGACGTCGCCGCGTTCTTCTCCCGCTCGCTGGAGATCGCCGAGCGCGCCGGCATCCGTCGCGACCGTATCATTCTCGATCCCGGCGTCGGCTTCGGCAAGACGGCGGAACAGAGCATCGCGGTCATCGCCCGGCTCGACGCCTTGGCCGCGTTCGGCCTGCCGCTGCTCGTCGGTCTCTCGCGCAAGCGATTCATCGCCGCGGCCTCGCCATCGCGGCCGGACGAGCGGCTCCCCGGCTCGATCGCCGCCAATCTGCTCGCCGTGCAGGCGGGCGCCGCGATCGTGCGGGTGCACGACGTGGCGGAAACCGTGCAGGCGATGCGTGTTGCCGCCGCGATCCGGAACGCCCGGGCGCATGACTGAGGCTCTGATCGGCCTCGGCGGCAATGTCGGCGAGGTGCGGGCGACGCTGGCGGCGGCGATCGACGCGCTGTGCGACGGACGCGACGTGCGGCTCCTGGCGCGATCCTCCGACTATCGCACGCCGCCGTGGGGCGTCACCGAGCAAGCACCGTTCGTCAACGCCTGCATCGCGGTCGACACGTTGCTCATGCCGCAGGCGCTGCTCGCGCGCGCGCTCGACGTCGAGCGCGCCTTTGGCCGCGAGCGCGCGCGAGAGCAGCGCTGGGGCCCGCGCACCATCGACATCGATCTCCTCGCCTACGGCGACGTCACCATCGACGGGCCGCAACTCGTGCTGCCGCATCCGCGATGGCTCGAGCGCGCCTTCGTGCTGGTCCCGCTGGCCGAGATCGTGCCCGACCGGGCGATCGCCGGCATCCGGATACGCGATGCGCTCGCGCGCATCGGCCAGGACGGCATCGAACGGCTGGTGAATCTTTTGCCGGAAGCGGAACACTGATTGATTGGCGGACGGATGCCGACGTGGCAGTTTGCCCGCCATGGAGACGAGACCAATGACGGATGCGCCGGATCTGTCGCTCGCAGCCGAGTTTCCGCCGGCGACCCGCGAGGCTTGGCTGGCTCTGGTCGAGGCGACGCTGAAGGGCGCGTCCTTCGACAAGCGACTGGTCAGCCGGACCTATGACGGACTGCGCATCGACCCGCTCTATTGCGGCGCCGCCGATGCAAGGCCGATCGCCGGCCGGCCGGCGCCGGCGCCCTGGCAGGTGCTGGCGCGGATCGATCATCCGGATGCCGGCACCGCCAATGCGGAGGCTCGCCACGAGCTCGAGAACGGAGCGACCGGCCTGTCGGTGGTGTTCGCAGGTGCGATCGGCGCCCACGGCTACGGGCTCGAGCCATCGCCGGCGGCGATTGCCCGCGCCTTCGACGGCATCCACCTCGACGCCGGCATTGCGGTCGAATGCGATCTCGGGCCGCCGGCCGAGGATGCGGCGCGGGCGCTTGCCGAACTCGTCGCGCGCACCGGCGTCGCGCCCGCCGCGACCAGGATCCGCTTCGCCCTCGATCCGCTCGGGCTTGCGGCGGCGACCGGCCGCGATCCCACCTGGGACCGCGCCGCGCCGGAATTCGCCCGCCTCGTAGCCGACCTCGCCGAAGGCGGCTTTACCGGACCGTTTGCCTGCGCCGACGCTCGGCCGATCCATGCGGCGGGGGGCGCGGAGGCGCAGGAGCTCGCCTTCGCGCTGGCGACCGCGACCGCCTGCCTGCGCGCGCTGGAGGCCCACGGCATCGCGCTCGACGAGGCACGACGAATGATCTTCTTCCGTCTCGCCGCCGATGCCGACCAGATCCTGACGATGGCGAAGCTCCGTGCGCTGCGCCGGCTGTGGGCGCGCGTCGAGCAGGCGAGCGGGCTCACCCCGCGGCCCGCGTTCGTGTCCGCCGAGACGGCTTGGCGCATGATGACCCGGCGCGACCCGTGGGTGAACATGCTGCGCACCACGATGGCGACGTTTGCCGCCGGTATCGGCGGCGCCGACGCCGTCACGGTCCTGCCGTTCACTGCGGCGCTCGGCCTGCCCGACCGTTTCGCCCGGCGCATGGCGCGCAACAGCCAGCTGATCCTGCTGGAAGAGTCGAGCCTCGCCAAGGTCGCCGACCCGGCGGCCGGGTCCGGCGCGATCGAGAGCCTGACCACCGCGCTCTGCGCCGCGGCGTGGACGCTGTTCCAGGAGATCGAAGCCGCCGGCGGCGCGGCCGCAGCGCTCGCCGCCGGGCTGATCCAGCGCAAGGTGGCGGAGGTGTGGGCGGCGCGCACCGCGGCCGTCGCCCGCCGCCGGGACGCGATCACCGGCACCAGCGAATTCCCCCAGCTGGCGGAGACGCCGGTTGCGGTGCTCGACGTGATGGCACGGGTGCCGCCGGCCCCCGGGCCATGCGCATTCGAGCCGCTGCCGAGCCTGCGGCTGGCCGAGCCGTTCGAGCAGCTGCGCGA
>Ga0181526_10001792_pt1 | contig 19831 bp, 11 predicted proteins | sample PEATcosm2014_Bin_35_FD_119750 | JGI IMG/M metagenome (GOLD analysis project Ga0181526, IMG submission 119750) | Peatland microbial communities from MTU Mesocosm Facility, Houghton, MI, USA - PEATcosm2014_Bin06_30_metaG | ecosystem: Environmental > Terrestrial > Soil > Wetlands > Peat | place...
CCGCGCGGAACACCCACCCGTGGCCGTGGTAGTCGGCGAACTGCGTCTCCTTGAGCCTCGGGTTGAGCTCGGCGACCTTCTCCAGGAAGTCGGGGTCGCCCCAGAGCCCCCGGGCCGCCGCCGCCTCGGGATTGCGCTCAAGGGACGCGGCCATCTCCGCCTCGGTCGGGTTCCTCTGGACCGCGGGGTACATGAACTCGCCGTCGCTCTCCTCATCCCACCAGGTGTAGCCGAGGAAGCTGTTCACGAAGAAATTGCCCTGGTGCATGTGGCAGGTCATGCACTGGCTCGAGGGGATGCTCCGGGTGAACTGGTGGATTATGGGGTGCGCCTTCTCCCTCTTCGAGATCATGGAATCGCCCGTGAAGCTCAGGCCCTGGTTGCCGTATTTCGACCACCACCCGGAGTTTGTCGGGGACCGGTCGTTGGCATAGACGACATGGCACGCGGCGCAGCCCGACGACCGGTAGTCCCCAGGATGGTTGTTCGAGCCCATGAACCCGAGCAGCGGGTCGTGCAGGCGGGTCTTCTGGAGGTTGAGGTAGACCGGGTCGGTCCGGTTGAGGGTCCCGAGGCCGCGGTCGGAGAGTCCGCGGGTCGGGTGGCCGGGCGGCTCGAACGCGTCGGGATTGCCGACCTCCGCCTGCCTTTCCCCTCCCTTCTCGAACACGCGCAGGATGTTGGACGGCTGGCTCACCTCGAAGCGCGGGAGCGGCTCCAGGAAGGGCAGGATGCCGTGGAGCCTGGTCATCTCCGGCGTGACCGCGATCGGGCTCCGCAGCGTGAGGCCGGACCCGTCGGGCCCGTAGGCCTGCCCGTAGCGCGGATCCTTGAATGGCACGGAGCCGTTGTTGTAGAGGGCCGCGCCCCAGAGGGTCGCACCGTGGTTCATCATGCTGGTGGCGACATGCCTGACGACCTCCCCGTGGCAGAGGCCGCACGCCTTGTCGGCGACGCGCAGGTCGGACGGGTTCACGAACCGGATGAACTCCGCCGACTCGTGGTTCAGGAGCACGGTCGAGTCGGAGGGCTTGGCGGAGCTCTGCCAGAACACGGGGTTGCGCGGCGCGACGTGGGCCTTGCGCATCGTGAGACCCGGGGTGGGGTCCCCGCCGTGGCAGTCCACGCACCCGAGGACGACATAGGGCGACGAGTGCATCTCCTCGATCCCCTGGTGGCACTCGATGCAGCCGGCGCTCTTTCGGCGCGCGTCCTCGGGGCTCTGGTCGATCCAGTTGGCGGGCCTGGGGGGCGCGGGCTCCGCCGGCGCCGACCGCGCGTCGCGCGGCACGGCGATCGGGGGGCCGAAGGGCATTCCCTCGTTCGCATCCTCGGTCCCGGCGCGCGACAGGCCGGCGAGCGCGAGAGCACCCGCCAGGACTGCAAGCCACGGTCGGCATCCGGATTTTTTGGCGGCAGTGGGCATCCAGGGGTCGTCCCGTCGTCAGTAGGTGAAGGTGCCCGCGAGAATCGCGCTGTACAGGAAATCGTCAACCTTGCCGCCGGTCGAGGCGGGCGTGAACCCGGGCACGGGAGGCTCCGTCGTCGCGTAGATGTCGCGGTAGCCGTTTGACGGCAGAAGGAAGCCGCAACCTGCCGAGATCACCACGTTGCTTATGAGGAACGGGCGCCACTGGACCCCCAGGCTCAGGTCGGTGCCGATGTTGCGCCCCGCCTGGTTCGTCATGAGGACGGTCTTCAGGGGGGCGGTCGTGTCGAAGAAGAGGTAGTTCGCGTTGGCGAACGCCCTCAGCTTGGGGGTGAGGTCCGCCTCGGCGCCGAGGCCGTAGAGGACCAGGCCCGGGTTCACGAAGTTGGCCTGCCCCTCGAAGCTGCCGCCCGCGCGCAGGTCGGGCAGGAGGCTGAACCGCTGCTTCAGGGGCACCGACGTGCCGGCCAGGTTGAAGCTCTGCCGCACCCAGTAGCTGAAGGGCCCGCCCGTGAAGTTCGCATTGTCGGCGATCGAGTCGAACCCGGTCGCGCGCCCGTCCTGGACACTGTGGTCTCCCGAGGCAAAGAAGAACGAGGCCTTGTACCGCATCCAGTCCCTGTCGTAGCTCAGCTCCAGTGCCGCCATCTCCGCGAGGATGTCCACGGGCCGGCCCGCTATGCCGTTGAACTCATCGCGCCCCGTCACGAGGTAGGCCGCATCGGACACGTTCCATCGGCCGAGGTGCCCGTCGCCCGTCAGGCCGAGGTAGTAGCTGTCGACCCGGTGGGGAACCACGGTGCCTATGGGCGAAGGGCGGACGAGGAACCCGTCGGTGTCGTAGTGGGTGGCTGGCTCGTCGAAGCTCGCGAGCACGCTCAACTCAGCGGTGTAGCCCGGGACAAGGGTGTCCTGGCGGTAGAGGTTCGCGACGGCGACCAAGTCGCCGCGCCGCCGGAAGGAATTGAGCCCGGAGTTGGTGTCCTTCTCTCGGAGGTCGAACACGGCGGCGTTGTACTGGTAGCGGTTGCTCGCGTAGTTGCCGAAGAAGCGCGCCCCGAGGTTCGTGTCATTGAAGACGAATCCCCGGAAGTCGCTGTTGAAGGTCTGGTTTCCGACGGCGACGGCGCAGAAGTCGTAGTTGGGCGAAAGGTCGGCCAGGTGCTTCTCGACGAACGCCTCCTGCAGCGAGACGTAGGTCCGGTTGCGGTTGGTCGAGCTCGTGCCCGCGAGGCTCCCCGGGGCCGGCGAGAGGCCGCCTCCCAGCAGTCCGCCCACGTCTCCCGGGTTTATGACGCCCCCGTTGTCCGGCGCGCCCTCCGTTCCCGCGGTGAGCGACCCGGTCGGGCTTGGGGAGACCTCGCCCGTCTCCCTGAAGTCGACGTGGTTGAAGTCGAAGACGGGCTTTATCCGGACAAGCCAGTCGACGGGCTTGAAGGCCGTGTCCCCCCTGAAGAGGTCGATCTCCAGCGCAAGGTCGGTCGTCACGAGGTGCGTTGCGCTCGATCCGAAGAAATCGAACTCCCCCGGGCTTGCCGCGCTCGGCTGGCTCGGCACGGGAAGCGACCGGTCCTCGGCCACGACCGAGGCCGAGGCGGTTAGCCTTAGGAAGAGGTCCTGGCCCCTTATCGGCAGGTCCCCCTTGAGCAGGCTCTGCCGGTAGTAGTGCCAGAATTCCGGGTCGGAGTGGTCGTACGGCATCTCGTCGGCGTCGCCCGACGTGTAGCGGCGCCACGGCATGAACCCGATCCTCCACCGGTCGGGCTCGGGCTTGGAGCCCGGGTAGGGACCGCTGGCGTCGGCGGGAGGGGAGTTTCCCGGAGCCTTCCACAGGCTTGGGATGAAGAGATTCTCGCGGACGCGGGCCCGCGGCAGCCTCAGGGGGTCCGGAAGCGGGCCGAGCCCGTAGCCCGCGGCCGGCGGGGCCGGCACCGGCTCGACCTCCGCGCGCACGGGTGGGAGGCCGCCCGCGGCCGGCGGCGCCTCGGGCGCACCCGGGCCGGAAACCTGGTAGGTCGAGAAGTACGGCGACTCCTGCGGGACGGACGCCGGGAGCCAGGCCCCGGGGTCGGGGTTGAACGGCGCGGCGCCGGGCACCGCCGCGCTCCCCTCCTGGATCCGCGTGACGCGCAGGCTAGGCGGGATCGCGTCTTCCGGCGGCGGCGGCAGCGGCGCGCCGGGGTCCACGCGCACCGCGGACGGCGCGGCCGGGGGCGGGGCCTTGCTCTCCCTCTGGTTTGGCCCGGGCTCGTCCGGCGGCGGGGTGGGCGGGTCGGCGGCGAGAGCCGCGGAGACCGCGACCAGGAGGGCCGCCAGCGCTCCGGGACCGGCCCTCATGGAAGGGAGGCCGTCATGCCCCGCGGCGACAGCGATGCCGGCGGGCTGTTGTGGTAGACGTGGCAGCTCGTGCAGCTGTGGGCCGCGCCCCCCTCGGGGCTGTGGCACTTCGCGCAGCTCATCCGCGTGGGCAGGATTATGTCCGAGGCGCGCTCGCTCGAGGCGGCCGCGTGGCATTCGGAGCAAGCCATGGTCGTGTGCGCGGCGTGGTTGAACGCGGCGCCGGGCATCCATCGGTCGGGAGTCCGCGGCGCCGTCACGACGGGGGCGGCGTTCTCCCTCCACGCCACCTCGTGGCAGAGGGCGCAGCCCTCGAACCTGGCCCGCGCCACGGCGCCCGTCCTCCCCACGGCGGCGACGGGCTCGGTCCTGCCGTCGCTCAGGAAGACCGCCCTCTCCAGCTCATCGACCGTCCTCGTCCGCGCCCGCAGGGAGCCCATCTGGCGCTGCACAAAGGCGTCGACCTCGTGGCGGCCGCTGATGCCGAGGACGCGCGAGGCGTAGTCCGCGTACTGCACGGGGAGGCTGCGCAGGTAGGCGTGCACGAACGCCGCGTCGCCGTGCGGCAGCTTCATGCCCGGGTTGCGCTCGTCGAAATCAAGGGCGTGGCAGGCGCGGCAGCTCTCCTCGAAGCTGGTCCTAGCCATGAATGCGTTCGAGGCGTCCGGCCTGTGGCAGTAGGCGCAGTCGAGCGCATGGCCGTTGACGAGCGGGATGTTGGCGCCGGTGAGGTGGAGGCGGTGGTTGAACTTGAGCGTGTTCGCGTCCGGGGAACCCTCGCGGAGCACGCGGAACTCGGGGTGGTCCACCGAGAAGCTTGTGATAACCTCCGTGAACCCCTCGGCCGGCCGCAGCACGGCGTGGACGATCTGGCCCGGCTGGACGGCCCGGGCGAACAGCGCCGGGGGCATGGTGACGCTCAATTCCCGCGCCGCCCGCATCCGGGCCGGGTCGCCGTGGCAGGCGACGCAGGCCTGGGCGTCCACCGCCGCCATGGGCCCGGGGCCCTGGTGCTCCCGGTGGCAGGCGGAGCAGGACGGGTTCTCGGCGACGTCGGCGTGGTGGAAGGCCTTCGCCTCGTGGCAGCGGAGGCAGGACTCGTCCATGCGCGAGAAGTCCCTCGGGTGGTCTCCCGTCAGGACGGCGAGCCGAAGCGAGGAGCGCGAGGCCGCCAGGGCGCTGAGGGCAAGCAGGTCGAAGTCGGACCGGGCTTCGGCATGGCACAGGACGCAGCCCTTCCCCCCGCCCGAGCCCAGCGCGAGGCGGGCGAACTCGGCCCCCGAGTGGCTTCGGGAAAGCGGCCTCGGGTTTATGAAGGGCTCGCGCATCGAGCCCGAGAGGCCGACCAGGAGCGTGCCGAGGCATGCCGCCGTCACGGCCCAGGCGACGAGGCCGCGCCGCGCCCGCAGGCTCCGGACCGGCCTGCACCGGCTGACCTCGCGGCAGCAGCGCCCGTCCGGAAGCGGCCCGTCCCCGCAGGGGCCGCCCCAGTCGGCCGGGCGCGTGCAGACCCACGTCCCCTTAATCTCTCCCGGCTTGAGCACAAGGCGCGGCGTGCACTCGGTCGTCGCCCTGCATTCGCCGGAGGGGCTCGGGCCGATCCTGCACGGGCAGCCGTCGCGCGCGTGGCCGCACACCCAGTCCTTGTTGGGCCGCTCGTAGCGCCTGGAGTCGAACCCGGGCGGCGGCGCGCGTCCCTCCTTCACCGCGCACCTCCCGAGAATGCGTAGACCAGGACGACGTGGACGGCGATGAAGACGAGCATCCCGTAGGTGAGGGGGACGTGGACGAAGAGCCACCCCTTCAGGACGAGCTGCGTCGACCAGTGGACGTCGAGCGTGTCCTTTTCCCGGAGGATCTCGGCCAGCTCGCCGGCGGTCTTCCTTTCCCCCTCGCTCAGGTAGCGCCGGACCTGGCCGAGGTCCGCGAGCAGCGAGTTGATCGTCCGGCTCGATCCGAAGAGATGGGGCCCGAAATTTGCGGGCCCCTTCATGAAGTCGCTGAGCCTGGCCGCATAGAAGTCCGCAAGCGTGGTGGCGCCCGCGGCGGGCACGCCGGAGAGGACGAGCGCCTCGGCCCGCTCGCGAAGCGACCGGCGGATGACCGGGATGCGCTCATAGGGCACCTCCCCCCCGGCGCTGGTGAGCCTCGGCGGCAGGACGCGCGAGAGCCACCAGCCCGCGATCCCGCTCAGCGTGACCGCCACGAACAGGGACGCGAGGACCCAGCCGAACGGGCCCGCCGGCAGGCGCCCGCGCAGGTGGATGACAAAGGCCAGGCCGGCGAGCATCCCGACCCAGGAGTGCACCCTCATCCAGGCGCGCGAGCTGACGAGCGGTAGCGCCGCCAGCTTCTTGCGCGCGTTGTAGGCCGTCAGGTAGAGGACGAGGGCAAGCAGGCACCAGCCCGTCAGGTAGTCCATGTGCGGGCGCCTGGGATCCTGGGTCCTGTACGCCCACACCGCCGCTGCGAGCGCGCACAACAGGCTCGCCGTGTACGCCGCGCGCCTCGCGATCCCGCGCGCGCTCATCGGTGAAGCCAGCCCACGAGCTCGTCGAGGGTGTTCAGGTTGGCCCGCTTCAGCGCATCGTGCGGGCAGGCGCGCTCGCAGGCGGGCCCGCCGAACTGGTCGATGCACAGGTCGCACTTTGTGGCCTTGAGGATCGAGTTCGCGTCGCTTGCGACGAGGATCCGGCCCCCGGAGTCGCGCACCTCCACCATTCGGATGGCCCCGTAGGGGCAGTTGTTCGCGCAGGCGGAGCATCCGATGCAGCTCGCCGGGTTGATGACGACGCTGCCCTCGAACATGTCCCTGTGGATCGCGCCCGTCGGGCACCCGATCATGCAGATCGGGTCGGTGCAGTGCATGCACGCCTGCGCGACCATGACATTGTTGTGCACGGGCCCGTGGCGGAGGAAGCGCGGGTTGTTGTCGTGGGTCGCGGCGCAGGCCCTCACGCAGTCGTCGCACCGGGTGCAGCGGTCGAGATCGATGAGCATGGTCTCGGTGCCGTTGAAGAACCGGTTCTGGGTGACGAACTCCATCATCTCGGCGGAAACCCGGGAATCCTCCGAGGCGGACGCCGCGGCCGGGGGAGCACCGTCGCCCGGGTCAACCGTTATGAGGGGCGGCAGGCTGGACCTCGGCACCGCGGGCAATACGAACCGCTCGATGGCCGCTGCGGGAATCACGAGCACGTGGGTGTAGCCGATGACCCGCAGCGTGTGCTGGAGCGCCACGTGGTTCTCGGGCTGGCGCCAGTTGTGGGCGATCTCCTCGAAGCCGTACATCCTGCCCGAGCCGAGGTAGTTGAGCGTGCGGTGGCCGCTTCCGTAGCGCTGCGTGAGGCGCGCGAACCCGGCCCGCACCATCACGACGCTGTTGGGGTAGTCGCCCTCGCTGGCGATGGTGGACTCGAGCGCCGCGGTGGCGCCGGACTGCATCAGCTGCTTGTACTCGCCCGACCAGTCGTATTCGCCGTAGGTCTCGAACTGCGTCGCGTCCATGAGCCCCTTTTTCGCGTCCGGGCCGAGGTACCTCATGAACGGCAGCTCGTCGAGGTACGTCGAGAGCGCGCGCTCTCGGTAGATGCCGTCGATGAACATCCTCACCTGCGGGTCGTAGCGCATCAGGTCGCGCAGGCCCTGCCAGCGGATCTCCAGGAGCTCGGCCCCCTCGCCGCTCGCCAGGATCGTCGCGGTCCTGGGCATGCGGGAGAGGGCGGCGATCTCGCCGAAGACGTCGCCGGCGCTGATCCTGGCCGTCCGCTGGCCGCTGAGGACGCGGGGGATGTCCTGAAGTATGATCCCCGGAGCGGCGTCCCGGTCGCTGAACTTCTGCTGGACGGAGCCCGACCGGTCCTCGGAGCTGGAGACCTCGTCCTCCCTGGAGTTTGCCCAGAGCTGGGCGATCGTGCGGAAAAACCCCCGCCGGGCGGGCTCGCGCCGCCCCACGACGGCCGGGGGCAGCCCGGGGCCCAGCACGACCTCCGCCGAACCGGAGAGGACCATGAATGCCGACGTGCCGTAGTCGCCCTCGCGCACGATGATCTCGCCGGCCTTGTAGGAGCGGAGGCGGGCGTCATTCTTCAGGATGTCGGCAAGCTGTGCCGACCGCGGGAAAGCCTCCGGATCCATGTCCTTGAAGGGGGGGAGGCCCAGCAGGCGCATCACGTCCGCCGCGGTCGTGTCCTTGCTGAAGGGCACGTCCCAGCGCCGGGGACGGTTGAGGGGTGCCGCGGTGCCGCTCATCAGGCGTCGATTACCAGGGCGGTTTTCGGCCTGCAGATGCACGCCAGGCATGAGCCCACCTCGACGTCCGCGCCATGCGTGCCGATGTACTCCACCTCCCCGGACTTGATGGCGACGATGCAGGACCCGCAGTTGCCGGCTCGGCAGCCCGCGTCAATCCTGATGCGCGCCTCCTCGGCGAGCTCCAGGAGGGAGCGGCCGGCGCCCTGCCAGACGAGCTTGCGGCCGGACCGGGCGAAGGTGACGTCGAGGCCCCCGGCGGGCGGGAAGGCGACCCCCACCTTGGATTCCGGCTTCGCCGCGCGCTTGACCGAGGCAGGGCCGAACGCCTCGAAGTGCACCCATTCGTCGGGGACTCCCCAGGCACGGAGCCCCTCCGTGATGCTCTCCATGAACGGGCCCGGGCCGCACAGGAAATACTCGAAGTTGTTCGACGGCAGCAGCTGCTTGAACAGGTCGACCGAGACCCGGCCCTCGTGGTGGTAGTCGCGGCCCTTCTCCTCGGTCTCAAGCGGCTTGGAATAGCATATGTGCATGCGGACGTTCTTGTTCTCCGCGGCGAGCCCCGACATGTAGGACCGGAACATGTGGTCCTTGCCGTTCCGGGCGCCGTGGAAGAACCAGATCTCCCGTGGCGAGCGGGATTCGACCAGGGCGTTCGCCATGGCCACCATGGGAGTCACGCCAACGCCGCCCGAGATCAGGACGACGGGGCGCTCCTGCTCCAGGTCGAGGTGGAAATGGCCGTTCGGCGCCTTCACGTCGAGGATGTCGCCCTCCTTCACGCGGTCGCAGAAATACGAGGAGCCGACCCCCGGCGGGTGGGAGCTGTCGGGCGGCGGGGGGCAGCGCTTGATCGTGACCCTGTAGTGCGTGGGCCGCGAGCAGTCGGAAAGCGAGTAGCACCGGACGAGCGGCTTTCCCAGGCCGGGCACGCTCAGCTGGAAAGTCAGGTACTGCCCCGGCTTGAACGGAGCCAGGGCCTTCCCGTCGTGCGGCGCCAGGTGGAACGAGAATGTGTCGGCGCATTCCATGACCTTCTGGGTCACCGTGAACTTCCTGAGGCCGTTCCACGCCGCCGTGGCCTCCTTCGCGCTCCTTATCTGGAGCCGGGCCTTCTCGATCTCGAGCTCCAGCCGCCGTCTCTGGAGCCTGGAGCGCCTCAAGTCGCCGAGGAGCCTTGCGACGCCCGAGGCCGCTGCCAGGCACGCCTGCAGGAAGAGCCCCCCGATGATGATCAGGCCGGCCGCCAGCGCGGGGTGTTCGACGACAGAATCTGAAATCCTCGCCAGCATCGGGCACGACTCAAGTGCACGCGCAGTTCCGGGTCCACGAAAATTGGCGCCGGGAACTGGCTCTCGGCCGGAAATGGGTTGAACGGCGCCGTCCTCCCTCCAAAACGAATGAAGATGCGAGCCGTGATAATCCTGGGCCTGCTTTGCGCCGCCGCCCTGGCGGGACCCGGCATGGCCCTGCGGGCCGAGACCGTGCCGCTTGGGGCGGGCACATGCTCGACGAGCGGCTGCCACGGCGGCGCGGGCGAACGGAGCGACCAGTTTGCCGTCTGGTCCCAGCTTGACCCCCATTCGCGCTCCTATGCCACGCTGACGACCGCCCGTGCGGCCAGGATGGCCGAGGCTCTGTCGATCGCGAATCCCTCGGGGAGCCCGCGTTGCGTCGTCTGCCACGCCCCCCTGGCCGGGGTGAGCCCGTCCCGCCTCGGCTCCGGCACCGGCCCGGAGGAGGGCGTCTCGTGCGCAAGCTGCCACGATGCGCCCGACCGCTGGCTTCGGGGGCACACCAGGGCCGACTGGACGCACGCCGACCGGGTTGCCGCGGGCATGAGGGACCTCGACGACCTCTACACGCGGGCGAACACCTGCGTCGCCTGCCACCAGAGCATCGATCCGGAGCTCGTGAACGCCGGCAGGCACCCGGCCCTCATCTTCGAGCTCGACGGGCAGACCCAGGACGAGCCCAAGCACTGGAGGGAGCGAACCGGGAACCTGGGCGCCCAGGCCTGGTTCGTGGGCCAGGCTGTCGCCCTTCGGGAGGTAAGCTGGGCCCTCCTCAATGCCAGGGCCGACACGGCGCGTTCGGTCCCGGAGTGGCGCGGCCTGGGGTGGCTCCTTTCCCGCACAGGTCTCGACTTCGGAGCCGCGCCGCTCGACTGCTCGGCGCCGGCGCCGGCCGCGTTCGCGACGACGGTCCAGGCCGCCGACCTGCTCGCAAAGCGCGCCGCGCGGTCCTGGTCGCCGCAGGATGGCCCGGTCGTCCTGCGCCGGCTGGCCCAGGCGGGCGGCGACTTCCTCGAGCCCGGCACGGACCGACTCACGCAGGCGTTCCGGGCCGAGCGCCTGGTGCTTGCGCTCGACCGCCTGCTTTCGGCCCTGCCTGCGGACGAGCGGCCGCCCGGCTCCTCCGCGGTGCTCGACAGACTCTTCCACCTCGCCCAGTCCCGGCCCGATTTCGCGCCGGAAGAGTTCGCGCGCGAGCTGGACGGCTTTGCCCGTTCGCTCGGCCGCCTGGGGCAGGGGCCCCCCTCAGTTCCCTGAGCCCGAGGGGACGGGCGTCACCGGGGGGTTCAGCATCGGGGCCCGGGGAAAGTTGGCATAGGGGAGCCTGGCGCCCAGGTAGGTGAAATTGTCCGCGCGGATCGCCGGGCTCGGCTGGAATCCCGCCGTTCCCGAGAAGGCGACGAGGTCGTCCTGGTCGACGCCGTCGCCGGAGACCCCGACCGCGCCAATGAGGACCCCGTTCCTGTAAAGGGGAAACCCACCCGGGAAGATCGTTATCCCGTCCGGGAGGTTTCCGTCCACCTGGCCCGATCCGCTAATGATGGGCGCGGAAAAGCGCTCCTGCAGGCCGTTGAAGGGGCCGGCGGGCTCGCCGTCGATCCCAGGGGGATAGTTCGACTGCGCCAGGAACCCTACGGTCCGGGTGGAGAACGCGCGGCTGTCGCTGGAGAAGAAGAGCGCGGTGCGGGCCTTCTGGACCGACACGTCCCAGGAAAAGACGGTTGCGTCGGGCGTTCGGAACGTGCCGAGCACGACCGGCGCCTGCCCGGGGACGTTCGGGTTGTTGACCACGGAGATGAAGACCTCCGTGGCCTGGCCCACCGGTAGGCGGATGGCGGCGCGCGTGACAAGCGTTCGCGCCGCCGAGTTCGAGATTATCCCCATCACCTCGCTTGCGGAAAGGCGGGGCTGGCCCTCGATTGTCCCGGGGGCCGGGTCGGCGATGATCGGCGAATGCACCTCGCCCAGGACACCGCCTATGACGGCCGTGGGCCAGGAAACCGGGGCCGGCACGACCAGGCCCGTGGCATCCGGCGGGCCGGAGGGCGGCGACGTGCCCGGCGAGCTCGACACATAGGGGAGGCGGATGCCCCCCACGAAGATGTTCGACGCGAGGATCTCCCCCGGGGGCTCGTACCCGACCTGGCCGGCCAGGGCCACGGTCTCATTGATGTCGGGGCCGGTTATGCGGCCGTCCTCGATCTCGGGGCCGGCCCCGGTGACCCCGATCCCCGCCACGAGCACGCCATCCTTGTAGAGCGGCACGCCGCCCGGGGACCCGTAGAGGCGGGTGCCGGCAATGCGGCTGCCATCGATGTTCCGCAGGCTGTTGACGTCCGAGAACGCCATGCTGGAAAACCCGACCCCCACAAGGGGCCCGGGCGGCGTGTTCTCGATCCCGGGCGGAAAATGCTGCTGGAGGATGAACCCGGCGGAGCGCGAGGTGAGCGCCTCCCCCTCGCTGCTCAGGAATACCGCCGTGCCCGCCTTCGACACCGCGATCGCCGCCTGCGCGGCCGGGACGGGCTGCGCGCTGCCGGCCTGGCGGACGAGGAGCGCGATCCCGTCGCGGCTCACTACCGCGATCACCAGGCCGGGGGCGATCTGCTGCGCGCTTCCCGACGCCTGCGCGTAGATCGTTGCGAGGTCGTCGGCCGTCAGCCCGCCGGCCGGGGAACGGGCCGCGCCCGCCAGGAGGCCCGCGCAGGCAAGCGCGGCGCTCAGCCTCGGAAGCCTTCGGCCGACGGAAGTGGTCACCGCGCGACTCAACGGGTCCCGGAAAAATATTGCCATCCAATTTTTGGCTTCGCCGGACGGGCCGGGACTTCGGGCGGGATCTCCGCTCGGTCCCCCCCCGGGGTCGGCCTCCCGGCGCCCCTACCTTTCCAGGCGCCTCTTGGCGGCGAGCAGCTCGCCGCGGTGGTCCCTGTCCGCCTTCGGGTAGGAAAGGTCCAGCTTTCCGAGCGTGTCCACGATGACCTGCGAGATGATCAGGTGGGCGTTCTCCTTGTCGTCGGCCGGCACGGCGTACCAGGGTGCAATCTTGGTGCTGGTGCACGAGAGGCAGTCCTCGTACGCGCCCTGGTAGGCCCGCCATCGGCCCCGCTCTTCGATGTCGGCGCGGCTGAACTTCCAGTTCTTGTCGGGATCGTCGATCCTGGCGAGGAAGCGCCGGCGCTGCTCCTCCTTGGAAACATGGAGGAAGAACTTCACGATTCTCGTGCCGTTGACGTGCAGGTGCCTCTCCAGGTCGAGGATCGAGCGGAAGCGGCGGCGCCAGATCTTCGGGTTCTGCGCCTCCCCGTCCGGAAGGCGCTGGCCCCGGAGGATCTCGGGATGGACGCGCACGATGAGCACCTCCTCGTAGTAGGAGCGGTTGAATATGCCGATTCGCCCGCGCTCCGGCAGGCAGCGCGTCGTCCGCCATAGGAAGTCATGGTCAAGCTCCAGCGCGCTGGGGTGCTTGAAGCTGAACACCTGGCAGCCCTGCGGGTTGACGCCGGACATCACGTGCTTGATCGCCCCGTCCTTGCCCGCCGCGTCCAGCGCCTGGAAGATCAGGAGGAGCGCATACGAGTCGCTGGCATAGAGGAGCTTCTGCTGCGAGCTCAGCTTCTCCAGGTGGCTGGCGAGCATCTTCTCGTAGTGCTTGCCCGACCGGTAGAACGGCTTCACGCGCGTCGGCCATTCGCCCAGCCGCACCTTCTTGCCCTCCGGGACACGGAATTCCTTGGTGTCTATCTTCATTTCGTCTTCGAGGGCGGGGGCCGTCCCGCACACCTGTGTTTCATGCCCGGTATGCGGTGTCAACCGGCCACCACCCCTCCCGCGCCGCTTCCGGGCCCCGATTCAATTGCCTAAGCCGGGGAAATGGGTAGCAAGGCAGCGTCTTGCCACACAAGGGACCCTTGAGCCAAGCCACCAGGTCATGACCAGAGGGCGCAATTCCGGGTGGATCCTGGGGATCATCCTGGTCGCCTCCGCGATCGCGCGCATGGCCATGTGCGCAGGGGGAGGCCAGTACTTCTTCGGGGACGAGACCCGGTATGACCGCGGCATGCAGCTCTATCTCGGGATTGCGTCCGGGGACCTGCACGGCGTCCGCGCCACAGTCGCCCTGCCGGACCATGCGCTTTTCCCGTGGGTGGGCGCCCTGGCAACGGCCGCGCAGCACGTGCTGGCCCAGGCGACCCCCTTCGGCGACTGGGCCCGCCACCCGGAATACGCCGGGTTCACCGTCCGGCTGGGCGCGTGCTTCCTTTCCCTGTTCTCGGCGCTCAACATTTTCCTGGTCCACAGGCTCTCCCGGGCGCTTGGGGCGGACCCCGAGGAGGCGCTGTGGGCCGCGCTCGCCATGGCCGTTTCCAACACGGCCTTCTACTACGCCCGGCATCTCCTTCCCTACGACTGCGCGCTGTCGGCGGCCCTGGCCGCCATGGTAGCCGGGGCCGGCAACCCGGGCGCCGGCAGGGCGGCGGCCAGCGGGTTGCTGGCGGGCTGCGCCTATCACCTGTACAACGGCTACTGGTTCCTCGCGCCCGTCGTCCTGCTGGTTTTTGCCGCCGGCTCGCGGGGCCATCCGCGCCGGTCTCGCCTGGCCTGCATCTGGGGTGCGGGATTTTTCCTGGGAATCGGAGCACCGCTCTTGGCCGGGAGCCTGGCGGCCGGGGGCCAGTACTGGCGGACGCTCGCGGCCTTCAGCGGTACCGTAACGCAGGGGCTGTTTGCTGAGGGGTGGTCGCTTCCGTGGGCCTACCTCTGGGCCTCCGAGGGCTGCGCGGGGGCTGCTTTGGCCGCGTGCGTGGCCCTTGCCTTGATCCAGTCACGGCGCCCCCTGGAATCAAGGGTGCGGATCATCCTGGCGGCGCTCGGCGCCGCCTACGGACTCATCGTCACGGCCTCGGTCCTCATGGAGAGGTTCGTCGTCTACGGGCGAACGGTGAAGCCGTTTGTCCCCTTGCTCTGCATCCTGGCCGGATGGGCGCTCAGGAACCTCATAGGCGGCCGCGTGTGGCTCAAGCGGGCGGCCGCCGCCGCGCTCGTGGCTTCGGGCATCATCCACTTCGCCCCGCATCTCTCGCGCGTCTTTCCGCGGGACGTCGAGATCGCGGTGCTGCGGGACCTGGGCAACCCCAAGCACACCCTCAGCGTGTCCGGCTCGGTATACGTCCCTCTATCGCTGCCGGTCGCGAGGACCGACCTCGTGCTCGTCAACGCGCAGATGCTGTTTCCCGTTCGCGACTACATAGGCTACCCGCCGGGAGCGACCCTGCTGCGAATCGAGCACCCGCTCACCTATCCGCCCTACCAATTCGAGGGCTACACGCCCAGGCAGCGCGATCTGCTGCGCACGGAGGACATCTCCATCCGCCTGATCAGGCTGAGGGACCCGGGCCTGACCCCGGACGATCTGCCGCCGCCCCTGCGGTTCCAGAACCGGGAGAGGCCCACGGGCAGGTGACGGCGCGGGGCCCCCGCTGGGAATGGGGCCGGCCAGTCAGGGCACCAGCCCCGCAATGGGCTGCGAGGCGCCGTGAAACGCCTGGGGAGGGTGGGTCTCCAGGCCGTCCCTGATCTCTACCGGCTGCGAGGCGATCTGCACCGATGCCGGCTCCAGGCCGTCGCGCGTCGCCCTGAGCGTGATCGTGCCGGGCACCAGGGTCGAGCGGATCGCCACCCGGTTGATGCCGCACTCCGTGCTGAGGTAGAGGTTGTTGGTCGAGTTGAGCATGGCGCTGTTGAGGCCGCCGCGCCAGACGGCGGGGCCCTCGACCGCGAAGTCCACGCGCGCCTCGTCGGTCGGGCAGCGGATGCCCTGGGCGTCCACCACCTCGAAATCCACGAGCACCACGTCCGAGCCGTCGGCCTGCAGCCCGTGCGGGCCGGCGTGGACGGTGAGCCGGAGGGCCTTGGGTTCGCCGGCTGTCCTAAGATCCTCCTGCGCTACGACCTGGCCGGCCTTGGTGGCGACGGCCCTGAGGGTCCCCGGGGCGAACGCCACGCCGGGAAACCCGTAGACGCAGCCCGTGCTCATGTTCTGGAGGAGCTCGGAACCCGGCACCCTGCCGCCATTGTAGGTGTCGACGAACTGGGCCGGCTTCGTCTCCACGCCGAGGGACTTCCCGTTGAGGAACAGCTCGACCTGGTCGCAGTGCGAGGCGGCGACGTAGACGGTCTTCGTCGTGCCCGCCGGGTAGGTCCAGTGCCCTATGATGTGGATGTCGGGGGTCGCGGACTGCATGACCCGCGAGACGAAGAACAGTTCCTTGGGCAGGCGCACGCCGTCCACCTTGCCGCTCACCCGCAGGACCTCGCTCGCGTCCTGGCGCCCGTCGGCGTCCGAGTCGGTGAAATAGATGGACGAGTAGGCCGACCAGCGCGAGTGCGCGGGATCCGGGTTCGAGATCCGGTTCTCATAGTAGCTCGCATAGCGGACCGCGCCGGCCAGGGCGAAGGTCTCCGAATTCCAGTGGTAGGTGTCGCCGCCGGGGCCGGGGCGCCCGTTGGCGAGCCGGGGCGCGACGTGGGCCTTGAAGCCGAAGTGCGGCGGAGAGTAGTCGTCCCAGATCCCGCGGGCGGCCTCGTCGCGGAAGTCCTCGGTCTCGATGAGCGGCGCCCGGTCGCGGCGCGCGATGCTGTAGCCCCGGAAGATGTCGTCCCCGGCGACCTTGTCGGTCTGCGGCGCCTGGGCGATCATGACCCCGTAGTATTCGCAGACGGGCGTCAGGGCCTTGTTGGCGTCCGCTAGGTCGTTGTCCCGCGTCCCCATGACTCTCCCGCCGCTGGGGTCCCATTGCTTGCGCAGGTCGACCATCTGCTTCATCTGGTCGGGCGTCACGATCGTGTTGCCCGCCTCCCAGAAGAGGATGCTCGGGCTGTTGCGGTAGAAGATGATGGAGTCGCGCATGACCTCGGTGCGCTGGTCCCACTGCCGGCCGGTCACCAGCCGCTCCTTGTCGCCCGCCGGGCACACCTCGACGATGCCGTACTTGTCGCAAGCCGCGACGTCGGCGCGCTCCGGCGAGACGTGCATCCAGCGCAGGTAGTTGGCGTTGCTCGCCCGCATGAGGGCGACCGTGAAGTCGTGCATCCAGTCCGGATAGGCTCCGCCGAGGCCCGCCCAGTCGTTGGCCGCGCGCTGCGAGTAGCCCGTCAGCCAGACGAAGCGGCCGTTCAGCCAGACCCCTCCCGTGCCGGCGCCGCCCCTGAACGCCGTCTGCCTGAAGCCGGTGACCGTGCGGCACACGTCCGAGGCCTTGCCGTTCACGCTGAGAATCGTGTAGACGCTGTAGAGGTAGGGGTCGACCACGTCCCAGAGGCGCGCTCCCGCCAGCTGGCCGGAGGCCGTGAAGGTCTCCGTCTGGCCGCCGACAAGGTCGGAGGTGTTGCCCGGCAGCACGGCGCGCACGATCCCGTCGGCGTCGACGACGACGGCAGAGAGCGTGATGGAGGCATAGTCGCCCGTCTCGTTGGTGACCTCCGCCTCCACGCCAACGTCCACGGTCTTTGCCGCCACGTCGATGGCCTTCGGGTAGACGTAGATTCCCGTCGTCTGGAGGTTCTCATAGAGCGGGAGCGTCTGGTAGATCTTCCCGGCGACGATCAGACGGGCGTCCCGGTTGAGCCCGCCGAAGTTTGGGTTAAAGTCCTTCGCGTTCCATTCGAAGGGCGTCCCGGTGGCCTCCTCCTTGTAGGCCGGGCTGTTGTCCACCTTGACTGCCAGGACGTTGTCCTGGCCCCCGAACAGGACGGACGCGGTGATGTCGAGCCCGACTGGCGTCACGCCGTTCTCGTACTTGCCGATCGGCTTGCCGTTCAGGAAGAAATGCCCCGCCTGCCTCATCCCGTCGAACTCGAGGAAGACCTTCTGGCCGTCGGCGGCCGCCGGGAGCCTGAAATGCTTCCGGTACCAGCCGATGCCCAGCATCTTCTCGCTCTGGTCGCCCCCGCTGTGGCTGATGTAAGCGCGGTACGTGTCCGTCTCGTTCCACGTGTGCGGGAGGCTGACGCTCGCCCAGGAGGAGTCGTCGAACGCCGGCTGGTCGGCCCCGGCCGCGTCGCCGAATGCAAACTTCCAGCCGGGGTTGAAATTGTAGGTTGCGCGGGGCGAGGCCGGCGCGGCGAACTTCTCGCCGACCGACGGGCCGCCGGAACCGGCCTGCGCCGCGGGATGGTCCGCGGTAGAGCAGGCCGCCAATAGAAGGAGCAGCGCACCCAGGGCGGACACAGGAAGAACGGGGGTTTTCATGGGGAGGATGACACCTGAACGGGGATTTCGGGAAAGCTCCTGCGGGTCGGTGCAGGGCCGACCCAAGTGGGCAGGGTCGCAGGCAGGACGACCGCCGCAAGAATTGGTTGCCCGATACTTGCGAGGCGACCAAAAACAGCCGGCGGCGCCCCGTGGGCCGGGGATCAGCCGACAGGCGCGGCAACGCCGAGCTTCTCCGCCCACGGCTCCAATGCGGCCATGACACCGGGATAGAGCTCGACCCCGTGGACCAGCTGCTCCGCCCTCCGCCTTAGCCCGGTCTCGCCGGGCATGCGGACCCGGTCCACGCCCGGGCGGGTCTCCGTGGCGCGGCAGGCATCGGCCAGCCAGGAGGTCTGCCTCTTGAAATCCTCTCGGCTGCCAAAGAGCGCCGGGTCAAGGACCTGCACAAAGACGTTGGCCGACCAGCCCTCGGGAGGGTCTGCGCGGCCATGGCCCGCCAGGCCGCTGGTGAGCGCCTCGATAAGGAGGCCGAGCGCATAGCCCTTGTGGCCGTGGTCCAGGCCGCCCATGGGAAGGAGGCCCCCCGGGTTGTCCCCGAACAGGTCCGCGGGGTTGTCGGTCAGGTTTCCATTGCCGTCGACCGCCCATTTCCCGGGAAACCTCCCGCCCTCCGCGTACAGGCGCTTGGCCAGCCCGTTCGTGGTTATGGACATTGATATGTCCATGATCACCGGCTCACCGTCGGTAGGCCACCCGGCGGCGAGCGGATCCGGGGTGTAAAGGGACCGTCGTCCGCCGTGCGGGGCGACGCCGCCACAAGTCGGGTCGGAACAGGTGATCAGGGCCATGAGGCCCTGGTCCGTTATCGGCCGCATGTAGGCCGCGAGGCAGGCCGTGTGATGGCACCTGCGGATGACAACGGTGCAGGTTCCCTGGCCGCGGGCCCGCTCGGCCGCAAGCTCGAGTGCCCGGACCACAAGCCACGGCCCGGGCAGTCGCCGGCCGTCCCAAGTCACGGCGGCCGGAAAATCGGCCAGGACGATCGGCAATCCCTCCTTGGCCATCGTTCCCTTCTCAAGCTCGGTGAGGTAGGGCGGGAGCAGCTGCAGGCCGTGGGTCGTGTGGCCCAAAAGGTCGCCCTCGACCAGGACCCTCGCCACGGTCTCCGCCTTGTCCCGCTCAAGCCCCGCGGCCGCGAGCAGGGAGCCGGCAAAGGCGACAAGATCTGGCGCCTGAAAGCGGGATTTCATGGTTGGGAAAGGGTGTGCCGTACGCCGCTTCGTGGGCAAGATCGTCCCGCGAATGACCAGCCGAATCCCTGGGCCCGGCCTAGTCCTTGGGCAGATACCCGCCGACCCAGTCCAGGGATTCGATCATGGTGCCGAACCGGCGGCCGTCGGGCCCGCCCTCCGGCCGTCCCGGAAGCTCCCAGACCGGGCTGGGGACGTCCGCGGAGGAATTGAGGTGGGGCGCGACGTCGAACTCCGCCCCGAACCTGCCCGGGAGGATGTCCCGGTGCCGGGCCTCGGCGGCCAGCGACTGAGCGGCCTGCTGGCCCAGTGCCGCGTCCTTGGTCACAAAGGCCGCATAGGCCATGGGGTTTCCCGGCGTGTGGGCGGCGTAGTAGTGCCAGGCCGTCCAGAAGGTGGGATGGTCGACGACCAGCTCCATCTCCGACATGATCTCGGTCGTGCCGAACAGGAGGTCGAAGCCGGTCGGCCCGCCGACGTTTCCGTCCCGTCCGCCGTTCCTTGGCGCGGCATTGGGAGCGGCGTTGGGAGCGGCGTTGGGGGCGGCGTTGGGGGCGGGCGGTTCGCCCTCGGCGCCGCCGAACATCCGTGGGGGCCTGCCCATGAACCTGCCGGTCGCCGGATCGTACGTGCCGGCCCCCAGCAGCTCGCCGGGCTTGGCGGCAAGGGCGAGCTGGGTGTCCATCCCCGCCTTGATCTTGTCCAGCCACTTCGTATCGAGGGTGCGCTCGTATTCCGTGAGCCAGTTGGCGCAATAGCCCGCCCAGTCCGTGCCGAATGAGGCGGTCGTGAACTCGCCGCGGTTGTCGGGGTGGATGGGGTCGGTGCGCTTCACCTCGGCGTAGGTCCGGTCCGCGGTGAGCTGCTCCCGCATGAGGTCGCCGACGCGCTCGTCGGTGGACAGGAAGTAGTAGAACCTCTTGAGGCCCGACTGGCTGATGCGGGGCTGCTTGGCGCCGTCGCCCCAGTGGTTGACGTTGTGGCGGGAGCCGAGTGGCGCGAACCGCCCCAGGTGGTGCACATCCACCTCGCTCGTCGAGCGGGTCATGGCCTC
>Ga0181526_10001799_pt1 | contig 19777 bp, 16 predicted proteins | sample PEATcosm2014_Bin_35_FD_119750 | JGI IMG/M metagenome (GOLD analysis project Ga0181526, IMG submission 119750) | Peatland microbial communities from MTU Mesocosm Facility, Houghton, MI, USA - PEATcosm2014_Bin06_30_metaG | ecosystem: Environmental > Terrestrial > Soil > Wetlands > Peat | place...
CTGATCGGCCGCAAACGTTTCTATATGACTTGCGTGGCGCTGTTCACGGTCAGTTCCATGCTCTGCGGGCTGGCCCCCACCCTGCCTATCCTGATTCTATGCCGCATTATGCAAGGCATCGGTGGCGGCGCCTTGCAGCCCATCTCGCAAGCCATCCTGGTGGAGAGTTTCCCGCGGCACAAGCAGGGCATGGCCATGGCGGTCTACGGCATGGGCGTGGTGGTGGCGCCGGTCATCGGGCCGACGCTGGGCGGGTGGATTACCGACAACTATAGCTGGCGCTGGATCTTTCTGATCAACATACCAGTGGGCGCTTTGTCGCTGACCCTGACCTCGTTGCTGATCTGGGACCCGGTCTACCTGGTGCGCAAAGCATGGAAGGGCATGAAAGTGGATTACCTCGGGCTGGGCCTGCTCAGCCTGGGGCTGGCCGCGCTCGAGATCACCCTGGACGACGGTCAAAAGAACGACTGGTTTGGGTCGAGTTTCATTGTGACCATGGCGGTGATCGCGGTCATTGGGCTGGTGGGCGTGGTGCTTTGGGAACTGCGGCAGAAGGAACCGGTGGTGGATTTCCGCATGCTGCAGAACCGCAACTTCATGCTCTCCACCGCGACCATGTTTCTGCTGGGCTTCGTATTGTATGCCAGCACCATGCTATTGCCGGTGTTCCTGCAAACTCTGCTCGGCTATACCGCCATGCGCAGCGGGCTGGTGCTTTCGCCGGGAGGACTGGTGATTGCGGTGTCCATGCCGGTTGTGGGTTTCCTGTTGTCGAAAATCGCGCCGCGCTGGCTGGTGATTTTCGGACTGTGCGTCTCGGCTTTTGGACTGTTCGGCATGGCGCACTTCGACCTGGATATCGATTACCGCACCGCCATGATGGCGCGCGTTATACAGAGCGCCGGCTTGGCTTTCCTGTTCGTGCCGATCAACACCATGGCCTTCGCCACCGTGCCTAGGGAGAAGATGGGCAGCGCCACGGGCCTCATCAACCTGGCGCGCAATATCGGCGGCAGTTCGGGCATCGCCATTGTGACCACCATACTGGCGCGCCGCACGCAGTTCCATCAGGCCCGGCTGGTATCGCACCTCACGCCCTACGATCCGGCCTACGCACAAGCGCTCGCCGGCACGGCCCACATGCTGGCCACGCGGGGAGCCAGCGCCGCGCAGGCTATGGCGCAGGCGCAAGGCATGATGTACGGCATGCTGCAGCGGCAATCGGCGATGCTGGCGTTTGTGGATAGCTTCTGGGTGCTGGGGATTATCTTCCTGGCGGTGATCCCGCTGATGTTTTTCATTAAGAAGGTGGGGCCGCACAAAGGTCCCATCGTAATGGAGTGAGGCGTGGCGCAGGCACTTTTGCCTGCCGCGTTGACACTCTTGTCAACGCAGCGAGCTACGCTCGCTTGGGGCGTGTCTGGAGACCCGCCGCAGGCGTAGACGCCTGCCCCACCAAATGGCTAATCTCCAAAGGCGAGCGAAGTTTGCTCCGTTATATGCCCTGGCGGCCTCAACGAACGCTCTGACGTCCTCCGGAAATATCGATGGACAGGCGAATTGGCCTTAGAAGGCACGAACGGCCTCTGCCTCTACGTTTCGTTGCACCCGCGGTTTCAGAGTCCCTTCCTCGACGAGGTCCACTGGCTGGCCGAGCAGGCTGGAAAGCCTCAGTTCGATGCCTACCAAATCGAGGAGCGACAGCCGCCGCGTCTCGTCAAAGCCGGCCAACAGGTCGATATCGGAATCCGGGCGGCCGTCGCCGCGCGCCGTGGATCCGAACACAGACAGGCGCACCACGCCGGCCGCCCTCAGTTCCGGCTCGTGTCCGTGCAACGTGGCAATGACGTGATCGCGCTTCATGGCTCTTCCATCACTTCATCCTACCAAAGGACCCCGCTATCTGATAGCATGAATGCCGAATGCATCCGCGCACCATCTATCAGGTCCTCGAAGAATCCGCGGCGACGTTTGGCGACGCCCCGGCCTTGCGCCAGCCCGTCACCGGCAAAGACGGACCACGCGAATATCTGACCTACTCGTGGAACCAGTACAAAACCGCCGCGCAGGAGATCGCCGCCGGTCTGCGCTCGATCGGCATCCTGAAGGGAGACGTAGTGGCGCTCGATTCCGAGACGCGCCTGGAGTTCTACCTGGCCGATCTCGGCATCCTGACCGCCGGCAGCATCGCCGCCGCGCTGTATCCCAGTTACCCGCCCAGAGACCTGATCCGCACTATTACCGTTTGCGGTGCGAAGGCGCTGTTCGTGGAGGATCCCAAGACCTTCCAGGCGCTGCGCGATGCGCCCAACATGCCGCGCATCCTGCTCACGGGCGAGGCGGATGGCGCGCTATCGCTCGACCAATTGCGCGAACGCGGACGCCGGGCGCTGGCCGAGGACCCCGAGTATATGGATCGCCTGCGGGCCGACGTCACCCCCCCCGACTACGCGATTCTTTATCTGACTTCCGGCGCTACCGGAGATCCCAAGATGGCGCTGGTCACCCACGCCGCCGTAGTCGCGAACATGGACATGGCGCCCGCCAGGTGGCCGATCGGACCCCAGGATGCCACGGTTGCGTTCCTGCCCTCGGCGCACATTGCGCAGCGCATCGTGGGGGAAATGCTGCCGTTGCGCCAAGGCACGCCGGTGAGTTTCTCGGAAAGCCTGCTCAAGCTGCCGCAGGATATCCGGGACGTGCGGCCCACCGTGTTTCTGGCGCCGCCGCGCATGTGGGAGCGCATTTACTCCACCATCTGCACCGAACTGCGGAAACGTCCGGCCGTGGCCCGTAAGGCGTTCTACGGCGCTTTGGGCCTGGGGTTGGCCGCGGCCAACTACAAACACCAGGGAAAGCCCGTGCCGGCGCGTATTCGGGCTCCGCTGAAGATCGCCGACCGGCTCTTCTTTCAGAAGGTGCGGGCGCGCCTCGGCGGACGCTTGACCTTGGCGTGTTCCGGAGCGGCGCCCTTAAGCAAGGAACTCGCTGAATTCTACGAGGCGATCGGCATGCCGCTGGTGGAGGGCTACGGGCTGACGGAGGGCGGCGTAGTGGCGCTGAACCCGCTCGACCGGCCCAAGGCAGGCAGCATCGGCAAGGCGCTGCCCGGCGTCGAATTGCGAATCGCCGAACAGGATAGCGAGCTGCTCATCAAAAGCCCATGCCTGTTCTCGAAGTACTTCGGCGATCCGGAAGCCACTGCCGAAGTGTTGCGCGACGGCTGGCTGCACACCGGCGATATCGCGTTCATCGACGACGAGGGTTTCGTCTTCATCACCGGCCGCAAGAAGGAACTGATCGTCTCCTCCACCGGCAAGAAGATCCATCCGTCGCGCGTGGAAAGTCTCTTCAAGTTCGAGCCGCTGATCAGCCAGATCATGCTGGTCGGCGATCGCCTGCCGTATCTGACGGCGCTGTTCACTATCAATCCCGCGGTGGCCGAAACGCTGAAGGGGATGGATGCAATGAAGGGTCACACTACCGCCGAGATGGCCGTTGCCGAGCCGGTGCAGAAGGAGATCCGGAAGGTGGTGGATCGGGTGAACAAGCAACTGGCGCCTTTCGAGCAGATCCGCAGGTACCGTGTGCTGGGCCGCGATTTCAGCATCGAAGACGGCGAACTCACCGCCACCATGAAGGTGCGCCGCGCGCGGGTGATGGAGAACTTCCGCGAGAGCATCGAAGAACTGTACGCGGGCAAGGAAATGTGAATCGTCCTGCGGGCCTGGAGCTGGAATTGGAGGGCGAGCTTTAGCCGGCGCGGGGCTTCAGCCCCGCTGGCAGCACTGTCTTCAGCCTGTGTGGGGCGGCGCCATGCGCCGCCCGTGGGCCGGCGTCCCCGTCGGCCTGCGTCCGTCCAGTTACGCGCGGGGGGATTGGCCGCGCCCGCCCCAAATCGCGCACGGTCGCTCCGGCACGTTAGCCGCCCGCGGTATGCAAAACGAGCGTCGAGAAAATCGGTTGATCGGGGGCGGCGGTATCCTCCGACCCTACGATCCACACGCTGCCGGGCGCGGTGACCACTCCCCCGAAAAGAACGTCATCCAGGAAATCCCCCTTTGTCGGATTCGGGCTGGGTGCCATGGTCCACGCACTGCCGTCCCAATGCAGCAGCAAGGTCATCTGATGGCCGGAGCCGTTGGCGGCGAAATAAGATCCGAACGCCCAAATATCCGTGGGCGATACGGCTGTGATCCCAAACAGGCGGTTGGATTGATTCGCGCTGTTCGGCCCCACGTTGGGGCTGGGCACTGCCGACCATTTGTTGCCATCGTAGTGTTCGATCAGCGTCAGCGTGGGATCGTGCTCGACCGCAATGGAGGAGCCGACTGCCCAAACGTCGTTTGGAGCCAGCGCCGCGACGGCGTTCAACTGGTCGGCCGCGCCTACGGTCGGGCTTGGCACGGAATGCCAGGCCGTGCCGTCGTAATGGTAAACGAGCGTCCTGCTATCGCTGCCCAGGAAGCCTGAGTAACCCACCGCCCAGACGTCGCTCGTGGCATCGGACGAAGCTGCGGTCAGCAGGGCGTTATTGTTGGAGACAGCAGTGGGAGTCCAGGCCGTACCGTCCCAGTGTTCGAATAGAAAGTTTCCGAAACCGTTGCTCACCAGGTTGCCGACAGCCCAAATATCGTTCGCGGAAATGGCGGTTATGGCGATAAGGTCGGCTTGGTCCCCAGGCGGGAGCGAACGGCCGGGAAACACGTTCCACTGGGTACCATCCCAACGCTCAATCACGGGCCCTGTGTCCGGCCCGTCGACTACATTGCCGACCGCCCAGGCTTCCGTGGGAGAAATGTCCGCCACGCCTTGCAGGAAGCTGGTGTTCAACCCCGTGAACAGAGGCACCGGAAAGGCGGTCCACTTCGTGCCGTCGAAATGGATCGCCGCGTCGCCCACGGCCCAGATATCGCTCGGAGAAGACGCGGAAACGGCGAATAGGCCGTTGTTAGGATTGTCGTTGGGAGTTGGGACCGCTTTAAAAATCGATTGACCGGCGGCGCCGGCCGGCAGGTAGGCCGCGGTCATTCCCGCAAGTAACAACTTAGTCATACTCAAGCTTGGAATTTGCATTTTCATGATTCAACTTTAACGGTGGGCAATTCCCTATGTTGTCGGCGGGAAGTAAACATCCTGTAAAAGCCGCGGCTTTGGTGGGCAGATATGCCGCCGCCATTCCCACCATTAGCAGCACTTTAGTTACACATTGCTTACTGACCTGCATTGTTCTAGACCAGTGCAGCTTGACGTGCGGACGCGGTAAAGACTTTGTAAAAGGCCGGACCTAAGTGGGGCAGGCTCGCAGCCTGCGGCGGCCTCGCAGGCCGCCTGCCGCGAATCTGTGAAGGCGAGCGGCGGGGCTGAAGCCCCGCGCGGGCTAAAGCCCGCCCCCCATCGCTTTCCGTAATACTTCCTCCGCATTGAGCGCCCCGTCCGGCGTCTCCTCGTGCTTGAACATCAGAAAGAGATCCTTGCCCTGTCCAAGCAGCCCCTGCGCGCGCCCCGCGATGGCCTCGATATCTTCCGCCGTATATTCGGGCTTCCGCAACCGGTAATAGACAAAGTCCGCCGTAACCACTTCCGGCACTTCCAGCTTCTCGCTCTCCGCCACGCACAACGAGATGTTGCGCCCCTCCAGCAAACGATAGACTTCGTCCACCAGCCAAGAGACGTGACGGAACTCGAAGGCGTAGCGCAAATCCTCGGGCAGGATATCGACGAACGCCCGCAGCACATCCATGTCGCAGCGCATTTGCGGCGGAAGCTGGAACAGCACCGGCCCCAGCCGCCGCGCCGCGCGCAACGGGTCGATAGCGCGCAAGAAAACGCCCGTGGCTTCCGCCGCATTCTTCAGCCGCATGATGTGCGTGATGCGCATGTGCCCCTTCAAGGCGAATAAGAATCCCGGCGGCGTGGCCGCCACCCAGTTTTCCAGCGTGGCGGCGGAGGGCATGCGCCGGAAGGTATAGTTGATCTCCACGGAGTTCAGCCGCTGGGCGTAGTGCTCCAGGAATTTGTTGGAGGGGAGCTTCGCGGGATAGAAACGCGGCTTCCATTGGGCGTAAGCAAAACCGGAGGTTCCGGCAAACAGTCGGGCCATTGGCTTATTATGGATCTCCGGGGGACCCTTTTGTGCACCTGCTCATCAACTGGATGCTCAGCGCCCTGGCGTTGTGGCTTTTGCCGCGCATCATCGCCGGTATCCAGGTCCGCAGCTATGGCACCGCGCTGATTGCCACGGTGGTGATCGCCATCGTGAACACGCTGGTAGGGTGGCCGCTGCATCTGATCACGCTTCCCTTGACGATCGTCACACTGGGACTGTTTTGGCTGGTGGTGAACGCGTTCCTTCTGAAACTGGCGTCTGTGTTCGTGCCCGGATTCTCGGTGCAGGGTTTTCTGCCCGCGTTCTTCGGATCCATCGTGTTCACCGTTCTGCACTACATTCTGCACCACCTGTTCTTCTACTCGAATGCCGGATTATTTTACTGACGTAGTGCGGCCGCAAAGTCCGGAGGACCTGGCCGAGGCCCTGCGGTGGGCGTCGACCCGCCACCAGACCATCGAGTTGGGCGGGCATTTCTCGAAGCGCCGGATGGGCGGGCCGGCCGCCGCGTCGAATATGACGATTTCAACGTCCGCGATGTGCCGCGTCCGGCAATACGAGCCGCGCGACTTGACCATTAGCGTGGAAGCCGGTGTCCCATACCGCGAGCTGAGCCGGCTGCTGGCCGGGCATCGTCAGATGATTCCGCTGGATCCGCCCTTCGCCGATACCGCCACGATCGGCGGCGTCGTGGCAGCCAACTGCAGCGGGCCCCGCCGCCGGCTTTATGGCACGGCGCGCGACATGGTCATCGGGATGCACTTCGCCACGCTGGAAGGCAAACTCGTGGAATCCGGCGGCATGGTGGTGAAGAACGTCGCCGGACTGGATATGAGCAAGCTGATCGTCGGCTCGTTCGGCACGCTGGCGGCCATCGCCGTGCTCAACTTCAAGGTGATTCCAGAGCCTCCCTGCCAGCGTACGTTCCGGTTTTCGTTTGCCGGCTTGGAAGAGGCCGTGGCCGCCCGGGACGCGATCCTGAAGAGCCCGCTCGATCCGGCGGCCATCGATCTGTTGAATCCCGCCGCCGTGGCGATGGTCGCGGAAGGGGCGAAGCCGGCCTACCTATTGGCCGTGTGGGCGGGCGGCAATGCGGCGGCCATCGCGCGGTATGAGCGGGACCTGGCCGCCATGGGAGCGCGGACGGTTCCCGCGGGCGAGGAGCAGACGTTCTGGCGGGCGGTCCAGGATTTCACGCCGCGATACCTCGATGCGCACCCGGATGGCGCGGTGGTCCGCATCTCATGTACCCTTAGAGAATTGAAGGCGGCCATGCAGTCGACGCCGGGGCCGGCCATCGCACGCGCGGGCTCGGGCGTCTGCTACGCATATTTCGAGCACTCGGGCGATGCGGCCGTATTCGCCGCCGAAGCCGCGCGGGAGCATGCCGAGACGGTGGTGGAATTCGCTCCCGAGAACCGTAAAGAGGAAATGCTCCTCTGGCCCGCGCCAGGGCAGGATTTGGAAATCATGCGGCGGATCAAACACATGTTCGATCCGCAACTGTTACTCAACCGTGGCCGACTCTACAGCCGTATCTGAGATCGCGAGCGACAAACCCCTCCAGGCGGATCTGGACAAGTGTGTGCATTGTGGCTTGTGCCTGAACGCCTGCCCCACCTATCGCGTGCTGGGCGTGGAGATGGATTCGCCCCGCGGCCGCATCTACCAGATGGCGCAAGTGGCCGCCGGCGCTCCCATCGGCCCTTCCTACATCGAGCACATCGAGTTGTGCCTGGCCTGCCGCGGCTGCGAGAGCGCCTGCCCATCCGGCGTGCAATACGGCAAGCTGGTGGAAGCCGCCCGCGCCGAAATCGAAGGCGCGGCGGTGCGCACGCGCGGCGGGCAGCGCCTGCGGCGCTTCGTCTTCGGACACTTGCTGCAATCGCCGGCCCTGATGACCGGGCTCGGCGCGCTGCTTTATTTGTATCAAGGCAGCGGATTGCAGAAACTGGTCCGGGGGCTCGGCTTTCTGAAACTGCTCGGCAAGTTGGGCGACGTGGAACAGCTTGCGCCGCCCGCCGAGCCACCCTTTTTCTTCGGCAAAATCGGCAAGACCTTCCCGGCCGAAGGCAAACAGCGCTACCGCGTGGCCTTCATGGCGGGATGCATCGCCAACGTGTGCTTTGCCCGTTTGAACGAGGCCACCGTACGTGTCCTGCAAAAGAACGGCTGCGAAGTGGTGGTGCCCGCTGGCCAGGGCTGTTGCGGTTCCCTACACGTGCATGCGGGCTTGCGAGACGAAGCGCGCGCCCTCGCGCGGCGCAATATCGACGCGCTGGCGGAGGGCGGCTACGACGCGATCGTCACCAACGCGGCGGGCTGCGGCACGACCCTGAAAGAGTACGGCGAGCTATTGGAGGGCGACCCGGAGTACGCCGCGCGGGCGCGAGAATTCTCGCAACACATGCGGGATGTCACCGAATTCCTGGCTTCCATTGAGCTGAACCGGGCCATGAAGCCGCTGCCGCTCACCGTCACTTACCAGGATTCCTGCCACCTGGCGCACGGCCAGCGCATCCGCACGGCGCCGCGCAAGCTGCTGGAAAGTGTGCCCGGCCTCACGTTCCGCGAGATGCCCCTTTCCGATCTCTGCTGCGGCAGCGCGGGCATCTACAATGTCGTGCAGAACGAAATGTCCATGCAGATTCTGGAACGGAAGATGGAGTGCGTCAACCGTACCGGCGCGGACGTGATCGCCACGGCCAATCCAGGCTGCATGCTGCAACTGCGCGCCGGCGCAGCGATGCATGGCAAAGGCCAACGCGTGGTCCATGTGGTGGAACTCTTAGACGAGGCGTACCGGTAATGGAGTGGGCCGCCTCGCAGCCTGCGGCAGCCTCGTAGGCCGCCTGCCCCCCGCGCTGTAACCTTGTTTTGCGTCGATGCGCCTCCCGTGTTGTGGGACTCCCCGCGCGCATCGCCGTCCTGCCCGTCTTCACCAGCTTGCTGCCTTTCTGCGCCTGTGCGCAATCGTCCGATGGCCTCAATCACGACCGCATCCTGGGTGTCATCCCCAACTATCAAACCGTGACCAACGCCACCCCGGCGACGCCACCCCTGACGCCCAAGCAGAAATGGCAGTTTTTCCTGGAAGAGACCCGCGATCCGTTCAATATCGGGGCCGCCGCCCTCAGCGCGGGCCTGTCGCAGGCCGACAATCAGACGCCCAAATATGGCGAAGGCAGCGTGGCCTATGCCGAGCGATTCGGCGCGGCGCTGGGCGATTTCACTTCCCAGAACCTGTTTAGCGACGCCGTGCTCGCCTGCCTGCTGCATCAGGATCCCAGGTATTTCCGCAGAGGTCCCCAATCGCGGATCCTGCCGCGCATCGCATACTCCTTGAGCCGGATGGCGGTGGCCCGCCAGGATTCCGGACGGTCCACGTTCAACGCTTCCGGGATCTTCGGCATGGCGCTAGGCATCGGCGCGTCGAATCTCTATTACCCCTCCGCCAGCCGTACCGGTACGGTGATGGCCACCCGCGTCGGCACCAGCGTAGCTGGCTGGGCGATTGGCAACGTCTCATCGGAATTCTGGCCCGACATCCGCCAGAAGTTTTTCCCCAACGGCTTCCTGCACCGGAAGACACACCGGCAGGCCGGTGGGGCAGGCTCGTAGCCTGCGGCGGCCTCGCAGGCCGCTCTGCTGCGCTTCCGCGGATGACGGCCACACGCCGCCCTGTGCGCCAGCTCGGCGTCGATATTTTCCGAGTGCCTCGAGAGCGGGCTGGACAGGCTTCCCTCCCTCCAAAAAAACGAAGCCCACCGCGTCGCTTGGAATGCCGCCGATGAATCGTTCGGCGTCCGCCAGCATGGCGCGGATGCGCCGGTGAAGCCCTGGCACATCGAGTGGCCGATCGGTCGCCAGCACGCGAAACTTCCGGCGACTGTCCCGGAAAGCGTCCCACTGCGCCGCAGATCACTGCCCCCGGGGGAAGAATGTTCTCATGGATCGTCACCGGATCCAACACGTCGCGGGGTTCCCGCCGGTCGGCGGCGGCGGACGCTTTGTTCGTGGCGAGGTCCACGGGATGCAGCACATAACCGAACAACTCGTCCCCTAAAAAGGAAACACCATGACGGTCGAGCCACCGCAAGATGAGGTCGCGATCCCGCTTCGGTCCCACAAGCCACGCGCGCCCACCGAACTCGCCCTGCCTGTCGTAGCCGCCGGCCGCCCCCCGCCCGTAGTCCATAACGCCGGATTATCGGAAGCTGGCAAGCCGGACACGCTTGGGCTGGCCGTGTCTCGGTTCCAGCGCAACATCCTCGGCGCGTGATTAGAATGGGTGAATGGCGACGGCTCCGCTGTTGTGGCTGATGTTGGTTTTCTTCGTAACCAGCTCCGTTAGTGTCATCACTGGCAGCACATCGCTAATCACCGTGCCCGTGATGTTCCAGTTCGGCATGGAGCCACGCACCGCTATAGCCACCAATATGTTTGCCCTGATTTTCCTGAGCATCGGCGGGAGCCTGCCGTTTCTCAGGGGAAAGACAACCGGTGCCGATCGCCGGCGGCTGACCCGGCTGGTTCCGCTGACATTGGCCGGCTCGCTGCTGGGTGCGCTGTTGCTCCTGCGGGTTCCACGGCATTCCGTATCGCTGATTGTGTCCGGGGCAATGATTGCGGTGGCGATTTTCTCCGTTGTCTACCGTAAGTCAGGTACACCCGAATTCACGGCGCCGCCTTCCGCGGCTGTCGAATTCACCGGCTACGCCTTGACGTTCCTGCTCGGAATTTACGGGGGCTTTTATAGCGGCGGTTACGTGACGATTCTGACGGCCGTGTACGTCGCGCTTTTCCGGCAGTCTTTTGTCGAGGCGGTGGCCACCACCAAATTGATTAACGTCTTTTCGTCCGCCATCGCGACGGTCGTTTTCATGTCCCGCCATCTGATCGACTATCGCCTGGGCTGCATCCTCGGGCTCACAATGTTCGCTGGCGCGTTCCTGGGCGCACGCCTTTCGATCCGCCTTGGCGACCGATGGGTGCGGCGAATTTTCCTAACCGCGGTATGGGCGCTCGGGTTAAAGGCGCTGTTTTTCGACGTGCTTCCGAGTGTTTCTCCGGCCGAGAAACACGGCGGCGGGCGTTAAGCGATGAACGATTTCCAAGTCCCACCCAAGGAGCACCGGCCGTATGAGCACCATCGTTCTGTTGTTGTTTTCGAATTGTTTCATGACCTTCGCTTGGTATGGACACCTTAAATACGGTCGCGGATGGCCGCTTTGGAAAGCGATCCTGGTCTCGTGGGCAATCGCGTTACTCGAATACTGCCTGGCAGTCCCGGCGAACCGCCTCGGCTATGGCGAGTTCTCAGGGTTTCAGCTCAAGGTGATTCAAGAGGTCGTCACGCTCATTGTCTTCATCGTCTTCGCAATCGCGTTTCTGAAGGAGAAACTCGCTTGGAATTATCTCGTGGCGTTCGCCTTTCTCGGCGTGGCTGCGTTCTTTGCCTTTGCCTTCAAAGCGCCCGGACCGGCTGCCTTGAACTAACGGTGACGAAACGCTTTTTGCGCTAGACACCCCCATGCTTCGTTAGATCCCCTTTTCTTGGTCGTCGAGCCGGCCCTGGCTTTCCTTTGCGCTATATGATGAAAGACGGAGAAAGTCAGTCATCGGATGTCGCGGCCGCTCAGCACCCACCGCCAACAGCGGACCGGCCTGCCCTCCGGCCGCTCCCCTACTCCACCACCAAGAGCAGATCCTTAGCCTCCACATGCCGCCCCGGCTGCACCAGCACTTGCGTCACCTTCCCCCCCACCGGCGCATAAACCGTGCTCTGCATCTTCATCGCTTCCATCACCAACAACCGGTCGCCCTTCTTCACCACCTGATTCAACTCCACCGCCACCGTCGAAACCACGCCCGGAATTGGCGCGCCGATTTCGCCGGGCCGCGCCGGATCGGCTTTCGGCGCCGCGGCCACCTTCACCTCCAGGCTTTTGTCCCGGATATTCACCTCGCGCGGCTGCCCGTTCAACTCGAAAAACACCGTGCGAAAGCCTTCCGGATGCGGCTCGCCCACCGTCAGAAACTTGATCACCAGCGCCTTGCCCGGCTCCAGTTCCACCGCGATCTCGTCGCCCTTTTGCATGCCGTAGTAAAACTGCGGCGTGGGCAGCGCCTCCACGTCGCCATACGCCTGCCGCGCCTTGGCGAACTTCAGAAATACGTCCGGGTACATCAGGAAGCTGAGCAATTCGTCCGGCGCAGCCTCATGCCCGATCTTGCGGCCCAGCATCGCCGCGGTCTCGGCGAAATCGACCGCCGTCAGGTTCGCGCCCGGACGCCCGCGCCGCGGCTTGGCGCCCTTCAGTATGGCCTTCTGCAGCCGCTTCGGCCAACCGCCCTCGGGCTCGCCCAACGCCCCACTCAACATCTCGATCACCGAACCCGGCAGCGTCAGATTATGGTCCGGACCCAGCCGCTCCAACTGCTGCGCGGTCATGTCGTGGTTCACCAGGAAGATGGCCAGATCGCCCACCGCCTTGCTCGACGGCGTCACCTTCACGATATCGCCCAGCGCCCGGTTGGCCTCCGCGTAAGTGCGCGCGATCTCATGCCAGCGCGCGCCCAGCCCCATCGCCTCCGCCTGCTCGCGCAAGTTAGTATATTGTCCGCCCGGCATCTCGTGAACGTATACCTCGGCCGTGCCCGACTTAGGACCCGTATCGAACGGCGCATAATAAGTCCGCACCGTCTCCCAATAATCCGCGCACTGGTTGAGCGCATCCAAATCCACACCGCTATCGCGCGGCGTGTTGCCCAGCGCCGCCACGATGGAGTTCAGATTCGGCTGGCTGGTGGTCCCGCTCATGGAAGCGATGGCCCCGTCCGCTACGTGCACGCCCGCTTCGGCGGCCTTCAGCACGGAAGCCGCGTTGATGCCGCTGGTATCGTGCGTGTGGAAATGAATCGGAATCCCCACCTCCTGCCGTAGCGTGCTCACCAGCTTCTCCGCCGCGTATGGCTTGCACAACCCCGCCATGTCTTTGATGGCCAGCACATGCGCCCCCATCCGCTCCAGCTCCCGCGCCATCTTCACGTAGTATCCCAGCGAATATTTGTCGCGCCGCGGATCCAGAATGTCGCCGGTATAGCAGACCGCGGCCTCGCAGACCTTGCCGGTCCTGAGCACGGCTTCCATGGCTACCTTCATGTTCGGCAGCCAGTTCAGGGAATCGAAGATGCGGAAGATATCGATGCCCTGCGCGGCGGCCTCGTAGATGAACAGTTCCACCACCTCGTCGGGATACGCCGTATAGCCCACCGCGTTCGACGCGCGCAGCAGCATCTGGAAACAGATGTTCGGAATCGCTTCGCGCAACTGCCGCAGCCGCAGCCAGGGGTCTTCGTGCAGGAAGCGCATGGCCACGTCGAAGGTGGCGCCGCCCCACATCTCCAGGCTGTAAAGGTTGTGCAGCCGGTGCGCCACGAAGTTCGCGATGCGCAGCATATCGTACGAGCGCACGCGCGTGGCCAGCAGCGATTGGTGCGCATCGCGGAAGGTGGTGTCGGTGAGCAGCAGCCGTTTCTGCGCGCGGGTCCACTTGGCGAACTTCTCCGGCCCCATGCCGGCCAGCCGTTGCCGTGTGCCATCCGGCGGCGGCGCCGTGTCGTGCCGCGGCGCCGCTGCCGCCCCAACGCGCGCGGGAACCGGCTTCCCCGCCACCGTCGAATTCCCATTCACGATCACTTCGCCCAGATACGTCAGCAGCTTCGTGGCGCGGTCCTTGCGCTGCACGAAGCGGACCAGTTCCGGCGTCTGTTCCAGCCATCCCGTAGTCACACGGCCCGCCTGGAAATCCGGGTGGTTCACCACATTTTCCAGGAACGGGATATTGGTCTTCACACCGCGCACGCGGAACTCGCGCAGGCAGCGGTCCATGCGCTGGCAGGCGTGCCGGAATTCGCGCCCCCAGGCGGTAGTCTTCACCAGCAGCGAATCGTAGTAAGGCGTGATCACCGCGCCGGAGTATGCCGATCCACCATCCAGCCGAATGCCGAAACCAGCCGGCGATCGATAGGTGTGGATTTTGCCGTAATCCGGCACGAAGTGGTTGGAGGGGTCCTCCGTGGTAATGCGGCATTGCAGCGCGAATCCATAGAGCGGAATCCGCTCTTGCGGCGGCAGGTTCATCGCCGGGCCGAACAGGTCGAGCCCCTGCGCCACCTGAATCTGGCACCGCACCAGATCGATCCCGGTGACCATTTCTGTAACGGTATGCTCCACCTGGATGCGCGGATTCACTTCGATGAAGTACCACGCGCCGGAATCGGCATCCACCAGGAATTCCACGGTGCCGGCATTGTAATAGCCCGCGGCGCGTGCCAGTTTCACCGCGGCTTCCGCCAGCGCGCGGCGGATTGAATCGTCCAGGCCCACGGCGGGCGCCACCTCCACCACTTTCTGATGCCGCCGCTGCACCGAACAATCGCGCTCATAAAGATGCAGCAGGTTGCCCGCGCGGTCGCCCAGGACCTGCACTTCGATGTGCCGCGCGCGTTCCACATAGCGTTCCAGAAACACGGCATCGTTGCCGAAAGCCGCGCCCGCCTCGCGCCGCGCTTCCGCCAGCAGTTCGCCGAATTCCGATGCGCCGCGCACCACGCGCATGCCTCGTCCGCCACCGCCGAACGCCGCCTTCACCATCAGCGGAAAGCCGATGCGGCGCGCCATGCGCTCGGCCTGGCGCGCGTCCGTGATGGCATCTTCGGTGCCGGGCACCGTGGGAATGCCGGCGCGCCGGGCAAGTTGCCGGGCCGCGCGCTTGTCGCCCAGCAGTTCCAGCAATTCCGCGCTGGGTCCGATGAAAGCGATGCCGGCCCGCTCGCAGGCCCGCGGCAGAGCCGGATTCTCCGCCAGGAAGCCGTATCCCGGATGGATGGCGTCCACTCCCTTTTCGCGGGCCAACGCGACGATCCCATCCACGTCGAGATAGGCTTCCACCGGCCCCTTGCCCTCGCCGATCAGGTAGGCTTCGTCCGCTTTGAAGCGGTGCAGCGCCAGGCGATCTTCCTGCGAATAGATGGCCACGGTGCGCAGGCCCAGTTCATCGGCCGCGCGCAGGATGCGGATGGCAATTTCGCCCCGGTTTAGTGCTAACAGCTTGTTCATGCTACCGGATGATTTGAGGATACCAGTCTTGGAGGGCGGCCAATCTTGGCCGCAGCCGCCTTTCAGGCGGCCAGAGCCGGCTGAGAGCCGGCTGCGGGCAGAATTGCCCGCCCTCCATTTTGTGAACTACGTGGCGCCCGGCAGGATTATCCGCGAACGGCAATTACGCCCGCTGGATCGCCCGGGAGTGTACGGAGGAGACCAGTCCCGGCGCCAACCTGGTTCGCCCGCCCCCGGCATTGTTCGTCATCGGGTTGTAAACCAGTTTATAATCGGTGGAGGGTTTGGCCGGCAGCCGCGCCAATCCCGCCTTAGACCAGGCTTGAAGCAGGCAAGCAACATCATGATCGCACTTATACTCCAGAAAGGGGGGCCGCCGTCGTGAACGTTTGGAATAAGCAGCGCCGGGAGGAAGAACCTTCCAGGCCCTTGAATACGAATACCATCAGGCCGGCGCCGTCCGCGCCGCCTGTAGAAGCCAAGAAGGAGGCAACAACTTTGTCCAGCATGTCGAGCATGCCCGTAGGGAGGATGGAACCGGAGTCGCGTGGCGGATCGGCCACCATCGGAAAGGCCGTCAAGATCGCAGGCCAGATCTTCAGCCGCGAAGATTTGTACGTGGATGGCGATGTGGAGGGTACCATCGAGCTGATGGACCACAAGCTCACCGTAGGCCCCAACGGCAAGGTCCACGCGGGCGTGAAGGCGCGCGAGGTGGTCGCGCTGGGCGCCATCCAGGGCAACGTGGAAGCCAGCGAACGCATCGAGATCCGCAAGGACGCCAAACTGGTGGGCGATATCAAGACCGCCCGTATCGTGATCGAAGACGGGGCGTATTTCAAGGGCAGCATCGATATCGTCAAGTCCGAGCCGAAGGTGGCTCCCAGCCAGCCGCGCCCGCAGCCCGCAGCCGCGCCCGCGCCCGTGCCCGTGGCAGCCGCGGCGGACGCGAAGCGTTAGCCAACCGGCGGGGATGTGGCGTTGTTGAGCGAACGGCTGAAGAGCTTTCTGCGCGGCTCTCGCTCGTCCGCGGGTCCGCCGGCCAATGGCGGGAACGCGCCCGGTTTTGCTTCAAGGCCGGGCCAGGCGGGAGTACTGGATACGCGCCCAAGCCGGGGCCTGGATCAGTTCTTCGGCTCTTTCCGCGACCAAACCGGCCTTTCGATTCTGGACTTGGGCGGAGCCTGCCAGGAGAACATCAATTTCATTACCAGCCTGGGACACAAATTCTACTCGGAGGATTTCCTGCGCATCTTCCAGGAAACTTTCGGCGAGGACATCGCCGACCAGGCCAATCCCGGACGGATCGATTACTTCCTGCGCCGCAGCCTGGAGTATCCGGATGAACAATTCGACGGCGTGCTGGCTTGGGACGCGCTCGAATACATGGAGCCCGCGTTGCTGGCGGCCACCGCCGACCGGCTGCTGCGCATCTTGAAGCCCAAGGGCTATCTGTTGGCGATCTTTCATTCCGCCGAGCGCAAGCAGACGGTGCCCTGTTACAGCTTTCGCATTCAGGATCCGCGCACGCTGCAAGTGGGCCGCCACGGCCAACGCACCGCCTCGCAGCAGTTATTCAATAACCGGAGTTTGGAGAAGCTGTTCCGGAAGTTCGACTCCGTAAAATTCTTCCTGACACGCGACAATCTGCGCGAAGTGATCGTCCGCAAGTAAAATAACAACTTGAGAAATCTAAACTTATGGTTTAGAATACTCATATGCGCTTCGTGCCCCGCGCCGTCCAGCCGGCTGTCCTGGAAGCCGCCCGCAGCTTCCCCGCCGTGGTGATCACCGGACCGCGCCGCACCGGGAAGACCACCCTGCTCCGCCGCGTCTTCCCGCGCGCCCAATACGTCCTTCTGGAGGACCCGGACCTGCAGGCCCGCGCGCGTGCCGACCCGCGTGCGCTCATCGAGGAGCTCCGCCCTCCGGTGTTGTTCGATGAGATCCAGAACGTGCCCGATCTGCTGGCTTACGTCCGCACCCGAATCGACCGCAAGCCCCGCCCCGCCGGCCAGTGGCTTTTCACGGGCTCCCAAGAGGCGCCCCCTATGCAAGGCGTCAGCGAGTCGATGGCCGGCCGCGCCGCCATCCTCCAGTTGCTGCCATTCAGTCTTGCCGAGACCGATCGTGTCGGCCTGCTGCACGGCGGCTACCCGGAGGTGCTGGCGCGTCCAAGCGGGCGCGCATTGTGGTTCAGTTCCTACATCCAAACCTATATCGAGCGCGATGTGCGCGCCATCGTGAATGTCCGCGACCTGGCCACCTTTCGCCGCTTCCTCGCGCTGCTGGCCAGCCGTCACGGCCAGGTCTTGAACAAGACCGATCTGGCCGCTCCACTGGGCGTCTCGGTTCCCACCATCGGCGATTGGTTGCACGTTCTGGAAATCACCGGGCAGATCATGCTTGTGCCGCCCTATTTCGAGAACTTCGGCAAGCGCCTCATCAAGTCCCCCAAGGTATACCTGGGGGATTCAGGGCTGGCCTGCTACCTGCTGGGGATCGCCACGCAGGCCGAATTGGAACGATCGCCCTTTCTCGGCCCTCTCTTCGAAGGATTCGTAGCCGCGGAAATCCTGAAGAGTCAGGTGAACCAGGGCCGCCGCAAGGAACTCTACCATTTTCGCGACCAACAGGGCTTGGAGGTCGATTTCCTCTTTCCGTCCGGCGGCAGCCTATGGATGGCGGAGTGTAAAGCGTCCAAGACAGTGCGGCCGGCCATGGCGGGGCCCATGGAATCCTTGCGCCGCGCGATGGGCAAGCACGCACCGGTCCGCATGACTGTGGTGCATCGCGCGTCCACTACGGCGCCGCCCAGCCGGGTGGTGGCGCCCGGAGTCGAGGCGCTGCATGTCAAGGCGTTCGTGGATGCGCTTGCCGCCAAACCCGCGCGCGCGCCAAGGCCGTCGAAGACCGCACATCGCTGACAGTCTGTTAGAATTCGAATCAACCGGCAAGTTGGAGGCAAATTGGAGGATCGATGCGGAACATACGGTTTACGTTGTTATTGGCGGTTTTGACCCGGCCCCTGCTCCCCCAAGGCGCTCCGCCACAGGTGGCCCCCGACCAGCCCTACACAATGGAGTATTACTACAAGGTGCAATGGGGCCATCAACAGGAGTTTCTGCAGCTCTTCCTGAAAAATCACTACCCGCTGCTGCAGAGGATCGTCGAGACCGGCCGGATGACCTCGGTCAAAATCGACCAGCCGTCCAATCACATGACCGAAGATGCGCGCTGGGATTACCGCGTCACGATCCGCTTCCGGAACTCCACCGTGGCCACTACCGCCAATCCCGACGAGGACCGCCTGATCCGGCAACTCTGGCCCGACCAGGAGACTTACAAACGCGAGGAACAGCGCCGGTTCGAGATCCTCCTATCCCACTGGGACCTTCCGGTGACCGATATCACACCGCACAAATAGTTAGGCCGGGCCGGCGGCGACTACAATATTGACCAGCCTGTCGGGCACCGCAATCACCTTCACAATTCGCTTGCCATCGGTGAATGGGCGAACCTTCGGATCCTCCAACGCGCGCGCCTTGAGTTCGTCTCCCGCCGTCCCGAACGGCAGGTGCACATGGCTGCGCAGCTTACCGTTCACCTGCACCACGATCTCAGCCAAGTCCTCTTTGGCCAGTTCCGTGTCGTAGGCCGGCCAGGTCTCGCGGAAAACAGGGCCCGCGTGGCCCAGTTCCTCCCAAATCTCCTGTGCCAGGTACGGCGCGAACGGACCCAGCAGCAGCGTGAGTTTTTCCAGCACTTCGGCCGCGGTCGCACCGGAAAGCCGCGGCTCTTCGCTATACAGGTCGTTCACCAGTTCCATGATCCCGGAGATGGACGTATTGAAATGCCAGCGCGATTCGAAGTCTTCGGTGATCTTGCGAATGGTCTGATGCAGCTTACGCAAAATCTTACGGTCGGCTTCGGGCGCGCCGCCCAGGCCGCCCGCCTGTGCGCGTTCCAGATTGCGCGTGGCGAAACGGTACACACGGCCCAGGAACCGGTATATGCCTTCGGCGCGCTCGTCGCGCCAGTCGACTTCCTTTTCCGGCGGTCCGGCGAACAGAATGAACAGCCGCGCGGTGTCCGCGCCGTAACGGTCCGCCAGCCCATCGGCGCCCACCACGTTGCCCTTGGACTTCGACATCTTGGCGCCGTCCGCGATCACCATGCCCTGCGTGAAAAGCCGCTTCACCGGCTCGGCGTTTTTCACCAGGCCGATGTCGCGCATCATCTTGGTGAAGAAACGCGAATAGATCAGGTGCAGGATGGCGTGCTCCACGCCGCCGATGTACTGATCGATCTCGAACCAGTAGCCGATCTTAGCCGGATCGAACGGCATTTGATCGTTGTGCGCGTCGCAGTAGCGGTAGAAATACCAGGACGAATCCACGAAAGTGTCCATGGTATCCGTCTCCCGCCGCGCCGGCCCGCCGCATCGCGGGCATTTCACGTTGACGAACTCGGGCACCTCTTCCAGCGGCGAGCGGCCCGTGCCGGTGAATTGAACGTTCAGCGGAAGCACCACCGGCAAC
>Ga0181526_10001800_pt1 | contig 19775 bp, 17 predicted proteins | sample PEATcosm2014_Bin_35_FD_119750 | JGI IMG/M metagenome (GOLD analysis project Ga0181526, IMG submission 119750) | Peatland microbial communities from MTU Mesocosm Facility, Houghton, MI, USA - PEATcosm2014_Bin06_30_metaG | ecosystem: Environmental > Terrestrial > Soil > Wetlands > Peat | place...
ACGTTCGAGTTGGCGAAGCTGTACCCCCACATCAAGAGGCTGCCGGCGACCACCAGGGCGACGACCATCACCAAACCGATGGCGCTTGCGAAGACATCGAAGAACTTTCGTTGCATGACTTGCTCCTGACGTTGGACCGATAGGTCAAGTGTCGGAGCGGACGGCAGTCACCCGTAGGGCCGAAAGACCATTGCAGGAGGGACCAAAGTCCCAATACCTGGTGACGGCGGGTGTGGGGCTCGGCAAAGAGCACGAATGCACCAGGCCGAGCGACCCCGCCGTGGGTGCAGCTATCGCACGCTGACCGGCAGCGACTCCCATCCACGCACGGTCGAGGTGTGGGCGCGCACCGCGTTGTCCCAATCGACCTCCCAGCTCGGGAACCGCTCGAGGACCTCTTCCAGCGCGATCCTGCCCTCCAACCGCGCCAGGTGGCTGCCGAGGCAGAAGTGGATCCCATAGCCGAAGGCCAAGTGCTGTTGCTGCTTGCGATGGATGTCGAAGCGGTCAGGGTCGTCGAACTTGCGCTCGTCCCGGTTGGCGGCACCGTTCATGAGGAGGAGCACGCTTCCCTCGGACACCTTCTCGTCGTAGTGCTCCACGTCGCGCGTGACGTAGCGGGCCTGGACCGGCGAAGGGGACTCGTAACGCAGCAACTCCTCGATGGCGCCGGAAACGAGCCCCCGGTCGCCGGCCAGCTCGCGGCGTTGATCGGGATGCTCGGCCAGCACCTTGCCGGCCCAGCCGATGAGGCGCGTCGTGGTTTCGTTGCCGGCGGCGGCGAGGAGTCCGATGTAGTTGAGGATCTCGTCTCGCGTCAGCTTCCGCAACGTCCCGGTGGCGTCCTCGAATTCGGCATTCAGCAGGTCGGTCATCAGGTCGTCGGAGGGATGGTCGGCCCGCCAATCGATGTACTCGGCGTAGCGGCTGCCGTCCATGACCCCGAGGCCCTGCTGGTCTGCATCCGGTGCCGTGCCCTCCTCGAGCCGCATGCCCTCGTCGATTTCGTCACGGATCGCCTCCTGGTCGTCCTCGGGGATCCCGAGCAGCATGCCGATGACCCGCATCGGCATGTCCGCGGCCAGGTCGTGGATGAAGTCGAACCTGCCCACCTCCACCAGCGGGTCGAGTGCACGGGCACAGAAGTTCCGCACCTGCGGTTCGATCTCGGTCATGCGCTTGGGCGTGAAGACCCGGCTCAGCAGGCCCCGGTGCACGTCGTGTGCGGGCGGGTCCTCGAACAGGATGATGCCCGGCGGGATCTCCATGCCGCTCCTGATGAGCTCGAGCACCGACCCTTTGCCCGAGATGTACGTCTTCCAGTCCGTGATGCACTCACGGACGTCGTCGAAGCGGCTCAAGGCGTAGAAGTCGTGCTTCTCGTTGTAGTAGAGCGGTGCCTCGTCGCGCATCCGCCTCCACACCGGGTACGGGTCCGCGTCGATGTCGAAGTCGTACGGGTCGTAGTAGATCTCGTGTTCCGAAGACGTGGTGGTCATGCCCATCGGCCTTTCTGTGTGGACGCGCTGATCAGCCGGCGGGGCCGTTGGGGAACTTCAGCAGCGAGCCGGCGTCGACGCGGATCTGCTGCCCGGTGATGTAGCGGGACTCGTCGCTGGCCAGGAAGAGTGCCAGGTTGGCGATGTCCTCGGGCTCGATGTAGGGGATGGGCATGGCCTGGAAGAAGTTGAAGGCCGGCTCGGCGTCCTCGCGGGTGGGGTTCTCGAGGTCGGGGCGGAAGATCTTGTAGAGGCCCTCGTTGTGGAGCAGGTGGGTGTTGCAGTTGGTGGGATGGATCGTGTTGACGCGGATGAACCGGGAGGCGAGGTGCCGGGCCATCTGCTCGCTGTACCCGACGAGGGTCTTCTTGGACCACCCGTACCCGTCGCCGCCAGGACCCATGACCGGATTGTCGGTGGTGCCGGGCATGAGGCCGGCGGTGGACCCGGTCACGATGATGGAGCCTCCGTCGGCAATGTGCGGGAGGGCGACGGCGACCGTGTTCATCACACCCAGGAGGTCGACGTCGGTGGCGTCGACGAAGTCGGAGGGCTCCGGCTCACCCAGGGCCATGGGGAGGATGCCGGCGTTGGCGACGACGATGTCGAGCCGTCCGAGATCGGTGATCCCCGCCCCGAGCGCGTCGCGCAGCTCGGAACGCTCGCGGACGTCGGCCTGGCGGGCCACGATGCGGCGGCCCAGCTCCTTGACGGCGCGCTCGGTCTCCGCGAGGTCCTCGGGTGTCGAGAGCGGGTAGTTGTTGGACTCGATCTGGCGGCAGATGTCGACGGCGATGATGTCCGCCCCCTCCTGGGCCATGCGGATGGCGTGGGCTCGCCCCTGCCCCCGCGCCGCCCCGGTGATGAATGCGACCTTGCCCTCTACGCGTCCAGCCATGTGTTCCTCCTCGTGTCGGTGATTGCCAGGGTGTCGATGATCAGAAGCTGCGGCAGTAGACCGTGTCCATCTTCTGGGTCCGGGGCCGGGTGACGATGAAGACGTGCACGTCGCCGACGGCCGCCACCTCTTGTCCCCCGTTGCGGCCGTAGGCCTCCGAGATCAGGCCCGACTTGGTCCACAGGTCGATCGCGGCCGCACCGTGCTCGGGGTCCCACTCCCAGTCCGTCGACCCGCTACCGGCACCGTTGGTCCCGCCCTGGATCACAGTCGTGACCCGGATGTCGTCGTCGCGGACCTCCTGGGCCAGGACGAGCGCGAAGGCCTCGAGCGCGGCCTTGGTGGCGACGTACATGGACAGCATGGGGAAGGGGTGCAGCGTCGACTCGCTGGACGTGTTGACGATGTCGCCCCCGCCGGCGGCGCGCAGCAGCGGGATGGCCGCCCGGCACGTGTGCACCGGCCCGGCGAAGTTGGTGGCGATCTGCTGCCCGATGTCGAGGTCGCTGAGGAGCTCGACGCGGCAGGGCCGGTAGACGGCGGCGTTGTTCACGAGGACGTCGACGCGGCCGAACCGATCGCCGATCTCGCTGAAGGCCCGCTCGACGCTGCGCGGATCGCCCACGTCGGTCACGATGGGGACCCCGCCCCCACCGACCGTCGGCGCGATCTTCTCGAGCCGCTCGCCGCCTCGGGCGAGCATCACCACCGTGGCCCCTTCCTCCCCGAAGCGTCGCGCGACGCCGAGACCCGAGCCGCTCGAGGCGCCCGTGACCACCGCGACCTTCCCCTCGAGCGCCCCCACCACGATGTCCGTCAGCTCCAGACCAGGTTCTTGACCTCGGTGAAGTCCTCCAGCCCGTGGCGTCCCCACTCGCGGCCGAGCCCGGACTGCTTGTAGCCGCCGAACGCCCCGCTCTGGCCGATGCCCTTCAGGTCGGCGCCCCACCCGGGCCCCTGGCCGCCGCCCGGGCCCAGGTCCGAGAGCGGCTCGGAACCGACCTTCTGCGCCGTGACGAGGCCGGCCCGGATCTGGCGGGCGACGTTGAAGGCCCGTGAGTCCGACGTCGACACCACACCGCCACCCAGGCCGTAGACGGAGTCGTTGGCCAGCCGGACGGCGTCGTTGTCCTCGCCGGAGTAGGGCACGACCGTGAGCACCGGGCCGAAGATCTCCTCCTGCGCGATCCTGGTGTCGTTGGAGCTCACGAAGACCGTCGGCTCGTAATAGAACCCCTTGTCGAAGCCGTCGGGGCGCTTTCCCCCGCAGAGCAGCTCCGCCCCTTGCTCTATGCCCGAGGCCACGTACCCCTCGACCCGCTGCCGTTGCTGCTCCCGGATGAGCGGCCCGAGAACGGTGCCGTCGTTCCGGGGGTCGCCGATGGTGATGAGCGGCCGCATCGCCTCCAACCCCTCCTTGTAGGCCGGCAGCAGCCGATCGGGCAGCAGCAGGCGGGTGTGCAGCACGCAGCCCTGGCCACAGTGCGCCAGCACCTGGCCGAAGCCGATGGTCCGGGCGTAGTCCTCGCCGACGTCGCCCAGCACTACGGTGGCGCTCTTGCCACCGAGCTCGAGCTGGACGCGCTTCACCGTGCCCGCTGCCGAGGCCATGATGCGCCGGCCGGTCGCCGTGGAGCCGGTGAAGGTCACCATGTCGACCATCGGGTTCGAGGTCAGCTCGTCGCCCACCTCACCGTGCCCGGTGATGACGTTGAGCACGCCCGGAGGGACCCCCGCCGCGGCGGCGGCCTCGGCGATCATCATCGCGTCGAGGGGCGTCCAGGGGTGCGGCTTGAGGACCACGGTGCAGCCGGTTGCGAGGGCCGGCGCCACCTTCACGATGTTGAGCATGAAGGGGAAGTTGAACGGCGTGATGGCTGCGACCACACCGATGGGCTCACGGACGAGGGCGCTGCCGCCCACCCCGGTGGGGCCACCCGTCGGCGGGTTGTTCTCGACCCAGGGGAACGAGTGCTCGGCGAGAGCCGCGTTCGAACGCAGCATCCCGATCGACCCGGCGCCCTGAATGGCGTCGGTGAGGAACCCCGTCGATCCCGTCTCGGCGATGATCAGCTCGCGGAGGTCACCGGCCCGCGCCTCCAGGATCTCGGCCATCGCGGTCAACTTGGCGGCCCGCTCCGACGGCTTCATGTAGGGCCACGGGCCCTCGTCGAAGGCGCGGCGGGCCGCCTCGATAGCGCGCAGGGCCGTCTTGGTCGTGGCCTCCGGGACCGAGCCGACCACCTCCTCGGTGGCAGGGTCGAGGACGTCGATCGATCCCTCCGCCCCTTCAGAGGTCCACGCTCCGTCAATGAACAACTCGTAATCCCAGGTCATTTCGTCGTCTCCGTCGTTGGCTCCAAGTGCTTGCCCTGCCCGACCCGACCGGGCGCGCCCGATCGGCCGAGCCTGGTGGTGGCCTCCCAATCGTGCCCTACCTGGCGCACGATTTCCTCCGTGCACCCTCCCGGCCCGGGAGCGGTGGCCCTGGAAGGCGCCGGGAGCGTGCCATCGGCCGGGCTACGAGCGGGGGAAGTTGAACACGCGCCGGGCATTGTCCTCCGCGATCTTGCGGGCGTCGTCGTCGGGCACCTCGAGGAGGACGTCGGCCAGCTTCTTGCGGGAGGCGGGGAAGTTGCTGTCGCTGTGGGGGTAGTCGCCCTCGAACATGATGTTGCCGACGCCGATGAGCTCCCGCTCCTCGATCCCGGCGTTGTCGGCGATGAAGCAGCCGAAGATGTGGTCGCGGAACAGGTCGGAGGGCCGCACATCGGGGTTGACGCCGGTGTACCAGCGGTGCCGCTCCCACGTGTAGTCGACCCGCTCGAGCACGTAGGGCATCCAGCCGATGCCGCCCTCCGACAGCGCCACGCGCAGGCGCGGGAACTTGTGGAAGACGGGCGACAACAGCAGGTCGACGGTCGTGAACTGCGAGTTCATCCCGAAGAGTGCGATGGCGACGGCGAAGTTGGCGTCGGGCGCGGTGACGGGTGCGCCGCCGCTGCCGAAGTGCAGGCACAGCGGCAGGTCGGCCGCCTGGGCAGCGGCGAGGAACGGGTCCCAGTGGTCGCCGTGGTACGACGGCAGCCCCAGCCGGTGCGGTGCTTCGGTGAAGGTGATGGCCCGGGCCCCCTTGGCCGCCGTGCGCTCGACCTCGGCCACCGAGGCGGGGACGTCCCAGAACGGGACCATGACCATGGGGATGAAGCGGTCCGGTGCGGCCGCAGCCCACTCGTCGAGGATGAAGTCGTTCCAGGCCACGACGCATGCCGTCGCGAGCCCCTTGTCCTCCGCCGCGAACAGCGTGCCGCCGGCGAAGCCGGGGAAGGACGGGAAGCACATCTGCGCGTGCACCCCGTCGGTGTCCATGTCCGCCAGCCGGGCGTCGACGTCGTAGCACCCGGGCAGCATCTCGTCGAAGCTGACGGGGTCCACGCCGAAGTCCTTGGGATCCTTGCCGGCCACGGCGTTCAGGCCGATGGTCGGGATGATGCTGTCCTCGAACTTCCACACCTGCTTGCCGCCGTCCACCTCGACGATGTGCGGTCCGGCCTCGAGGTACCTTGCGGGCAGGCGATCGAGCCACACCCTCTCGTGCTCGATCACGTGGTCGTCGACCGAGATCAGCTGGACGTCGTCAGGCAGCATGCCGGCCCCCCGGATAAAGAATCGTCATCTTCTGACAATCTACGCCCGGAACCCGCACGGTGGCAAGGCCAATTCCGTCTCGGCCGGTCAGGTCCGGCCGCCGCGCCCCGGCCGGGTCAGAACCGGCACGGCGGCCTCCGCCGCGTCGAGGATCTCCGGGAGCGTCAGCCCGGAGCGTCCCCACAGTTCGATCACCGCCATCTCGACCCCGACCACGACTCCGGCCAGGAGGCGCGGCGTCGGATCGTCCGAGCCGATGGCAGCCATCGACTTCGCGCAGTACGACGTCACCGCCTCGGTGAGCACGTGCACCCGCTCACCCCGGACCCGGGCATGGATCTCGGGGGCGTCGGCGGCGGCCCGACGCCAGAGCGTGAGCAGGCGCACATCCGGTGGGCTCTGCAGCGAATGGGCCCGCACGAGTTGCCAGACGCTCCGCAGTGGGTCCGGGCTCGGCTCGAGACGGGCGATCAATTCGACCAGGTCCTGCGCGCCACGGCGGGTGAAGCCCAGGAGGAAGTCCTCCTTCGAGGGGAAGTAGCGGAAGAGGGTCCGCGCCGACACGCCGGCGGCCTCGGCGATCTCGTCGACCGTCACGTCCTTGAACCCCCGCTGGGCGAAGAGCCCCCACGCGATCTGCTCGTACCTCGCCTGCAGCAGGTTGCGCCGCCTGCCCCACCCGGACTCGTCGCCGTCGGTCACCGCCGCAATTGTCGCGCGGAACGCGGGAATCCCTCCGACCCGCTCTCAGACCTCCCAGCTGAGCTGGAGCCGATCGATGCTGTACAGGCCCCCACCGTGCTCGGTGACCTCGAGCCCTTCCGTGAGCCGGTAGTCGGGTATCAGGCGGTGCCACTCCTCGAGCGCCACCCGCAGCTCGCGCCGGGCGAGATGTGAGCCGAGGCACCGGTGCGGCCCGGCCCCGAAGGCGATGTGGTTGTTCTGCGACCGATCGATGTGCACCGTCCCCGCGTCTTCGAAGAGCGCGGGATCGCGGGTGGCACCGCTCAACGGGACGAAGACCATGTCGCCCTCCTTGAGCGGGCAGCCGTGAAAGTCCGTGTCGACCATGACCTTGCGGGAGGGCGCCACGAAGGCGAACTCGCGCAGGAACTCCTCGACCGCGGCGGGTATCACCGTCGGGTCCCCGACGATCCGGCGGCGATCGTCGGGGTGGCCGGCCAGGTGCCAGAACGCGTAGCTCAGTTGGATCGACACGGTGTCGAGGCCGGCCATGAACATGAGGAGGCACCACGAGAGCAGGTCCTCCATCGGGATGGGCCGGCCGTCGATCTTCCATCCGAGCGAGCTCGAGAGCAGGTCCTCTGAGGGGTGGGCCCGCTTCACTTCGATGAGCTCGCTGAAGTACCCCATGACGGCCAACATGGCCTCGAGGCCCTGCGAGTGCTCCGGATCGTCCTCGGGGCCCGGGTGCAGGATCTGGTGCTCCCACTCGAGGAACTGCTCTAGACCCTCGAGCGGGAGTCCCATGAGCTCCATGAAGATCGTCGTCGGGTACCGCCAGGCGAAGTCCTGCAGGAAGTCACAGTGGCCGGAGCCGGCGAATCCCTCGATGAGCGACAGGCAACGTTGCCGCACCTTGCCCTCGAGCCGCTCCATGGCCTTGGGGGCGAAGTGCGGCGCGAGCAGCTGGCGCCACGTGGTGTGCTCGGGGGGATCGAGCATCTCGGGGATCCACCTGTACGGGGGATCCGGGTCCTGCACGGTCACCACCGAGCTCGAGAAGATGTCGGGGTGCTGGAGCGCCTCGCGGATCATCTCGGCCGTGGTCAGGACCCAGAACCCGTTCCCGTAGGTGCTGCGGATGAAGGGGTGCACCGTGCGCAACGCATCGATCTCCTCCGCGTGGGAGAGGACGGGACCCGCGGTGGCGTTGTCGTATTCGCGGACCGGGTACGGGCACTCCCCCGCGTCGCCGGCCGTGCGCATGTCGGTCATGGAAGCGCCTCCCCTTCCCCATTCAGTACACTCTGTTCGCACAGTATCGACCTGTCCCCGACGGACGTCCAGACGTCATTGCCTAGGGTGAACGCGTGAGCGAGCCCGACACGACCGCGCTGCTGTTCATCGAGTGCCAGCGGGGAGTCGTCGGCGACCTGTCCGTGCTCCCCGCCCTGGCCGAGTCGGCGCAGCCGGTCCTGGCCGCCATGGGCCGGCTCGCCGCGGGCGCCCGCGAGGCGGGCGTCCAGGTGGCCCACCTGACCTATCTGCCGCTCGCGGGCGGCCGATCGGCCAGCCGACGCGCTCCGCTCATGCGGGCCACGGCGTCGAATTCGGTGTGGGACGTCTCGCACCCAGCCATGGAGATCGTCCCCGAAATCGGGGTCGGGCCCGACGACCTGGTCCTGCCACGGCACCAGGGCTTCTCCCCCGTGCACCGCACCGAGATCCTGACCGTGCTGCGCAACATCGGGATCGCAGACGTGGTCGTGGCCGGTGTGTCGACGAATCTGGCCATCCCGCTCGCCGCCGCCGGCGCCGCCGACGAGGACTTCGCCGTCACCATCCCGACGGACGGCTGCATCGGCACCCCTCCGGAGCACCACGCCTCGATGCTGCGGCACAGCCTCGTCTTCGTCGCCCGCCTGGCGACGGTGGACGAGCTCCTCGCCGAATGGGCGGTCTGAGGCGTCGCCTGGTTCAGGCCGGGGGCAGGGGCCAGGCGATGGCCTTGGTCTCGAGGTACTGCTCCAGCCCCTCGAGACCGCACTGGCGGCCGATCCCGCTCGCCTTGTAGCCGCCGTAGGGCGAGTCGGCCCCGTACCAGAGGCCGCCGTTGACGCTCATGGACCCGGTCCGGATGCGGCGGGCGATCGCCGTGGCACGCTCGTCGGAGCCGGAGAAGACGCCGCCCGAGAGCCCGTAACTGTTGTCGTTGGCGATCCGGATCGCATCCTCGTCGTCGTCGTAGGGGATCACCGCGAGCACCGGACCGAAGATCTCCTCCTGGGCGATGGTCATGGAATTGTCGACGTCGACGAAGAGCGTGGGCTCCACGAACCACCCCTTGGGGAGGTGGGCGGGACGGCCACCGCCGGTCACCAGCGTCGCCCCCTCTTCCTTCCCGCGCTCGATGTACCCGAGCACGCGGTCGCGCTGGCGCGCGCTGACCACGGGTCCCATGAACACCGCATCGCTGCTCGGGTCCCCATACGGGATCCCCGCCATGGCAGCGCTGATGAGCTCGACGCCCTCGTCGTAGCGCGAGCGGGGCAGGAGCATCCGGGTCTGCATGGCGCAGCCCTGGCCCGCGTGGATGCAGACCATTGCGCCGCCCGGCACGACGGAGGCGAAGTCCGCGTCGTCGCACACGATCATGGCCGACTTGCCCCCCAGCTCCAGGAAGACCTTCTTGAGCGTGGGAGCACCCTTCTCCATGATCCTCTTGCCGGTGGCGGTGGAGCCCGTGAACGAGATCATGTCCACCAGGGGGGAGACCGTCAGCTCCTCCCCGACCAGGTGGTCGGAGGAGGTGACGATGTTGAGGACGCCGGGCGGGATGTCGGTCTTCTCGGCCACCAGGCGCCCGAGGCGGGTGGCGTTCCACGGGGTGTCGGGCGCCGGCTTGAGGATCGCCGTGTTGCCGGTGGCGAGAATCGGGCCCAGCTTGTTCAGCGTCACCTCGAGCGGGTAATTCCACGGGACGATGGCGCCGATGACCCCGATGGGCTCCTTCCACACCGAGCGGCGGCTCTGCATGCCCATCATGTTCCCGTCGGGCAGGTCACGCTCCCAGGCGAACTCGTCGATCATCTTCGCCGGCCAGCCGAGCGCCTCCTCGAGCGGCCAGTCCAGCTGCGCCGCGAAGGTCATCATGCGCGGGGTCCCCACCTCGGCGATCAGCTCCTCGCGATAGTCCTCCCGCTCGGACTCCAGCGCCTGCTGCAGCTGCTCGAGGCAGCGCTTGCGCAGGGTGCGGTTGGTCGACCAGTCGGACTCGTCGAAGGCCCGCCGCGACGAGGCGATGGCCTGCTGCATGTCCTCGGGCGAGGCATCGGCCACCTCGCCGAGCACCTCTTCCGTCGCCGGGTTGATGTTCTCGAACCGCTTGCCCGAGGCCGCCTCGACGAGCTCGCCGTCGATGAGCATGCGGACCTCACCACTCTGGTTGGCCATGCCTCCGCCCCCTTTCGTGTCGACCTGTACTGCAGGCGACACTACGGAGGCCTGACGCGACGGGTCAAGGCGACCCTGGTGGCCGTGCCCTTCCCCGAAGAGGCGGTCCCCGGCGCCGATGGCGCCCGGTGGAGAAATCCGGCCTCGCGTGTCGATTCCGGGCTTACCCGTTCGACGCTCTGCCAGAGTGAGGCGAGGGACGCCTCACTTGAGAAGAGAAATGGAGCACCACCATGCGATTCCTGGGATACACGCTTGCCAACGAGTCGGAGCTCCCGACTGAGCCGCCGTCACCGGAGCTCTACGAGAGGATGGGCGAGTTCGTCGAGGGCGCCATCAACGCCGGCGTCGTCGTCGCCACCGGCGGCATCGCCCCCACCTCCGAGGGCGCCAAGATCACCCTCAAGGACGGCGAGTTCACCGTCGTCGACGGCCCCTTCGCGGAGGCCAAGGAGATCGTGGGCGGCTGGGCGATCATGGAGTGCCGCGACCTCGACGAGGCCATTGAGTGGTCGAAGCGCTTCGTCAGCGTGTTGGGCGAGGGCGAGGTCCGCGTGCGTCCGGTCATGTGAGCGGCCGCGGCCCCGTGGCCGACGCGGTGGTTGAATCGGCGGCGTGCCGGCTGCCGATTCGACCACCGCGATCGAGACCGTCTTCCGCATGGAGTTTCCGAGGGTCGTCGCCGCACTGGTGGGGTTCGTCGGTGACATCGGGCTCGCCGAGGAGCTGGCCCAGGACGCGCTCGTCGACGCACTCCGTCAGTGGCCGTGTGAGGGGACACCGCGCAATCCCGGCGCCTGGCTCACCACCGTGGGCAAGCGCAAGGCCGTCGACCTCTTCCGTCGCAACCGCACACTCGAGGCGAAGTACGCCCAACTGAGCCGGGAGCTCCAGGCGGCGGTACCCGAAGACGAGGACGGTGGCTTCGGAATCGACGTCTCCCCGTCGGAGGACATCCCCGACGACCGTCTGCGCCTGATCTTCGTCGCCTGTCACCCGGTGCTGCCGGTGCAGGCCCGCGTGGCCCTGACGCTCCGGCTGGTCGGCGGCCTCACCGTGCCCGAGATCGCCCGGGCCTACGTCGTCCCGGAGCCCACCGTGGCACAGCGCATCGTCCGCGCCAAGAAGGCGATCGCCTCGGCCGGCGTCCGCTTCGAGGTGCCGACCGGCGAGGACCGCACGGCCCGGCTCGGCGCCGTGCTCGAGGTCGTCTACCTCGTCTACAACGAGGGCTACTCGGCGACCTCCGGCGAGGACTGGCTGCGACCCGAGCTCTGTGCCGAGGCGCTGCGGCTCGGCCGTGTCCTGGCTGCCCTGGCGCCCGACGAGCCCGAGGTCCTCGGACTGGTCGCCCTCATGGAATTCCAGTCGTCACGCCTACGAGCGCGTACAGGCCCGTCAGGAGCGCCGGTCCTCCTCCTCGACCAGGACCGGCGGACCTGGGACCGCCTCCACATCAACAGGGGCGACGCCGCGCTGGGCCGGGCGGACGCGCTCGCGGGGACCCGTGGCCCCTACACCCTCCAAGCTGCCATCGCCGCCTGCCACGCCCGTTCCCTCCGGCCCGAGGAGACGGACTGGGACGAGCTCGTGGCGCTCTACGGCGAGCTGGCCCGGACGCAGCCGTCGCCGATCGTCGAGCTCAACCGGGCCGTGGCCGTCTCCATGACCTCGGGGGGGCCGGACGTCGCGCTCCAGCTCGTCGACCAGCTGGTCGAGACGCAGACGCTGGAGCGCTACCACCTCCTCTTCAGCGTGCGGGCCGACCTGCTCCACAGGCTCGGTCGCTTCGTCGAGGCCGAGGCGGAGTTCGAACGCGCCGCCGGGCTGGCCTCCAACGCACAGGAGCGCAGGCTCCTGCGCCAGCGCGCCGGCGCCAGCCGTGCCGATGCGAGCGCGGCGTCCGCCGCGGGCCCCCCGATCGTCACGAAGCCCGCGCCCTCCTGAGCGACGACAGCCTCGACGGTCCCCGCGCCCACCACGGCCGCAGTCGCAACCTCGCCGGCGGCAGCGTGCCGTAGACGAGGACGGCCCGGCCTCGCGGCAGGCAGCGGAGCTCCTCGGGCGGCAGCAACCGGCGCAGCCCGGTCGTCGACGTGGTCGAGCGACGGCCGGTCGGGTCCCGGGTGACCGAGGGCTGGGCGACCTCCTCGTCACCGATGAGCCGGCTGGCGTAATCGAGCGTGTCGGGGTCGGCGATCCCGGGCAGGAACAGCTTGGCCCGATGGTTGTTGAGCACGGTGGGTGCCCGCGCCCCGTAGCGCCCCCGCACCTGGGCCAGGTCCTGCCACACCGTCACGATCTGTATCCCGTGTGACGCACAGGTTGCCGCCAACCCGTCGAGCTCGGGCAGCGGCGCGATGTGCGCCGCCTCGTCGAGCACCACCAGCAGCGGCGGGCTCAGAGGCCCCGACCTCGTGGCGCGGGCGAACGCGTGGGCGAGCACCTGCTGGGTCAGGGCCGTGAAGTAGCCGCGCAGCCGGCGCTGGTCGTGCGCGGGCGCGCACAGGTAGAGCGTGTGGGGACCGCCCAGCAGGTGGCACGGCTCGAACGGTGCGGCCGACGAAAGCGCCGGTGGCGCGTGGGTGAACGGCGCGAGGATCGTCTCGGCCGTGGTGAAGACGGAGCTGCGCGTCCGCTCGTCGCGGCACCAGGTCGCCCGCGCCGCGTCGAGTGCGTCGGGCGGCGCCGCACCCTCCAGGATGCCGGCGACCTCGCCCACTTCCTGCGTGTCGACCCAGCGCACCACGTCGGCCATGGTGCGGCGGTCAAGCGCCGCGGCCAGGAGGAGCGGGGCCAGGAGCTTGGCCGCCGTCGCGTACCAGAACTCGCCGTCCGCCGTCGTGCCGTCGGCCTTGGCCGCCTCGCACAGATCCGACGCCAACCGGCTGGCTCGACCCCACTCGCTGCAACCGGTGACCGGCGACCACGTATCGGCCGGCACGCCGCTGCAGCCGGTGGGATCGATGCACCACACCCGACCCCGGCGGGCGCACACGCCGTGCGTGTCGCGCAGCAGGTCGCTCTTGACGCTGGCGGCCACCACCGGCCCCTGCCACCCCAGGATGGCCGGCACGGCCAGGCTCGTCGTCTTGCCGCTCTGTGTCGGGCCGACCACGACCAGCGACTGGGCCGGCTCCGCCGCGACCCCGGCGGGCCTCCACGTGCCCGGGACCTGGCCGAGCAGGAGACGGCCGGCGGGCGCAGGAGGGTCCGGCGCGACCAGCAGCGGGCGCAGGTCGCGCCGCCCGGCCCAACGGGCCCCGCGCGGCGCGCCGCGGCGGCGCGGCATCGACCGCGCGCCGCCCGGGTACGAGATCCCCGCGAGCAGCGCGCCCCCGAGCGCCACCGGCAACACCGCCGCCACGAGGCCGCCCACGCCTACCGCGCTCCCATCGCCGCGTCGGTGTCGACGATGCGCCGCTCCGTCGCGCTGAGCCGGTGCTGGACCAGGAACGACCGCTGCCCCACCTTCCACAGTGCGATGCCGCGCCGGAGCTGGGGCAGCAGGTCCGCCTCGGTGGCCGACAGGGACAGGAGCTCGGCTGCGGCCTCGAGCTCGCCGGGCGACTGGGCGTAGACGACACGGGTCTCCGAGTCGGCCAGCAGCCCCTGGGCCAGCGCCACCTGCTCGGAGTCCGACGCACCCACCGAGCGCAGGTCCGAGACCCGGTGGAGGACCGCCAGGTTGGACACGCCGAAGGCCCGGGAGAGCTTCCACGAGGACTGCAGCCAACGCGCCACGCCCAGGTTCGACAGGATCGCCCACGCCTCGTCGACGACCAGGAAGAACTGCCCACGCCCCGGGGGCCCGGTGCCACCGACTCCCGCGGCGGTGCGGGCCAGCGCGGCCTGCAGCCAGGCCGTGGCGCAGGCCATCAGGACGCCGAGCGCGGTGGACGTGTAGAGCGCGGACAGGTCCAGCACGACGAGGGGTGCCGAGAGGTCCAGACCAGGCGTGGTCGGGCCGTCGAACATGCCGCACAGATCGCCATGCACCAGGCGACGCAGCTCGAGCGCCACATCGCGCCCGTCCTCGAGCAGGTCGCGCCGCTCGGTGCGCAGGGAGCGCGCGGCGTCGGCGCTCGGCGCGAGAAGTGCCTCGACCACCATCGGCACGGTGGGAGCCGCCACGGCACCGCCCGTGACGTCGTTGAGCGCGGCCCCGAGCGCGGCGCGCTCGCGGGGCGCGATGCTGCGGCCCAGACACGCGCTCGCCAGTGACGCCAGGAGCTCCATCCTCCTGCGCCCGGTGGCGTCGGGCCGGGCGTCGTGTTCCGTATCGCCACCGTCGGGCCCGGGATCGAGCGGGTTCAGCCGGATGGCCCCACCCGGCCGCAGCGCCACGGGGCGCACGTCCCACGCGTCCGCCAGGTCGCCGTACTCACCCTTGGGGTCGACGACCCAGGCCCAGCGGCCGAAGACCGCTTGCCGCCACAAGAAGGTCTTGACGAACGCGCTCTTGCCCCGGCCGATCTGGCCGAACACCACCATGTTCGGGTTGGACAGGGCCCCGGCCGCGTACAGCTCGAAGGGATCGAAGACGAACGACCCGCCCAGGAGGTCGTCGCCGATCACCACACCGCGCCGGCCCAGCCCCGCCTCGGCGATGAACGGGTAGGCCGCGCCGAGGTTGCGCGTCGTCACCTGGTGGGCCGGCACCCGTGGCATGCGCTCCCTCATGGCGGTGAACGGTCGCCCGATCCGGCCCGGGCCTCCGTTACCTTGACGTGCGCCGGGACCGTGGTCGGTCGCGGGGAAGGTGGAGCGCACATGAGCGAGCCCGATCGTCCGCCGCAACCCCTCATCGTGACGCTGGCGGCCCTCACCGTCGTGAGCGGCTTCCTCGACGCCGTCAGCTTCCTCGGGCTCGGGCACGTGTTCATCGCCAACATGACCGGCAACGTCGTCCTGATCGGCTTCGCGGCGGCCGGCGCACCGGGGTTCTCCTTCCTGGCCAGCCTCTGCGCGCTCGGGTGCTTCCTCGGCGGGGCGGTGATGGGAGGACGCCTGGCCGAGCGGGTGCGACCGCACCGCACGCTGATGCTGCTGGTCATGACGGTCGAGGCGACGTTGACGGCGGCGGCGGCCCTCGTCGCCGGCAGCGTCACCGCCATCGATACCGGATGGCCCCGCTTCACGGTGATCGCGCTGCTCGCCTTCGGCGTGGGCCTCCGCAATGCGGCGGTGCGCCGGCTCAGGGTCCCCGACATGTCCACGACGGTCCTCACCAGCACGCTGACCGGGTTGGCGTCGGACTCGTCGCTGGCCGGCGGCACGAACCCCAACGCGTCCCGGCGCATCACCTCGGTCGTCTCCCAGTTCGGTGGTGCGCTGGTCGGCGCGCTCCTCGTGCTCCATGCCGGGGCCGCCTGGTCGCTCGGCGTGGCCGCGGGGATCGTGATCTGCGCTGCGGCGTACTTCTACCGCGAGGCTCCCGTCGAGCTCGGCCTGGCGTAGTCGGGTCGGCGGCGGCCGGGGTGCGCCCGGCTCAGACCGGGCGCCCGTCCTCGAGATAGACGCACCGGCCCGGTGCAGCCAGCGCCGCTCCGACCCGCCGCCGCAGCGGCCCGCTCAACATCTCGAGGGCCTGGTCCGGATCCACCAGCCGATGCCGAATGAGCTCCTCCTCCTGGAGGACGATCGCGTCGAGCGCGGCGTCAGGCAGCACGCCGCAGTCGAAGAGGAACCGCATCCCCCCGGGCTTGGTCGGCTTCGGGCGCAGGAAGTCGACCGCGACCAGGCGACCGCCGTCGACGTGCAACCCGACCTCCTCGAGCACCTCGCGCCGGCAGGCCTCCCACGGGGTCTCGCCGTCGGCCTCCATGATCCCGCCCGGAATGGTCCAGTGGGCCTTGTAGTTCGGGTCGACGACCAGGAGACGCCCACCGCCGTCGAAGATCAGCGCACCGGCGGAGGCCGGGATGCGCGGGAGGACAAAGGGCGGGTCCGTGTCCGTCATGCCAGTCCCAGCCTGCGAAGCTGCTCGTCCGGCGCCTCGACCGCCTGCAGGGCAACCCGGAGCAGCTCGACCATGTCCGCCTCGACTCCGGTGCCGGTCAGGTTCTCGCGCTCGTCCGGGTCGGCGTCCAGATCGAAGAGGAAGTGGGCGTCCACCGCGCCCCGGCCCACCCAGAACGGCAGGCGGTCGCCCGGCTCGAAGGGCTGGCGGATGACGGGGACATCCGACCCCGGCATGAAGTCCAGGCGCGCCCGCCGGTCGGGTGGCGGAAGGCGGACCTGGTCCTCGAGGCCGTGCACCGGCATAGTCGACCAGCGGTTGGACCACATGGAAAGGGGGAAGTTCTGTCCCTCGGCGCCACGGGCGTACTTGCGGCGCCCGTCGGTCACCTGCACCCAGTTCCCGAACACGCCGCCGAGCGCCCACGGCCGCACCTGCGCCGCGTCGCCCGTCACGAGCGGTAGCAGCGATGCGCCGTGTCCGCTCGCCGGCCGCGCCACACCGAACACGTCGGCGATGGTGGCGTTGATGTCGACATTGGTCGTGAGGGCGTCGCAGCTCGTCCCGCCGGGCCGCCCCGGCCAGTGCACGAGGAGCGGGATGTGCCCGAGCGGCTCGTACTGCATCACGCCCGGCTTGCCCCAGATGTCCTTCTCGCCGAGATAGTGCCCGTGGTCGGTGCACACGATGACCGCCGTGCTGTCCCACAATCCGCGCTCGCCCAGCGCGGCGAAGACCTCCCCAGCCCAGTGGTCGATCATGCTGAGTTTGGCGCCGTAGTTGGCGCGGATCTGCCGCCCCTCCCGTTCGCTCAGGCGCCCCTGGCCCACGGCGCCGACGTCGTAGGGAGGCCAGATCAGGCGGTCGCCGTCCCAGTCGGGGTCGTAGCGACCCGCCCAGGGCTCAGGGGTATCGAACGGCTCGTGCGGGTCGAACTCGTCCACGAAGAGCATGAAGGGAGCGTCCGCCGGGGCGCCGCGGCGCAGCCAGTCTGCGGCCGTCCGCATCGTCCTCGGCCCGGGGAAATCCTCTTCGGCCCGGAAGAAGGTGCGCGAGCGGTCGTAGGGCCGGTCGCCTGCGCCCTCGAGTCCGAGGCGGTCGCGCCAGTACCACCCGCCACCGCGGGCCGGCAGGGCGGGCGCGCCGATGTAGCTGGGGTCGCGGTAGGTCCGCCACGGGTCGCCCTCGTGGCCCCGCACGTAGTCCCACGCGCTGAAGTCGGTGTGATAGTTCTCGCCGCCGACCTCGAAGAGGTGCGGGTGGTCCGAGACCAGCATGGTGGTGACCCCGGCCCGGCGCAGCGGCGCGGTGATGGGCTCCTCCCAGACCTCGATGGACCCCCAGGGTCTCCAGAGGAAGTCGAGCGAGCCACACAGGATGTCGTGACGCGCCGGCATGCACGGCAGCGACCCGGTGACGTGCGACGTGAACCGGACCGCCCGCTCGCGGGCGAACCGATCGAGGTTGGGCGTCTCGAACTCCGTGCCGCCGTAGCTGCCGAGCATGTGACGGTTGAGACTGTCGAGGAGCAGCACCACCAGATTGCCGGGTCCGCCGGGACGGTCCGCGTCGCCCTCCGCGTGCGGGACGGGATGGGTGCGGTTGAACATGAGGGTGATGGTACGAGGGCGTCCTCGGTCCGCTATCCCCGGACGAGCTCGATGGTGGCGTACCAGGCGTGGCGCCGCGCCAGGGTCGACCGCCGGAACAGGGAGTCGTCGACTGCCGTCAGCCGCGACAGGACGTTGTCGAACTGCTTGGTGCGCGTGAGCGGCAACGCGAGCAACGACGTCAGCACCGACATCTTGACCTCCACCCGCTCGAACTTCGCTTCGGCGAGGGCGAAGTCCGCCATCAGCAGCGGGTGCTCGTCGGGCGTCCGCAACTGCGGCGTCATGCGCCGATAGAGGTTGACCAACGGGTTGTGACCGAGGGGCTCCATGAAGAAGGCGCGCCCGCCCGGCACCAGCACACGGTGGATTTCTCCGAAGGCGCGCTCGAGGTCGAGGTGGTGCAGTATGCCGTTGCCGACGATCAGGTCGAAGCTCCCGTCGTCGAATTCGAGCGCTTCGGCGTTCATCACGCGTATGTCGGCGTCGATGCCCCGTGCGGCGGCCTCCTGGCGGGCCTGCTGGACGCCGATCGACGACAGGTCGATGGCGGACAGCGACGCCGCGAAGGGGGCCAGGTGGAAGAGCCGGCCGCCCTGGCCGCACCCGTACTCCAGGATCCGTGCGCCCGTACCCGCCTCCTGCACGGCCTGCCAGAAGGCGGCCTCGGCCGGGGCGAGGACGGCGTAGAAGCGACCGGTCGACTCCCGGCTGCCGGATTCGAAGGTCTGATCGTGAAAGCCCTGTTCCCGCTGGTACCGGTCTTCCGCCTCGGTCATGTGCCTCGTTCCTCCACGCTGTGCGCCCGGTGACAATGTACCCGTGCCCGCGCGGGGCACTCGTGGGGTGGCCCGGGAGTGCGGGGGATGGCCCGCGGTCGACGCGCTCAGCGCAGCCCGCGGCAGAGCGGAGGGTGCAGGTGTAGGCCGACGCCTAGTCGCCGCAGCGGCGGCGCAATGCCAGACGGCTCTGTCCCGCCGCGTGCTGCACCACGTCGCACGCGGTCACCAGCTCCTCCTCGCTCGGCGTCGGCCACATCCGAGTTTGACCACCCGAAGGGCTACGACGGCAACCCCGCATTGCAGCACCGTCCTCATTAGTCTGTTCGGGACTGCACGCATGCCAACCAGAGGAGGCGCCATGCGCTCGCTGCTTCGTTTCGGTGTCCTCGGCTGTGCCCTCGCCCTGACCGCCCTGCCTCTGGCGATCGGCGGCGGGGGATCGGTGGCCGGCGCCGCCTACTCCTCGCCCGCCACGGTCAGCGCGTCGAACTGGAGCACCATGGCGAACACGGTGACCGCGCCGGGGGCCGGCACGGAGGCCGGCGCCGTGTCCTGCGTGACCTCGGTGTTCTGCGTCGCGGTCACCGGCAATGGCGGTCAGGACGCCGGCTATTACGGTGGGCAGGACTACGCGGAGCTTTGGAACGGGTCGACATGGTCACCCATGACCCTTCCGAATGTTCCCGGCTCTGATTCGACGACGCTCATCGGCGTCTCCTGTGTCACCACGTCGTTCTGCATCGCCGTGGGTCAGGCGACCGGGCCCAAGGTCCTCATTGAACAGTGGAACGGAACGGCCTGGACCGTCGTCACGACAAGCCTCGGGACTGCAGTCGACCTGCGCAGTGTGTCGTGCACGAGTCAGAACTTCTGCCAGGCCGTCGGCGACACGGGTGGCGCCGAGGCGGGCCAGCCCGTCGCCGCACAGTGGAACGGCTCGACGTGGTCTTTCCAGGCGATGAGCCTTCCCGGCTACGACGTGAGTGGGAGTCTCGACAGCACGTCGTGTACCACTCCCTCGTTTTGTATGGCGGTCGGATTCGGTCAGAACGATTCCTCTCAAAATGGGGGGCTGGCGTACTCGTGGAACGGGTCGAGCTGGACGTTCAGCGCGATCTATTCAAACGCTTTGCAATTCGTCCCCTACGCCGTTTCGTGCGCCGGACTGGACTTCTGCGCTGCCGCTGGCGCCAACGGTGCGGTCAACCTGGTGACGATCTGGAACGGGTCGGCCTGGTC
>Ga0181526_10001802_pt1 | contig 19773 bp, 16 predicted proteins | sample PEATcosm2014_Bin_35_FD_119750 | JGI IMG/M metagenome (GOLD analysis project Ga0181526, IMG submission 119750) | Peatland microbial communities from MTU Mesocosm Facility, Houghton, MI, USA - PEATcosm2014_Bin06_30_metaG | ecosystem: Environmental > Terrestrial > Soil > Wetlands > Peat | place...
AAAGAAGCGGCCGACGCCGGGCAGTCCGAAGACAGTCTCGACCACGATCGAGATCGTGATGATGCCGGCGGTGGTGGGCCCCAGGAATGACACCACGGCCGCGAGGCTCGGGCGCAGCGTGTGATGCAGCAGGATCCGGTGCGCGGGCAGGCCCTTGGCGCGTGCGGTTCGGATGTAGGCGGTGCCCAGCACCTCGAGCGCGCTGCCGCGCACGATGCGCGCCACGTAGGCGATGTGCGGCAGCGCCAGCGCCAGCACCGGTAACACGAGGTGCGAGAGCGAGCCGCGGACCCAGTCACCCGCGGGCAGCCAATGCAGGTGCACGGCGAACACCAGCACCAGCACCGGGGCGATCACGAACACCGGCAATGAGATGCCCGCGACCGCGAGCGCCATCGGCAGCCGATCCCACCACGAGTGGTGTCGCCAGGCGGCGTTCAGGCCGATGGGAATGCCCACCAGCAGCGCCAGCGAGATCGCGCTCAAGCCGACCGTGAGGTCGACCGGAAAGCCGCTGGCGATGATGCGGTTGACCGAGGTATTGCGGTATTGAAACGACGGGCCGAGATCCCCCCGCAGCAGATCGCCGCAGTAGCGCAGGTATTGGCGCCACAGAGGCTCATCGAGATGGTAGCGCGCCTCGATGCTGCGCTGGATCTCCGGCAGCATCGCCTTGTCGGCCGAGAACGGACCGCCCGGAGCGAGGTGCAGCAGCACGAAGGCGATGGTCACGATCAGCAGCAGCGTCGGGATGCTCTCGAGCACGCGACGGAGGATGTAGCGCAGCATCGATCAGCGGCCCTGGTGCTCGAGCACGTACAGGTAGCGCGAGAGGTTGCGATCCATGAGGTTGGACTGCCAGCCCTTGACGTACGGCTTCACCAGGTGGCGAGTCGCATAATAATAGAGCGGCAGATAGGCGCCGTCCTGATTCAGCAGCGCCTCGGCCTGCTCCAGCAGCCGATAGCGCGCCTCGTTGTCGGGCTCCTGCGCGGCGCGATCGAGCAGGGCGTCAAAGCGCGCGTTACGGTACTGACCGTAGTTGAGGCTGCTGTCGCCGTAGAAGAGCTGCAGGAAGTTCACCGGATCGGCGAAATCCCCGATCCAGCTGTCGAGGAACAGCGGCAGGCGGTGCAGCTCGCGGTTCTGCGACATCACCTTGTATTCGGATTCATCCAGGCTGACTTCGGCGCCGAGCACCGAATGCCACATGCCGGCCACGGCCTCGAAGAAATGGCGCTCGTCGGCACCCTGCACCGAGGTGCTGATATCGACGCGCAGCGGGTGCTCGGTCGAGTAGCCGGCCTCGCGATACAGGCGGCGCGCGAGGGCCTCGCGGTCGCTCGCGTGCAGCGAGCTCCAGGCCGGATGCTGCGGCTGGTAGCCGGCAAGCGGCGGCATCAGGGTATCGGCCGGCACATACATGTCGTATTTGAGATAGCGCGTGAGGGCGGCGCGGTCGATGGCGATGATGAGCGCCTGTCGCAGCGCCGGGTTGTCGCGAAACGGCGGCCGCTGGAAATTGAACGCCAGCATGTATATGCCGAGCCAGGGCGCGTTGACGACCTGATCGCCGAGCACGCTCTTGAGCCAGGGCCGCTGGCTGGCCGCAAAGGAATCGGTGAACTCCACATCGCCGGCCAGGTAGCGCAGCACGGCCTGTGCACGGTCGGGCACGGTGTAATAAATGACCGATTTCAACTGCACGTGCGCCGCATCCCAGTAGTAGGGGTTCGCTCGCAGCGTGATGCGATTGCCGATCACCTCCTCCTGCAGCGCGAAGGCGCCGTTGCTGACCAGGTGCTCCGGTCGCACCCAGTCATCCCCGTAGCGCTCGATCGCCGGCCGATAGACCGGATAGAGGTAGTTCTGCACCAGCAGCTCGAGCAGGTACGGGGTCGGCGCGGTCAGGTGTACGGTCAGCGTGCGTGCATCACTCGCCTCCACGCCGAGCGTCTCCGGGGGCTTGCGCCCGAGCGCAATGTCGAGCCCGTTGACGATGGGTGCGAGGGCCTGTGCATAGCCGGCGCCGGTCTTCGGATCGACTTCGCGCCGCCAGGAATAGACGAAGTCCGCAGCGGTCAGCGGCTCGCCGTTGGACCAGCGCGCATCCGGGCGCAGATGAAAGATCCATGTGCGGCCGTCCGCGCTCTGCTGCCACGAGGCGGCCGCGCCAGGTACGGCCCGGCCGTCCAGGCTGAGCGTTGCGAGGCCCTCGAACAGGTCATCGAGCACACGCTGCGAGGGGATGTCAGTGGTCAGCTGCGGATCGAGCGAGCGCGGCGCGTCATCGAGCGTGCGCGCAACGGTCTGCGCCGCCGCTGCGGCGCTGCCCACGGTGATCGTCTGCGCCGCGGCGGCCGCGGCGGCGCCCGGGGCTGCGACGTCGTTGCGGCTGCAGGCCGCAAGTGCGGCGATCAAGCTTAGAGCCAGGCCTCGCGCGAGCGCGCGGCTCACGACTTGAGAACGACCTCTTCGGGGGCGTGAACGAAGTAGCCCTGGATGTACTGCACGCCGAGCTGCCAGACGACGGCCATGGTGTTGGCATCCTCGATGCGCTCGGCCACCGTCTGCACATTGTTGGCCGCCGCAGCGTGGGCGATGGCGCGCACGCGCTCCTGCTGTTCGGGGCTCGAGGCGAGCCCCTGCATCAGCGAGCCGTCGATCTTCACGAAGTCGAGCGACAGGGTGTTGATCAGCCGCTGTGAATCGCGGCCGGTGCCGAAATGCTCGAGCGCCACGCGCACCCCGGCCGCGCGGATGGCGGCGATGAGCTGTGTGGTGTGCTGGACGTTGTTGCTGGCGACCTCTTCGGTGATCTGCAGGCACAGTCGCCCCGGTTCGGCCTGCGTGGAGCGCAGCTGCAGCTCGAGCCAGTTCAGCAGCGAGCTGTCGAGCGCGCTGTCGCGCGAGAGTCGCACGAACAGCATGTCGGGCTTGGATTTGGCGACGAATGACAGCGAGGCGCCGAGCACCCAGCGATCGATGTTCTTCATCAGATCGTTGCGTACGGCGGCGGGCAGGAACTCGGACGGCAGTACCTCTTTGCCCTGCGCGTCGAGCATGCGGATCGCGACGTCGAACATCTTCTGCGCGCCACCGGCCAGCGCCGCGATCGGCTGCTGCACCAGCCGGAAGCGGTTCTCCATCAGCGCCGCCTTGATGTGCTTGACCCAGACCTGGTCGTAGCCCTGGACGCGCGTATCCGTGTCGGCGCGATCGACCGTGACGATCTGCCCGGCGCCGCGCGCGCGCGCCTTGCGCAGCGCATTGAGCGCATCGATGACCGCCGCATTGAGGTCCGGTCTGGCGAGCGGCACCACCGAGAGCCCGATGCAGCAGGTCGCGTGCAAACCGTCGCCGCCCGACTGAGTCGTGAACAGGTGCTTGTCCACGCGTTCCATGAGGTTCTCGCACCAGGCCTCCACGTCGCGCTGGTTGCCGCGCTCGAGCAGCAGCAGCAGCGAGGTGCCGCCGAAATGGCCGGCGATGTCGTGCGGGCCGAGCAGCGAGCTGACGATCTGGGCGAAGCCGATGAGAAAGTGCTCCGAGGACAGTACGCCGAGGTCGCGCTCGATTTCGGCGAAACGGTCCGGCCGCACGCAGGCCAGATAGCGCACGCCGCCGGCAACAGGCGTGAGCAGTCGTTCCTGCAACGCGGTCAACAGATGCCGTCGCATCAGCAGTCCCGTGCCCTGATCGCGATGCACGGCGCTTTCGAGCTGATGCACGAGCTCGCGATCGTCGCGCTTCTGTGCCGGTACGATCACGCGCACGCTCGGCTCGCCGTCGAACTCCCCGAGCGCCAGCACGAGCTCGAGCGGAGCCACCGCGCCGTCGCCGAGCACAGCGCTGGCCTTGAGCGTGTGGTTGCTCCAGCGTCCCTGCAGGCAGGCCGTGAGCGCGGCTTTCAGTGCCGAGTGCGTCGATTCGTCGAACAGATCCATCACCGGCGTGCCGAGCAGGCTCCCGGCCTCGGTGACGCCGAACAGCTCGAGCCAGGCGCCATTGGCATCGACCAGGATGCCCTCCTGGATCTGCGCAATCGCATCGTTCGAGCGCTGCAGCACCACCTCGAGCTGGCTGCGGTAATCCTGCGAGGCCCGCAACGTGCTGGTCAGCGCGCGCTCGAGGCGAAAGGCGCGCAGCTCGCGCCTGATGACTGCCTGCAGGCGCGTCGGCTCCTGCAGCGACACCGTGTCGCGCGCGCCCTGCGACATGTCGGTGCCGATCACGGCCTCGTCGACACGTTCGCGCACCGCGATCAGCGGCACCATGGCGGCCATCTGATCGCGCATGGCGGCGATTTCGCTGACGCCGCCGCCCGCGGGCGGGCAGCAGATCAGCAGCTCCGGGTTGAGCTGCTCGAGCGCATCGGGCAGATCCTGCGGCGCGGGTATCCAGGTGCAATGCGCCGCCATGCCGCCCCGGCGCAGCAGGCCGTTGAGCGCCTCGACCGGATCGCGCGTGGCACTGTAGACGATCAGTGGAACCGCCGTCGTGTCGTTCAAGGCTGTCGTGCTCTCCTGGAAGGCAGAAATTCTAACACTCGACCCGCCGCGGACTGTGATCGGTATCCCACGCGCCGCTCGATACGACCGTCTTGGACGGCGCTCCTGCACGCTCGCGCACCAGACGCGGCAACAGATAGCCGGGCAGGCGCGCCGCCAGCGCATCCATGAGCGCGCACGCACGCGCCTGATCGACCTCGAAATGCGCGCTGCCGCGCACGCGATCGAGCAGGTGCAGGTAATAGGGCAGCACCTGCGCGCTCCAGAGCGCGTGCGAGAGCGCCTCGAGCGCCTCGACCGAATCGTTGATGCCCGCGAGCAGCACCGATTGATTCAGCAGCGTTGCGCCGGCCGAGCGCATGCGCTGCGCGGCAGCGCGCACGGAATTGTCAATCTCGTTGCCGTGATTGCCATGAAGCACGATCGCGATCGGCCAGGGGAGCGAGGCCAGCCAGCGGGTGAAGCCCGCATCGACCCGCTCGGGCAGCACGATCGGCGTGCGTGTATGCAGCCGCAGGCGCCGCAGGTGCGGCACGGCGCGCAGCGCGTCGGTGAGCTGCGTGAGCCGCGCGTCGCTCAGCGACAGCGGATCCCCGCCCGAGAGGATGACCTCCTCGATCGACGCGTCGGCTGCGATCACCGCCAGGGCGGCCCGCCAGCGACCATCCTCCGCGGCCGCCTCATACGGAAAGTCGCGCCGGAAGCAGTAGCGGCAGTGCACGGCGCAGGCGGCGGTGCTGATCAGCAGCGCGCGGCCGTGATATTTGTGCAGCAGCCCGGGCGCGCGCAGGGCAGCGCGCTCATCGAGCGGATCGCCGCCGAAGCCGGCTGTCGCGAGGAGCTCGCGTGCCCCGGGCAGCACCTGCAGCAGCAGCGGATCCCGCGGATCGCCACGGCGCATGCGGCGCACGAATCCGCGCGGTACGCGCAGCGCAAAATCGCTTGCCGCCAGCGCCCGTTCGGTGTCGCCGGGCTGGGGATCGAGATCGAGCAGGCGCAGCAGCTCGCGCGGATCGCTGATCGCATGCGCGAGCTCCCGCTGCCAGGAATCACCGGCCTCGGCGGGTAGCTCGACGGTTCCCGCCAGCCGTGGCTGGCGAGTCAAGGTTGATGCCGTTATCATACGCGCCCGTTTTTGAAGGCCACCATTGTGCGGTCTTCACGCGCAGAAAAGATATGGCCAACTACAGCACCAATGAATTCAAGTCCGGTCTGCGCATCCTGATCGACGGCGATCCGTACTCGATCGTCGAGAACGAGATGGTGAAGCCGGGCAAGGGCCAGGCGTTCAATCGCGTCAAGATCCGCAATCTCAAGACCGGCCGTACCATCGAGCGCACGTTCAAGTCCGGCGACAGCGTCGAGGCCGCCGATGTGGTCGACGTCGACATGCAATACCTCTACAGCGACGGCGACTTCTTCCATTTCATGATCCCCGACAATTTCGAGCAGCATGCCGCCAGCAAGACCGTCGTCGGGGACAATGCCCAGTGGCTCAAGGACGGCACGGTCTGCATCGTCACGCTCTGGAACAACGTGCCGATCGTCGTGACGCCGCCGCCGCACATCGAGCTCAAGGTGGTCGAGACCGACCCGGGGCTGCGGGGCGACACCGCGACCGGGGGACAGAAGGTTGCGAAGCTGGAGACCGGTGCCGTGGTGCGCGTGCCGCTGTTCATCAACGAAGGCGAGATCCTCAAGATCGATACGCGCACCGGCGCCTACATCTCCCGCGCCAAGCAGTAGCCGCCGCCGCCGACGCGCCGGCTCAAAACGCGCGCGCGGGCTAGGCGCGCTCGAGCGGGAAGGGCAGCACCTCATCGATGCCGCTGGCACCCAGGCGCAGCATCAGCAGCCGATCGAAGCCGACCGCAACGCCGGAGACGGGCGGGAGGCCCGCGGCGAGCGCTGCCAGCAGCGCCTCATCGAGCGCCGGTGCGGGCAGCCCGGCCGCGATGCGCGCTCGGCAATCCTGCTCGAAGCGCGCACGCTGCTGGGCCTCATCGGCCAGTTCCTCGAAGCCATTGGCGAGCTCGACGCCGCGGTAATAGAGCTCGAATCGCAGTGCGACGCGCGGATCGGCAGGGTCCAGCTGCGCGAGGGCCGCCTGGCTGGCCGGATAGGCGTGCACGAAGCACAGCCCGGCGGCACCCAGGCGCGGGCCGACCACGGCGCCCATGAGCCAGTCGAGCAGCTCATCGCGGCCGCAATCCCGTGCAACGCGCGTCTCGAGTCCATGCTCGATGGCCAGCCGGCGCAATTCGACGTCGCCAGCGGTCAGCGGGTCCACCTCGAGCTCACGCCCGAAGGCCTGTGCATAGCTCAAGTAGTCGATCGGGGTCTGGTGCGGCGCGTCCAGCAGCGCCAGGGCCAGGGCGGCCACTTCCGTCATCAGTTCCGGCATCGACCTTCCCAGGCGGTACCACTCGATCAGCGTGAACTCGGCGTTGTGCCAGCGGCCGCGCTCGTGGCCGCGGAACACGTGCGAGAGCTGGTAGATGTCGCCACTGCCCGCCGCCAGCAGCCGCTTCATGGCGTATTCGGGCGAGGAGTGCAGGTACAGCGGCGCCCCGTGACCGGGAAGCTCGACGCGCGCGCAATGGATGTGGCGGTCCGTGACGGCGTGGCGCACGAGCGCCGGCGTGTCGACCTCGAGCACGCCGCGCTCATCAAAGAAGCGCCGCACGGCGCCCTGCAGGCGGGCGCGCAACCGCAGCGTCTCGAGCGTAGCGGTCGGCCGCCAGTCCATCGACCCGCTCATGACACGAGGGTGCCGAGGCCCTGGCCAACGCGCAGCGTCGCGCCGGGCTGGAGCGATTCATCCCAACGCGCCACACCGGGCGGCAGCAGCAGGATCACAGTCGATCCCATGTTGAAGCGGCCGAGCTCGGCGCCGCGCGGCAGTTGCAACTGCGCGCCGGCGCGCGGCGCGAGCGAGCGTGTGCCGGCGCGCCGGCGTGCGGGCGTCACCTCCCCGTGCCAGACCGTGCTCATGCTGCCGACGAACAACGCGCCCACCAGGATCAGCACGAACGGACCGGACTCACCTTCGAAGGCGCACACCACACGCTCGTTGCGCGCGAACAGGCGCGGTACGCGCGCGGCTGTGGCCTGATTGACCGAGAACAGGCGTCCCGGCACATGCCAGGCCGCGCAGAGGCGTCCCGCCAGTGGCATGTGGACGCGATGATAGTTGTACGGGGCCAGGTACACCGTCGCGAACAGTCCTCCGGCGAGGCGCGCCACCCAATCGGATTGGGCGGCGAGCAGGGCCTCGAGCGTGTAGTCGTGCGATTTCGCCTGCAGCAGCAGCGTGCCGCGAGTGCGGCCGGCGAGGCTCAGCGTGCCGTCGCAGGGGGAGACGATGCGCCGCGGGTCCGGATCGGCCGGACGCGCATCGGCACGCAGCGCGCGCGTAAAGAAGGCATTGAAGCTCTCGTAATTGCGCGGCTCGGGTTCGATCGCATCGGCCATCTGCGGCGCATAGGCACGCATGAAGGAGCCGATGAGCAGGTTCTTGAGCCCGCGCATGCGGCTGCGTGTCAGCGCGTGGGCGAGCCGGCACAGCAGGTGATGCGGCAGCAGGTACTGCAGCGCGACAAATACGCTGCTCAGAGCCGCCTCGCAGCGGACACCTGGCGCAGATCGGCTGTGAGTTTCGGCGCCGAGAAGGGCGGGGAGAACACGGCCACGAGTCGACCCTCGGTATCGAGCAGATAGAGTGTCGCGGAGTGATCCATGGTGTAGTTGCCATTGGGCAAATCCTGCCGCACGGCGATTGCATTGAGGCTGCGCAGCAGCGGGGCGAGCGCGGCGCGATCGCCGCGCAGTCCGATGAAATTCGGGTCGAAGGCGCTCAAGTAAGCGTGCAGCGAGGCGGCGCTGTCGCGCTCGGGATCCACGCTCACGAATACCACCCGCGTCCCGGGCAGCGGGGCCTGGCGCAGCACCTGCTCGAGCGTCGCGAGGGTCGTGGGGCAGACATCCGGGCAGTTGGTGAAGCCGAAGAACAGCAGCGTCGGGTGGCCGTGAAGATTGTCCAGAGCAAAACTTCCGCCCGACATATCCTGCAGGCGGAATTCGGCCAGCGTGCGCGGCTGCGCCAGCCAGGTGCCGCTCTCGAGGGTCACGCCGGTGTTGAGCATGCGCGCAAGCAGGGCGCCGGCCGCCACTGCGGCCAACCCAACCGACAGCAGCAGGAGGACTGAGCGGCGATTCATGCGGCGATTATCTCACAGCACTCCACGCACGATTGCAGCCGTGCTGGCCCGCAGTGCGCGCCGTCTGGCGCGCGCCGGCCTGCATTTCGGCCACGGCACCGACAATGCGCACGATGAGGCGGCGGCGCTCATCTGGCACGCGCTGCGCCTGCCGCCCAATCCGGATGCAGCGCGCCTGGCGCGGCCGGTTTCGCCGCGGCAGTCGGCGCGAATCGAGGCGCTGCTCGAGCGGCGCATCCGCGAGCGCATTCCGGCCGTCTATCTGACGCGGCGCTGCTGGTTCGCGGGGCTACCCATCTATGTCGATGAGCGCGTGCTCATTCCGCGATCGCCGATCGCCGAGCTCATCGAGCGCCGTTTCGAGCCCTGGATCGAGCCGACGCGCGTGCGGCGCATCCTGGATCTCGGCACCGGTTCGGGCTGCATCGCCATCGCCTGCGCGCGCGCTTTTCCGCGGGCGCGGGTCGATGCGTCGGATGTCTCGCGCGAGGCGCTCGCAGTCGCGCGACGCAATATCCGGCATCACCGGCTGCAGCGGCGCATACGGGCGCTGCAATCGGATCATTTCGCCGCTCTCCGGCGTGCGAGCTACGATATTATTGTCAGCAATCCGCCGTACGTGGGACGGCGCGAGCTGCAAGGGCTGCCGGCGGAGTATCGGCACGAGCCGCGGCTGGCGCTGGCGGCCGGGGCGGATGGGCTGGATTCGGTCAGAATTATTTTGCGCGACTCGGCGGCGCATCTGAAACCGGGCGGAATCCTGATCGTCGAGGTCGGCAACACGGAGCGGGCTCTGCGCCGCGCGTTTCCTCGGTTGCCCTTCATCTGGCTGAGCTTCGAACGCGGTGGCGGCGGTGTGTTCGCGCTGCAGCGTGAGGATCTGGGAGTGGATCGGTGTCGGGCAATACGTTGGGACGATCGTTTGCGGTGACCACCTTCGGCGAAAGCCATGGTGCGGCGCTCGGCTGCATCGTCGATGGCTGTCCGCCGGGGCTGGAACTGAACGAGGCGGATCTGCAGCGCGACGTGGATCGCCGCCGCGCCGGCACCTCGCAGTTCGTGAGCCAGCGACGTGAGGCCGATGCGGTGCGCATCCTGTCCGGCGTCTTTGAAGGTCGCACGACCGGCTCGCCGATCGGCCTGCTGGTCGAGAACGGCGATGCGCGCTCGCGCGACTACGATCGGCTCAAGGACCGCTTCCGGCCGGGCCACGCGGATTACACCTACCAGCACAAGTATGGCTTTCGCGATCATCGCGGCGGTGGCCGCTCCTCGGCGCGCGAGACGGTCATGCGCGTCGCGGCAGGCGCGGTGGCGCGCAAGTACCTGGGCGAGCGCCTGGGCGTGCGCATCTTCGGCTATTTGAGCCAGATCGGCGCGCTGGTGCTCGAACCGCGCGATCCAGCGGCGGCCTACCAGAACCCATTCTTCTGCCCCGACCCGCAGCGGCTGCCCGAGCTCGAGCAGCTGCTCTGGGATACGCGCGGAGCGGGCGATTCGATCGGCGCGCGTGTCACGGTCATCGCCGAGGGTGTGCCGCCGGGGCTCGGCGAGCCGGTGTTCGACAAGCTCGATGCCGACATCGCGCATGCGATGATGGGCATCAACGCGGTCAAGGCCGTCGAGATCGGCGACGGCGTTGCGGTCGCCGCGCAGCGCGGCAGTACCCACCGCGATGAGCTGACGCCGACCGGGTTTCTATCGAACCATGCCGGCGGGGTACTCGGCGGGATATCTTCGGGGGCGCCGATCGTCGCGCACCTGAGCTTGAAGCCCACCTCGAGCATCCAGGTGCCGGGCCGGACCATCGATCAGGCGGGTAATCCGGTCGAGGTCATCACGACGGGCCGGCACGATCCCTGCGTCGGATTGCGCGCGACGCCGATCGCCGAGGCGATGCTCGCGATCGTGCTCATGGATCACTACCTGCGCCATCGGGCGCAGAATGCGGACGTGCGGTGCGCGACACCGGACATCGTGCGCGCCGGTGGCGCGCAGCAGAGCTGACAGGCGGGGCCGATTCAACCGGGCGAGGAGTTCAAGGGGACGATGAGCAAGTCTTTTCGAGTGGCAGTGGTCGGGGCGACGGGCCTGGTTGGCGAGACCTTGATCCGAGTGCTCGAGGAGCGGAAATTCCCGGTCTCGGAGCTGCATGCCCTGGCCAGCAACCGCTCACTCGGGCGCTCGGTCGAGTACCGCGGCCGCTCGCTGCCGGTGGAGGAGCTCGCCAGCTTTGAATTTTCCCGCGCGGACATTGGATTGTTCTCCGCCGGCAGCTCGGTGTCGGCAGAGTACGCGCCCAAGGCCGCGCAGGCGGGGTGCATCGTGATCGACAACACGGCGCATTTCCGCTACGAGGACGACATTCCCCTGATCGTTCCCGAGGTAAACCGGCACGCCATCGCGCACTATCGCCATCGCGGCATCATTGCGAACCCGAACTGCTCGACCATTCAGATGCTCGTGGCGCTCAAGCCGATCCACGATGTGGCCGTCATCGAGCGCATCAACGTGGCCACGTACCAGTCAGTTTCGGGCGCGGGCAAGGAGGCGGTGGAGGAGCTGGTGGCGCAGACCGCAGCACTGCTCAACGGCAAGCCGATTCCCCCGCCGCACTACATCGCCAAGCAGATCGCCTTCAATTGCGTGCCGCAGATCGATCAATTCCAGGACAACGGCTATACGAAGGAAGAGATGAAGATGTTCTGGGAGACCCGCAAGATCCTCGAAGACCCCTCGATCCGCGTCAATGCGACAACGGTGCGGGTGCCGGTGTTCTACGGCCATTCCGAGGCCGTGCATATTGAGACGCAGCGCAAGATTTCGGCGCCCGAGGCGCGCGCGCTGCTGGAAAAGGCCCCCGGGGTGACAGTGCTGGATGAGCGCAGGCCCGGTGGATATCCCACTGCGGTTACCGAAGCAGCGAACCACGACACGGTTTACGTGGGCCGTATTCGCGAAGATATGTCGCATGAGCGTGGGCTCGATCTATGGATCGTTTCCGACAACATCCGCAAGGGTGCTGCCACGAACAGCGTGCAAATTGCCGAGATTTTGGTGTCGGACTATTTATAAGTTATATTGCGCCCCACATGCGCGCGCGGTTTGGATGCGGCGCTAATTATTTATTTTCTAAGGATTATTTAGCAGCCTGGTCCGCTTGGAGACACGATGTTGACGCGTAATTGCTGCCGGGTATTGCTGCTCGCACTGCTGATACCGGGGGCCACGATGGCACTCGGGCTCGGGGAAATCCATCTCAAATCGGCCCTGAATGCCCCGCTCGATGCCGACATCGACGTGGTGGGGGCCAGCGCCGATGAGCTGGCGGGCCTGAAGGCCTCGCTGGCCTCCCGGGACACCTTCACGCGCTACCGGCTCGAATATTCGACGTACATGGCCGGTGTGACGCTCGAGCCGCGCCAGACGCAGGACGGGCGCACCGTCCTTCACATGCATTCCGCGGACGCGGTCAACGAGCCAATCGCGACGCTGCTGGTCGAAGTCAACTGGGCGCGCGGTCATCTCGTGCGCGAATACACGGTGCTGCTCGATCCGCCGGTGTTCTCGAGCGAGACTCCGAGCGCGAGCGGCGTCGCGGCGCCGGCCACCGGAGATGCCGCGCGCAGCGGCAGCGTGGAGCGGCGTGCGCCGGCCGCGGTGGCCTCCGCGGCACCGGTGGCGGCCGCCTCGGCGGCCTCATCGGGCGGCACGCGCAGCGCCCCGGCGGGCAGCACCGGGGCAGCCTCCGGCAGTGGCGCAGCGAGCGGCGGGGCGGCCCCTGGCGGCAGCTACACCGTGCGCCGAGGTGACACGCTCTCCTCGATCACGAATGAGGTGTATGGGACTGGAGATCACCTGGCGCATCAGCGCGCGCTGGTGGGCGTTTATCGCGCCAATCCTGCGGCCTTCGATGGCAACATGAACGTGCTGCGCTCGGGCAGTCGGCTGACGCTGCCCGGCGATGCGGAGCTCGTGGCGATCAGCCCGGGCGATGCCGCTGCCGAAGTGCATCGGCAATTCTCAACCTGGAACGAGACCCACGGCGCCGCGGCCGGTAACGCTGCCGGGACCGGCGGCTCGGGCCAACTGCGCCTGGTACCTCCCACGGAGACGGCCACAGCGCCCACCGCGTCGGCACCCGCGGCTGCTGCGGCGGCGGCGGCTGCCGCGACGCCGAGTGCGGGGGCTGGCCCTGGCAGCGCGGCGCTGCAGCAGCGCGTCTCCCAGCTCGAATCCCAGCTCGCCGAATCACAGCGCCTGCTGGCGCTCAAGAATGCCGAGCTCGCGACGCTGCAATCGAAGGCAGCGGCGGGCACACCGGTACCGGCACCTGCGGCTGCCGCCGCACCGCCGGCTGCCGTCGCGCCGACGCCAACCCCGGCAAAGCCGGCGGCCGTCTCGCCGCCTGCACCCGCGCCCGCTCCGCCGCCCGTTGCTGCCGCACCGACTCCGCCCCCCGTTGCTGCCGCACCGACCCCACCGCCCGCGGCTGCGCCTGCGCCAAAGGCCGCACCCGCAGCCCCCGCAGCGGGCGGGTCGTTCATGGACCTGCTGCTCGAGTACTGGTATCTGCCCGCCGGGCTCGTGGCGGTGCTGATCGTGCTGCTCGTGCTGCGTGCGGTGCGCTCGCGGCAGGAGGATGCGTTTGATCGCTCGCTTGGCCGACTCTCAACGCCGGCGTTCGATTCCAAGCCCGTTCCGGAACCCCCCAAGGTGGCGGACACCATGCCCGTGCGAGCGCTCGCCCCCTCGCGCGAGGAGCAGGCCTACCGCGTCGAGGAGTCGGGCGCACATGAGCAGCCCACGGCGTCGCTCGACACTTCGGCCAGCGGCCGTCATGTCGCCATGGACGTTCCCACCGAGGCGCCGGTCGCGCTCGATCAGGGCGATCCGCTTGCGGAGGCGGATTTCCACATGGCCTATGGGCTGTACGATCAGGCCGCGGACCTGGTGCAGATTGCGATCTCGCGCGAGCCCGAGCGCCGCGATTTGCGGCTGAAGCTGCTCGAAGTGTTTTTCGTCTGGGGCAACAAGGACCGATTCCTGGCGACGGCGCGCGAGCTGGCCGGCTCACGCGACCAGGCGCTGCCGGGCGAATGGGAAAAGATCGTCATCATGGGCCGGCAGATCGCGCCCGAGGATGCGCTGTTCTCGAGCGGCGGCGCGCTGTCGGGCGCAGCCAGCGGTGGCGTCGATCTCAATCTCGAGGGCGGCCAGAACCGCATCGATTTCGATCTCATGGGCGAGCCGACCGTCAGCTCACCGGGCGGCCATGCCGTATCGAACGCGGCTGTGGATCTGGATCTGGGCGCTGCGCTCGGGGACACCGAGACCACGGGCGAGTCGCGTTCGGCCAGCGAATCGGGTGTCGACTTCGTGTTCGACGATGCCGAGCGAGGCAACGAACAGACCGGCTCGACGCGGGAAATGCCCGCCCGCGGCGGGTCCGCGACGACCGTGACCGTGCAGGTCACCGGCGCGCCGGGTGCCGATGCGGATGCGCCCACCGTCGAGCAGCCGCAGCTGCCCGGGGGGGATCATCCAACGATTCGCCAGAAGATCGATGCGGCCAAACGCGGCGGCATGGTCGCCTCGGATCAGACCGCGGAGCTGGAATTGCACGATCTGGGTCTCGATCTGGGCTCCATGGAACACGTCGCGGATGAGACCGAGATCGCGAACGTGGGCGATGCGCCCACGATGCTGGCGGGACTGGATGAGGAAACACGCCAGATGCTCGGGCGCGCTGAGGCCGACCGCGCCAAAGGCGAGGCGGCCAAGCCTCCCGGCAACGAGCCGACCGATTCCGGCACGTGGCTGTTCACCGATACGGATTTCGTGGATGTGGCGACGACCCCCGGCGCGGGCCGCGCCCCGGATGCGCCCACCGAGGTCGTCACGCAGATCGCGCAGCGCCCGGAGGTTCAGCCTCCGAGCGATTCGAGCGCGACCTCGCGCCTGACAACGCTCGAGACCAATGGACTCGATCTGGATTTGAGCGATCTGAACAAGACGAGCATCGAGCGCGCGGGCGGTAATGGCGTGGACCTCGATGTCGGCGCCCCCACGAGCGGCAGCGAAGGCACGTTCGTGCAGACGCAGCGCATCATGGCCGAGGACGTGCCGCTGCCCGATCTGGAGCCCGCCACGATGAGCGAGGTCGGCACCAAGCTCGATCTGGCACGCGCCTATATGGATATGGGTGATCCCGAAGGGGCGCGCAGCATCCTCTCGGAAGTGCTCAGCGAGGGCTCGGTGTCGCAGAAGCAGGAAGCCCGCCGCCTGATTGACACGCTGCCTGGCTGACGCTGTCCCCCGGCACGCAGTCCATGCGCCGCCGCATCGCCGTCGGCGTCGAATACGATGGCAGCACTTTTTGCGGCTGGCAGGTGCAGAGCGCCGCGCCCACCGTCCAGGCGGTGCTCGAAGCGGCCCTGAGCCGCATCGCCGATCAGCCGGTCGAGGTCACCTGCGCCGGTCGCACAGACGCGGGTGTGCACGCGCTGGGACAGGTGGCGCACTTCGATACATCCGCCGTGCGCAGCGCCCACGCCTGGCTGCTCGGCACCAACACGACCCTGCCGGCTGAGGTCAGCCTGCGCTGGGTGGCGGCCGTTCCCGATCACTTCCACGCGCGCTTCAGCGCCCTGGCGCGCACGTACTGCTACGTGATCCTCAATCGCACGGCGCGCTCGGCGCTCGCCGCGGGGCGCGCGCTGCTCGTACATCAGCGGCTCGATGTCGCCCTCATGGAGCAGGGGGCGCGCTGGCTGATCGGCGAGCACGACTTCAGCGCCTTTCGCTCCTCCGAATGCCAGGCACGTTCCCCCGTGCGCCAGCTGCGCGCGCTCGCAATCGAGCGCCAGGGCGACTGGATTCATATCGACGTGACCGCCAACGCCTTCCTGCACCACATGGTGCGCAACATCGTGGGACTGCTGCTGGCGATCGGTTTGAGGCGGGCGGCGCCCGAGCGGGCACGGCAGCAGCTGGAGTCGCGCGTCCGCAGCCTCGGGGAGGCCACCGCCGCGGCGCTCGGGTTGTATCTGTGGCGGGTCGACTATCCGAGCGAGTTCGGGCTGCCGGCCGATTCGGCTATCATGGCGCGCGGCGTCGGCCGCATCGAGTGAGGGCGCGCGATGTCCTGGTTTGAAAAAATCGTCCCTTCGCGCATCAAGACCGAGCGCCGCTCGCGCTCGGTGCCCGAAGGTCTGTGGATCAAGTGCCCCGCGTGCGATGCGGTGCTGTATCGCGCCGAGCTCGAACGCAACCTCAACGTCTGTCCCAAGTGCAGCCACCACATGCGCATCGGCGCGCGCGAGCGGCTGCGCTCGTTCCTGGATCCCGAGCCGATCAGCGAGATCGGCGAGCGCATACGGCCCGAGGATCCGCTGAAGTTCAAGGACAGCAAGCGCTACCGCGACCGCCTGGCGCAGGCCCAGAAGACCACGCGCGAGAGCGATGCGCTGATCGCGCTGTCGGGCGCACTGCACGGCGATCCGGTCGTCGCGTGCGCGTTCGAGTTCCAGTTCCTCGGCGGCTCGATGGGCTCGGTGGTCGGCGAGCGCTTTCGGCGCGCCGTGGACCGATCGATCGACCAGGGCTGCGGCCTGGTGTGCTTCTCCGCCACCGGCGGCGCGCGCATGCAGGAGGCGCTGCTGTCGCTGCTGCAGATGACCAAGACGGCCTCGGCGCTCGGACGGCTCGCGCGCGCAGGCCTGCCCTTCATCTCCGTGCTGACCGATCCGACCACCGGCGGCGTGTCGGCGAGTCTTGCGATGCTCGGGGATCTCAATATCGCTGAACCGCGGGCGTTGATCGGCTTCGCCGGCCCGCGGGTGATCCAGCAGACCGTGCGCGAGACGCTGCCGGAAGGCTTCCAGCGCAGCGAATTCCTGCTCGAGCACGGCGCGCTGGACCTGATCCTCGACCGACGCGAGATGCGCGACCGCATCGCGCAATTGCTGCGATTGCTGCAGAAGCGTCCACCTCTGCAAGCCGCTTGAGCGCACGCTACGGGACGCTGGCCGAGGCACTCAGCTTTCAGCAGGGCTCGCACGGTCCCCCCATCGATCTGAGTCTCGAGCGCGTACGCCAGGTGGCCTCGCGCTTGAATCTGCTCGAGAGGCGCTGTCCGGCAGCGATCGTGGGCGGCACCAACGGCAAGGGCTCGACCGCGTGCGACCTGGCCGCGCTGCTGACGGCCTGTGGCGAGCGCGTCGGCCTTTTTACCTCCCCGCATCTCGTGCGCTACAACGAGCGCGTCCAGATCGATGGCGTCGAGGCCCCGGATGCCGCGCTGCTGGCCGCATTCGAGCGCATCGAGGATGCGCGCGGCGCGGTCACGCTGACATTCTTTGAGTACAACACGCTCGCCGCGCTGGATGTGTTCCGCGCGGCCGGCGTGAGCGCGATGGTGCTCGAAGTGGGCCTGGGCGGGAGGCTCGATGCCACCAATATCATCGATGCCGATGTGGCGGTGCTCTGCTCGGTGGGCATGGATCATCGCGACTGGCTCGGCGATACGCTCGAGCAGATCGGTGCGGAAAAAGCTGGAATCTTCCGCGAGCGCCAGCCGGTCGTGCTCGGCAGTCCCGATATGCCCGAGAGCGTCTGGCAGCGCGCGGCCGCGCTCGACTGCCGGCTGCATGTGGCGCAGCGCGATTTCAGCGCGCGCATTCACGGCACTGGGGAGGGGGCTGCGCCCTGGGACTATCACTCCTCGTTGTGCAATCTCGAGCAACTCCCGGCGCCGGCGCTCGGCGGCGCCATCCAGTACTGGAACGCTGCCGCGGCGCTGACGGCACTGAACCTGCTCGGCGTGCGCGGCGCATGCGAGCGCGATCGAATCGGGCGCGCTCTGCGCGCGGTGCGTCTGCCCGGGCGCTTCCAGCGTGTACCGGGCGAGGTCGAATGGATTCTTGATGTGGCGCACAACGAGCCCGCGGCGCTCGGGCTCGCGCGCGAGTTGCAGGCGCAACCCGTCCGCGGTCGCACCTTCGCGGTGGCCGGCATGCTGGCCGACAAGGACGTGGCTGCGGTGGCGCGTGCACTCGATGCAGCGATCGATGACTGGCTGCTCGCCGGCATCCACGATGAGCCGCGCGGGCTGTCGGCCGCTGCACTCGCCGAGCGGCTGCCGCCGCTGCGCGGCGCGATCACGTGCTGCCAGAGCGTCACGGCAGCGTGCGAGCGCGCACGCGCACTGGCGCGTCCAGGCGATCGCGTCGTGGTGCTCGGATCGTTTCATGTCGTCGGTCCGGCACTCGTCTGGCTTGGGCTATACTGAATAAACAACCATGGAAACCCGCCTCAAAGAGCGATTGACGGGCGCGGCGATTCTGGTGGCGCTCATCGTGATGGTGGTGCCGGAGCTGTTTCACGGCCAGCCACGCGAGGCGGCGGTCAACGCCAGCAGCGGCGGCGAGGGGCCGCCGATACGCTCCTACACCATCGATTTGAGCAATGGGCCCGCCCGCACCGCGCCGCTGCAATCCACCGACAGCGCCGGCGAATCCGCGCCCGCCTCCCCGGCACCGACTGCAAGCGCAGCGCCCGGCGCCACAGAGGGCGGCAGCGCAAATGGCAGCAGCGCCGCGCCGGGCAATGGCAGCGGCAGCGCGAGTGCCCCCTACGGCACACCGGGCGGCACGGTGGGCAAGGCACCCGCCGCCGCCTCGCCCCAATCCGGCCGCGCGGCGGCGGCGAAGAGCCTCAATGCAGGAGCAAAGAGCACCAATGCAGCGGCGAGTCCCTCCGCCTGGAGCGTTCAACTCGGTCTGTTCGCCTCGCGCGAGAATGCGGAGCGGCTCATGCACTCGGCGCAGAGCAAGGGCTTCTTTGTGAGCGTGTCCGAGCCGGACGCCAAGGGTCTCTATCATGTCCAGGCCGGAAGCCTGGCCGATCGCGCGGCTGCCCAGGCCGTGCAGGGACGGTTGCGCGATCAGGGCTTTCAGGGGGCCATCGTGGCGCCGCCGTCAGCCAGCAACAAATCCCCCCGCTGAGGGCGCTTCTGCGGCTGCAAGTGTGACTTGAGCCCCGGTTTCCGGCCCCGGCGACGTTAGAATCCGGGCCAACGCTGCCGCGACCGCTACCATGAACTGGATCGACTATCTGCTGATCACCCTGGTCGGGTGCTCCTTCATCGCCGGCCTCGTACGCGGACTGCTGCGCGAGGTCATCGCGCTTGTGACGTGGATCACGGCGGTCTGGGTTGCCTGGCACTTCTCCGGCCTGCTGGAATCGCACCTCGCTGGCGCGATTGACAATGAGGTTCTGCGCACCTGGGTGGCGCGCGCACTGCTGTTCTTCGTGATCGTGCTCATCGGCAGCACGATCGGCCTGCTCGTCAGCCAGATGGTGCGCCTGTCGATCTTCAGCGGCACGGATCGCGCCGTGGGCGGCCTGTTCGGTCTGCTGCGCGGTGCGGTGATGGCGGGTCTGTTTGTCATGCTGTGTCACGCGGTGCGTCTGGAAGCTGAGCCGTGGTGGCATCGCTCGCTGCTGGTGCCCTATGCCGAGCGCGCTGCGAATGTGCTGCGGGCGATGGTCGGCGAGCGTAAACTGATGGCTGGGAATTCCGTCGCGAAGACGCGCTAGGGCGCAAAGGATGCGGACTCAGCCATGTGCGGTATCGTCGGGGTAGTTGGCACCAGCCCCGTCAATCAACGTCTCTACGATGCGCTGACGGTTCTGCAGCATCGCGGCCAGGACGCCGCGGGCATCATGACGGCTTTCGAGGGCCGGCTGTGTTCGCGCAAGGGTGCGGGGCTCGTGCGCGATGTCTTCGAGCAGCAGCACATGCTCGAGCTGGCGGGCAACGTCGGCATCGGCCACGTGCGCTATCCGACCGCCGGCTGCGAGAGCGCTTCCGAGGCGCAACCGTTCTACGTCAACGCTCCCTACGGCATCTGCCTGGCGCACAACGGCAACCTCACCAATGCCTCCGAGCTCGCCGAGGTGCTGATCCGCGAGGACCGGCGTCACCTCAACACCGAATCGGACTCGGAAGTGCTGCTCAACGTGTTTGCCTCCGAGCT
>Ga0181526_10001806_pt1 | contig 19758 bp, 15 predicted proteins | sample PEATcosm2014_Bin_35_FD_119750 | JGI IMG/M metagenome (GOLD analysis project Ga0181526, IMG submission 119750) | Peatland microbial communities from MTU Mesocosm Facility, Houghton, MI, USA - PEATcosm2014_Bin06_30_metaG | ecosystem: Environmental > Terrestrial > Soil > Wetlands > Peat | place...
GCCCTCCTCGTAGCCCACGTAGCCCGGGGGCGAGCCGATCAGCCGCGAGACGGAGAACTTCTCCATGTACTCGCTCATGTCGATCTGGAGGAGCGCCTCCTGCTTCCCGAACATCTGCGCCGCCACCTGCTTGGCGGTCTCGGTCTTGCCGACGCCGGTCGGGCCGACGAAGAGGAACGAGCCTATGGGCCTGCGGGGGTCCTTCAGGTCCGCGCGCGAGCGGCGCAGCGCGCGGGCGATCGAGCCGGCGGCCACCTCCTGCCCTATCACGGTCTTTGAGATCTCGGCCTCGAGGTTGAGGAGCTTCTCGCTCTCCTTCTTCTCCATCCGCGAGAGCGGGATCCCCGTCCAGTCGGCCACGACCTGGATGATCATGTCCTCGTCGATTGAGACGCGCTTCTCCTCGCGCGCCTTCTTCCAGAGCTCCGTCGCCTGCTCCTGCTTCACGCGGAGCTGCTTCTCCCTGTCGCGGAACTTCGCCGCCTCCTCGAAGTGCTGCTCGCTGATCGCCTTCTCCTTCTGCGCGCACACCTCCTCGATCTCCTTGGTGAGGCCCTCGATGTCGGGGGGCCGGCTGAGCGCGGATATCCGCGCGCGGGAGCCCGACTCGTCCATGACGTCGATAGCCTTGTCGGGCAGGAAGCGGCCCGTGATGTACCGGTCGGACAGCTTCGCCGCGGACTCGAGCGCCAGGTCCGTGAAGGTCACCTTGTGGTGGTCCTCGTACTTCCCGCGGATCCCCTTGAGGATCGTTATCGTGTCGTCGACCGAGGGCGGCTCGACCTTCACCGACTGGAAGCGGCGGTCGAGGGCGCTGTCCTTCTCGATGTACTTGCGGTACTCGTTGAGGGTCGTCGCGCCCACGCACTGGAGCTCCCCTCGCGAGAGGGCGGGCTTGAAGATGTTCGAGGCGTCCATGGCGCCCTCGGCGGCGCCCGCGCCGACGATCGTGTGGAGCTCGTCGATGAAGAGGATGACGTTCCTGGCGCGCTTGATCTCGTCCATGACGGCCTTGATGCGCTCCTCGAACTGGCCGCGGTACTTGGTCCCCGCCACCATGAGCGCCAGGTCGAGCGTGATCACCTTCTTGTCATAGAGGATCTCGGGCACGTTTCCGGCGGCGATCTCCTGGGCGAGGCCCTCGACGATCGCGGTCTTGCCGACGCCCGCCTCGCCTATGAGGACGGGGTTGTTCTTCGTGCGCCTGCAGAGGATCTGGATGACGCGGCGGATCTCCGACTTGCGGCCCACGACCGGGTCCATCTCGCCCTTGCGCGCCAATTCGGTCAGGTCCCTGCCGAACGCCTTGAGCGCCGGGGTCTTGACCTCCTTCTTCTCGTCGGTCTGCCCGCCGGGCCTCTGCGGCGTGCCGGCCGCGGCCTCCTCGCCGGGCCCCTCGCTGCCGCCGGAGAACTGGGGGTCGAGCTCTCGCAGGATCTCGTTTCTCGTGCGCTCGATGTCGACGTCGAGGGACTTGAGGACCCGGGCCGCGACGCCCTCGCCCTCGCGCAGGAGGCCGAGGAGGATGTGCTCCGTGCCGACATAGGAATGGTTGAGCGCCTTCGCCTCCTTGCCCGCCAGGGCCAGCACCTTCTTCACCCGGGGCGTGTAGGGGATGCTCCCCGGGGCCTTTGTCTCCTGGCCGGTGCCCACCTGCTTCTCGACGGCGGCCCGCACGGTGTCCAGGTCGAGCCCCATCTTCTGGAGGACGCTCACGGCGACGCCCTGCCCCAGCTTGATCAGGCCGAGCAGGATGTGCTCCGTCCCGACGTAGTTGTGGTGGAAGCGGTCAGCCTCCTTGCGTGCCAGCGCCAGCACCTGCTGGGCGCGCGGCGTGAAGTTGTTCATCGGTTCCTGGGACATGAAAGTTGGCTTGGGATTCGGTCAGTTGGTTCCGTTGGCCGACAGAGTGAAATCCGGCCGGGAAAAATTGGCAAACTCGGAACGCAGCCTCTCGGCCCGCAGCAGGTCGCGCTGGCCGGCCTCGAACTCCCCCTTCTGGGCGTGCTGGAGGTGGCCGGGCTGGGCCTCGATGAACAGCCGGTCGGTCACCGAGCGCTTGGTGTCCGGGAACACCCCAAGGTCGACCCCGAGTCGGATGAGGGAAAGCAGGTTCATGGCCTCGTTGGAGCTTAGGACGTGCCCGTTCTGGAGGATGCCGAAGGCCCGCCCGATCTTGTCGAACAGCTTTCCGGAATCCGCCTCAAGGAGGCGGGCCCGGGCGTTGAGTTCGTGCTCGATGATGGACTGCAGGACGCCGGAGAGCCGCTTAAGGATCTCCTCCTCGGACTCGCCGAGCGTCGTCTGGTTCGAGATCTGGAAGATGCTCCCGCTCGCGTCCGAGCCCTCCCCGAAGAGCCCGCGCACGACCATCCCAAGCTGGTTCACCGCGCGCACCACCTTCTCCATCTGGTTGCCGATGACGAGCGCGGGAAGGTGCATCATGGCCGAGGCCCGCATGCCCGTGCCCAGGTTCGTCGGGCAGGCCGTCAGGTACCCCAGCTCGGGGGTGAAGGCGTAGTCGAGGGAATCCTCGAGGGCCGAATCGAGCTCGTTGATCGCCGCCCAGACCTTCTTCAGCTGGAAGCCCGCCCTCAGCATCTGGATCCTCAGGTGGTCCTCCTCGTTGATCATCACCGAGAACGCCTGGTCCCTGCTGATCACGACGCCGCTGCCCTGCTTCGATCCGCTCAGCTCCCGGCTGATAAGGTGGCGCTCGACAAGGATCCGCTTCTCAAGCTCGCCCAGGTCTCCGACGCCGACGGACAGGCCCCGCTTCATGGCCGGCGCGGAGACGACCGCACCCCTGCATGTCTCCAGAATGCCCTCGCGCTGGGCGGGCTTCGCCCAGCCCGGGAAGGGATGGCCGGCAAGGTTGCGCGCGAGCCTGATTCGCGTCATCAGGACGATGGCGGATTTGCTGCTCGTCGAGTCCGTGAGCTCCGACGGCGTGTCAATAAGGGATCCGATGGTCATGGGATCAGCGGGCCGGCTTCTGCTCGGAGGCCTGTTTGACCTGGTTGATTTCATCGCGGCAGCGTGCGGCGTCCTCGTAGCGCTCGGCCTTGATGGCCTCGGTCAGGTCGCCCTCGAGCTTGGTGAGCCTGTCGTAGAGAGACTTCCTCTCCTGGGCCCTCTGGGGGACCTTGCCCGAGTGGACCGTGCCCTTGTGCATGCCGTCGAGCATGGGGTCCAGGATCCCCTTGAAGGCGCCGTAGCAGGCCGGGCACCCGAAGCGCCCCTGCTTCTTGAAGTCCGAGGGGGAGAAGCCGCACTGCTCGCAACGGACGCCGGCCGACGCCGGGTCGGTGTTGAGCGACGCCTTGAGCAGGAGGTCCGCAAGCGAGAAGCCGCTGGGGTCCGTGACGCCCTTCTCCTGGGCGCACGCCTCGCACAGGTCCACCTTGTGCACCTTGTTGTCCAGGATCTGGGTCAGGTGCACCGTGGCCGGCTTCGAGCAAAGATCGCACTTTAGCGGGTTAGCCATGGATTGTTGTAATTGGTATGCACCTATTGTGCCATGAGATGCCCCATTGGGCAAGTGCGCGCGCGCGGCGCCGGCGCGCGCAAATGAGCCCAGGGTGAGCCAGCCCAAGCGCCACTTCGGCGCACCCGCTTCAAATCCGCGTCCCCTCTACGAGGACCCGCTTTTTGAAAGCCTTCATCAGCTTGCGCGTGACGGGTCCGGGCTTGCCGGAGCCTATCGTGCGCCCGTCGAGCTTGACGACCGGGATCACCTCGGCCCCTGAGCCGGTGAGGAAGCACTCGTCCGAGCACCAGAGGTCGAAGCGCGTGAGCTGCGCCTCGCGCTCCGGGATGCCGAGCTCCCTCGCGATGTCGATGATCGCGCTCCGGGTCACGCCCTTGAGCGCCCCCTGCGCCGCGGAAGGGGTGAGCAGCTCGCCCTTGTGGACGATGAAGACGTTGTCGGCGGTGGCCTCGGCGACGTAGCCCTGCTCGTTGAGCATGATCGCCTCAAGCGCCCCGAACTGCTTCGCCTCGATCTTGGCGAGGATGTTGTTCAGGTAGTTGAGCGACTTGACTGTCGACGGCAGCGCCCCCTGGGCTATGCGCCGGGTCGGCACCGTGACGATCGCAAGGCCGTTCTCGTAGTACTCCGCCGGATAGAGGGAGATCTTGCTCGCGATCACGAAATAGGAGGGCTTGGCGCAGAGCCACGGCGCCAGGCCCAGGTCCCCGACCCCGCGGGTCAGGACCAGGCGGATGTAGCCGTCCCTCAGCTTGTTGACGCTGCAGGTCTCGCAGACGGCGTCGCTCCACTGGGCGTGCGTCAGCGGGTTGTCCAGGAGGATCGCCTTGGCCGAGTTCGCAAAGCGCTCAATGTGCTCGTCCAGGCGGAACACGTTTCCGCCGTAGAGGCGGATCCCCTCGAATACGCCGTCCCCGTAGAGGAGCCCATGGTCGAAAACCGACACCTTGGCGTCGGCCTCTTCCACAAAACGCCCGTCGAGAAAAACCTTCATCCCGCCATGCTATTATCCTGGCGAAAGCCTTGTCGAGTTCGTTGAGGCTGATCTCCCCGGGCGACCCGGCCCGCCGCGCCCGCTAGGGAACCTTCCCCTTGTAGCCCAGCTGGGCCAGCTGCTGCTCGCACTGGCCTATGATCCTGTAGAGCCTGTTTATCTCCAGCATCTCGGCCTCGGTCAGCTTCTTTTTCGGGAGCGACCGGTCCTGGTAGAAATACTTTGTCGAGGAGTTGAACTCGATGTCCTTGCCGACCCAGGCCATGTCCGGGCGACCCTCCCAGCTTATGAGCGGATCCGCATCGAAGAGGTGCTGCTGGGTCTGGCGGACATCCACGTTGTTGAAGTCGGGTCGCTCGGCGCCCGGATGGAAGAGACCGTAGCCCAGCCTCATCTCCGGCGTCGCGGGCACGTACGGGACCGGCTGGTTCACTATCTTGATGACCTGCGCAACCGCGTCATCGAGCTGCTTCTTCAGGCCGGCTATGGGCCCCTGCGAGGCGGCGTCATCGCCCGATGACGGGGAGGCCGCCGGGGGCTCTTGCTGCCTGGCAATGGGCTTGATCGACACGACGACGTCGTCCCTCAGCTTTATGGTCATGTCCGGATAGCCGAGCATGCGCACCGGACCGGCATCGATCTCGCTCTTCGGGGTGCCCTTCTCCGCGATGATCGACTTGTATGAGTCGCCGACACTGGCGCCCAGGGCCGCGGACGCGAGAAGGAGGTAGGAGAGCAATCTCAAGGCCGTGATCACAGTGAGACGATTGACCGCGCCGATGCGAGCGCATTGCGCGCAATCCGGCCCCCGGGGCGCCCTGCCGGCCCAAGGGCGCTCAGATATGGATCGCCTCTCCCAGCGTGGACGCCGCGGCCTCCATGACGGCCTCGCTCAGCGTGGGATGCGCGTGGATCGTCTGGTGGATCTCCTCGGCGGAAGCCTCGAGGTTCATCGCCAGGCAGTACTCGGCGATGAGCTCGGTCGCCTCGGAGCCGATGATGTGGGCCCCGTAGATCTCACCGGTCTTCGCGTCGGTGACGACCTTGACGAAGCCTTCCGTCTCGGCCGACGCCACCGCCTTGCCCGACGCCGTGAACGGAAACTTGCCGACCTTCACGTCTAGGCCCCTCTCCCGGGCGGCCTTCTCGGTCAGCCCCGTGCTGGCAACCTGGGGCTGGCAGTAGGTGCATGCGGGGAAGTTCTTGACCCGCCTCGGCTTGGCGTGGCCGAAGATGCCGTCGACGGCGCTGACCGCCTCGAAGGTCGCGACGTGCGCGAGCCAGGGCGGGCCGATGATGTCGCCCGCGCCGTAGACCCCGGTGATGCTCGTCTGGTAGTCGTCCCCCACCTTCAGGAAATTGCGCTCGAGCTCGGGCTTGAGCGCGGGAGCGAGGACGCCCTCAAGGTTGGCGACCACGCCGACGGCCGAGAGGACCGACTCGGCCTCCACCGGCGACTTTGCGCCGCCGGCCACCAGGTCCATCTTGACGGAGCCCTTTCCCACCCGGAAGTTCTCGCACGTCGTGCCGGTGTGGATCGCGATCCCCTGCTTCTCGAAAGCCCTGTGGAGCGTCCTCGAGACCTCCTCGTCCTCGTTGGGGAGTATCCGGGGGAGCATCTCGACGAGCGTCACCTTCGAGCCGAGCGCGTTGTAGAAATAGGCGAACTCGGCGCCGATCGCCCCCGCCCCGACGATCGCGATCGACTTTGGAAGCACCTTGGAGGCCAGGGCCTCGCGCGAGGTCATGACTCGGACGCCGTCCACCTCAAGGCCCGGGATCCGCCGCATCTTGCAGCCCGTCGCTATCAGGATGCTCTTCGTGCGGAAGAACCTGCCCTTGTGCTCGCCTTCCCTGATGGAGACCATCCCGGCCGCGCTCACCTGGCCGGCGCCGATGAGATAGTCGACCTTGTTCTTTCTGAACAGGAATTCCACGCCCTTGGCCATCTGTCCCGCCACCGCGCGCGACCTCTCCATCACCTTGGCGAAGTCGAAGCCCACCTCCCTGGCGGAGAGCCCGTAGGCGTCCGCCTTCCTCATCGTCTGGTAAAGCTCCGCCGTCTTCAGCAGGGCCTTGGTCGGAATGCAGCCCCAGTTGAGGCACGTGCCCCCGGCGCGCTCGAGCTCGATGCACGCCACCTTCTTGCCGAGCTGCCCGGCCCTGATGGCCCCGGCATAGCCCGCGGGTCCGCCGCCTATGACGATGAGGTCGTATTCCGTAGCGTCCGCCATGGCGTCAACGTGCCCCCCCTTCGGAAGTCGGCAACTAAATATCGATCACGTCGCCGCCCTTGGCCGGGGGTCCCCTTGGGGGGCCGGGCGGCGGGCTCCCGGACGAGCGCGTCGCCGCGTTCACGACAAAATTGGTCAGGCTCACGACGAGCGAGCCTCCCACCGCGGGCCAGAAGCCCGACACGGTGAAGCCGTCCACGAGGCGCCCGACAAACAGGAACAGGATGGCGTTGATAACCACAATTCCCAGGCCCATCGTGACGATGATGAACGGCAAAGTGAACAGCACGAGGACGGGCCTGAGAATGGCGTTGAAGAGGCTGAGCAGGATGACCACGGCGACAAGGGAGCCGAAGTCGCTGCAATGAATGCCCGGCACGACCCGGGTCGCGATCACGACGCCGAGGGCAAGGACAAGCCATCGCACGAGGAGCCTGCCAAACGGTGAGTTCATCGGCCCCCCAACTCTTCCCCCCGGAAACGCCCGGGCAATGAAAATCATCGTCCTCCGGGATCCTCCTGCGATGCGGCAAGGGCGCCGACCGGTTGGCCCGAACCCATCGCAGCCGCCCGCGCACCGCCGCTTGACTCCGATAATCTGTCTGATAATCTGATTAACATGGAAACAACCCTCACCGCCTTTCAGCGCCAGTTCTCCAAGGCCCGGCAGGCCGCCGACCGCGGCGACACCGTGGAGATCAAGGCTGACAACAAGTTGGAATACGTCTTTGCCCGCCGCCCGAAGGCCCCTTCGAGCCCGTTTGCCGATATGGAGCACCTGTTCGGTGTCGTATCATTGAACGCAAGGAAGGAGCCCGCCCGTGACCGGATTCGCCGCCGTCTTCGCAAGAACGCTGCTGCTTGACGCCGGCGTCTTCGTCGCCGCCATTGACCGCACGGACGAGCACCACGCCTGGGCCCGGCGCACACTGCCCAGGTTGAGCGGCAGGGTTGTCACCTGCGAGGCCTGCCTTGCGGAGGCCATGCACCTGCTGGAGAACTCCCCTGCCGCGGTTTCGGCGCTGAGGCGCATCCTGGAGCGCATGGAGGTCGTTCCCGTCCTGTCTACCGACCTCCAGGGCGTCTTCGACCGGGTCTCGGACTTTTCCCCAAGCATGGACCTGGCCGACGGTTGCCTGGTTGTTCTTCAAAAACGCATCCCTCGCTCCATCGTGGTCACCACGGACCACCGCGACTTCGCCACATATCGCATTCCCTTTCTGTCACCGCGGGGCATCTTTGCCAGGTGATCCCAAACCCTCCCTGGAGATAAGCCCGGAAATGAATATCATCGTCCTGCAGGACCATCTGCGAAGCGGGGGAACCGAGCGCCATTCGATCCTCCTGGCGCGCGAGTTCGCCGGGCTGGGCCACGAGGCGCGGCTGGTCACGTTCCGGCCCGGCGGCAGGCTCTCCGGGTCGGCGGGCCCCGGGCTCCGCTCGCTCCAGCCGTTTGACACCGGGATAGACTGGTTCGCGCCGGGCCTGCTCCGGACGGTCCTCGGGGCCCGCCCGGATATCGTCCTCTGCATGGGCAAGACGGCGAACTGCTTCGCGGGGCGCATCCAGAGGCGCGCCGCCGCCAGGAAGCTGCCCACGAAGGTGGTGGCGACGCTACGTGCGGGCGGCCGGATCCTGTCCCTCTACTACTCGTCCATCAAGAATGCCGCGCATGTCGTCGCCAACAGCATCGAGGCGGCGGGCAACCTCGTGAACGAGCACGGCCTCGCGCGTGCCAAGGTCTCCGTCATCCACAATTCCCTCGTCTTCCCGGGGACGTCGTGGGCCATCGACCAGGACCTGCGCACAAAGCTGGGGGCGGGCCCCTCCACGACCGTCCTCCTCTCGGTCGGCATGTTCAGGCCCGAGAAGAACCAGCGCGCCCTCCTCGAGATGGCCGCCGGCCTGCCGGCGGACTGGGACTGGCGCCTCTGGCTCGCGGGCGAGGGCCCGGAGCGCGGGCCGTGCGAGAAGCTCGCCGAGGGGCTCGGGATCGCCGGCCGCGTCCGCTTCCTCGGCTTCCAGGCCGATCCCGGCCCGCTGTACCGCGCGGCCGACATCGCCGTCCACGCCTCCCGCGAGGAGGCCCTGTCCAACTTCCTGATCGAGGCTCAGGCCCACGGGCTGCCGGCGGTCGCGTGCCATGCGCTCGGCATCCGGGAGTGCTTCATCCCGGGTCGCACCGGATGGGACGTCGCCCAGGGCGACTACGAGGGCTTCAGGGCATCGCTCGCCCTCCTGGCCGCGGACTCCCCGACCGAGCGGGCCGCCCGGTCCGAGGAGGCCCGGGCGTTCGCGCTGAGGGAGTTCGACCCCGCCAGGCAGGTGGCCGCCTACATACGCCTCTTCGAATCGCTCCTGGGGATCTCAAGGCCCGCGCCCCCGCCGGCGTTCCCGGAGCCCGGCGCGAGGCCCCCCGCTTGAAGCCGGAATGCATCCGCCTGCGCGGCGTGCGCCAGAACAACCTGAAGGGGTTCGACCTGGACGTCCCGCTGGGTCGCTACGTCGTCGTGACCGGGCTCTCCGGCGCGGGGAAGAGCTCGCTGGTCTTCGAGGCGCTCCACGCCGAGGGCCAGCGCCGGTACGTCGAGACATTCAGCGCCTACACGCGCCAGTTCCTTGAGCTCCTCGGCAAGCCCCGCGTCGACTCCATAGAGAACATCAGGCCCTCGATTGCGATCGAGCAGACCAACACGGTGCGCTCCTCGCGCTCGACGGTGGGGACGATGACGGAGCTCACGGACTTCTTCAAGGTGTGGTTCAGCCACGTGGCCGAGTGCTTCGACCCGGAGACGGGCGAGAAGGTGGAGGACGACAACCCCCAGTCGGTCTGGCGGAAGACGCTCGCGGCCCGCCCGGGAGCCCAGGTCCTCATAGCCTTCGAGGTGCGCCGGCCGCAAAACCTCGCCTGGGAGGAGATCCTCCAGAGCCTGAAGAACCAGGCCTACGTGCGCGTCCTTGCGGCCGGCCCCGGTGGCGCGGGCCCCGAGGTCCGCCGCGTGGAGGAGCTCCTTGCCAACCCGGCGCTTCTCCAGGGAGTCGAGCGGATCTTCGTCGTCCAGGACCGCGTGCGGGTGGAGCAGGCGTCCATGGCCCGCTTCACGGAGGCGGTCGAGACCGCGATGCACTTCGGCCGCGGGGAGGTGCGCGTCTTCGATTCCGGGAAGCTGGCCGAGCTCGGGCACTATTCGCGCGGGCTCCACTCCCCGAAAACCGGGCGCAAGTTCCGGGCGGCCACGCCGGCGCTCTTCTCGTTCAACTCCCCCCTGGGCGCCTGCCCCACGTGCAGGGGATTCGGCCGGGTGATCGAGATCGACTACCGGCTCGCGATCCCGGACCCGTCGCTCTCCATCGACCAGGGCGCGATCCGCTGCTGGGAGGGGAAGGTGTACAGCTCCTCCAAGGACGACCTGCGGAAATTCACGAGGAAGCTCGGGATCCCCACCAACGTCCCCTTCGAGCGCCTGACCGAGAGCCAGCGCTCCTTCGTGGTCGACGGCGAGCCGGGCTACGGCGAGGAGAACGGCAAGGAGTGGCCCACGCACTGGTACGGCGTGAAGGGGTTCTTCCGCTGGCTCGAGAAGAACACCTACAAGATGCACGTGCGCGTCTTCCTCTCGCGCTACCGCTCGTACAACACGTGCCCGGCGTGCGGCGGGAGCCGCATGCAGCCGGAGTCCCTCTGCTGGAAATGGCGGGGCCACACGCTGCCCGGCCTCTACGCGATGCCGGTCGGGCGCCTGCGCGAGCTTGTCGGGGGCTCGCGGCCCGCGCGGGGGGACAGGCACGCCGGGCTCGCGTTCGATTCCATCATGACCCGCCTGCGCTACCTGGCCGAGGTGGGCCTCGGCTACCTGACGCCCGACAGGGCGTCGCGCACGCTCTCGGGCGGCGAGGTCGAGCGCGTGAACCTGACGGGCTGCCTCGGGACGTCCCTCGTGGACACGCTCTTCGTCATGGACGAGCCGAGCGTCGGCCTCCACCCGAGGGACATCGACCGGCTGCTCGCCATCATCCGCTCCCTCGTCCAAGCCGGCAACACGGTCGTCGTCGTCGAGCACGACGAGGCGATGATCCGGGCCGCCGACCAGGTCATCGAGGTCGGGCCGGAGCCCGGGGCGCGCGGCGGCCGGATCGTCTTCCAGGGGACCGTGCCCCGGATGCTCGCCGACCCGGACAGCATCACCGGTGCCTACTTCTCGGGGCGGCGCCGGATCGCGGCCCCGGGGCCGCGACGCCCCGTCGCCGCCGGCCACCCCTCCCTCGAATTCCTCGGCGCCACCAAGCACAACCTGCGGGGGGTCGACGTCCGGATCCCGCTCCGGCGCTTCGTCTGCCTGAGCGGCGTGTCGGGCTCGGGCAAGTCCACGCTCCTGGACAACGTGATCCACCAGGGGCTCCTCGCGCACCGCGGCCGCGCGGCCGAGGACCCAGCGTCCCTCGCGTCGATCCGCGGGGCGGAGCTCGTCTCGGAGGCGGTCCTCGTGGACCAGGGGCCCGTCTCCCGGACGCCCCGCTCCAACCCCGCGCTCTACGTCGAGGCCTGGGACCCGATCCGCGAGCTCCTGGCCTCGACGGCCGCCGCCCAGGCGGCGGGGCTCGCCGCCTCCAGCTTCTCCTTCAACGGCGGCAGCGGCCGGTGCGACCACTGCCTGGGGCTCGGCTACGAGCGGGTGGAGATGCAATTCCTCTCCGACGTCTTCGTCCCCTGCCCCGTCTGCGAGGGACGCAGGTTCAAGCCCGAGGTCCTGGCGATCGAGTGGAACGGCACCTCGGTTGCGGGATTCCTGGAAATGAACGTGACGGACGCCCTGCGCGCGTTCGAGGGCCGCGCCGAGATCCGCCGCCGCCTCGAGCCGCTCGAGTCCGTGGGGCTCGGCTACCTCGGACTGGGCCAGCCGCTCAACACGCTGAGCGGGGGCGAGTCCCAGAGGCTCAAGCTCGTGCGCTACCTGGGGACGCTGCCCGGGGAGGCCAACGCGCTCCTCCTCCTGGACGAGCCCACGACGGGACTCCACCGCCACGACGTCGGCAGGCTGCTCGGCGTCCTGCACGCGCTCGTCGAGCGGGGCCACAGCCTGGTCGTCATCGAGCACAATATCGACGTGCTCAAGGCCTCGGACTGGATCGTGGAAATCGGACCGGAGGCGGGCGAGGGGGGCGGGCGCATCGTCGCCGAGGGGACGCCCGAGGAGATCGCCCGGGCGCGGGCCGCCACGTCGCCGTTCCTGAGGGACGCCCTGGGCGGGGAATCCGGGCGGGGCGCGGCCCGGGTGGCCGCGCCGCCCGTGCCCGCCCCGGCCGCGGCTCCCGCCGCGCACGCGCTCGAGGTCGTGGGGGCCCGCGAGAACAACCTGAAGGGCCTGTCGGTATCCGTCCCGCTTCGCGCCCTCACTGTCGTCACCGGCGTCTCCGGCTCCGGGAAATCGACCCTCGCCTTCGACATCATCTTCGCCGAGGGCCAGCGCAGGTTCATGGAGTCGATGTCGCCCTACGCGCGCCAGTTCGTGGAGCAGCTGCCGCGCCCGGCGCTGGACCGCCTGACCGGGATCCCCCCGACGGTCGCGATCGAGCAGCGCGTGACACGGGGATCGCTCAAGTCCACGGTCGCCACAATCACGGAGGTGGCCCAGTACCTGCGCCTCCTCTATGCCCGCCTCGGGGTCCAGCACCACCCCGAGACCGGCCGGGCCGTCACGCCCCTCTCCCACGGCGCGCTCCGGAAGCTCCTGCTTCGCGTCCTGGGGACGCCCGGGGCCCGCAGGGCGCGCCACCTCTACCTGTGCGCGCCGCTCGTGCGCGGCCGGAAGGGCCACCACCAGCCGATTGCGGACTGGATTGGGAGGCAGGGGTACGCGCTCATGCGGGCCGACGGGAAACTGGTCAGGGTCGGCGCGTTCCGGAAGCTCGACAGGTACCGCGAGCACGACATCGAGGCGGTCGTTGCCGACCTGAAGGGGAACCCGGCGCCCGGGCCGGCCCTTGACCAGGCCCTGGGCGTGGGTAGGGGGTCCTGCTTCCTCCTGACGGAAGCGGGCAGGATCCTCTCGTGGTTCTCGGCCACGAGGACCGACATCGAGACGGGGGAGTCCTTCCCGGAGCTCGACCCCAAGGACTTCTCGTTCAACTCGCCCCGCGGCTGGTGCCCCACGTGCCGCGGCTACGGCAGGATCTACCCGTGGATGGCGGAGCCCGACGACGAGAGGAGGGACGAGAACACCGAGCGCCTGCGCCAGCTGGGGCTTGACGGCGGCGACGAGCGCGGCGAGGGGGGGACCCCCTGCCCGGACTGCCGCGGCGAGCGGCTGAACCGCGTGTCCCGCGCGGTGAAGCTCCACTTCAGGGGCGGGAGGGAGCCCCTCTCCCTTCCCGCGCTCCTCGCCTGCCCGCCCGCGGAGCTGATCGGCCGCCTGGAGGCCCTGGAGCTCGACGGGCGGGGCCGGCTCGTCACCCGCGACATCGTCCCCCAGATCCGCGAGCGCCTCCGGTTCATGGGCAGCGTGGGCCTCGGCTACCTGTCCCTCGACCGGCCGACAAAGACGCTCTCCGGGGGAGAGGCCCAGCGGATCCGGCTCGCGGCGCAGCTCGGCACCAACCTGGCGGGCGTCCTCTACGTCCTGGACGAGCCCAGCATCGGCCTCCACGCCCGCGACAACATGAGGCTCATCTCCACGCTCCTGGCCCTCCGCGACAAGGGAAACACGCTGGTCGTCGTGGAGCACGACGACGAGCTGATGAGGCGCGCGGACCTCATCATCGACCTCGGGCCGGGGGCGGGAGTGCACGGAGGCGAGGTGCTCGCTGTCGGCACGCCGGCCGAGATCAGGAGAAACGCCTCGTCGCTCACCGGGATCTTCCTCGCCCGCGGCCTGCGCCACCCGCAGCGGGGCGCCTACCGCGGCCTCGGCTCGGGCGACCTTGCCGGGCCCTGGGTCGAGCTGGACGGCGCCCGCCACCGCAATCTCGCCGGCGTCGACCTGAGGATCCCGCCGGGAAGGCTCACCCTGGTCGCGGGGCCGAGCGGCGCCGGCAAGTCGACCCTGTTCCGCGACGTGCTGGCGCCGGCGGTGGCCCTCGCCGTGAAGGGCCGCCGGGGGAGGGTCGCCGGGAGCGCCCTCGCCCGCGCCTCCGGGGGCGGACGGCCGCTCTTTACCGAACTGCGCAACGCGCAGGGCTTCCGCTCCGTCATCGAGGTGGACCAGTCTCCGATCGGCCGGACGCCCCGCTCGACGCCGGCCACCTACCTGGGGATCTTCGACATCGTCAGGAAGTTCTTCGCGTCGCTTCCGGAATCGAAGATCCGGGGCTACACGGCGGCGCGGTTCTCGTTCAACACGGTCGGCGGCCGCTGCCCGGCGTGCGAGGGCGCGGGCCGGATCCGGCTCGAGATGGCGTTCATGCCGGACACCTACCTGCCGTGCGACGACTGCCAGGGCCTGCGCTACGGGCCCGAGCTCTCGGACGTCACGTGGAAGGGCCTCTCGATCGGCGCCGTGCTGCGCCTGACGTTCGAGGAGGCCGCCGAGTTCTTCAGCTTCCATTCCGAGCTCTCGCAGGTGTGCCGGCTCATGGTGGACTGCGGGCTCGGCTACCTGACCCTGGGGCAGAGCTCCTCCACCCTGTCGGGAGGCGAGGCCCAGAGGCTCAAGCTCGTGACCGAGCTCTCCCGGGGCCTCGCCACCTACCGCGAGCGGAGCCGCGGGACCGTCCCGCGCAACCTCTACATCCTGGAGGAGCCGACGATCGGGCTCCACCTGAGCGACTGCGAGAAGCTGATCAACGTCCTGCAGTCCCTGGTCGACCAGGGCCACACCGTGATCGTGATCGAGCACAACCTGGACCTCATCGCCGAGGCCGACTACGTGGTCGAGCTCGGACCCGGGGGCGGCCCGGACGGCGGGAGGCTGGTCTACCAGGGGGCCCTCGAGGGGCTCCTGAAAGTGCCCCTCAGCCCGACGGCGCCCTTCCTGCGCAGGAGGCTCCGAATACCCCCTAGGAGGCGAGTGCCGCCTTGATCGCGTCGGCGATCTGCGAGGCCTTGATCGGCTTCACGAGGCAGGCCGAGAGGCCGGCGATGGCCATGCTCCTTGAGATGAACTCGGGGTTCGTGTACCCGGTCATGAGGATCCTCTTCGTCGACGGAACGAGCTCCGCGACCCTCATGAGGAAGTCCAGGCCCTGCTCCCCGGGGAGCATGTGGTCGCAGACGATGGCGTCATAGCGGCGCGCCGCCAGGAGGATGTCCCCCTCGGCCGCGGAGGAGGCCGTGTAGAGCCTGCAGCTTTCCTGGAGCTCCTGGCCGATCGAGTCCAGGATCAGCGGCTCGTCGTCCACCAGCATGACCGTCGGCAGGCCGGATGGCTTCAGTTCCTGGAACGTGGCCATGCGGCTCAGCCCTTCTCCGCGTCGGCCGCGGCCGCCGCCTCCTGGACCACCTTGAGCAGCTCGGCCAGCGTCACGGGCTTGAGAAGGTAGCGGAAAAGCGCGGCCTCGTTGACGCTTCGCATCAGCATCTCGGGCTTCATGTAGCCGGTCACGAGGATCCGCTTCATCTGCGGGTACTCCTCCCGGGCCCGGACCAGGAAGCTCATCCCGTTGCCCCCGGGCATCAGGTGGTCCGAGACGACGACCTTGTACGGCTTCTTGCGGAGGGCGAAATCCGCCTCCCTCGCGGAGGTCGCCGCGGTGACGTCGAAATGGGGGGCCAGCGCGGCGACAAAGGCGTCAAGGATCGGCTGCTCGTCGTCGACGACAAGAACCGCATCCCGGGCCGGCGCCGGCTGAGAATCGGCTGGATACATGCAGGGGTGGATCGTGCTTCCCGCGGGCGGGGTTGGCAAATACAAACCCCCCGGCCGGCGCGGGAGACCCGCCGGGTTTTGGTTTGCGTCCCCAGTTTGACAGGGATTTCATCCCCGGCACCACGAAGATGGCCGATCCAGCACCCGTTTCCGCCGCCTTCGCGGCGCGCAATGCCGCGGGCCACACGCCGGTGCACGTGGCGGCGAGGAACGGCGAGCTGCGCAGCCTGCCGCCGGAGGCGCTCACCGCCAGGTATCTCACGCTGAAGAACGACGCGGGCTACACGCCCCTCCACCACGCCGCCATCGGCGGCCACCTCGACCAGGTGCCGGCCGAGGTCCTGACCCCCGCCAATCTCCTCATCCGCAGCAACGCCGGCTACAACGTGTTCCACACGGCGGCGGCCTACGGCACCCTCTGGCAGATCCCGGCCGGGCTGCTGAACCGGGAGATTCTCCTCAACTCAAACGACATGGGGAACACGCTCCTGCACGAGGCCGCGGAGCACGGGACGCTGGACCGAATCCCGGAGGGTTTCCTGACGGCGGAGACCATGGCCCTGCGCAACGTGACCGGCGAGACCGTGCTCCACGTGGCCGCGTTCAACGGGCACCTGGACCAGGTGCCCGGCGCGCTCCTCACGGCGGAGGCCCTCCGCAGGACGACCTCGGCCGGGGACACGGTCTTCCATTCGGCGGCGATCTCCGGGCACCTGGAGCAGGTCCCCGCGGCCCTCCTCGTCTTCGAGAACCTTTCCATCCCGAGCAAGACGGGCTTCACGGCGATCCACGCCGCGGCGGAGACCGGGCAGCTGCGCAAGATCCCCCCGGACACGCTCACGGGCGAGCTCCTCATGACCCGCAACGACAACGGCGACACCCCGCTCCACGCCGCGGCCTTCGAGGGCCACCTGGACCAGGTGCCGGCGGCCCTCCTGACGCGCGAGCGGGTGGCGGCGCGCAACTATGACGGGATAACGGTGGCCGCGCTGGCCGCCGAGCGCGGCTTCACCTCGCAGATCCCGGCGGAGGCCCGGCCGCGGACGTACGGCCCGGTGTCGCGCCTGATCCGCAGGCTGAGCCGGACGCGCTCGCCGTTCTGAGGGCCGCCCCAGGGGAAGGCGCCCCCAGGCCCACTTTGGACTTTCCCCGGGGGCCCGTCTGGCCTCAGATGAAGGGTCCCACTGCCCAATCAACACCATGAACACAGCCATCGCCGCCATCACCGCCCGGGAAATCATCGACTCGCGGGGCAACCCGACAGTCGAGGTCGACGTCCGCCTCTGCGGGGGCGCCTTCGGACGGGCGGCCGTCCCGTCCGGCGCCTCCACCGGCGAGAACGAGGCCATCGAGCTGCGCGACGGCGACAAGAAGCGCTACTCGGGCAAGGGGGTCCGCAATGCCGTGGCCAACGTGAAGTCCGAGATCGCGCAGGCCCTCGTGGGCTTCGACGCGTGCGACCAGGTCGGCGTCGACCGGGCGATGATCGCCCTTGACGGGACGAAGACCAAGTCGAGGCTCGGCGCGAACGCCATCCTCGGGGTGTCGCTCGCGACCGCCAAGGCGGCCGCCGCCGCGCTCGGCCAGCCCCTCTACAGGTACATCGGCGGGGTCAACGCGAAGGTGCTGCCCGTGCCGATGATGAACATCATGAACGGCGGCGCCCATTCCGACGCCCCGATCGACTTCCAGGAGTTCATGATCATGCCGGTCGGGGCCAAGTCCTTCGCGGAGGGCCTGCGGATGGGCAGCGAGGTCTTCCATGCGCTGAAGAAGGTGCTGAAGGAGAAGGGGCTCTCGACCGCGGTCGGCGACGAGGGCGGCTTCGCGCCCAACCTCGAGTCCGCGGAGGCGGCCCTCGACGCCGTGTCCGCGGCCGTGAAGCTGGCCGGCTACCGGCTCGGGGCGGATGTCGCCCTGGCGCTCGACCCCGCGGCCTCGGAGTTCTACGTGACCGAGAAGAAGCGCTACGTCTTCAAGAAGTCCGGCGGCCGCTCGCTGACCGGCGACCAGATGGTGGCCCTCTACAAGGAGCTCGTCGGCAAGTACCCGATCATCTCGATCGAGGACGGCTGCGCCGAGAGCGACTGGGAGACCTGGAAGAAGCTGACCGTCGCCCTCGGGGGCAAGATCCAGATCATGGGCGACGACCTGTTCGTCACGAACATCGAGTACCTGAAGAAGGGCATCGACTCGGGCACGGCCAACTCGATCCTCATAAAGGTGAACCAGATCGGCACGCTCACCGAGACGCTCGACGCGGTCGAGATGGCGAAGGAGGCGGGCTATACGGCGGTCATCTCGCACCGCTCGGGTGAGACCGAGGACGTGACGATCGCCGACATCGCGGTCGCGACGAACGCGGGCCAGATCAAGACCGGCTCCCTCTGCCGCACGGACCGCGTCGCGAAGTACAACCAGCTGCTCAGGATCGAGGAGGAGCTGGGGGCCTCGGCCGTCTACGGGGGTAAGCTCTAGGCCTCGGGTTTCCCGCCGCCACCGGGGGCCTCACCCTCCGCGGGGGCCTCGGCGATGTTGTCGAACGCGTCCGAGAGCATCTGGAGGACCTCCGACTTCGGGGCGTGCTTGAGCACGTAGGCCTCGGCGCCGAGCTCGCGCGTCTGGATGACCGTCTTCATCGTGCTCTGGGAGGAGACGATGATGACCGGGATCTCGGGGTGCGCCGCCTTGAGCTTCGCCAGGACCTCGAGCCCGCCCACCTGCGGGAGGTTGATGTCGAGGAGGACGACGTGGGGCTTGTGGGCATCCGCCTGCTCCAGCGCGGCCGCCCCGTCGGCCGCCTCCCAGATGGTCTCGATCCCGAGCTGCTTGAGCAGGAGGCGGATCAGGACCCGGACGTGCGCTTCATCGTCGACAATGAGGGCGTTCTTCGGCCTGGGCATGGCTTAAAGTGTCCTAATGCCCCGCCCCGATGCAAGCCTGCGGCTTGCTAGTCGACCCGCAGGATGTAGCCGCGCAGGTACTCGCTCTCGGGCATCGAGATGAGCACGGGATGGTCGGGAGGCTGGTGGCAGTGCTCGAGGATGCGCGCGCGCCGCCTCGCGTCGCCGGCGGCGGCCGAGAGCACCGAGCGCAGGTCGGCGTCCTGCATGTGGTGGGAGCACGAGTAGGTCGCGAGGACGCCCCCCGGCGCCAGCCGCTGCATGGCGCGCAGGTTGATCTCCTTGTAGCCCCGCAGGGCCCCCTCGAGAGCGGACTTGGACTTCGCGAACGGGGGCGGGTCCAGGACGACGACGTCCCATGCCGGCCCCTCCCTGCCGGCCGGATCGTTCAGCCAGTCGAAGACGTTCGCGACCCTGAACTCCGCGCCCAGGCGGTTGCGCTCGGCGTTGCGCCGGGCGGCCTCGACCGCCTCGGGCGCGCTGTCGAGGCCGAGGACCCTCGAGGCCCCCGCCCGGGCCGCGTGGAGCGCGAACGAGCCCTGGTTGCAGAACGCGTCAAGGACGCTCCGGCCCCCGCAGTAGCGGGCGACCGCCGCATGCTGCGCCCGCTGGTCCAGGTAGAAGCCGGTCTTCTGGCCGCCCATGAGGTCGAGCCATGTCTCGACCCCGTCTATCGGGGCCCACCGGGCCTCCCAGGGCCTGCCGGAGCGGGTGTGGGTCTCGAGCGCGAGGCCCTCCAGCCTGCGGACCTGCGCGTCGTTGCGGAAGACGACCTCGGCCGAGCCCAGCAGGCCCCCCAGGAGGTCGCCGATCATCGCCGACCTCCTCTCCATGGCGAGAGTCTGCACCTGGACGACCAGCGCGTCGCCGTACTGGTCGGCGACGACCCCGGGGAGGTCGTCGGACTCCGACCAGACGACCCGCCGGTAGGCCCCGGGCGCCCGCCGCTCGAGCGCCCGCCGGAGCGCCCCGGAGACATAGGCCTCGTCGAGCGCCACGCGCTCCCTGGAAAGACGGCGCCACACGATCTGCGAGCGCCCGTTGCAGATCCCGGTGCCGAGGAGGCGGCCCGCACGGTCGCGGCACTCGACGACCTCGCCGTCGCACTCGGGCGGCAGGGCCTCCTCCACCTCGTTCGCCAAGACCCAGGGGTGGCCCGACAGGACCCGGGCGTTCGCGTTCGCCTTGAGCCTGTACGCCGGGGGTGCCATCCCGCGGATCATCGCAGGCGCGGGCGCGCGGAGAAGCCCAAACTTCCGGGGCGCCCGGCCCCCCGAAAAGGCTTCCAAGGCGGCTTGGCCGGGAATTACAATGACCCTTTTCCATGCCCAATCCC
>Ga0181526_10001809_pt1 | contig 19749 bp, 20 predicted proteins | sample PEATcosm2014_Bin_35_FD_119750 | JGI IMG/M metagenome (GOLD analysis project Ga0181526, IMG submission 119750) | Peatland microbial communities from MTU Mesocosm Facility, Houghton, MI, USA - PEATcosm2014_Bin06_30_metaG | ecosystem: Environmental > Terrestrial > Soil > Wetlands > Peat | place...
ATGGTCGTCCCTCGTTGATGCTTGGAGCAGGCTCACGCCCGACTCCGCTACACCATCAGTTTGAGGGACGACCGCCTTCCGGCAAACCCGCTACGCTGGCCGCCGCCCGTTACCCCATCTACGTGTCGGAGCAAGATCTCGCCGAAGACCGGCCCCACCGCCGGTCAAGGCATGACGCGATCGGGCTCCGCCGCAGGATGTTTGAGATGGCGACGTAACGACTCGGGTGCGGATGCGCCGCGAGAACGCTGGTGCTTGTTCGCCACCGCATCCGGGGCCGCCGCACGCTCGGCGCTCGCACGCTCCGAGTCTGTAACGATCCCGGTCTGCAGCGCACCACTTCGTGCTGCGCTGGGCCCGGGAAGCGGGATCTTTGAATGCGGTTATGCGAAGTGAGATGGGTGAGGGCCTGTTACCCGAGTCTCAGTCCGGCACCACCGCCCCCTCACCCCGACCCTCTCCGCGCACGCGGGAAGCGGGAGCGCGCCGAGCTCGGTCAAAACAAAGCCGGCATGACGCCGAGCGGAATGAGGCCGAGATAGATGATACCGTCGTCGACGCGCAGCGGCAGCGCAATCGCGGGCTTTTTGTCGATCTCGGTCGGCTGGCCCATTTTTTTGATGTTGCTGATGACGCCGCTCGCGGCGTTCTCGCGGACAACGCCGCTCAAGCCGGGCATCAGGCGGTCGAGCGTGCCGAGCCCTTGCTCCGGCGAGCCGCTGCCGCCGGTGAGCCGGTTGATGCCTTGCCCGATCAATTGATCGACGCCCAACAGCGGCACGATGTTTTCGATGCCGGCGATGGCGACATTGATCAAGCCGTCGAGCCTGCCGTGGCCGTTCACGGTCAGCGTTCCACTGCCAATGATGACGGAGTCGGGCCGCTCGATGCGCAGCGATTTGATTTCGATGCCGCCGCCCGAGGCCTGCATCTCGCGGAACAGCACCGGCCAGGGTTTTGGCGCAAAATCCTTGAAGCCGCGCATGACGGCGTCGATATCGCCTTGCAGCGGCGCGGCCAGTAGCGGATGGAAGCTCGGCGCCATGGCGCCGACGAAATGGCCGGTCGCCTCGATGACCGGATTGTCGCGGGCCGAGCCTTGCACGATGCGGCCGTCGAACTCGACGCTGTCGGCCTTGAAGATCATGCCGCTCGCGGGGCCGGCGACGCGGTCGAGTTGCGGCGCCTCGAGCGACACGGCAATGCGCTCCGGCTCCGGCGGCAAGCCCAACAGGCTCATCTGGGCGCGCGTCCAGTTGACGGTGAAGACCGGCGACCCGCCCGGATTGGCAAGCGTTACCGGGCCGGTGATTTCGCCGTTGAGCAAGGTCGGCCGAAACACCTGCGCGGAGAAGGTGACGTCGGTCGCGCGGACGTCGAATGGCGGCTGGTTATTGTTGAACCTGGCGGCGGCTTGCGTGCAGCGGCTGACGATGCTGAACGGAAAGCCGCCGATCTCCTGGCTGCCGCAGGCATAGATGCGGCCGAGCGCCGCCTCCCGCTCGATCCAGGCGGCTTCCGTGCGCCCGGCGATTGCGGCGGCGTAATACCACAGCCAACACCAGCCGATCCCGATGACAATGACCGCGCCGAGCGGGACAAACAGCCGGGACAGCTGGCCGCGACGCGGCGCGGGCGCGCGCCGGCGGGTCGGAGCCGGCGCGGCGCGCATCATGCTGAGCGGAGATTCGCCTGTCATTGAGCCGCTATGAACCGTCAAGACGGCGCCATTGTGCCGCCAATCTCGCCCTGTTAGGCGGACGAAAGCCATGGACGAATCGGAAGATTAGCAGTCAACGAGGGCCGATGAATACAAGCGCCGAGCACGAAACCGGGGACCTGTGGGTGTTCGGCTATGGCTCGCTGATGTGGCGGCCCGGTTTTGCTTATCTGGAACGGCTATCCGCGCGTCTCGTCGGGCTGCATCGGGCGCTCTGTGTGTTTTCCTTCGTGCATCGCGGCACCCCGGAGCGGCCTGGCCTGGTGCTTGGGCTCGATCGCGGCGGCATGTGCCGCGGCATCGCCTATCGGGTCGCGGCCGCGGCCCGCGCCGAAACAATCGCCTATTTGCGCGCACGCGAGCAGGTGACGTCGGTCTATCTCGAAGCGATGCGGCGGATCGAACTCGAAGATCGGCCGCGGCGGCAGGTGCGGGCCTTGTGCTACACGGTCGACCGCAGCCACGCGCAATATGCCGGACGGCTGACGCTCGCCGAGAGCTTGCATCACGTGCGCCAGGGCCATGGCCGTTCCGGTCCCAATCGCGACTATGTCCTCGAAACGGTCCGCGCGCTCGAGGACCTCGGCTATCGCGAGAGCGAATTGCATCTGATCGCCGAGCAATTGAAAGGGGTCCACGCAGCGGGCGTCGGCGATCGGTAGTCAGGGATCAGAATTGCAACAGCATAGCGCCATTGTTCGCTCTGCTGAGCGATCACCGGTTACCGATGACCGATTCCTGAGCCAAGCGCGCCGTCGCGCTCTCGATGCTGTCTTGAAGGCGCGCCAGGAAGGTTGCTCTGTCGAGGCCCGGCGCGATCGGATCCAGTATTTCGAGGATGACGGTGCCGGGCGGACGCCACAGCGATCGCCGCGGCCAATGGAGACCCGAATTGAGCGCGATCGGGACGCAAGGCACGCCGGCTTTGCTGTAAAGATGAACGATGCCGGGCTTGTAATCCGGTTCGGCGCCCGGCGGCCGCCGCGTGCCTTCGGGGAAAATAACGAGCTGATAACCGTCGGCGAGGGCTGCTTTGGCGCGCGCCGTCATCCGCGTCAGCGCTGAAAGCCCGGCGCTGCGGTCGACCGCAATGTAGCCCGCCTTCCAAGCGTACCAGCCGAAGAACGGCACCCACATCAGTTCGCGCTTGAGGACAAAAACCGGCGCATCGAGCACTGCGAACAGCCCGAAGGTCTCCCATGCCGACTGGTGCTTGCAGGCAACGATGCAGGCCGCTTTCGGCAGTTTTCCGGTACCGCGAAATTCGGCGCGGATGCCGCAGATGGTGCGCAACAGCCACAGTGTCGTCAGCGCGCAGGCGCGGATGCACGCGCGCGCATAGCGCCGAGGCAACAGCAGCGTTGGCAACGAAAACACGAAATAGCCGGTCAGGCTCACGTAAAACAGCGCGTTGAACAGGATCGAACGGACGGTAATCGAAAGCGATGGGGACACGGATAACCTGTTCAGAAGTCGTTGCCGGAATTCGGCGAGCGGCTTTTCGCGGTGATGCGCCGGCCGCGACTACACGGCCGGAGTAACGCCTGCACGCAATTCGCTGCTTTCCACAAAACCATCGAGCCGCATGCGCAGCTTGGCGGCAATGTATTTGAGATATTCCGATACGACCAGCTTGGTGGTTGTGCCGTTCGACCACCACGGCTCGATGCGCAAGCGATCCGACACCACCGGGAATGGGATCAAAGCCACATCGGGAAGCTGATGGGCGAGCTCCGCCAGCGCGCGCGGCATGTGATAGGACGATGTGACGACGATCAGTGAATGAAAATCGTGCTGTAAGGCCCAGCGCCGCGCCTGCACCGCATTGCCGAGCGTGTTGAGCGCGGAATAATCGAGATCGACGCAGCACGACAACAGCCGATTGTAGTCGACCACTTGATGCGCGATCTCGCCCATCGTGGTGCCGGGATTGACGCCGGTGATCAGCAATCTCTTGCCGCGGCCGGAGGCGAGAAGCTCGAGCGCGTCGCTGATGCGCGAGGTGCCGCCGGTAAGCACCACGATGCCGTCGGCATTTTGCTCGAGGGGAGCTTCTTCGCCGGGGAGCAGCCAGATAAAAAAGCCGAATCCCGCCAGCAGCAGGACGACGCATAACCCGGCGAGTTTCAGGCCGGCCGACCTGATACGCCGCGTTCTGACTGCGGATCTGAGGCTGAGCATCGCCGCGCGCGTCCGCCGCGCCCCTCTGCGAGTTTGTCGTCGAATCGCCCGCAAACCCGCCAAAATTATAGCGACGATTGCCGCAGATGGTGCAATTTGTTGCCGCTTCTCAGTCGATGCTTCGCAGCGTCTGATCGACGGTATGGCGCGATGTCAAAGCCGTCACCACGGCCATCAGCACGATCTGGCCGAAGATCGCCAGATAGCCGGCGAGCCCGACCGACGAGCTGCCGAACAGCGCCGCCGCCTCGTCGCCGCCCGGCGTTCCGGCAACCCAGGCATTGGCGGCCGCCATGATGCCGAACAGAAGGAGCGCGCCGCCGCCGCCGATGGCGCCGCCCTTGAAGCCGAGAAGGAGAAAATGCCGCTGGAATTGGTTGGCGATGAAGACGTCAGTCGCGCCCACATAATGCAGAACTTCCACAATCGGACGGTTGGTCGCCATGGCGCCGCGGGTCGCGAAAGTGACCGAGAGTACCGTCACGGCGATGACGAGGCACAGGATTGCGAGGCCTGCCGCAACCGCCGTCGTCGCCATGGTGCGCATGCGGTCGATCCAGCCGCGGTGGTCGTCGAGACTTGCGCTCGGCACCCGGACGGCGAGCGCGCTGCGCAAGCTCGCGAAATCTGGCGCACCGCCCGAGGCGAGCTTGACCACGATCATCCGGGGGATCGGCAGTTCACCGAGCGCTAAGCCGGAGCCGAGCCAGGGTTCGACCAGCTGTTCGGATTCGGCTTTGGTGAAGGGGCGGACGTCGACGATACCGGGGCTCGATCGGGCGAGTTCGACGGCTGAGCGAACGTCGACCTCGATATCGCGTCCGGAGACCGGCCGGACCTGGATTGTCACCTCGCGGCCGACATCGGATTGCCAGTCGGAGGCGGCGCCGACGACCATCATCACCGCTCCCGTGGTCAAGGCGGCGAGGAAGGTCATGATCGCGACCACGGCGGCGAGCGAGCGTCCGGCAAGCGAGTCGCCAGGCACGATCGGCGTCGGCGTGCGTTGCAGCGGCATACGGACCGCCGCGGCCCGACCATTGTCCCACGGCTCCGCCACGGTATCGGCCGGCTCGATCATGGACATTCAATCATAGACATGCAGGCGTCCTTCATGGAGCACCAGGCGGCGCGCATCGTATTCGTCCATCAGGGCGATATCGTGAGTGGCGATGACGACGGCGGTGCCCGATTTATTCAGCTCGATGAACAGGCGGAGCAGCCGCTGGCCGAGATTGGGATCGACATTTCCGGTCGGCTCATCGGCGAGCAGAAGCTGCGGCCGTGCGATCACGGCCCGCGCAATGGCCGCGCGCTGCTTCTCGCCGCCGGAGAGCACCGGCGGCAGCGCGCTCATCCGTTCGCCCAGGCCCACCCAATGCAACAGTTCGACGACCTCGGCGCGGTAGGCGGATTCGTCTTTGCCGAAAACGCGGAGCGGCAAGGCGACGTTCTCGTAGGTGGTCAAGTGGTCGAGCAGACGGAAATCCTGGAACACGATGCCGATACGGCGGCGCAGCGTCGCGCGTTCGTCTTTGCTCAGCGCCGCCGTGTCGCGCTCGAACATCGAGATCAGCCCGCGGGTCGGCTTGAGCGACAGAAACAAGAGCCGCAACAGCGAAGTCTTGCCGGCGCCGGACGGCCCGGTGAGGAACTGGAACGAATGGCTATCGATGCGAAAGCTGAGGTCGCGGAGAACCTCCGCGCCGAGCCCATAGCGCAAGCCGACATTCTCGAACCGGATCACACGGTCCCCCGCAGCGGTTGCGCGCTTGACCTTAAGCCTCCGGCCCCAAGCTCGGCCGATGGCCTGATTCGCGTTTCCGGGGAACTTAGCACCCGGCGCCGGTCCAGGCTTTCCGTCCTTGGTTTCCAATCCGTTAACGCTTGCGCTGCTAGGCTCGCCGGAAAGCTGCTGCGCCCCAGATTCGCCAATGCTGATCGTCTGTCCCAACTGCGCTACATCTTACGATGTCGACGTGGCCAGCCTGAGGCCGGACGGCCGTCGGGTGCGCTGCGTGCGCTGCCGCACGGTATGGCTGGCCGAGCTTTCCCATGCCGATAAGCTGATCGCGGCGGCCGAGGCGCTGGCGCCGGTGCGCCGCGCCGTCGAGGCGGTCGCCGAAATCGCCGCCGAGGGCAGGGCCTCCGAATTCCCGACCGAGCAACCGGGCGCGGCTGCGGGCACCGACGATGCGGGGTTGGCGGATGCGCCTGCGGCCGAGACGCCGCTCGACGCGGCTCCTGCCGACGCCGCCGCGACGGCGGAAGATGCTCCGTTCGGCGACGCCCCGGAGGTGGATTCACCGCCAATCGCACCGGCCGATTTCGACGTCGCGGCGCCGTCGCGCGAGCCGCCATCGGAAGCCAATATCGGCTACCACAGTCCGGCCGACGTCGAGCCGCCCGACAATGTCGAACAGTTCGCTGCCCGCCGCGCCGCGCGCCACGGCAAACCGGGCCAGTGGCCGCGCTGGTCGTTGACGCGGGTGCAGTCGCTCACGCTCGCACTGATCGTCCTTGACGCCATCGTGGTCGGCTGGCGCACGGACTTCGTACGGTTCATGCCGCAAACCGCGTCATTCTATGCCGCGATCGGCCTGCCGGTGAACCTTCGCGGACTGGATTTCGATAATCTCACGACATCGACCGAGCAGAATGAAAACGTGCCGATCCTCGTCGTCGCAGGCGCTGTCGTCAACGACAGCCACAAAATGGCCGATATGCCGCACCTGCGCTTTGCGGTGCGCAATGCCGCGCACCAGGAAATCTACTCGTGGACCGCCGCGCCCCCTCGCGCCACGCTGCCGCCGGGTGAGGCGGTCAGCTTCCGCACCCGGCTCGCCTCGCCGCCGCCGGACGCCCACGACGTGCTGGTCCGTTTTCTCAATCGCTATGACATCATGAACGGAACGCGATGATGGCCCGCATTCTGATTGCCGAAGACGAAGAAGCGTTGCGCGAAATGTGCGGCCGGGCGCTGTCGACCGCCGGTCACGAGGTCAAGACCGTTTGCGACGGCGGCGAAGCGCTCGACGTGCTGCAACGCGAGGCAGGACGGTTCGATCTCTTGCTCACCGACATCCGCATGCCGATCATGGACGGCATCGCATTGGCGCTCAGCGCGGCGCGCGACTTCCCCGATCTGACCATTCTATTGATGACGGGCTATGCCGATCAGCGCGAGCGCGCCCACGGTCTCGAGGCGCTGATTCACGACGTGATCCAGAAGCCGTTCTCGCTTGCCACCCTGCGCGCTGCCGTGGCGGAAGCGCTTGCGGTCAAAGTGCACTGATCGCTCGCGGCCGCCCAGACCATGATCCAAGCCAAGAGAATCGGATCGTGCCCTAGCAGCGCCGCAAAACTCACTTATCTTCCGAAACCGCATAGGGCCGCGGCAGCGGCTCGACCGGCAAGTCCGGATGCGGGCGGCCGAAATCCGGCGCCGCGGAATCCTGGCCGATCTGAACTATGCCGCGGCGGATCGCCCGCGTCCGGGTGAAATGATCGAACAGCGCTTCGCCGTCGCCGCGGCGGATGGCGCGCGTCAATTTCGCCAAGTCTTCGGTGAAAGTGCCGAGCATTTCCAGCACCGCGTCCTTGTTGGTAAGGAACACGTCGCGCCACATGGTCGGGTCGGATGCGGCGATGCGGGTAAAATCGCGAAAACCACCGGCGGAGAATTTCAGCACCTCGGAGCGCGTCACTTCGGCAAGCTCGTCGGCGGTGCCGACGATCGTGTAGGCAATCAGATGCGGCAGGTGGCTCGTGATCGCCAGCACGAGGTCGTGATGCGCGGCAGGCATCTGCTCGACATTGGCGCCGAGCGCGCGCCAGAACGCGGCGAGTTTTTCGACCGCGGCTGGATCGGCGTCTTCGGGCGGGGTGAGAATGCACCAGCGTCCGACGAACAACTCCGCAAAACCTGCATCCGGTCCCGAATGTTCGGTGCCGGCGACCGGATGCGCCGGGACGAAGTGCACGCCCGCGGGCAGATGCGCGCCCATGTCGCGAAGGATCGCGGCTTTCACCGAACCGACGTCGGAAACCACCGCGCCCGTTTGCAGATGCGGTGCGATCTCGCGCGCGATCTCGCCGCAGACGCCGACCGGGGCGCAGACGATGACGAGATCGGCGCCCGCAACCGCGGCGGCATTGGTCTCGGCCACCTGGTCGGCGAGGCCGAGTTCGGTGACGCGGCGGCGGGTCGCGGCCGAACGCGCGCTCGCCGTGATTTCGCGAACGGCGCCCTGCGCGCGTGCGGCCCGCGCGATCGACGAACCGATCAGGCCGGTGCCGACGAGCGCGAGACGGTTGAAGATCGGTGCGGGCTTGGTCACGGCATTATCGGATGGGTTTCGCCAGAAAATCCTTGAGCGCCGCGACGACCAGGCGATTGGCTTCCTCGGTGCCGACGGTCATGCGCAATGCATTCGGCAGTTTATAGGCGGTGGTCTGACGGAGTATGAGTCCTCGCGCCGTGAGGAAGGCATCGGCGTCCTTGGCGGTGCGGCCTTTCGTTTCCGGAAAATGGATCAGCACGAAATTGGCGACGCTTGGGGTGACTTTCAGCCCGAGCTTGCCGATCTCGGCCATCAGCCAATTGAGCCAGCGCGTATTGTGCTCGCGCGAACGTTCCTGGTGCCCCATGTCCTCGATGGCAGCGATTCCCGCGGCGATCGCGGGCGAGGTCAGGTTGAACGGGCCGCGGATGCGGTTGACCGCGTCGACGATATGCGCCGGGGCGAACATCCAGCCGAGCCGCAACGCGGCCAGTCCATGGATCTTCGAAAACGTCCGGCACATCACGACATTCTCGGATGTCGCGACGAGCTCGATGCCGGCTTCATAGTCGTTGCGCCGGACATATTCGGCGTAAGCGGCGTCGAGCACGAGCAGCACATGCGGCGGCAGACCGCGATGCAGCCGCTTCACCTCGTCGAAGGCGAGACAGGTGCCGGTCGGATTATTGGGATTGGCGAGGAAGACGATCTTGGTCTTCGCCGTCACCCGCTCGAGAATGGCATCGACGTCGGCTGTGAAATCCGTCTCCGGCGCGACGACGGGCTTGGCGCCGGCGCCCAGCGTCACGATCGGATAGATCAGGAACCCATGCGTGGTGTGGATTGCCTCGTCGCCGTCGGCCAGATAGGCATGCGCCAACAGGTGGAGCAAATCGTCGGAGCCGGAGCCGCAGACGATGCGCTCCGGGTCGAGCCCGAAGGCGCGCCCGATCGCCTCGCGCAACTCGCTTGCCGAGCCATCCGGATAGTCTTCCAGATGATCGGCGCAGGCTTTGTAGGCAGCGATCGCGTGCGGGCTCGGCCCGAGCGGCGTCTCGTTCGACGACAGCTTGAAGATCTTGGCGACGCCCGGCGCCGTGCTCTTGCCAGGCACATAGGCCTCGATGTCGAGCACGCCCGGCCGGGGCATAGGACGCGTTGCACTCATTATTATGCTATCTCCAGAGTCCCCTCGTCCGCGGCGGGGACGGAATTTCACGGCATCGTATAGCGGGTCGCGTGACTGCCGACGAGAGCCGAGGAGCGGATCGAGGCCCCGATCTTGACCAGCGCGTCGGCGACCGCGCCGATGCCGCCGCGCTCGACCGAGACCAGAAGCGCGGCGCCGTCGAAAGCGCGGTCCGGCACCGCGATGACGTCGGCCAGCGCCGCGACGGTGTTGACCGCGGCGGCGCTCCAGCCAGAAACCCGCATGCTCCAGACCTCGGTTTCGGTCACCATGGCGTCGGCGGCAACGCGGGAGACCACAAAGACCGGCAAGGCGGCCGGATGATTGGCGCGTTCGACGAACGGCAGACGCGCGATGATTTTCGGCGCGGTGGCGAATTCGAGCGCCGTCCACCAGGGTCCTGAGCCGGCGACCGCGAAGGCCGGAATGAGACCGAGATCGCCCTTCGATTCCGTCACCGCCTCGACGACGCTCGAGGCGCCGATATGCGGCACGAACGGCACCGTGAAGCCGAAATGAAATCGCGCGGAATCGCGCATCAGCGCGTCGCCCGCCGACAGGTCGGCATGCACCGCGAACGGCGCCTGCACATAGGTGAAGGTCGAAATAATGACGCGCCAGATGCTCTCGGCGGTTTCGAGCGGCAAGGTGCCGCGATGCCGCGCCACCAGCCGCCGCATCATGTCGGCCTCGCGGGCAGGGCGGAAGGCCGACCCGGTTTCCTCGGTCTTCTTGACCGCGATCAGGGTGTCGATGATCTCGCTGCGCTCGAGCAGCAGCGCATGCATGGCCTCGTCGATGCGGTCGATTTCGCGCCGCAAATCGGCAAGCGAGACATCCTTATGGCGGGGCGGCTTCGGCATGGTCCAAGTCCGGCGTCCAAGTCCGGCGATCAGGTCCGGCGGTGCGGGTGATTGATAGGTGCCGTTAAGGCCGAAATCAAAGAAAACGTTGACTCCATGCCACAGCGGCCTATTTACGCCCCTTTGGCTGCCCTTCTGGCGGCGAAGGCGCCGCGAAATGCGGCGTTCCGGGAAAGACTTATGGCTGATGCCGGCGCCACGCTCGATCTGGCCGACCGCACGCGCGAAGCGGACGATCCGCATTCGCTGGTGGTGCGGTTTCCGGCCGACAAGCCGCTGCGGCTCGACGCCGGTGTCGATTTCGCGCCGCTGCAGATCGCCTATCAGACCTACGGCGCTCTCAATGCCGACCGGTCGAACGCCATTCTGGTCTGCCACGCGCTCACCGGCGATCAGCACGTCGTCAACGATCATCCGGTGACCGGCAAGGCCGGCTGGTGGGAGATTATGGTCGGTCCCGGCCGGCCGATCGATACCGAGCGCTACTTCGTCATCTGCCCGAACGTCGTCGGCGGCTGCATGGGAAGTTCAGGTCCCGCCTCGACCAATCCGGCGACCGGCATGCCCTGGGGCCTCGATTTTCCGGTGATCACGGTGCGCGACATGGTGCGCGCCCAGGCCATGCTGCTCGATCATCTCGACATCGAGACTTTGTTCGCGGTGGCCGGCGGCTCGATGGGCGGCATGCAGGCGCTGCAATGGGCGGCGAGTTATCCCGAGCGCGTCTTTGCGTCATTGCCGATCGCGGCGGCGACGCGGCATTCGGCGCAGAACATCGCCTTCCACGAGGTCGGCCGCCAAGCGGTGATGGCCGATCCGGATTGGCGCGGCGGGCGCTATTTTGCCGAAGGCACCAATCCGCGGCGCGGGCTCGCGGTCGCCCGCATGGGCGCACACATCACTTATCTTTCGGACGCCGCGCTGCACCGCAAATTCGGCCGCCGTTTCCAGGACCGCGCCAATCCGACCTTTTCGTTCGACGCCGACTTTCAGGTCGAATCCTATTTGCGGCATCAGGGCATCACCTTCGTGGAACGCTTCGACGCCAATTCCTATCTCTATCTGACGCGCGCGATGGATTATTTCGATCTCGCCGGCGATTATGACGGCGTCGCCGCCAATGCGTTCCGCGGCACGCCCACGCGGTTCTGCGTGATCTCGTTCACCAGCGACTGGCTGTTCCCGACCGCGGAATCGCGCGCCATCGTGCACGCGCTCAATGCCTCCGGCGCCCGCGTCTCGTTCGCCGAGATCACGACCGACAAGGGCCACGACGCCTTCCTGCTCGACGAGCCGGAATTTCTCGCGATCGTGCGCGGCTTTCTCGATGGCGCCGCGAAGTCGCGCGGCCTGCCGGCGAGGTGACGATGCTGTCGCGCCTCAAATACGATCTCACCATGGCGGGTGCGGCGCGCGGCCAGGGCGGCTCGCGCATCGACTTGCTGGTGGTCGCCGATATGGTGCAGCCGGGCGCGCGCGTGCTCGACGTCGGCTGCGGCGACGGCGAATTGCTGCGCTTGCTGGAGACCCGCGGCGTCGACGGCCGCGGCATCGAACTGTCGCGCGAAGGCGTCAATGAATGCGTCGCCAAGGGGCTCGCCGTGGTGCAGGGCGACGCCGACACCGATCTCGAGGCCTATCCGGACGACGGCTTCGATTTCGTCATCCTGTCTCAGACGCTGCAGGCGACGCGGCAGCCGCGCGTCGTGCTCGAACATATGCTGCGCATCGGCCGCTACGGCATCGTGTCGTTTCCGAATTTCGGCCATTGGCGCATTCGCCTGCAATTGTTCTTCGGCGGCCACATGCCGCATACCGACAATCTGCCCTATGCTTGGTGGGAGACGCCGAATATCCATTTCTGCAGCATCAAGGATTTTCGCGAATTATGCCGCGCGGTCGGCGCCAAAATGGAGCAGGCGGTGGCGCTCAATGCCTGGGGCGGCCGGATACGGCTGAAAATGCCGTGGTGGTTCTGGAATCTGTTCGGCGAACAAGCGGTGTTCTTATTGAGCCGGCAAGGCTAAAGCATGATCCGGAAAAGCGGATACCGATTTTCCGAAGCGATCATGCTCACATAAGGCTCTAGCGAAATTCCTGCTATATAATGTCTATCGCCTTGCTTCTCCGCATGCTGCGGATAATGCGGGCCCGTAGCTCAACGGTCAGAGCTAGCGGCTCATAACCGCTTGGTTGGAGGTTCGAATCCTCCCGGGCCCACCATCATCAGCTCTCATGCACTTGAAATGGCTAGGGCGCCTTGGCAGCAGTCGCCTCGACCTCGACCTTGAACTCCGGCCGGGTGAAGCCCGCAACGATAAGGAGCGTCGAGGCCGGCGCGGGCAGGGCGACGTAGCGGTCGCGCACCGCCATATAGGCGCTCATATGGGCGCGATCGGTCACATAGGCACTGAGGCGGACGACATCAGCGAAGGTCATGCCTGCCTCGGCGAGACAGGCGCCGATGGCTTCGAAACAAATCACGGCCTGGTCTTCGACGCTGTCGGGAATTTGCTCGGTCGCCATTATGCCCAATTGGCCGGAGCAGAACAGCCATCGTGCCTGCGCCGGAACCTCGACGGCGTGGCTGTAACGCCCGAACGGCGCGCGGATCGATTTCGGAACGATCGGGCGCAGCGCGCTCATGGGCTGCCCTGAGCGCTCGTCATGGCCGTGCGCAAGGCGTTCGAGACCATGCGGCAATAGTCGTTGTATTGCGGCGAGGTGCGAACCTCCTCGCTGCGCGGATAGGGCATCGCAATCGGCACGTCCGCCATGACGCGTCCCGGCCGCGAGCTCATGACGATTATGCGGTTGGAGAGATAGACGGATTCGTAGACGCTGTGGGTGACGAAGATGACGGTCAGTCCTTTGCGGGCAAACAGATCGAGCAATTCGTCATTGAGCTTCGACCGCGTGATCTCGTCGAGCGCCGCAAACGGTTCGTCCATCAGTAATATCTTCGGATTGGTGACGAGCGCTCGCGCAATCGATACCCGCATTTTCATGCCGCCCGACAATTGCCGAGGATAGGAATCAGCGAAGCCGTGCAATCCGACCTGATCGAGCGCCTGGTCGATGCGGCCCTGGGCTTCCGTTTTGCTGACGCCGGTCAGCAGCAGCGGCAGAAAGACATTTTCCGAAACCGTCCGCCAAGGCAGAAGCGTCGGCTCCTGAAAGACAAAGCCGAGCGCCGGCTCGGCCTGGCCGGTCGCATCGTAGATCGATTGCGGCCAGTCGATGGCGCCAGACGAGGGCGCCGTCAGTCCGGAAACGAGCCGCAGCAATGTCGACTTCCCGCACCCGGACGCACCCAGGATGCTGACGAACTCACCCGGCACAATCCGCAAATCGACGCCGGTCAGAGCGGCCGTGCCATTGGCGAAGGTCTTGGCTACACCCGCGAGAGTGAGCAGCGGCCGTTGCGGCGCGCCGGAATGCCCGGGTTCAAGCGGCATCGAGGTAGCCATCGCCTTGATCGGAACCGCCGCGGTCACCGCGCCGCTCCCTCGCCGCTCGGCACGAAGCTTCGCATCTTGCCGGGATTGAGCAAGCCCATCGGATCGACGTCGTGTTTGAAACCCAACTGGTCGGCATCGACCCGTTTATAGCGGCTGCCGTCTTCGAGGGTGACGACATGAGGGTTGGCTATCATCACCCCGCAGGCTTCGTAACCGGCCATGATCTCATAGACGCGTTCCGGGGAACGATAGCGCAATACCGGAATGCCGCTCGCCGTCATGAAGCCGTTCAGCCGGATGAATTCGAGATGCTGGCAGACCTCCTCGCCGAATTTCTCCCGCACATTGGCGACCGCCTCGACCAGCCGGTCCTGCGGATAAAGACATTGCAGATAGGTGACGCCGCGATCGGCCTTCAGCGTCTGCAGCGTCGTGTGATTCCAGGTGTGCTCGTAGAGCGGCGTCTTGGTCAGGACATCTTCGCTCGGAGCCTGGTAGGTGATGGTGCCGCCGAACGGGGCCAGCAGCGTTGCAAAACTCTCGATCGACATTTCACCGATCATGCCGAGCAGCAGACTCTTGCCCTCGGGACAGAACGAACGGAAAGCGGCGAAGTGCTGTGGCAACGGCCACTCGATTGGCGACAGAAGTTTTTTGACGATGCCGTCCGCCATGGCGATGGCCTGGCCGAACCGGACCGCGGCAATGAAATCGTCGAACGCGACGATGACGTCGATCCACGGCTGCACCGGCGCGAGCGGCATCTCCAGCACCGTGATGATGCCGGTCGTCCCGTACGCCCGGCTGATCTTCTGCGCCGCGTCGCCGCGCAACTCGATGACCCGGGGATTGCATTCGAGCGTGACGAGCCGCGCCGCGACGATATTGCCCGGTTCGCGCATACCGCCGAAAGTCACGCTGCCGACGCCGCCACTGCCGCCGGCGACGAAGCCGCCGATCTGCGCCGAACGCTTGGTCGAGGGATGCATGCGCAGCTCGAACCCGTCCGGCCGGGTCGCGGCGTCGATATCGAACAGCTTGGCGCCCGCTTCGACCCGGACCAGCCCCGGCTTCTGCCACTCGATGCGGTTCATCGCCGCCATGTCGAGCACGACACCGCCCTCGAGCGGCACGCATTGCCCGTAATTGCCGGTGCCGCCGCCGCGCACCGTCAGCGGGATGCGGTGCCGCGCGCAGGCCGCGGCGACCCGGATCACGTCGTCTTCGCTCTTCGGCGTCACCGCGACATCGGCGATCTCGTCCTTCAACTGCGCGTAGAGGATCGGACTGTACCAGAAATAGTCGCGCGACTTGCGCTTGAGCTCGACGAGCTCGGTCGTCGCTTCGATGCCCGAAATATCCGCAAGAAATGCACTCAGCGGATAGCGGCCGGGTCGGAGTTTTTCGGCCTGGGCTGCGGTCTGCGCCATGGTTCAGGTTTCCCGCACGACCGCGCTGTCGTGCCATGAGCCAAGCGCGAGTTTCGACAATCCGACAACGACCAGAAACAGCGCGATGCCGGCGAGCGTGATCAGAAACAAGGCGGCAAACATGCGTGGAATGTCGAGCTGATAACCGGATTGCAGGATCTGATAGGCAAGTCCGGTGTTGCTGCCGCCGGTGCCGGCGACGAACTCCGCCACCACCGCGCCGATCAAGGCAAGGCCGCTGGATATCCGCAAGCCGGCGAAAAAATACGGCAGCGCGCTTGGAATCCGAAGGTAGATCAGATTCTGGATGCGCGATGCCCGGTTGATGGCGAAGAGGTCCTGATGACCGGCATCGATGCTGCGCAAGCCGATGGTGGTGTTGGAGATGATCGGGAAAATGGCGATGATGGTCGCGCAAATGATCAGCGCGCCTTGGGTATTTTTCACCAGGATGATGATGAGAGGCGCAATCGCCACGATCGGCGTGACCTGCAGAATGATCGCATAGGGAAAGAAGCTACGCTCGATAATCGGGCTTTGCACGAACACGAACGCGGTTGCCGTACCGATGGTCACCGCCAAGGCAAGCGCGATGAAGGTCACCCGCAGCGTCACCATGAGCGAATGCAATAGCGCCGGCGCATTGTCGACGAAGGTCTCGGCGATCACGCTCGGCGCCGGAACGAGATAGGACGGGATAGCGAAGAACCGGCAGCATGCCTCCCAGCCGGCCAACACGGCAACGCCGACGATGAGCGGAGGGAGCACGTCGGCAATTCTGGTGCCGCCTATCGATGGCATCCTGCCGTCCGGTTACTGTTCAGCTGCGGGTATGCGACCGGAACATTCACTACCACATAATTTTCAGGTCTTTGACGAAATCGGTCGTAAAGCCCTTTTTCCAGTCGGTATCCTTCGGCAGCAGTCCCGAACTTACCATCAGATCGTCGGTCGCCTGCCAGCGCTGCTCGGTCATGATGCCGATGCCCATGGTTTTGGCGTCGCCGCCATTGACGACCTGCAATTCATTCATGCGTTTGATGCCGTAAGCGATCTGCGCATCGCTCATGTTCGGATTGTCGGCCTTGATCAGTGCATTGGCCGCGGAGGGATCTCCCTTCAGATAGCTCTTCCAGCCCTCGAGCGAGGCTTTGACAAAGCGGCGGGCGACATCGGGGTGTTCGGAGACGAATTTGGTCGTCGTCACCATGGTGGTGCCGTAGGGCGGATAGCCGTAATCGGCGAACAGATAGAAATTCACCGGAACGTTCTTCTGCAGCGCCTGGAACGGTTCCGACGACGGATAGGCCTGCTGGGCGACGCCATCGCTGGCGAAAAACGGCTGCAGATTGAATGTGTAAGCCTGCAATTGCGCATCGGTATAGCCGAACTTGTGGCTGACCCAGGGCCACCACGATGTGCGTCCTGACGTGGCGATGAGGATGGTCTTGTTCTTCAGGTCGCCGAGGTCCTTGACGTCGGCGTGGGTCATCATGCCCTGCAGGTCCTTCTGGAACGACGTGCCGATGGTGACGACCGGCAGGCCTTTGGAAATGCCGTTGAGGACCTGGAAATCGTAGCCCATGATGATGTCGGCATCGCCGCCCAGTAAGAGCTGCATGCCGTTGACCTGCGGACCGCCCATCTTGATGGTGACGTCGAGCCCATCCTGCTGATAGAGCCCGGTCGCCTTGGCCTGATAGAAGCCGCCATGTTCGGCTTGCGCGTACCAGCTGGTGAGAAACGTGACCTTGTCGGCCGCATGCACCGGGCCGGCGGCGATCGAGAAAGCCGCTACGGCGGCGAGGACGGCTAGGCGGAAGGGCGACATCTCGATTCCTCTGCTTGCTCAGCGATGCTCACGGCTCGGGCTCGCAGTGCGTCCTCGATGGCTGCGCCCGCCAGTCCTCTTGACCACCACTGTGGCTTAATCCATGGATCATAATAAGCATCAAATTTCGTTTGGAGCGATGCCTTTAAGGCAGCAGTGGTGAAGTGCTATGCAGGCCGATGAAGGTATGGGCAGGCGCGTGGTCCGGCGCCAAAAGGACTGATAATCATGCTGCATTCGCGGCTGTTGGCGTATCTCGACGAGGTCGCCCGGCTGGGCTCGATCCGCAGGGCGGCGAGCCGCCTCAACGTCGCCTCGTCGGCGATCAACCGGCAGATTCTGGCGCTGGAAAGCGAGATCGGTTCGCCGATTTTCGAACGCATGCCGCGACGCCTGCGTCTTACGGCGACGGGCGAGGTGCTGATCGCCCATGTCCGTGAGACCCTAAAAGGACACCAGCGCGTCGAAGCGCAAATCGCGGCCTTCAAGGGTTTGACCCGCGGTGAGGTGACCATCGCCACCATGAATGGCCTTGCGGCGGGTCCGTTGCCGCGGTTTCTCAGCACCATGCTCGATCAGCATCCCCGCGTTCATGTGCGGTTGCGCGTGCTGCCGTTCGACCAAATTACCAATGCGGTTTTGACCGGCGAGGCCGACCTCGCGCTCACCTATAACCCGCCGAATAGTCCGGGCTTGCGGGTGGTGGCGAGCCACGATTTGGCCCTGGGGGCGGCCGTCTCACCCAAGCATGTGCTGGGCAAACAAAAGGTGCTGCGACTGGCCGATTGCGTGCAGTTTCCGCTGGCGGTGGCGGATGCCTCGATGACGATCCGGCCCGCGGTCGAATTGGCTTTCACCCGCGCCAATCTGCTGTTGCAGCCGACGATCGAGACCAATTCGATCGAATTCATGAAGAAGATCGCGCGCAGCGGGCAAGCCATCACGTTTCTGAATTTGATCGATGTTGCCGACGAAATCGCGGCCGGCACCATCCGGCACTTGCCGGTGCAGGAGCTTTCGGCCTATCCGATTGCGCTGCGGCTCTTGGTGCGCGCGCGCGGCGGCCTCGACACGTTTCCAAGTCTCGTGGTCGAGGAATTGCGCAAGGCGATGCCGTTATTGGACGTCGTCGATGCGGCCTTGGCGGAATGACGTTTGGGTCATATTGGGATTGCGGAGATTGATATGCCGAAGCGAACATTCTTTTGGGCCGAACTGAAGAGCAAGGATTTTCGGTCGCTCGATCCGGAGAAAATCATCGCCATTCTGCCGGTCGCGGCCGTCGAGCAGCACGGCCCGCATCTGCCGGTGATGACCGACACGGCGATCGGGACCGGATTGCTGGGAGTGCTGAAGGAGCGGCTGCCGGCAGATCTTTCCGTTCTGGTGCTGCCGATCCAGGCGGTCGGCAAGTCGAATGAACACTTATTGTCGCCGGGGACGCTGAACCTGTCGGCCGAGACGCTGACACGGGTGCTGTTCGAGATCGGCGAAAGCGTCTATCGCGCCGGATTGCGCAAGCTCGTGCTGGCGAATTCACACGGCGGCAATGTGCCGGTATTGGGCATCGTCGCGCGCGAGTTGCGGGTCAAACACGGCATGCTGGTGGTGGCGACCCAGTGGGGCCGGTTCGGCCAGCCGGACGGCATGTACGGGCCGGTCGAACAGCGCCACGGCATACATGCCGGCGATATCGAGACCTCTTTGATGCTGCAATTCAGGCCCGATCTCGTCGACATGGCATCGGCCAAGAATTTCGTCTCCACCGGGATCGGCATGGAGAAGGAATTCAAGCATCTCAGCGCCACAGGCCTCCACGGCTTCGGCTGGATCGCCCAGGATCTCAACTCCGACGGCGCGGTCGGCGACGCGGCGAACGCCACAGCCGACAAGGGCCGCAAGACCGCTGAGCATCAAGTCGACGGCTTCATCGCGTTGCTGCGCGATATCACCGCGTTTCCGCTCAGCCGGCTGTTTGTTCCCGAAGCCTCCGGTGGTTAACTCACGCGCCCGGCCGCCCCGCCAGAAGATCCGGCCTGATGTCCGCAAGCGTGGCCGTGCCGCTAAGCTGCATGGCGCGCACGAGTTCGACGCGCAGATGTTCGAGCACGTCTCTTACGCCGTTGGCGCCATGCACGGAGAGGCCCCACAGCACCGGCCTGCCGATCATCACGGCGCGGGCGCCGAGCGCGAGCGCCTTGAAAATATCGGTGCCGCGGCGGATGCCGCCATCGACATAGACTTCGGCCTTAGTGCCCACGGTGGCCGCCACTTCGCCAAGCGCGGCGGCCGTCGTCACGGTCGTATCGAGGTGCCGCCCGCCATGATTGGACACCATGATCGCGCGGGCGCCGCAGCCGACGCAGCGTAACGCATCATCGCCGCGCAGCACCCCTTTGACGATCACCGGCATGGCGGAGTGCTTCACCAGCCATTCCAACTCGCGCCAGGTGGCCGGATACAAGACCTTGCCGGCGAAGTCGGGATGATAAAAGGTCCGCGCCGTCGGCGTGCCGGGCATATTGATGCTGAGAATGTCGGGCGAGGGCTCGTACTGCTCGCGCGCCGCGCGCGGACTCCAGCCGCCGACCGGTGCATCGACAGTGAGCACCAGCGCCGTGAACCCGGCCGCCGCAACACGGTCGATCAAGGCTTCGACCTCGGCGCGGTTCGGCCAGTAGTAGAGCTGAAACCATTGCGGTGTGGTACGCCGCTCGGCAGCAACATCCTCGATCGTCACATTGGCGTGGTTCGCCATCACGTAAGCAGCGCCGGCAGCCGCGGCGCCACG
>Ga0181526_10001811_pt1 | contig 19711 bp, 15 predicted proteins | sample PEATcosm2014_Bin_35_FD_119750 | JGI IMG/M metagenome (GOLD analysis project Ga0181526, IMG submission 119750) | Peatland microbial communities from MTU Mesocosm Facility, Houghton, MI, USA - PEATcosm2014_Bin06_30_metaG | ecosystem: Environmental > Terrestrial > Soil > Wetlands > Peat | place...
CGGATAGATCTCCATGCTCTCGCGCATGGCTCCATCCTCGCCGCCCGTTATGCGGACACTTCACTTGCTAAAAACACCGGACATATTATGTGCTAACGACAGTTGCCTACTCGGCAGTTACTTTGTGAGCAACAGTCATCGCCCCGGCGCGGGCCATTGGAACAGCCGACACCTTCGAGTTGATCAACCGGTTGTGTCCGGGTTGCCGGTCACGCGGGTGTAACGTAATCTAGGGTGCAGCCTATGCGTTCTTTCAGGCGCTTCGCGATTATCTCGTTCTCTGTCGTCGTTGCGCTCATCGCTTCGTGCTTTCTCATCGTGTCCATTTCATCCAGACCACCTAAGGAGGACAAGATTGTTAGCGATTTCAGGTCTCATCGGGCCTCATATGAACGCCCGCGGACGATGCTTTCGGAGGACAAGGGCGTGACCAGCGTAGCGACCTGGGGCATTGATCGGTATGATTCCCTCATTTGGGAGATCCCCCCTGAAGGAGGAATGCCGGTCAAGAGGTATCAGGAGTATCTCAAATTGCTTAAGGAAATCGGTGCCAGCAGGGCGCACCAAAGCGGAGATCCTCTTGAAGTTTCGTTCCTGGTTTGGCACTTTGGCTTCGCCGGTGACATGCGGCATGTCGATGTTTGCTGGCTGCAACGCGAACCGCCGAACACCGTGATCAGCCTTGATGCTTTTTATCGAACAGACAAACCAAGAAGCCCCTCCTACGTGCACGTCGACGGCAACTGGTACATATGGGCAGACTGGTAATTCCGGCCAAACGATTCGAAATCCGGGGGCATCCAGTGGCGCCAAGTGATGCTGTCGTTGGTGTCTTGGGCAAATCGTCGCCCACTCGGCAGTAACGGAGTAGTAATTTCCGGTCAGCCGGTCAACCGTCCGCCGAAATTGATCTGAATCAAAAAAGATGCCCCAATTAGTGGCTATGCTTCTTCGGACCAGCTGATTCAGGGAAATCAAGCAGAAGCTGCCGCACTCGCGCGGAGGCAATCGTGTAAAGGCACTCTTCCATCGCAGTGCCCGCTCCAGAGCCTGTGGTATAGTCCGAGGCAATTGCGTTGCAGTATTGGTCACGGTAGGTGTGCCACGCGAGCTGTGAAGCGTCGAGCTGCTTTGCTGCGTCTTCGAGACACTGTACAACTACAGGCCCGTAAAGCGCCTTCTGATTGGGAGTAATTCCGCGCAAGTTCGCGGCAGCGCGCGCCGCGAGATCGTCGGCCCGCATGTTCGTCATTACTTTCGCTTTCGTATAGCACTCGCGCATCTCGGCGTTGGACACGTTCGGCCCATCTGGGCAGGGACCTTCCTTCTGTCCCGATGCATAAAAAGGGAAAATCGCAGGTAACAGTGACCACAGAATTAGGTTAGAAACCGTCCGTCGCATTGGCCGTTCAGTCTCCGTCAGCAATCGTACCGCAAGTCGCAACGCGGAGAGTGGTTTTGAGGCCTGGAACACGATCTTTCGGGGTTCCTGGTGGTTTGTCGCCTACTCGTCCCTAACGTGATTTGGCTCACGTTGCTTCCGAGTTGCCGGTAATTCGCCCGGAACGATGAATCGGAGACGATAACTCACGTGAATGCCTCGGTATGGGATTTCCTCCCGATCTGTTCTTTGCCAGTAGAAGGGGATCGAGCCGGTGACGTCGCTAGGATCCGCAGATGCATGACGTTATGTCAGCCTCGAAAAACGCCACTGCGATTCCGGGAAGTCCAACCCCATCGCGCACCACACGAGAATCCCAAACCCCAACGCCGGAAGCAACACGCCCCATCTCCAGCTAGGGTCCGGCGCAATCTCCGCACTGCCGAACGAGGTAAAAGCCGCACCCATCACTACACTCACAATGGCCGACCACTGATAAAGCCTCAACCCCGCCACCACCTTTGTCTGCGGCTCGCCACGATACGATTCCTCCACAAACCTCCCCGTCCCGGACAGCATGAAATAGAGACCTACAATCAAGTGCAGCGATGCGTGGCTCGCCCAAAGCCGACAAAGAAGCAGCGTCACCAATCCATTCCACAGAATTGAGTAAACAGGCGTGGCGTGCAGCGGCACCCCGGTCCACGCAGAAAGCCGGCACACCCGCGAGTTCGGGTGCACATAGCGAATGCCCATCCCCTCAGGCGCCGGCCTCCCATGGCAGCATCCCTGCACCAGACAGCGCAGCCTGCCCGTAGCCTGAACTAGCGACCCGACCGCCGAAAACACCCCCAGCAGCAGCCACATGCTTGTGTGAAACAGCGGCGCGGCCAGCGCCCCCAGCGTCCCTCCGAGAAGCCCGCCATAAAACCCGTATGGTCTTAGCAACTGCGGAGAGCCCTCCACATACTGAGCCCACAGCGCCGCGCCCACCAGCGCCGCCAGCGCCGCAACCACAATGGCCGACAAATGACCGGGACCCGCGAGCACCCCGCCAATCCATATGCCAAGGAAACCAGCGGCACCCACGTAAGCCCCGTGATTGATCACCCGCACCGGCCCGAATCGCCATTCCCGCCACGAGTTTGCGATCCGCTCCCCCAGCCAACGAATCGCCCTCCACAACGCCACCGCATTCGCCGCCAGCGCATAGCTGATTAACGCCCCGGGGGTTCTCACCAAGCCACCCTGCGCAGCAAACACGCCGCACACGACCATCAGCAAAACCCATGCGGCCGCAATCCAGCCAGCCCATTTCCAACGCCCCCGCAGAGCCTGCGCGACCACAAGGGCAAACATCACCGGCAGCGAAGGGAAGTAACCCCATCCGCCATAACTTCCGGGCCACGCGCCTGCCCACAACAATAACTCCACATGAGCCGCAACCAGATGCGGCGTCAGAATTAAAGGCGCAGCCAAAAACACAGCGAAAGCAAAACCCAAAGTCAGAAGACTCGTAATCGCCGTACTTCGCAGGTCTCTTCCTGTCCGTGCAAGGAGTGGAACCAACGCGAATCCTGCATACGCGCTTAAAGCAACTCGATTCGCCCAATAGATGAAGAGGGGCCCGTTTCCGGCGAGAATGAAGACAGAAGCCCAATCCACTGGCCGAGCCAGAAAATGAACGATTCCAAAAATACCCACCCATGGCAGGACCGCGAACAGATAGCAATGCCAGCGGTCGACCGCGGTGGGAGGCGAACCGTCATCCTCCGCCGGAAAGCTCATCGTTCCGCGCCCGAACCGCTCGCGCAGATCATGATCCTCATACCCCAGGACCAGCGCCGCGCATCCCAGCATCACCATCGGCGAAACCAGCCAAAGCCCGCTCGCCGAGCCCGCAATCATCGACACGCCTACCGAAAGCATCGAGAATCCGGTATAGATCGGATGAGGCAGCAGCAGGTAAGCCCCATGCTCCACCAGCCTCGGCGGAGGATCCGCATTCAACGGTAGCCCGCCGCCATAACGCCACAGGTCACTCATCCCCCACACCATCAGCAAAGCTCCCATGCTGGCTAGGATCAGTCCAAGCGGAAGCGAGGTGACTGCTGGCAAATGCACAATCCCTTCGGTCACAACCGCCAATCCAGCCAGTGCAAGTGGCAAAGCCGCAAGAAAGGTCGCACTATACAGGATTTTGCCTCTCGTACTCAGGGCCATTCGACGACCTCATGAATCGCGATTCCTGTCGAGTCCGGTTGTCCCGGCCTGCGCAGCACCGCGCCGCTCAGCCACTTGTGCTCCATCATGTTTAGAATGGACCCCGGAAAGAGCCGTTCGAGGTTGGGTATCACCCTCAGCGCCGTCGATCCCAGCGCGCCTTCGCGCAACACGCTCCCGCAGTCAAGAGCTAAGACGGATCCATTTTCCTCTAGGACCACATTGTGTTCATCTATTTCCGCGGCGCTGACTTCCACACCGTTCAGATGCACAGATCTCTTGTTATACGATCCGCTCCAGTCGATCCATACCAGCGCATCGGTCGCATTGACAAACCGGCCCCAGCGAAGCCGCCGGATCGGCAGCATCCACGGTGCAAGCGTCAGCCGCAGATGCTCCACATATCCCCAACCCTCAATCCTGGATCCTAAACCGGTCTCGACAAAAGCCGCCGACCGTGGCGCGACACAATTCCAGTCAAGAAAACCATCCTTTGATTCAAAAAGAAGGCTGCCAAAGCCGCTTCCCAACTGACACCAGGTCCCTGCCGCCTTCCAGTCCGGCGCTTCCCACAGAATCTCATCGCCCCGAACCTGAGGCGCCGGCCGCTTGCCCATCGAGTAAACCTCTTGAGCGGCGCGCCCCGCCCTCTTGGTCAACAGGCTTCTGTAGTGGAGCGCGACCGCTCCCCAACGCAAGTCCGCATGGTAGACGATTGCGGCATCACCATGTTCCGACGCGCAGTCTGCGTACCACTTGGAGAGTTCAAAGCCGCGCAATGCGCCCCCTCGAATTCGGATCGAAAGTTAATTCATCCGCACGCAATGGCCACCGCTGCGGCCAGCATCGGAACACGTGACAACTCGATTCGCTTCTCGTCATCCAGGCGCGGCCAGAGGAAAACAAACGGCAGGGAGACAAGCGCGATTACCGCCGAAACTCTCGAGATTCCCCCACCGGAAACCGCGACGAGGACCGCCGTGGAGAGCGTCATCGCCCAGATGCCCGCCCACTTGGTGCGTGTCTCGCCGAACAGGACCGCCACCGTCACCATCCCGGCGCTTTGATCGCCACGTATTTCATGCGAATCCATCAGGGCCTCGCGCCCAACAATGAAGATTGCCAGCACGAGATAGGGATGCCATGCGTATTGGGCGGCTGCGACTACGGAACCATAGTAAAGCGGGGCCATGCAAAGTCCTGCGACATAGAGGCCTTTGATCAGCGGCAGTTTGCGGGCCGAAGGCGTATATAGAACCAAGGCGAGCGCTGCGAGCGCCAGTACCTTGCCTCCGGATCCGACCCAGGCCGAAAGAGTGAATGTGACTACAAGCAGGGCGAGCGCGAACAACGTCGCTGCACTGCTGGATATCATGCCTGTCGCAATTGGCCGCTTGACGCCCGCCGCTCGATCCTTGTGAATGTCCAGGACGTCGTTGACTTGAAAGCCGAACGCCGTCAGGGTGCACATGGCCAATCCGGCCAAAATCCCGCGCCAGGAGGGACCAGCTTTAGCAAATACCACGGCGCATGACAAGGTCCCGGGAACCAGCGACGACATCGGCCGCGTTGATTGAATGTAGGCCAATGCACGAGCGGCAAGACTGCCTCTCGGGCCCGACCCAATGGGACGAGAAGTCATGCGGCGATTGTAAAGTCTGGCAAGGAATGATTTCGGGTTTTTCGCATTACGAATCTCCCTTTTCGCAAGCAGCGACTGGATTGAGTTCTTTCTCTTGAGGCCTGCAGTAAAGACGGCTGTATGTGATCTCGAGGCGCAGTGATTCCATCGGATTATGGACTCGAGCGAGTCATCGTGGTCTCTGCGGACTCATTCTCACTTCACGTAGACAGGCCGGGGGATTTATAGCAATGGTTTGCCGGTATTCATGAGTTCCGGGTGGTTTGTCGCCTATTCGGCAGTAACCGAGTAGTAATTTCCGAATAGCCGGTGATACGCCCGGAACTCAGAAATCCGTGAGCGTTTCCCCCCAATTGATCTCGACGAGTGCCTCGACTGACCTTGCCCTCAACCAACACCCGCCCTCCACAACGATAGTCCCCAAGCTTTGCGAATCTTCTCGACGAACCGACCAACTTCGCGTGCCCCTATAATCTTGGCCCCTATAATCATGTTTTGACCACTCCATCCAGCCGCGCATCCACAAAGGCGCATGCGCTTCTCGTAGCTGTCGGTATTCTGCTCAGCCGTTTGGTCGGGCTGGTGCGCGATCGCGTCTTTGCGCACTACTTCGGCAACTCGGACGCCGCGGACGCATTTCGCGCCGCGTTTCGCATTCCCAATTTTCTGCAGAACCTCTTCGGCGAGGGCGTGCTTTCGGCGTCCTTCATCCCGGTGTATGCGCGGCTCCATGCGGAGGAGCGCCATGAAGAATCCTCGCAGCTGGCCGAGGCTATCTTTGCCCTCTTGTTCTTCATCACCACTGTGCTGGCGGTCGCGGGTGTTCTCGCCACGCCATGGCTCATCGATCTCATTGCGCCCGGGTTTCATGGCGACAAGCGGCTGCTCACCATCCGGCTGGTGCAGATTCTGTTTCCCGGCGCGGCCATGTTGGTGTTGTCCGCATGGTGCCTGGGAATTCTCAACAGCCATCGCCGCTTTCTGCTCTCCTACACTGCCCCCGTCGTCTGGAACATCGCCATGATTGCCACGCTCCTTTGGGGCGGGCGCGGGCACACGCAGCCGCGGCTCGCCGTGCTGGTGGCCATCGGTTCGGTGGTTGGCAGCGGGCTGCAATTTGCCGTGCAGCTGCCCACGGTCATGCGCTATCTGTGGCCGCTGCGCCTCAAACTGCGCGGAGCCGGCGAGCACGTGCGCACCGTGAGTGCGAATTTCTTCCCAGTCTTTTTGAGCCGCGGAGTGGTGCAGATCAGCGCCTACATCGACTCGTGGCTCGGCAGTTTCCTGGGCACCGGCGCGGTCTCCGCGCTGGGCTACGCGCAGACGCTCTACACGCTGCCGGTGAGCTTGTTTGGCATGGCGGTTTCGGCGGCCGAGTTGCCCGCTATGTCCAGCGCGATGGGCACGCAGGCCGAGGTTGCCGCCGCGATTCGCCAGCGGTTGACGCTGGGTGTTCAGCAGATCGCGTTCTTTGTGATTCCGTCGGCGGTTGGCTTCCTCGCGCTCGGCGACGTCATCGTGGCCACCATCTACCGCACCGGAGCGTTCCAGCACAAGGACGTGCTGTTTGTTTGGGGAGTGCTCGCCGGATCGGCCGTTGGACTGCTCGCCTCCACCATGGGACGGCTTTATTCATCAGCCTTCTATGCGTTGCGCGACACGCGCACTCCGCTCCGCTTTGCAGTCATTCGCGTAGCGCTTACGTTGGGCCTTGGCTACGTTTGCGCGCTGCCTCTGCCTCGGCTGCTGGGGATCGACCAGCGTTGGGGAGCAGCCGGCTTGACTGTCTCTGCCGGCGTTGCAGGCTGGGTCGAATTCATGTTGTTGCGGCGAGGGCTGCAGAAGCTCGTTGGCGCTGTACCTTCCGGACGGTCGCGCATTGTGCGACTTTGGGCGGTTGCGTTCTTTGCAGCGCTGGTTGGTTACGGTTTCAAAGTAGTCTTGCCTTTGCATCAACCACTCGTTGTCGGTCCTTGCGTTTTAGTCCCGTATGCGGCCTTGTATCTCGGCATCACGCAATGGATGGGAATCGCCAGCATGGGCGCGGTCGCGCGCCTCTTCGCGCGTCGCCGATGAGTCATGGTCCCGCCCTACCATCGTTTCAACATGGGGTTGAAGTTGGAAGCCTCAGTTGATGGCAGCCCAAAGCACGTTTCCAGCCCCGACTCGGTTCGGTCTTGCGGGTTCCGGTCGAGTCGTCGCCTACTCGGCAGTAACCAAGTAGTAGTTTCCCAATAGCCGGTTACACGACCGGAGCTGACGAGAGCGCCATTCTCTGACTGCGACCGGGATTCGCCGGACCGGAAATTGACCGAGATGGAGCGTCCGCCCACCGAGGTACCGAATCTCAATTCAATTTGACATGGCGACTTGGCCGGTTTAGTTCTTCCCCGTTGAATGGTTCGGCTGCGGTGCCCTCGACGGTACGCTCTTCTTCAAAGGCGACTTCGTACTTTGTTCAGATGCGCACACCCGGACCGGCGGCAACCTGCCCGTCGAGGATGGCCGCGATTCTCCTGAGGTCATGAATTGTGATGGCGGCCCCACGCGGGCCCAATTGCTTTATTTGAAACTGGCTTGGCAATCTTACCTCCCTCCGGCCTTGATGAGCATTTCCCGTATCTCTTGGTGACCATTCTCTGACGCAAGACTCAATGCAGTAATCTGGTCGCCGTGTTTGACCGTTCCCCCCGTCATGGAGGCGATCTCCGATGCCGATGTGGTGGGGCCAGCGTACGCTTTTGCCCCGTTTGGCATCAGGACGTAGTCGGGACCAGGTGTGTTTGCATTGACGTTGGCTCCCTTATCAAGCAGCAGCCGCACAACTTCAATGTGGCCGTTCTCCGATGCCGTCATCAGGGCTGTAAAGCCGTCCTTCGGATTTGTGGAATCGACGGAGACGCCTTGGTCTAGGCAGGAGCTTACGACGGCCAAATCACCCCGAGACGCAGCATCGGTGAGAATCTCGGATCTCCTGCCCATTGCGATCGAGCGCACATAGCTAACCTTGTCCTCCGCGGCGATCTTGCCTAGCAGTGTCAGGTCGGTAATCCCGTACAAGGCGGCCTCTCGAACGCGCTGATCCGGTTCGTCCACGGCTATCTTGGCGAGCAATGTCTGGTCTGTCAGACCCAATACGGCAGCGCCTCGCACACCGCCGTCCTTATCCTCCGCGGCAATTTTTGCCAGAACTTGCTGGTCGGTCAGATGATAAACAGCATTTAGTCGTACTTCTGCATCTTGGTCCTCGAGGGCGATCTTCGCCAGTTCCCGGCATGCGCCTTGTTTGCCAGCTTTGCATTTGTCTCCCAAATCGTAGACCTTCGCTAAGTCGCTAGCCGCGCTCCGACCTGGAAGCGAAAGGCCCAAAATCACAAGCACCATAAGAACGATGGTTGCCCTTGTCTGTCTCAAAGTCGCCTCCCTTGAAAAACCAAGCAAGTATAACAAGTGTGGAGACCAAATCTTCGGCTGGCTCGAAAGCCCAGTGACGAGGGCGGGAGAGTTGCTCAGGTTCTCGCGCGGCAGGCAGCCAAACTTAGGGCACAAAGCCAGCGCCTGGACCGGTGTGATCACGGGGCTGTTCGGGTTACTGTCGTTAACAGGCTTCTTTCCACTAGTGATGGCAAACGCGCTGGGCGCGACGCTCTGGTTCTTCCTCGTTGGCTCGCAGCTACTGCGGCTTGGCAGTACTCGCGCCGAAGGGAAAGAATAGTCGGTGACGCTCTCGCCGCGATAGCCTGTATTACCCGGCGGGCCAGAGACGGAAAGTGCCTGTGTAATAGGGAGATTCCGCTTTCTTCCAGAGAGGGATGGCGTGTTAAAGCACGGCGCGATTCATTTGCCCTCGTTATGATTTGACAGTTCGCTGAAATCTGACATACGCTCACACCAGCGTCCCGAGATTGCGGATCGAGTAGATCGTTAGCAGCGAGAAGCTCTGGCAGCCCTGTTCGCGTTGGTGTCTCCACGTAGCTCCGGCAAGTGTGATCTTGCATGCCGAATATGCGTCCTCCGAGAGATCAATCCTCAACTGGGAGAAATCCATGAAGAACTTCGCCTTGCTTCTCTTGGCCCCGCTCCTCTGCGCAGTCCCCGCCTTCGCCAACATAACCATCACCAGCCCGAATACCGGGGCTGAGGTCGTCTCGCCATTTCATCTTGTCGCGAACTCTTCCGAGTGCTCGTCGCAAATCATCACTTCTGTGGGGTATTCCATCGACAACAGCGACAACTGGGCTATCGTCCGTGGCTCGTCGATAGACACCGATCTAGCAGCCAACACTGGAGCGCATACTGTGTACGTCAAGTCGTGGGGCAGGGGTGGAGCAGTTTGCGAAACCTCGTCCGCCATCATCGTGGTTCCTGATCCCGCAAGCCTCGTGCCCCCGGACGCCTTGGTCTTCAAGGGAGTTCAAGCCCTCAACACCTGGCAAGCCGCAAGCGATACATCGATTGCCAACAGCACAGCCAGCGGGAACATGAAGATCGTGACCTCGCCTTCGCTGACCGGCAACGCGCGCCAGTTTTCCATGGAATTCTCAAACTACGGAGCGGAACTCTACTCGACGGTGTTCGGAGACAACACTGAGGTTACTAACTTTCTTTACGACGGCTGGGTTTACTTGGCTCGGCCATCAAGCGCCATCGCCAACATTGAATTTGACGTGGACCAAGTGATGTCAAATGGGCAGACAATGATCTACGGATTCCAGTGCGACGGCTACAGCGGGACGTGGGACTATACGACGAACGAAGGAACCCCCGATGTCTGGTCGGACGTGTGGTTGAACTCGGCATCTCCGTGCAATCCGCGGAGCTGGAGCACCAACACATGGCATCACGTGCAGATCACCTACTCGCGCGATGAATATGGTTCAGTCACTTACCAATCAGTCTGGTTCGATGGAGTAGAGCAGGATTTAAACGCTTCGGTACCATCGGCCTTTGCCTTAGGTTGGGCACCGGTGCTTCTCACCAACTTCCAAATCGATGGGTATGGCGCCAGAGGTTCGTCCACAGCTTACTTGGATAAGCTGACCATTTCTTGCTGGTGAAGAATGCTGTGAATCAGCGGAGATTGGGGACAATCGCCGCTTGACTGCACTACTGGCAGGAGACCGGGTGGCATTGTCACACAACTTTTTTGCCAGGGCTGCATGAGCCTTCGATCTCTTCAAAATCACATTTCCACAGCTGACCTTACGTCGCGGGTTGGTAATAAGTGCTAGAGTTTGAGGGTTCTGCCGAACTTTTCATGTCTCTTCACGTTTGGCCGGAGCCGGAACGGCTTTTGAGATCGGCCGCTAGAACGAGAACAGCTTCCCTAAACAGCGATTGAGCAGAAATGGCAGCAAACAAAATAGGTAGATATCGCTAGGTTCGCATATGAGTGTTGTGTCAATTCCGGACGCGGTTGCGATCAATATCGCAAGCCAGTGCGATCGTGGAAAGGTTCGCGAGGAAAACCAGGACACTGTCGGTCACATCAGCGCTCGGCTCGGCGATCTGCTGGTTGTTGCGGAAGGGATCGGCATGAACGCGGGTGGCGGCCAAGCCTCGCGGTTGGCGGTGGATACTATCTCGTCTTGTGTTGAGAGCATGCCGGCGTCCTTCCCGCCGGAGATTGCGATTGAGGAAGCCGTATGCCGCGCGAATGCGGCGATCTTAAGAGAGGCTGTGGAGTCCGGTTGCCCGGATAGCCGAATGGGGACCGCGGTGGTTGTCGCGCTGTTGCGTACCGACGCCGATCATGGGCGCGCGCCTGTACAGGCGGTCATCTGCCGCGTGGGCGACGGCCGCGCATACCTGGTCCACGACCAGAAGCTCACGCTCCTCACCCGCGATCACACCGCTGAGCAGGATCTTCCCGACAACCATCAGTTCACGCCGCAAAAGATAGAGACCCACCCAGATAAGTCATTACTGACGCGGTACCTGGGATTGGAGCTCAAAGTGCGGGTGGAGATGCGCGAGGTGCCGCTCGAGGTCGGCGACACTCTGCTGCTTTGCTCCGACGGTCTTTGGCGCTACGTTCCGGACCAGGAGATTAAGCGCGAATTGGCCGATGGAACTCGCAGCGTGGAAGCGGCTTCACGAGCACTGCTGAATCTAGCCCTCAAAGCAGGTGGCCACGACAACGTAGCGATTGAGATCGCGCGCTTGACCCAAGGCAGTGTTGCGACGGTAACGGCTGCTTGCGCAGCCGAATCTCGATCCGAGGCACTGCCGGAGATCAAATCTGAGGGCGAGTTCGCACCCGCATCGGATAAATATCAGTCCGACTGGCCCAATGCACACGTAATGCTCGAGAGGGACAACTCCGTGACTGGGGTTCAGCCTCCAAAAACGGGGAACGTGTTTAGTTTTATCGGAGATCTCGGAAGACGTATTTCAGGCAAAGACTTCATTGCCGAGAAACCAGCAGCCGCAGAGCCAGCCGCGCCCTCGGTCTCGGGCGTTCAACGGACGGTCTCCTGGGCGACACCTGAGCCAATCGTCTACGGCACCGGGTTGAGTTCCGTCCAGCTCAACGCCACAGCTTCGGTCCAGGGAAAATTCCTCTACACCCCGGGCCCGGGCTACGTATTGTCGGCAGGGAGGCACGCGCTCTGGGTGACATTCTCAGCGGCCGGCTCGCCGGAAGATAACCCGGTGCTAGCCGAAGTCTCCATCTCTGTCTCGAAAGCTACTCCCTCCATCCAGTGGCCTACGCCTGCTGATGTGCCTACCGGCATCGCGCTTGGAGCCGCTCAGCTCAATGCCTCGGCCTCTGTCCCGGGCAAATTTGAGTACTCTCCAGCGGTCGGCGAGGTGCTCTCGTACGGAACGCACACTCTTTCGGTCACGTTCACTCCGAAGGACGAAGCCAACTACACCACGGCGCAAGCAACCGTTTCGGTTACTGCAACCAAGACCGTTCCGGAGATCGATTGGACTTCGCCAGAACCAATCCCCTATGGCACGCCTCTCGGCGCCGCCGAGCTCAACGCCTCGGCTTCGGTTCCGGGCACGTTTGAGTACTCCCCTGCGGCCGGTTTGGTGCTCTCGGCCGGCTCGCATACTCTGTCGGTGGCCTTCATTCCGAGTGATGGAACGAGCTACGCTACAGCGCGGGCGACCGTGCCGCTCGCAGTGACTCGGGGAACACCAGCCATCGTATGGCCCGCCCCCGAAAGAATCACTTATCGCACCGCATTGAGCGACACCCAGCTGAACGCAACCGCATCGGTGCCTGGAGCCTTCCAGTACAATCCCGGTCCGGGAGCGGTGCTCGCCGCGGGCGAACACATGCCGTCTGTCGTCTTCACGCCGTCGAATCTGTCAGATTACACTCTGGCACAGGCCGCCGTACACTTCAGCGTCGCCAAAGCAACTCCAGCCATCAGCTGGCCCGCGCCTGACCCGATCAATAGTGCCACTCCGCTCGGCTCGGCCCAGCTCAACGCCAGTGCTTCCGTCCCCGGAACTTTTGCCTATAGTCCGGCGGCGGGCCAAGCACTTGGGCCCGGAGTCCACACACTTTCAGTAAGATTCACTCCTGCCGATAGCCTGAATTACACAGTGGCACAGGCTAAAGTATCGCTAATGGTAACCGAAATCATGCCCGCAGTGATTTCTTGGCCAAGCCCTTCCTTGATTTCTTATGGAACGGCTCTCGGCGATGAGCAGTTGAGTGCTAGCTCCCCGGTGCCTGGATCGTTTCTATACACTCCGGCGGCCGGCGACGTGTTGCCGCCTGGCGAGCACAAGCTCTCAGTCATCTTCACTCCGGCAGATCAAGAGAAGTACGCGACGGTGAAGGCCGCCGTGAGGCTCATCGTTGAGGGGCTGCCAAATGTTACCCCGCTGCTCAGGACATCTTCGCAGACACCGCCTGCTTCGGGCGTTGCTGCTCAGTCTGCCGCGGCCGGTGCCGCGGAACGAGGGGTTGTAAGAAAGGACGATCAGCCTGCACAAGAGCTTCAACGTGAAACTCGCACTTACAAAGGTGCCATCTACGAGAAGGGAGGCGACGGCCTATGGCATCTCCAGCGAAAATAGCAGAGGTCTTACCCGATACACTTCCTGAAGATTTCGGCGAATGGGACGACGAAGATTATCCTTCGAAACCGGCCGCAGCGATGACCGAGGCCAATGAAATTCTCCCCCACTTCTTACGGCCCAAGATGGCGGAGCAGAAGCCAGCCGAGAAGAAGCGGCTGATCATTGCGGGCACGAGCGCCGTTCTGGTGGTGGCTCTTGCTGCAGCCGTGATCCCGGTGTTGGGTCACAGAACGGCGTCGTCGGTGAAGCCTGTTACCACTCCCGAACCCACGGTGACCGTGAATCACCAGCCGGAAGACGCGACTCTCAAGCCGACCCTTTCGACGCCGACAGTGCCGGCACCCACCGAGCCCGCTGCGGCAGTGAGGGACGCGCAGCATAGCTTAGGCGCAGAGTCCACGTCAGACCGGGAGAACGCGGGCCCCTCGCGGGCACAGGCGCAAATCATGAACGATCAGCTGAACGCGCCGGCTCGAATTCACGTGGCAGCGACTCCCGCAGAGCAGGCTCCTCCGCCATCGGGCGGCTTTGCCGCAGCCGATATGTATGGATCAGGCAATAACAGCGCGATCCGCAGTGTCTTCAACAGCGCGAGCCAGCCCGTCGTGGGGGCCGCATCTCCCGAGGTCATCAACGTTTCGTCCGGTATTACATCTGGTTTGCTGATTCTGAAGAGACCACCCGTTTATCCGTCGATCGCCAGGGCAGCCCGAGTCTCTGGCACCGTGGTGCTGGCAGCCACCATCTCCAAGACCGGAACGATCAAGAATCTGCAGGTCGTGAGCGGACCGGAGATGTTGCGGGAGTCTGCTGTCGATGCGGTGCGGGCCTGGCGCTACAAGCCTTATAAGCTCGACAACCGGCCGACGGAGGTCGATACGACGATCAATGTGACGTTCTCGCTCGACAATTAAAAGACCCATTGCCGAACGGTCCTGTTAGCCGCTGCGTCGCCGATTTCGAGATTGAAGTGGAAACGCTCTTGTGTTCCCGACCGGCCTTTGCCTCCTGCCGTCCCCATATCCGTGTGGCCAAGATCGGAGTTGGGTATTTGAATGCAAGTCATCGTTTATGTGCCCGACGAGATCGTGGACCCGCTAGAGGAAAAACTTGCAGCTGAACCCGACGGCGCCCTAGAAGCCGTGGCCCTCGACGCCATACTCAAGTTCCTGCACGTGCTTGCAGCGATGCCCAGTCTACGCTAGGCCCCGCTCCCGCCAGGTCACCGCGCCACCCCACGCAACTGCAAACCCGGTGCGCTCCCCATGATGTCCAGAGCGGCAGACGAGCTCCGCCGCCCGCGCGTAACGCGCGGCGAAACCTCCAGCCCCATGAAACGCATCACAATTATTACGACGCGGGGGCCTGGTTGCGGGCGGGCCCAATATTTTCTTTCCCGCGCCCCCGCGCCGCTACCCAACCCGTCTGGAATCATCCGATCCCTGCGCAGCGAGACCCGCGTCCAATTCAGCCCTCTATTCCGCAACCCCGCGTCTCCGATGCCAAATCGAACAGTCAGGAAGGGGATCTGCTCGTGGCGGACGGATTGCGAAAGGGGCCTGCACCCGAAACAAATTAAACGGCTAGTGCTTTCTCTTATCGAGGTACATGCCGATTCTCAATCGCTCGAATTGCTTGTTCAGCGCCTTGCCGTAGACTTCTTCCGTCTGGTCAACGAACTTATCGCCAAAGCTTTCCGCGTTGGACATTCTCGAGAAAGCGATGATTTCACCGGTTTTGGCATCGGCCATGGTGAGGATGAGAGTGGCGTAGGAGGTGTTGCCGCTGCCGCCGACGATCATTCCCATGGCCTTTTTTCCACCCGATGTCACCTGGCCCTCGCCCTCGACAAAGACGAGCACGTCCGCCTTGGCCGAGCATGGCAACAACGCCGCGTCATCGCCGATCGTGTAGCGTGATTTTCCGATGTCTTTCGGCCTTTTATTCAGCGTTTTTGTAATCTCGCCATATTTCTGATTCAACTGAAGAATGACTTGCTGGATTTCGTCGTCGGAGGCCCCACTTGCCAGTGGATCGCTGGCCTGGAAAATCTGAACTCCGGCAGTCTTCAGGTGCGCCTCCACCATGTTCTGAAGAGTTGTGGTCCAGGTTTCCGATTCCTTAGACATGCCCTCACCGCCCTTCATGGTCGCCCTCGAGAGCTTGCCTTCGACGGGCATCATGCAAGCGGTGCGGATGAGGAACTCGCCTGAGGTGACCTTTTGATTCTCGTAGGACCACGATGGCGTAGTTGCGGAAGCGCAGGAAGCGAAGAAAACTGCGGAGATCAATGCGGCTAGAACGCGAACTTTCAATTGCATAACACCTTCCTCAAGTTTGTGGGCTTTGAAGACTTGCGGGCGCGATCGCCGCCCCGCTCTGGTTATTGTGCGTGACCTTGCGATCCAGCCAACTTCTGCACCCCTGCAAGGCGGCGCTGGATGCGAAGGTGATCCATGCTGGTTCCGGATTCCATCTGCAGGTAGGTCTGGTACTCGATTGCGGCCTCGTTGTACTTGCCTTCCTGTTCAAAAAGGAAACCAAGCCCGCTGTGGGCAGCGGCGTAGCTGGGATTGCTTTGGATGACGCTCTTATAGAGCTGCTCCGCCAGGACTTCGTTATCGTGAAGTGCGGCCTGTCCTTCAGGTTTTTCGCGAAGCTTATTCTGCTCCTCCTCCGGGGTCATGGAAAAGTACTCTTTGCGGTGTTCCGATTGCCCATGGTGGGTGCGCTCCTCATCGGTAGGGGCGGTGGTCTTGGCTCCTAATGCGCGATATGAGTCGGCGAGCAGCACCTTGTACTTCGGGTTGTCAGGAAACGTCGCAGACAGCCTTGTCGCCCGTTCAACTGCCGTCCGTTCGCGGCGGCTACTCAGGTCAGCCCCGATTTCGTAACAGATGGCCGCAGAGACATTGTCAAGGTATGTCTTCGGGTCTCCAGTTACATGCGCGCCGGCCTTGTGCGCAGAGGCGAACTGCATGGCAAATTCGCGGCGTTCGCTAAGTTTGGGGTGATCGCGGTAGAAGCCCTGGATGGGCTCGTACTCAAGACTGCTGTCATGGTCGAGCAACTCGAAGGAGCGCGCCATGGCGCTGGGGTCGTAAGAAGCGGCGGTCATCGCCGCAATGCCGTCGCTGTCAGCCTGGCGCTCCATATCACGGGAGTATCCGTAAATGGTGGCAACAATAACATCGCTGCCGATCATTGCGGCCAGCTGCACAGAGGCGCCGAAAATTTGGACACTTTGCGACAAATCGCCCCCCACGGGCGCAGCCGCGGCAGCAATTTCCAGGATGTTTATCGTGAGCGCTTTTTTGCGAACGCTGCGGTTTTCGAGATACGTGTGACGCTCAAAGACGTGCGAGGTTTCGTGGCCCAATACGCCGGCAAGTTGTGCTTCATTTTCGAGAAGCGCCAATAGGCCGGTGGACACATAGATGCTCCCGTTCGGAAGCGCGAAGGCGTTCACCATCGGATCGCGCAGAGCTCTGAAACGAAATGTGACGTTCTCAGGGACGGGGCGATTTGCTAGAACGCGCTTGCCGACCGAATCGAGAAAGGCCTGCAGGGCCGGATCGTGCATGACAAGGCCCTTTTTTTCGTACAGCGCGTCGACGGCGTTGGCCTCGTCGAAGAGGTCGTTGTCGATCTTCGTGAATGCAAATTCCTGGCCGGGACCGCTCGGGACCTGCACCGAATCGGCGCTGGGAGGGGCGGCAGTGCTGATTGAGGGCGCCTGTTGTGCAAATAAAAAAGAGCAGCAGCCAAGAAAGAGAAATGTTAAAAGGTACTTGAACACAGGACTTCTCCTAGAATTTCATGTCGACATTGTAGAGCCCCGGGATGCTGACGCAATCATCCTGTCGGCCGGTGGTTTATGCAAGCAATCCAATCTACTTGAGCCGAGATCCCCTTTTTCCCGCCCCGCTTTCATGGAATTCCTTCGCTCCTGAGATAGATTGCAAGAGCAAAAGAACATTTGCCCGGAGAAAGCCAGCGCACTTTTCCGAATTCCAATTCTCTCCAGCTGCGGTTTCCGCTACTGGACCGTGAGGCTAACTTGGCCCGAGCTTGTTACCTGTTGGGTCTGAGTACCACCACCACCGCCGCCGCCCCCTCCTCCGCCACCGCCACTCCCACCCCCGCCGCAGCCAACGTTGAAGGCAACCGAAGCCAGCAGAATCAGCACAACACATGCGGTAATCCAGATACCCTGCCGTGCCAGTTTTTTCCGCAGAATTATGAGCGGAAGCAGAAGAATCGGAAGCAGAATGAACGCAGCCGCGACGGTCACAGTCTCAGTGAAAACCACGGTGATCTGATACGTCCCCGTCGGCGTTGCTGCCGACGTTGCGATTGTTAGGGCATTGGTTGAAGAGGAATAGCTGCACGTTGCACCTGCAGGTAGATTCAGGCATGTTACCGAGGCACTGGTTACATCCGAGGGCAGAGTCACCGGATAAGTAGCCGATGAGCCGGCTTTCACTGTCGCAGTCGTCGATGTAAATGTGGGTCCGGTTGTCGATCCAGACGCGGAATCGACCTCGAACTGGAATGAAGCGGATGTGCCACCGCCGGGCGCTGGGGTTAGTACCGTAATTGCGACTGTGATTCCGCCAGTCGTGATGTCAGCTGCTGGGACTTGTGCCGTAAGTTGGGTCGCACTCACGTAAGTCGTGGCGAGCGCGGAAGTGCCCCAGTACACCGTTGATCCTGCCGTGAATCCCGATCCGTTGACCGTGATCGTGAAGGCCGCTCCGCCTGCATTGGTAAACGCCGGCGACGTGCCACTGATAACCGGTGTGGGACTGGTTGAAAGGTTGATTGTGTAGGCAGCAGTTGCCACAGCGCTCGTGGTGTATCCACTGGCCGTAGCGATAGCCTCAATCGTTTCAGACGAAGAAACATAAACTGGCCCGACGTACATCGTCGAACTCGTGGTTGGGGTGCTTCCGTTGGTGGTGTAGTAGAACGTCGCCCCGGCCGTCGCATCGGTGAAGGTGACGAACTGCGCTGAGGTGTATGCTCCGGCGACGGGTGAGAATGCCGGTGTCGCCGCCACCGACGTCGCGACGGCAGCAATACCCTGAAGATCGCCAATGCTCCCCCCTCCGACCGAAGCATTCGATGCGGTTTGAGGATTAATCTTCAATAAGCCCTCGCTGAAGTTTGTCGCATAAATATTTCCATCGGGAGCGTAAGCTATGTCTCCTATGTTGTAAGGACCGAGATCTCCAATATCACTTACTATTGCCCCGTTTGCGGGATTAAGTGTGAGCAGCTGCTGGTCAAACGACGAGCCGCCGCCTTCACTCGTTTCCTCCACACCGTAGAGCACTCCTCCCGGCGAAAAGGCCATCGCTTGCAAGAAATAACCTGAGGTCGGCGACACCGTTCCGACGGGCGTAAACTGACCCGTCGCGGTGTTGATCGTTCCGAGAGTGGTTCCAGACAGGCCGTAAAGCGTACCTTGAGGCGAAGCGGCGATCGCCGAAACGCTTTGTGACAATGTCACCTGGCCCGAGAGGTTTCCGGAATTTGGATCAATGGCGTAAAGGGTGTTTTCGGAGTCTGAACTTACAAGGCCGGTGCCATAGAGGACGTTGTTGACCGGATCGGCGGTCAGCCAAATCACGGCTATGGCTTGTCCGGATTGTCCGACCAGCTGTTGCGAGCCGGTTGCAGGATTAACAGTGATGAGTGAATTGGGGTACTCGGAAGAGCTGCCGACGTTGCCTACCGTCGAATAAAGAACGAACCCCTGAAACCCGGATGAATTGATGGAGTAAGCGCCGGTTGCTACGGCGCTGTTTGTATATCCGCTTGCCGTGGCGATGGCCTCAAGAGTTTCCGAGGACGAGATAGTGATCGCTCCGCTGTAGACTGTCGAACTGGTCGTTGGCGTCGTCCCGTTGGTGGTGTAATAGATGGTCGCCCCGGGTGTTGTGTCAGAGATCGTCACTGATTGCGCGGCGGTGTATGTTCCGGCGACGGGTGAGAAGGTTGGCGTCGCTGCCTGAGCCGGAAGGTTGATCGTGTAGGCCGCGGTTGCCACCGCACTAGTCGAATAACCGCTTGCTATCGCAATCGCTTCGAGCGTCTCTGACGCGGACACTGTGATCGGTCCTGAGTAAACGGTCGAAATGCCTGTCGGAGTCGTCCCATTGGTGGTGTAGTAGATCGTCGCGCCGGGTGTCGTATCGCTGATCGTAACCGATTGCGCAGAGGTGTAACTGCCTGACGCCAAACTAAGAGTTGGTGTGGCTGCTGGGGTTTGTGCCACTGCTGTCCCGTTCACGATAAATGTAGGGGCGACATACGTGATGGCGCCAATCACGCCGCTCTCGAATGTCCAGGGTCCGGCGAGAGAACTGCTATACCAATCCCCGTTCGCGACGCTGCCCGCATTGGTGAGATAC
>Ga0181526_10001813_pt1 | contig 19687 bp, 18 predicted proteins | sample PEATcosm2014_Bin_35_FD_119750 | JGI IMG/M metagenome (GOLD analysis project Ga0181526, IMG submission 119750) | Peatland microbial communities from MTU Mesocosm Facility, Houghton, MI, USA - PEATcosm2014_Bin06_30_metaG | ecosystem: Environmental > Terrestrial > Soil > Wetlands > Peat | place...
GGCCTACGCTGGAATTGGATCTTGCAAATGGTCGGGATCGGCGCAGTACTCCTGGCCCGTGAATGGCGCAACAAAGTAATTTATTGATCGAGACGTGTCGATGCTGATCGCCACCCCAGCGTATTGATCAATCCTCGATTGGAAGCATCAAGCTTCGGCGCCTAGTTACACTTTAGGCACGGCGTGCTGACCAAGCGCGAGTGAGATAGGTAGTTTCAATCGACGACAGTCCCTCGGTTTTGCGTTGAACGTAGCGCAAAAACTGTCCGAAAAGCTCGGGACCGAGTTGAACCTGAAGGTCATTTACGGAGCGCCAAGCGCCTAAGTATTGCTCAGGTGTTTGGTGCGCGACGTGCCGGCCTTCGAGATAGAGAATTTCGTCAAATCCAGCTTTAGCCCAAAGCATTTCGGTCAATCGCTCGGTGAGGCCCGAACGCCCGGACGAGACTCGACGGATATCGGGCTTGAGGCGCGTAATTTCGCCCTCGATTTCGACCAGTAATGGATTGACCTCAATGAGACGGGGATTCCACAAGGCGACAAAACGCCCGCCCTTACGAAGAATTCGCTGGAACTCTGCGCACCCCTTGTCAAAATCAACCCAATGAAATGACGACGCCATAGTCACCAGGTGGACGGACTCTTTGCCGAGCCCGGTCGCTTCACCACTTCCCTTACGCCACGAGATGTTCATCCCCCGCGATGCGAGTTCGCCTTGTCGCCGCATTTCGTCATTGGGCTCGACGGCGGTTATCGAATGCAAGCCGCGTGCTGCGAGCATCATAGTCCATATGCCCGTTCCGGCACCGACATCAGCCGCGTCGATCTCAATCGGAGGACGGCCGATGAGATCGAGGATCGCAGTGGTCACGGTCGGTGAATAACCCGGCCGATAGCGCGCATAATCACTCGCCAGAGAGGTGAAATCGCCATGCTTCATCGACAATTGAGACAACTTTGATACTCCGTGTACGTTGCTATCCTTCAAGCAACAGTTCGCCGTCCTTCGCCATGCGTTCGTAAAGCGCGAGATCGTTTGGATTGTCAATCTCACCCCATTGGCCGTTTGTGCCAACAGTTCCGATCGCAATTTTCTGACGCAGCAATCTTTGTAGGAGAGCGGTCATATCGAGGCGATCGCGAGTCGGTTTGTCGAGTGTGGCGAGGAGCGACTCAACGTGCTCCCAACCCCGCGGCGTGAACTTAAGCAGCCCCATGTATTGGCCGCCAATTTCGTCGATGTTGTTGGTCTTGTTTCCGATCTCGATGAGCCGGCCCGAGGGGTCGGCCCGAAAGGTTTCTGCATCGGCGAGCGGATCGACAAATCGGCGGCTCCAAAGTGAGCGCCAACCCCGGTCATAGGCGATGACAAGATCGCCGGCCGTTGCCGCGAGTTCCCGCACCAGTTCGTGCCGATAGAAGATGTCGGCGTAGCTAACGATGACAGGTCCGGTTTTGAGCCACTCCGCCGCAGCTGCGAGGGACATCACCATATTGGTCTCGGCCCAGCGCTCATTATGGAAATACGCGAGGTCAGGAAGGTCAATCATTTCCGCGCGGTAGCCGCGTACGACGCCAACGGCCTGCGCCCCGGCCCCGCGCAAAGCGGCGACCTGTCGTTCGATGAGCAGCTTCCCGCCGAATTCGACAAGGCATTTTGGCCGCACGTCGCCAAGCTCGCCCATGCGGCTGCCGCGGCCGGCCGCAAGAATGATCGCGCGCATTTAGGATGATCCAAAATATTGTTGAAAGAATGCAATATCGCGGGGCGCAAACGGGCTCATTCGCTCCGGATGCCACATGATCCCGGTCATATGTTCCGCCGGGTGGCGTACCGCCTCGACGACGCCGTCCCCGGCAACCGCCCAAACCTCGAGCGGTGGTCGGGTCTCCGTCGCGCCGAAATTGTGGTAGCTATTGACCTCCACCAATTCGCCGTCGATCGAAATCGTCTGCCGTGGCGCCACGTGGCCCGCGATCCGTTCAAGTCGGATGCCGAACCGGTGCTGGATCATCTGCATACCGCGGCATACCCCTAAAACCGGCAGTGTCTTTTTATGGGCAATATCGATCAGTAAGTTTTCTGTCGCGTCGCGTTCCGGCGCATCGCCGCCATAGGCCGCGAGGTCGTTCCCGCCGGTCAAAAGAATTCCGCGAATAGGCACGGCATTGCAGAGCCGTTGGGCAGCTTCCTCATCGTTCGGCACCGGTAGCGGCGTCAACCCGCAGGCGGTCATGAATTTTGTCCACGCTTGATCGAGGCAATCGCGGCGCTCGCCAAACGAGGGGCTGACCGCGACACGTTGACTGATAGCAATGAGGTTCATTCGACCGACTGAACCTTCTGACTGCCACAGTCCAGATGAATTCTGTCGGCCGCAGCCCAGCGTCGGAATAGCGCCTCGCCTGCACCGATCACCGCAGGAATCCCCAATTCTCCGGCGCGGATCGCCATATGTGAATTTACACCGCCGAATTGCGTCACAAATCCTGAAATACCGCGCGTGAAGATCCAATCAAATCCGGGGTCAGCGCTCGGAATGAACAAAATTTTACCTGCAAAGCTGGTCGGCGGATCGGATATGGAAGCGGTCGAGGCGGTGACACATTTCTGCGTGATAAAATTGGGCTGGGTTGGCGGCAAATGAAAGCCGTAGACTTCGTCCGGAGCTTTGATGAGGGGCGGCAGTATGAGCGTTTGCGTGAGCGACTGGCGGCGCTTACCTTCATTGATGCTTTCTCGCAGCCGTTCATCAACCGGGCCGCTTTCGTGGTGGAGGTCACGGATGGCCGCAAAATCCAGAAACGCGCAATCCTCAGCCGCAATCCCGTGTTCCTCGCCGAGCTGCCTGATGAGCAAAAGCGCATCACTTAAGCTGCGCGTAAACATGAACTTTGCGAATTCGCGTCCTTCGATTCCGGCTTTGATAAAATCAATGAGGCCAAGCACATCGTGTTCGAGCTGATGCTCACGCAAAAGCCGATCGATGTGTCGCAACTGCGCGACCGAGAGAGCAAATCGAGGCGGCGCAGGTTCGGACACCCGATGCGCGGTCCAGTCGAAATAGAGATCCGGCGCCTCATCGTAACGCGGTGACAGAATGTCGTAGGTCCCGGGACGCAGATGGCCGTAGCGCGCGAGGAATTCCGTCTTTGGCAGTGATGCGAAATCCCGACCGATCAGCGAACCTACGGTCTCCAGATTTGCGAGAAACGCCGCATACTCTGACTCGTCTAACACGCCAGTGGTGACGAGCGAACGTAGAAGCTGTACCGCAATAAATCCTGCCCGGGCGAGACCCGCGAAAGGCAACGTACCATAGCGCTTGCAATCCTCGATGAGCCAGTAGATGCGGCTGACCTTATCGATCCGCGCATTGCCGATTGTCGTTATACGCTGCGCGAGAATATCGATCTTTTCACGATCTCGGCGCCACAGGCCAGTCTCGCCATGGATGATGCGGTTCGTTAGCCGGCGCAACGACTCGGTTAGACTGTGAACATCGCCCTTTGAGAAACCGTGTTTCTCAAGCACTGAAATGCGCTCGGAAAGGTCGAAAGTGTGACAGGAGAAGATGATCTCAAATTCCACCTTGTCATGGAGGCTAGGCTGCGCGATCAGACGGTCGAGATAGTAGTTGATCAGCCGGTCGGCAAGCTCTCCATCGACGTCGCGCGGCACGAATGAATTAAAGCTGACGCGAACGTCGATGTATGGCAGGCCACTAAGGCTCACCATGAGTGGGAAGCTTCGCAGATTCTTGTAGCCGTAATTGTCGCGCTGATAGGCCCAGATCGCGTCAGTGACGAGTTCCCGATAGAGCGTCAATGCCAAGGTCTTTGGGCGCAGCCCGATAATCTCGGCGGGATTCCAATCCGGCATCACTCCGAACACTGCACGGTCGCCATGAAGATAGGGATGACGGCGGCTGAGCAGCTCGACCTTGCGGGCAATTTGCGCCACCGCGGACTCGATTTCACCTGCGGCCGGAACGACCGAATTTGATTTGGTGGTGAGCGGACGCACCTGCAGCAGGAAAAGTGTCCCCGATTGATCGACCGCAAATTCGATATCCAAGGCATCCGATGCAAGCAGCTCTTCCAATTCGCGAAGGAGCCGGACAATCGGGGTGAGTAGCGCTGGAACAGTCTCAGTGTGTGCTTTAAGGCAACAGAAGGTTTTTAGGTCGCCGCCCGTCCCTGAGGTCACCAGATCGGTGCGACCCGAGCCATCATCGTAATTGACGATGAAATATGGGCCCCCGCCATTGGGATCGCGCGTAAACGCGACGCCGGCCATGGCGACGTCGGATAGCATCGGCTGGACGAAAACTTGGTCGTCGCCGCCGCCCTCGAAGGAAGTGATGACGTTCTCGACTGCTGCGGCCAGTGACGATTCGCCCCTGACCCCAAGGACCGAGTCATATTTTCCCGCCTCAGAATGGGCGGCACCATCCTCGCTTTTCGCGCTACTTCGAACAATCAGCGTCTCGCGGCCCCATGGCATCGCGGCAACTTGAGCGAGAATGTCGTTCTGGTCGGCCCGCCATCCGGCGACTGAAAAACGGACCTGCGGGAGTATGCGGGCCTGTTTTAGCTGTGCTTGCAGGCGTTCGAGAGTTTCGGCCTTGGTGCCGAATTGGACGGACGCGGTCTTGGCGGGTACCCGGCACTCGTCGTCAAAGGCTAACGCCCAGATGAGTTCAACCGCTGCGGCTGCTTCGAGTGGGCCGTGATTGTCGATCACGAGATCGGGTGCTTGTGGTTCTTCCGCCGCAATATCGATGCCTACGACATTTGCAGCCTTTCCCTTGCGAGCCAGCGCATAAATTCCCTTCGGATCGCGTCGTTCGATTTCGGCCAAGGGAACCCGGAGATAGATCTCCAAGTATCCGGGAATGTGCGTTCGGTTCCACCGCTGCGCCTCGTGAAACATCGAGATGGTTGCGCAGACGACATCGATCCCCTGCTCGGCCAGAAGCTGGCACAATCGACCATTTCGCAACGCCGACCGGCGCCGGTCTTCGATCGGATGGCCGAGATCCTCCGCGATAGCACTCCTTAACTTGTCACCATCGAGAAAGATGGCCGGGCGCCCTGCGGCGCGTAATCGACGCCACAAGCTTTCTCCGACCGTAGTTTTTCCTGCGCCGGACAACCCGGTGATCCAAAAGACCCGACCCGCAGCTGCACTGGACCGATCTGCGCCGATATTGAAATCTCTCTGACTTGAAAGCATGACCTACGCTTTGGCATCTATTCGCCTGGATAAACTATAGCAGACGAGTTCGATCGCAAGGTATAATTAACTCGTTATGCTAAAGGCGCGATAGTTAAAATGAAAGGATTCTTGCTCTGGGCGCTGCTGGCCTCTCCAAGTCCCGTGACATCTTGTCTGTCAGGTAGCGCGTCCGGGAGGGATCGACGATAAGTCAGGCGATTTCCGACGCCCTATTGCACGGGGGCGTTCGGCGATCGTGTATCGGTTGCCGATGACCGCCTGCAGCACGGCCTGAAAGCCCAGACGCCTATCATAAAACTGCTCCGCGAGTGCCGGGCAGGAGTTGCATAACTCTCGATAATGATTGCCATCTCCCAGTACGTTAAGAACAGCTGAAACACAGCTCTCAACGTCGTTCGCTCTTGCTTCAATGCAAGCTGGCTTTACGACTTCCAGAGCCGGAACGACAGGGTTGGTGATAACGGGGCGGCCTGCGAGGACTGGCTCGATAACAGTCGCCGCCAAACCCTCGGCAAAATCGCTTCGGGTTGGGACAATCGCGAGATGACTTCTCGCAATCACCTGTTTCATCTCGGTTGGAGGCGTCCAACCGTGAATAGTTACAATGCTTTCCAGCTTCATCTCGCGCTGACGTTTCCTCAGCTCATCCAGGTCAGGCCCGGTACCGCAGATTTCCCAAGCGACACGACCGGGCGCACGATCTTGAATCGCACTGGCTATGTGCAGGACGTCAAAGACGCCCTTGTTCTCATTTATGCGCCCAACAAACATGATTCGAAATGGCTGCTGATCGTGCGGTGGGACTGCCGGTATCGTCGCGAAATACTCGCGGCGAAATTGGACCTTCATTTCGTACAGTGGGCAATGCTTGCCGCCCGTGAATTGATCGACCTGCCTCAAGCATTCAGGCGAGACGGCAATCACAGCTGTAGCGGCAAACCGAAAAAATGAACGATCAAGCAATGCAATTATCCGCCTAATCGCCCCAGTTGGCGGTGATCCGCAAGGCCAAAGTGTATTGTGCATGACCGGAATGACTTGCATCCCAGCGAGCCGAAATAATGACATGACAAAATTGTGCGTCGAGCCGGATTGCAGCACCGCCACTTGCGCGCGATGGCGCAATGCAGTGATAAACAGGCCGATACCGTATCGGATTTCAGAAAGATGGTACCAGATGCCGCCGCGCGACTGAGGCTTCGGACGGTGCTCGATCACAAATTCTGCGTCACGAAAAATCTGCTTTTGGCCGAATGATGAGACGATATAGCCGTCGGCTCCGCTCTGTCGACAAAAGTCCGCAAACTCGCCTGAATGTGTCAGGGACATTTGACTTGGGTCTGGCTCTCCGTTCATCCAATGTCGATGGGCCTGAATAACGTCACCAGGGCCGGCAGCGAAGAAGATTTTCAAACGACGCATTTGAACGCTCGGATTGCGGTTACGCAATGTTCAGGATTAATGAGGTCGGCCATTAATGAGGTCGGCCATGACGTTTGACGACTTCATGCACTATTTTTCAAATCCAATGCAACGTCACCCAATAGAGCTTCTATTGTTGAGTCAGGTAGCGCATTCGAGAAGTTCCGATCATGACACAAATAAATTGCGAATCTTTCTCCGGCAATCGCCTCGGCGGGCAGGATTCTGCACTAGGGTTAAGACCAAATAACGGGGCATTGCGCCCCAAGCCGGAGGAACGACCCGCCACCGACGATCCTACTCAGCGTCGAACCAGTTTTTCGATCAATCATTGCGAGTACCGTCCATAAGCCGACTGGCTGTATTTCGCGGCCAGGCTGCCAAGCCTCTCCGCCGTGATGAGGCCTTACAAACAGCCGACCTCCTCGGGACAGCCGACGAGGAGCCCTGCCGGTGCTGAACTGCCCGAGCAAATTCAGCCGCCTCTAGCGGTGCGTCGTGGGTGCCGGCGTCGAGCAACGCATACATGCCTGAAAGAATGAGCGGACCGAAATCGAGGGCTCCGCCCCAGCGACCCATTAATGGAGCGTAAAATTAACGCAGTGCAGCAATTTCCCCTTGCCCAATTCCTCAAACATCGCTAAAGATTGGTTATTGGCGCGGCACAGGGGAGTTAATAAACACCAGAGTTTCCAGTGGCTTCCATGAACATTATGAGACCTACCAGCGCCCTGATCGGCGATGCAAGCGAGCCGCTTGGATCGCCACGGCCACGGAGAAAGCTGCCAATTTCGTATCGTTCCGTCGGCGTCGTCGTCATGCTGACCGACGTTTTCATTATTCTATTTTCTGGCGTTATCGCCGGTATTCTCTACAGCCTACAGGCATTCGGCACGCCGGGCGAAATCCTCCAATACCTTGGACCGGCTGCGGTCGTTGCGGCGCTCTTTGTTGCTGTGATGAAGGGCCACGGCCTTTATAGTCCAGCGGAGCTGCTCGACCTCAGAACACAAGTTGGCAGCGCAACCACCGTATGGCTCAGCGTGTTTCTGTTCCTTTTCGGCGCTGTGTTCGCTTTAAAAATTGGTGACCAATTTTCGCGTGTCACGATTTTTTCCTTTGTCATCGGCGGTCTCGGGCTTTTGATCGTTGAGCGGGTGCTCTGGCGCATTTTGCTCAGGCGCGGATTGAGCGGACAGTTGTTCTCAGGCCGCAATGCCGTCTTGATCACCGATCACGCGCCGGCCGCCGGCAGCGCACTCGTTCACTCACTGCAGAAGTTCGGCATCGAACTCAATCGACAATTTGTGCTCAAACTCGATCAGCAGGATCCCGAGCAGCAGGAAGCGGTCGTGTCCGATATCGTCGCCTTTCTTCGCGGCTCGGATATCGAAGAAGTGATCGTGAGCATGGATCTGAAACACTGGGGGTCCCTAAAACAATTGTTCTCTGGCCTGCGTATGCTGCCATTGCCGGTTAATCTCATTCCGGTGGGCGAAGCTTCCGAGATTCTCAGCCGGCCCTTGCATGTGATGGGCGATTCCATCTGCATCGAGTTGCAACGCGAGCCGCTAGACGGGCTCGAGCGTGGCGTAAAGCGATGTATTGACGCGATCGGCGCCCTTGCCGGTTTAATCCTGCTGGCGCCGTTGCTGGCTATAACAGCCGTGATGATCAAATTAGAATCACCGGGCCCAATCTTATTCCGCCAAAGGCGCTGTGGATTTAGTGGCAAGCCATTTAATATCTACAAATTCCGGACAATGTCGGTGCTTGAAGATGGCCCAACCGTCGACCAGGCCACACGCGCCGACTGCAGGGTGACACGAGTCGGTAAATTGCTCCGGAGGGCGAGTATTGACGAGCTTCCGCAATTGCTGAATGTCTTGAATGGCAGCATGTCGCTCGTTGGACCGCGCCCACACGCGCTAGCGCATGACAATCATTTTGACAAAGTCGTTCGCAATTACGCTTTTCGACATCACGTCAAGCCGGGCTTGACGGGTTGGGCCCAGGTGCACGGTCATCGTGGTCCCACCCCCACTGTGGCGGACATTCGAAAGCGGGTAGAATTCGACCTCTGGTACATAGACAATTGGAGTTTGCGCCTCGATTTTTTGATCATCCTCCGCACCGTTGTTGAGGTGATGCGGGCTCGCAATGCCTACTGAAGGTGCAGTGTTATAATTGCACTGGCGATTTTTCTGAGGCGTCTGTGTGATCCCAGCAATCGTTTATAGCCGATTTATTTGGTGGTCGGTTCTGCGATCCGGCTCCATCACTGTGGCGATGAAATCGTCATTCGGCTAGTGGTCTCTTGATTTGAGCTGGCGCGGCGGCGCGCTTTCTAGCACCTTCGCCGCATAATTTCCGACGGATCCGATAGCAGTTCGCGAAGATCCAACCCTGCACGAAACCCGATGCCCATCATCAGCGATTTCTCTATGATCGCAATACCGGCCAGTTACCCCATGCTGTGAGGCAATAGTGACAAAGACAGTCATCATAGGATGGATCATCGAGTTAGCAGGCACGGTTCTCTGGCTCTACGGATATTTCACTGCCGGCCATCCGTCGCTCATTGATTGGCATGCCCGCACGCCATGGTGGATAGCGGATTATTTGCCGAACATCGAATCCGAGATCGGAATGGTGCTCGTCTTCGCTGCCATGATCCCGATTTACTGGCCGTCGCGGCGGTAACGACCAAATAGCCCGACTGAACCGGGAGCGCGCCGCAATGAGCCACGCCCGCGCTGTCATAGCGGCATGCGTATGATCGGGCGAGCCTTTCGCGGCAAAGGCAAGCCAACATCAATTCGGCGCGGCGGCATTTCCGAGGATGCCACCTAGCTTACTCACCGTTTCTTGGATCCATTGCCGGTAGGGTGACAGTGGAGTTGCGCCCGTTGTGCTGCCGCAGCCTTTTATCTTGTCAGGGGTGCCAGTCCAACTGACAACGCCAATCACCTTGGTGCCGTCTTTTCGGGTTTGGAATACGGGTGCACCGGAGTCGCCGAAACAGGCGCCTATCGGGGCCTGATTGCCGGACGGATCGACGAGGCGAATTTGCAGATCACTGTACGGCGCCGCGGCGGCTAAGGCTACAACACGATTAATTCCCGTTTCGTGGAGCCCTTTGAGTGCCACTCCGCCACCAATGACCGTGAAGCGGTCACCCGGCCAAATCTGCACCGGGCTCAGTCCAAGTGTGGCAACGCCAACATAATCAGGTAGGGAATTGGCGAGTTTTAGAATCGCAATGTCTGCGTTCGCTCCATTCGCGCGCAGAATGAATTGTGGAGGACGCTCCCAATCGACGATATCGGCAAACTCCCGCAAACCATTTGTGTCTTTGTACTGAACTTTGTAATTGGGGCCCGATCGCACGCAGTGCCCTGCAGTCAATACAAAATTATGCGCGATTGCGGTTGCAGTGCAGAAGAAACTGTTCGGGCCCACTATACCAATTACCGAGCGGGCGATGTCTTCGGTGGCCAATGGCGCACCACCGACCAACCCCTGGGCTCGACTGGCAAGCAACAGTAGGCCACACAATGCGATAGCCATGGGTTTCATGGCCATTGTCGAAGCGTGCCGATAGGGGCAAACCATCATATCGAAGGCCGGTCTCATTTTGGCGCCGCAAGCTAACCTATTCCGTGCCGATGGGCCTCATCAAGCTGAGCCCAAGGGCACGCACTATTACCGAAGCGGTATTGGCTGCGATCACTCTCGCGATTAGTCTGTCACCTACCCAGTTGACCAATCGCAACTTGGTGGAATTCGTAAAGAATGCTCTCGCCGACTGAGGCACGGATGCACACAAATTGCAGCTGGAAATTACGGAAACGGTTCGTCTGCAGAACACGTTCGCGACGTTGGAAAGACTGCATGAACTCCGTAATTTTGCCGCAGGTGCCATGACGGGCACCATGAGGGCGCCACGACCCGGCGGTCAACGCTGGCGCCATACCAGCGCGGCGCTAACAACGAAATTCCAGACCGCGCCGATCAGCGCACCGCTCAGTCCCGCAATCCACCACCGACTGGGGTAGGCGTAGATCCACGTGGCGATCCCGATATTGGCGATGGCTCCGACAGCACAGATCGCCTCAAAGCGAATAAGCCCAGCGAGGAGACGCCAGCCCGCGAGCCGCTGGTCGCGGTAGGTGAACAGATTGTTGAACGCAAAATTCCAGGCGATGGCGCCGACGGTAGCGAAGGCTTGTGCCGCGCTGAACGGCAAAGCTGCCGGCAGGAGCACCCGCAAGATGCTCAAATGCACGCCGAAACCGGTCAATCCGACCAAACAGAACAGCACGAAGCGCAGCGGGATCATATCGTTCGTCAGCTTCGAGGTCACCAGCGCGGCGAAGTCGAGCGCCACCTTGATGTCGAGTTTGCTGTCGCCGTGCCGACGCTCACGAAAGCTAGAAGGCAGCTCCAGCGTGCGCAGCCGGCCGCGCCCGGTCGCCAAGAGATCGAGCAGGATTTTGAAGCCTTGCGAGGACAGCGAGGGCGCAAGCGGCTCGAATACGTCGCGGCGGATCATAAAAAAGCCGCTCATCGGGTCGGAGAGATCGATCCTCAACAACAGCCGCGTCAATGCATTGGACCAGCGGCTGACGCGCGTACGCGCCGACGACAGGCCTGCGACGGAACCTCCCTCGAGATAGCGGCTGGCGATGATGACGTCGACGTCACCGCCACGCAGACGGTCGAGCATCGGGCCCAGCAGGCTTTCATCGTGCTGCAGGTCGGCATCCATGATCGCGAGATAGCGAGCTTGACTCGCCAGCATGCCCTCGAGGCAGGCGCCGGCGAGGCCGCGGCGCCCGATGCGGCGAATGCAGCGCACACGGCTGTCGGCCTCGCCCAGCGCGCGCGCCACGGCGGCAGTGCCATCCGGAGAATTGTCGTCGACAAACACCACCTCCCAGTCGCAGCCTGCGAGCACACGGGACAGCCGTTCGACTAAAATCCCAATATTGCCCCGCTCGTTGAAAGTCGGCACGACAATGCCGAGTTCCGGTGCCGGCCGCACTATCGCCGCAAGCCTACCCGTATGGCCCGGCGTCACGGCCGAAGCCGCCGAGGAGATCTCAACCATCGCCGAACCTGACAACGCCGTCAGCCCTTTTTTGCCGGTACACTTATGGCTTTATCCCGACACTCACGCTGCCCAAGTGAGCTACCTACGGATATTCGCCAGATTTAGGTCGCCACGATTATCAACGGCACTTTCGCAGCGAATGGTGCCGGACCGCTGCGCTGCACACTTAAACGCCGAGTCGGATCACTTTCTGCCGCGCTCGCGGACGGTTTTCGTGGCCCGTCTTCTTCCGAAAGTTGCCGCTCAGTCGGATGGTCGGCGCGGCAGTTCAGGGCCAACCGACGACATTGGGGCAGCGGAACCTAGCGCGCTCCTTTGGTCGGGTAGCATCCCAATAACGGACTCGGAGTCGGTGGCTGTGTTACAAATCATGACGCGTGGCGCAGGCGAGTGATCCCCTATGTGGTACTAATACGCCTGTTGACCTGAAAGTCCCGGCGAATTCTCCGGACTTCCATATCCAGATGTCTTATTTCGCGCATTAGTTCGTCGATTGCTTTAAGGAGCGCCTGATTGACGTCGAACTGCGATACTTGCTGTTTCGCTCTGCGGACTAGGCTTTCAGCGCTCGATACTGACATGGCATAGACCGAACATTCTCTGCTCGATGAGGAAGATCGCGCCTAGGCTGCAATCCGGGCAGCAATTTCGACAGGCTGTGAAAAGAACCTTTTGCCCTCAGCATTTCTTACCTCGATCGACCAGCCATGCCAAGCGCCGGTTAGATTGTGCTCCAAGATAGTTGCAGTCGCTTGTGCAAACTCGATCGCGCTCTCGGGGCTGGCAAACTCGTCGCCGCGATAATCGTACATCGCCTGATTTTTCGTCGTGTAATCGAAGAAAAAGCGCTTCATACCAGCCCCACTGACTTATCGTGCACGGGTTATAACCAGAAGACGCTGTGATCGGATTAAGTCGATGAATAAATTTCGCGGAAAATGAAGCCTCGGTTTAGTGGAAATTTCGCGGCGACTTAACCGGGAGGCGTCCATCTAGGGCTGGCAGGTAGCGGGCTCGGCGGCATTATGGCGGCGGACCGGACCGCTAAGTTAAGTGGTAATTAGGTGTCCGCATTATGCTGAACTTTACGTCTCCGTAGTACGGTGACGCTCAGTCATGGCTGGGCCAACTTACGAGGGCGCCTTGCTGCCGAGCAATCTCATATCTGATCTCGAGAAGGCGATTGCAACACGCTCCACCGAAACCGGTGCGTTGTTGAATCGGATAACAGACGTCTTCCTTCTTAATGTCGGATATTATTCGGCTGATCAATTGGATATATACGACGAAGTTTTCAGTGAGCTTGTCGACAAAGTTGAAGTTGCTGCTCGCGCAAAACTGGCCCAGCGCCTAGCGTCAGTCAGCCGCGCGCCGATCAAGACAATACGATCGCTCGCGCTCGACGGTGCGATCGAAGTCGCTGAACCGGTTCTCTCCGAGTATAAGGAACTAGATGACGACACCCTCACCCAATGCATAGAAATCAACGGCCAAGAGCATCTGCTGGCCATTGCTACCCGCACCAAGGTCAGTCAAACGGTCAGCCATCAGCTGATAGCTAAGGGCAACAACAATGTTCTTCGTGCTCTAGCCAGCAATTCAGGTGCAGTAATCTCCGAGCCCGGCTTCGGGATCCTTGTCGAGAAAAGCACCGGTGATGACTGGTTATCGGAATGCATCGCGGGCAGAAAGGACATTCCCGAGCACCATCTTCGCGAACTACTTTCGAAAGCATCAGAAATTGTGCGGCAGAGGTTGATGACGGCTAATCCGGAGCTTGGCGAAATTATTCAAGACATTTTTCCAGCCGGCGTTCGATCGACTGCACAAACGATATTGTGCTCGCCAAGGGATTACAGAACAGCCGAGCTCGCCGTGAAATCGCAGGAGATTACCGAGGCGGTCGTTAACACGTTCGCTGAAGAGAAGAAACTTGCTGAGGTCCTAGTCTCCATAGCGCAGCTATCGGGCCTTTCGGTAGACGAGATTGAACGGCTGTTTATGAATACCTGGACAAGTCCAGTGGCCGTTATTCTCAAGGGAATTGGCTTCCGTCTCTCGACCATCGACACAATTTATCGGTCACGCTTGGCGAGTGACAACATAGATCGAAACGATCTCATACAGATAAAAGCGGAATTCATAGCCATCCGTCGGCCTACGGCAGAGCGCATTTTGCGCTTCTTCTACGCGAAAAGAGCAGTGCAGATCTCCGGCCTATCCGACGGCTCATCGTTGAGGCATCACTGCAGTTAGCGTAACGCACTGGCGCTTCGATGGCGCCAGCGATAAATCCGGTCTGCATTGGTTACCCCACAGTTAGTAAGCCGCGCGCATCATCGACCAATGCTTACCCGCGCAAAGGCTCAGTTACCCCTGCCGGGGCCGAGGGTCACTCTTCTGAAACTAGGCGAGCCAACAGGGCTTGATGGCGTCGAAGTTATGCCTCGATCTGCTGAGCCCCATGTCGGCCAAACACCTATCGCTGAGGTTTTGCAGATCAGGGGATGCAACGCAGTGACCGCCAAGGAACACTTGCTTCAGAGCTTCGCTGAAAGTAGTCGGAAACTTGAGCACCAACTTATTCATGGCAACCTCCACATTAGCAGACGTGAGCTACGCCTTTGGCTGCCGATCGATGTGACGGCGAACACAAGAATTCCGATCCTGCGGACACGCAAAGCCCAAAACTAACGGCTCCGGCTGCCCCGCGGCCGAGGCGGTGGGGACTGGCCAATCTGGGAGCCCCCTCGAACGCTGCGATGCACCCGCCAAGTCCAAATCGGGTCAACCGCCGTCTCCACGGTCAGCGGCTGGCGCGGTAGCTATGCGCCCGGATACGGGCACGCCGACCCCTGGCTCGGCAAAATTCCCAAAAGCTTAACGGCGCCTTTACGACGCTTCGTTACCATTGCGCTGCGGCGAGCGGGGCTTCGATCCCGGCCGCGCGGGGGCCCTTATGGTCCGCATCGATTTCAAACGTCTGCGTTTTTTGGTGATCGACGACAACGCGTATATGCGGCGCATTGTGCGCTCGCTATTGCACGGCTTCGGCGCGCGCGAAGTCTATGAGGCCGAGGACGGCGCCGCTGGCCTTGAGGCTATTGTCCATTATGCACCCGATATTGTGCTGACCGATTGGGCGATGCCGATCTTCGACGGGCTGGAACTGACCAAGATGATCCGGCAGCCCGGCGCCGATGCCAATCCCTACGTGCCGATCATCCTGCTCACCGGCCATTCCGAGAAGAGGCGCGTTTTCACCGCCCGCGATGCCGGCGTTACCGAGTTTCTCGCCAAGCCGATCTCCGCGAAGGCGCTCTACCAGCGCATCCTCAACGTGGTCGCCAATCCACGACCCTTCATCAAGAGCAAGCGGTATTTCGGGCCGGATCGGCGTCGCGGCGCGAATTCGCACTACGCCGGCGCGGAACGGCGCAAGGGCGGCAGCGCCGAGGTCACCGGCCCACAGCCATCGATCGAGAATGTCATAGTCTCCTAGAAGAAGAAACCGCTGGGCAATGAAGCTCCGCCAGGAGTAACGGCAATCGCCGACTAGGTGATTGAATAAGCCTTTCGCATTGCGGCAATTGACCGTGGTGAAACGCCGCTAAGGCACCTCACAGAGACGAGGCGGCTTATTTGAAGGCGACGCCAACCTGCGTTTGGTCCCGCCATATAACGCGGCAAGGCCATCGAATATGTTCGGCTTCGACCACAAGAACAAAAGTCTCCGGAACTTCCATAGGAGTACCAAGCTCTAGGCGGGCCCCGAATGGAGACATGTTGACGATTTCGCAGGAGATGCCGTCACCATTTTCGGACGAGATCAAGCCGCGGTGTGGCACCTTTAGTCTTCGGGATTTTCGCCTATCTGCGGTGATCATGTGGGAAACGTCCTGGCGACCTACGCCCTAGGTTCCCTATTGAGGCTCGCCTTACAAACAACCACACACCCATTATAAATCGGTAAAATAGGCACCCGCCGCCGAGCGCCGGCATCGCGCCCGTATCGTTGCGTCTCCGCTACGACTGTAAAAGGTCGCCGGGCCGGGTCGTTCGCCGTTGAGGCCGTTTCGGGTCGCAGCGACTTTTGCCGTTGGTTTGAAATGAAAGCCGCCGCCAGCAGGGGGACGACCTTTTATGAATTCTCAAGTATGTCTTTTGACGCAATTGCAATTTGTCGAATTTAGGCTTCGCTTTCTGGGACGAACCGGGAAGAATTCCCGGCTTTTTTGAATTGCCAACCAGAAGGGGGGCGCATGCGCATTATTTTGCGTTTTTTCACCGGCAATTCCGCAGCGACCGCTATCGAGTATGGGCGCATCGCGGCAGGTATCGCAGTTGCCATCATCGCCGTTGTTCAGGGCCTCGGCAGCGCATTTAACACCACGTTTTCGTCCGGCAGTTCTGACCTGAAATAGCCTCCCGTGGCTGGAAGGGGCCGAACCATTATGGTCAGCTGGCACAAGGCAACGTCGAAGGCGACAGCCGAGCCGAACAGTCAACACCCGCAACCGGGGCCGCGTTACTTTGCGGTTGATTTGTCGGCAACGGCCGCGCGGGAAATCACTGACGCATTGGTGATTTTCTGCATTTCGATCATCGCCTACATGGCGGTTGCGGATTGGGGCGGACTGTCGATCCTTCATAAGATTCTCGGCACGGAGCCCGCCAAGCCGTCATTCTTGTACTTTTGCGGCATGGCATTGGTGGTGTTCAGCGTTCGCCGCATTGGGGACCAAAGACGAGAGCGGGCAAAACGCGTGGCGGCCGAGGATTTTGCCAACGCGGTTTCGATGCGCGATCCACTGACGCAGCTGCCGAACCGTCGCCAATTCCAAAACGACGTAAGCACTGCATTGAGAAGTTCCGGCAACAAGATGAGCGTCCTGCTACTAGGGCTCGATCAGTTCAAGAAGCTCAATGAAGTGTATGGACACCTCGGATGCGATGAGGCGCTCCTTCAGGTAGGTTCGCGGATACGCGATCGCGCGACTTCGGCCGACATCTTCGCACGAATTGGCGATGACGAGTTTGCCCTGTGTTTGGCAAGCGGGGACCCTGAAACCGCGCGGAAGGTTGCTTGCTCGCTCGTTGAGACCGTCAAGAAACCCGTCCAAATTGGCATAGAGAACCACAGTATCGGGGCGAGCGTGGGGATAGCGCAGGCAGGACGGGGGCACGTGACTGTCGATGAACTTCTCAGATGCGCCCACGTCGCCCTTTCTCGCGCCAGGAATAGTCACACTGAGTACTGCTTCTTCGATCCGAAGATGGACGCGCACATCCGTGAGCGGTCGCTTTTAGAAAAAGACCTGAGAGCAGCGATCGGCGGCGATGCAATTCGACCGTATTATCAGCCCATCATTGACTTGGAATCGAGGCGGATCGTCAGCTTTGAGAGCTTAGCTCGCTGGCACAATCCAGTGAGCGGCTTGATAATGCCAGATATTTTTATCCCGCTTGCCGAAGAAATCGGTCTGTTGGACATGGTGTCGGGCCAGCTCTTTGGCGATGCGTGCCGCGACGCCGCAACTTGGCCGGACGACGTTTCTCTATCGTTTAACTTTTCACCGTCTCAACTTGGCGACAGAACGTTTGCCGATGCTGTCCTCACCGTCCTAAACGACAATGGGCTCCCGCCGCACCGCCTTGAGGCAGAAATTACCGAAAGCGCCCTTGTTGGGGACTTAGATGCTACGCGTCACGCTATACAGACACTACATGATGCGGGTGTCCGAATCGTGATTGACGATTTTGGTACTGGATATTCGAGCCTCTATCACTTATACGAATTGCGATTTGACAAGCTCAAGATTGATCGGCGCTTTATCCAGGAACTCGTCAGCAGCGGTGAAAGCAAAATTTTCATTCGCGCAATTGTCGGCCTCTGCAAAGGCCTGAATTTACCCGTCACGGTTGAGGGTATCGAGACTGAGGCGCAAGCGGCGGCGGCGTTTCAGCATGGTGCGCATCAAGCGCAGGGCTTCCTATTTGGTAAAGCTGTCCCGGCCACTGAGGTTTTGCCGTTGCTCTCCGCATCGGCACCGACAAGGCTCGTGGCGTAATTCTGGTTTATGGCCCGGTGAACCGACCCCGATGATCGAGTGGCGTCGAGGCGCGGAGCGATTTTCGAAAAATGCCGACGTGTTCGTCGATCCAAAGTATAGGAAATACGCTGCCCCACAGGCGAGCAAAGCTGGCGTGCACTAAACTGCGTCTGGTTGCTTATTCCACATAACTTACCGCCAGCCCTTCGAAGGACAATTTTCTTCGCACTAGTTTGAAAAGACCAGGCCAATTAAGGTCGCGTTTAACAAATCATCAAGCAGTTCTTTTGACGCATCTGTAACCTGCAAAACATAATTTCCATCAACGAACGAAAACAGGAACTAATCAGGATTTCAGACATGCTTCGGCACCTACATCTCTTGGCGGTACCTATTGCGATCTCGATTGCCTTCTTCGACGCGGGCTTCTTGGTCGCGGCCCATTTTTTCAAAATGCCCGGCCCTGAAATCGTGATCGGTATGGTCAGCGGCGCCTGCGGCGGAAGCTGCGTGTTGGCCGCCGCTCTCTGGAAACGAGCGAAACTCTCGAGGGCGGCACTCAAGTCGCACTAGCGCCGCATTTATCGCTCGGACCTCTCGATAATGGCTGTAAGCCGTAAAATCTCTTCGGAGATGCTACTCACTGCATCTGCTGTGGGTCGATCGCCACCTTCCCGATCACCGGCGGCGCGGCTGCCATCCGCCCAATAGCGGACCCTCAAATTGCCGCTCGGCGCGTAGACAATCTACCGGCTTGGCTTAACGACGCGTCCAATTTCATTGTAAGCTGCGATGCCTCGATCAGTTCGAGGTCTCCTTCTCTCGTTGCCTCCAAACCCGCCACGGCCGAATATGTTTACCCGCCCAGGGGCTCTTTTTGCCCTAGCCGTATTCTTCTCACTTTTGATTACGCTACGATGGCTCGGCATATTGCATTGAGCGCGATCCTGCGTGGATCTACACGACGGCGCGGTGATTAATAGAGCCTGGATCGGCGACCGGAGGAAGCACGACGCAACAGATCAGCGAAGGCCCCTGAACGATCGCCGCCATGGTATTGGCGGCGCTAACTCTCGCGCAACTTTTACTGGTTTGGCGCTCGGCATTTACGTCGACTTTTTCGCGCGCAAGAGGCGGGAAGCTCGTTTCACCTGAACCCGCCGGGGATCGCGCAGCACAAAATCAATTAACTTTTAAGACGCCGCACTATCGAACGGTGTTCAAATCACTTTCGATTAAAGCCGACCGCAATTAATCAAAGTGTCAATCATAAATCCTCTTTATCGTTCGCTGCGCAGCCAAATACCGCCGGCTAGAGGATCAATTATGCCGTCCAAAAATATCCCGTCTACAGATGGAATCATTTTGCCATTCCGTCACGGTTCACGAAATTCGGAACACTTGCTCCATACTATTCTCAATAATATGTCGCAAGGCGTGCTGTTGTTCGATTCGGAAATGAAACTGATAATCTGCAATCAGCATTACATTACGATGTATGGATTGTCAGGGGCGGACGTGAACCCCGGATCTACCCTTCGTGATCTTATAAATAGTCGCGTAAAGGTCGGGACCTTTACTGGCAACCCGGAGGATTACGTCGCATGGCTTATGGAATGCATGGATGAGGGAAAGACTTTCAGCAAAACAACAAAATTGGAGAATGGTCGCATAATTTCGGTCGTCAGCAAGCCGGTCATTGGCGGGGGATGGCTCGCCACACATGAGGACATAACCGAGCGGCAGTGCGCCGAAGAACGCGTTGGCCACATGGCTCGGCACGACGCGTTGACCGACCTGCCTAACCGAATATTGCTGCGCGAACGGCTGGAACACGAGCTCAAACGTGTCAAA
>Ga0181526_10001814_pt1 | contig 19684 bp, 17 predicted proteins | sample PEATcosm2014_Bin_35_FD_119750 | JGI IMG/M metagenome (GOLD analysis project Ga0181526, IMG submission 119750) | Peatland microbial communities from MTU Mesocosm Facility, Houghton, MI, USA - PEATcosm2014_Bin06_30_metaG | ecosystem: Environmental > Terrestrial > Soil > Wetlands > Peat | place...
CACGCAGACTCTGCCGCAGTCGAATCCGCAGACCTTCCGCATCTCGGTGGAAGGCGCGCTGCCGCGGGGCGTGACAGCCAAGGACACTATTCTCGCCATCATCGGCACGATCGGGACCGATGGTGCAACGGGATGCGTTATCGAGTACGCCGGCTCTGCCATTCGCAGCCTTTCTATGGAAGGCCGCATGACGATCTGCAACATGAGCATCGAAGCGGGCGCGCGCGCCGGCATGATCGCTCCGGATGAGACGACCTTCTCCTATCTGAAGGGCCGTCGCTTTAGCCCCAAGGGCACGGACTGGGATCGAGCCGTTGAAGAATGGCGCAAGCTTCCGACGGATCCGGGTGCGAAGTTCGATCGCGAGCTGGTGATCGACGCAGCGGCGCTTGTCCCCTACGTGAGCTGGGGGACGAGTCCCGGCATGGTGGCTCCTGTAACCTCCGCTGTGCCTGACCCGGCAGGCGCGGCGAGCGAACAGGAGCGAAAAGGCTTCGAGCGGGCGCTCGAGTATATGAATCTGAAAGCCGGTACGCCGCTCGCTGAGATCGCAATCGACCGTGTCTTCATTGGCTCGTGTACCAATGGCCGCATCGAAGACCTGCGTGCCGCCGCGCGGATTGCGGCCGGCCACAAGGTTTCGTCGCACGTGAGCGCGATGGTGGTTCCTGGCTCGCAGACCGTCAAGTCACAGGCCGAAAAAGAAGGGCTGGATCGCATCTTTAAAGAAGCTGGATTCGACTGGCGCGAACCGGGCTGCTCGATGTGTCTGGGCATGAATCCCGACATCCTTTCTCCGGGCGAGCGTTGCGCTTCCACCAGCAATCGCAACTTTGAAGGCCGACAAGGACGCGGGGGGCGCACACACCTCGTCAGTCCTGAGATGGCCGCTGCGGCTGCCATTGCAGGCCATTTCGTCGACATCAGAAATTGGGAAGTTCGCGAAGAGGTAACTGCCTAGTGGAACCGTTTAAGACCATCACCTCACTGGTCGCGCCGCTTGACCGCACCAATGTCGATACGGACCAGATCATCCCCAAACAATTCCTTAAGAGGATCGAGCGCACCGGTTATGGCGACTTTTTGTTCTTCGACTGGCGCCAGACCCCGGAGGGCAAACCGATTCCCGAGTTCGTGCTGAACGACCCACGCTACAAGAACGCGCGGATTCTCGTGGCCGGAAAGAACTTCGGTTGCGGCTCGAGCCGCGAGCACGCCGCATGGGCGCTGAGCGATTTCGGGTTCCGCTGCGTGATCGCACCGACGTTTGCCGATATCTTCTTTTCGAACGCTGGAAAGAATGGCATCGTGCTGGTGCGATTGAGCGAGGAGCAGGTCGATCGGCTTCTCGGCAATGCGCAGAAGGTTCCTAATTATCAAGTGACCGTCTCGCTCGAACAGCAGGAGGTCACCGATGGGCAGGGATTTGAGGCATCGTTCGAGATCGATCCTTTCCGCAAGTTCTGTTTGCTGGAAGGGCTCGACGATATTGGCTTGACCTTGCGTCATGCCGCAGCACTCGATGCTTACGAAACCGAGCACGACCACGCAATCTGGCTGAAGGCGAAGTGACAGAATGACTGGCTCCAATTGTGAGACCAGTCTCAAGGGAAAAATGACCATCGAAGGCAAACGCAATAGTGTTCCGTTGACGGAAGGCCCCAGTCGCGCCGCGGCCCGGTCGTATCTGCGTGGATCGGGGTTCAGCAAGGACGATCTGCACAAGCCGATCATCGGCATCGCGAACACGTGGACGGAAATCGGTACCTGTAACATGCACTTGCACGAGATTGCCGCGGCGCTGAAGGAAGGCATTCGCGAAGCAGGCGGCACTCCGATGGAGTTCAACACCGTGACCATCTCCGATGGGATCACGATGGGCACGCAGGGCATGAAGGCGTCGCTGGTGTCGCGCGAGGTGATTGCAGACTCGATCGAACTGGTGTCGCGCGGCAATCTCTTCGATGGTCTCGTCGGCATCGGAGGTTGCGATAAGAATATGCCCGGCATCATCATGGCGCTTTGCCGGCTCGATATTCCGGGGATGATGTTTTACGGCGGATCGATTGCCCGGGAAAACTCAACGGGATCGACATCACGATTCAGAATGTCTTCGAGGGGATCGGCTCGCATGCTGCGGGCAAGATCGATGATGCAGGCCTTGAAGCCCTTGAGGCCAATGCCTGCCCGGGCGCTGGTGCATGCGGTGGGCAGTTCACGGCGAATACGCTGGCCATGTCAGGGGAGATGCTCGGCATTTCGCCCATGCAGTTGTCGGGCGTTCCCGCGACCGCGAACGACAAGCACGCTGCGACAAAGGAAGCCGGCCGCATGCTGATGGATGCCGTACGCGCAAACCGCCGCCCTTCACAGATCATCACGCGCAAGGCTCTCGAGAATACGATTGCCAGCGTAGCGGCCAGCGGCGGATCGACCAATGCGGTTCTGCATTTGCTCGCGATTGCGAAGGAGATGGGCATCGATTTGTCCATTGACGATTTCGATGCGATCTCGAAGCGCACGCCATTTATCTGCGATCTGGTGCCTGCGGGCAAATACATGGCCTCGCATTTCCAGGCTGCCGGTGGATCGCGTTTGCTGGCCAAGCGCCTGCTCGAAGCGGGCCATGCCGACGGCTCCACGCTGACGATCAGCGGCCGCACGCTGGCCGAGGAAGCGGCGTTGGCCAGCGAGACACCAGGGCAGGTCGTCATCCATACCTTCGACAACCCGATCAAGCCGACGGGCGGCCTGGTGATCCTTAAAGGCAACCTTGCTCCTGAGGGCTGCGTGATGAAGATTGCCGCGTCGGATCGTATTGAGCATCGTGGGCCGGCGCGCGTCTTTGATTGCGAAGAAGACTGCTTTGCGGCCGTGCAGTCCGACAAGATCAACCCTGGCGATGTGCTTGTCATTCGATATGAGGGGCCGAAGGGTGGGCCGGGCATGCGCGAGATGCTGCAGGTGACGGCGGCGGTGAGCGGCCATCCTGAGCTCAGCTCGACGGTTGCTCTGCTCACCGATGGACGCTTCTCGGGCGCAACGCGCGGCTTCACGGCAGGGCACGTCGCTCCGGAAGCCTTTGTGGGCGGGCCGATTGCGGCGGTGCGCGAGGGCGACATCATTCACTTTGATATTGCGAACCGCACGCTGACGCTTGAAGTCGGCGAGGCTGAAATCGCCGCGCGCCTCAAGGGGTTCGAAGCACCTGCGCTGCGCTGGCCGGGCGGGGTGTTCCGCAAGTACGTCGACCGCGTGACCTCGGCATCGGTCGGAGCAACGACGTAAGACAGAGATTAGGGAACAGAGATCTGAAGGACAAGAAACTCTCCAAGCTCAAAGGAGCATCACCATGGGAAAACACGCTCACACGAAGGCCGCGCAAACCGCAGACTCTCACCTGAACACGCCCACGCCGCTGACCGGATCGGAAATTGTCTGGGCAACGCTAGTCGGTGAGGGCGTTACGGATGTCTTCGGCTATCCGGGCGGAGCGATTCTGCCGGTGTATGACGCGCTGCGCAAGTTTCCCATCCACCATACGCTGGTGCGTCATGAGCAGGGCGCGGCACACATGGCCGATGGCTATGCGCGCGCGTCGGGTAAGGTTGGCGTGGCGATTGCGACCAGCGGTCCGGGCGCGACCAATCTTGTGACGGGCATTGCTACGGCAATGCTGGATTCGATTCCGATGGTCTGCATCACGGGTAACGTCTCCAGCAAGCTTCTCGGTTCCGACGCATTCCAGGAAGTCGATATCACCGGCATCACGCTGCCGATCACGAAGCACAATTTTCTGATCAGCAAGACGGAGGACATTGCGCCGGCGATGCGCCTTGCGTTCCAGATTGCGCAGTCTGGCCGTCCCGGGCCGGTGCTCGTCGATATCACGAAGGACGCGCAACAAGGCAAGGCGACATTCGACTTTGAAGCCGCCAAACCCAAGCCGTACCGCCCGCACCCGATGCTCAAGGTGGAGCAGCACGGATTGGAGCATGCAGCCGAACTCATCCGCAATGCCAAGCGCCCCATCATTCTTGGCGGCCACGGCATTTCCGAATCTGGCGCGATGGAGCAGGTGCGGACACTGGCGGAGCGCACACAGACTCCGATTGCTCTCACTCTGCTAGGACTCGGCTCCTTCCCTGCCTCGCATCCGCTGAACATGGGCATGATGGGTATGCACGGAGAAGCCTGGGTGAACCACGCGATCCAGGAAGCCGATCTGCTGATTGCGTGCGGCATGAGGTTCGATGACCGCGTCACGGGCACGCTTGCGACGTACGCGACGAAAGCGAAGAAGATACACATCGAGATCGACCCGGCTGAGATCAACAAGAACGTAAAGGTCGATGTCGCCCTGGTCGGCGATCTGCGCGAAGTGCTTGAAGAGCTACTGCCGCATGTTTCGGGGCGGGACGGAAGCGCGTGGCTGAAGACCATCAACGCCAGCAAGGGCGCAAGCGCCGTAAGCGATATCAAGAACTTGCCCGATTCGGGTCATCTCTACGCAGCGCACGTGATGCACGATCTGTGGCGCATCACCGGCGGCGACGCGATTGTGGTGACGGACGTGGGTCAGCACCAGATGTGGGAGGCGCAGTATTTCCATCACGAAAAGCCACGCACCCTGATTACGTCGGGCGGACTTGGGACGATGGGTTTTGCGCTACCGGCAGCAATCGGCGCCAAAAAGGCCTGCCCGGAAAAAGAGGTTTGGGTGGTTGCCGGCGATGGCGGCTTCCAGATGACAGCAGCCGAACTCTCGACCATTGTGCAGGAGAAGCTGAACATCAACATCGCGATCATCAACAACGGCTATCTGGGCATGGTGCGGCAGTGGCAGGAGTTTTTCTACGACCGCAACTACGAGTCGACGCCGCTGGTGAGCCCCGACTTTGTGAAGCTGGCCGAAGCGCACGGCATTGCCGCAAAGGCTGTCCGCAAGCGCAGCGAGGTGGAGCCGGTGGTGAACGAGGCCCGCAAAACTCATGGCGCCTATTTGATCAACTTCCTGGTCGAGAAGGAAGATTCGGTCTACCCGATGATTCCTGTTGGCTCGGCTTTGCACGAGATGATTCGCCGGCCCGATCGCGATCCGCTGGAAGAGCGGGCGGACGACAAGTAAGAAACAGTGAACGGTGATAAGTGAAAGCGTGAAGAAGTGAAGGAGTCCTGGACAGCACTCGCGCAGTTCATAAGCGGTTCACCTCTTTTCTAATTCCCTTTTTCACTCCTTCACTTCGAAAGGCCATCATGCTGCATACCTTCGTTGCATACGTTGAAGATTTGCCCGGCGTGTTGACACGCGTGGCGTCGTTGTTTCGCCGTCTGAACATCAACATCCATTCCCTTACTGTCGGGCGCAGCGAGCGGCCCGGGCTCTCGCGCCTGACGCTGGTTTGCGAGGCGTCCTCGGAGGCGGGCGACCGCATTCGCGCCAGCCTGTTCAAGCTCGAGAATGTCGTCGATGTGGATGACATTGCGCAGGCCCCTTCCGTCACGCGTGAGCTGGCGTTGATCAAGGTCGCGGCCACACCGAAGACTCGTTCGCAGATATTCGAACTGGTCGAGGTGTTTCGAGCACGCATCGTCGATCTCACGTCGGAGTCGCTCATGATCGAGATGACCGGCGTCGAGAGCAAGATCGAAGGACTCATCCAGGTGCTCAACGAGGGCGAAGGGCGCATCCTTGAGATCTGCCGCAGTGGCAAGATGACCATGCGGCGCGGGCATCATACCAGCCGCGTGCTGCGCGCGTTGGGGGCGGGCGAGGACGAAAAGACGGAGTCTGAGCCGACAGCAGAAGTGGTCGAGCACGATTAACCAGGCAAGACCTGCACTCCTTTTCTGAATCAACTTTTTTCAACCCAGCAATCCAAAGGAAATTCGAGAAGAACATGGCAAAGACTTACTACGATCACGACGCCGACGTCACCCTGATTCAAGCCAAGAAGGTCGCCATCATCGGCTACGGCTCGCAAGGGCATGCCCACACGCTCAACCTGAAAGACTCCGGCGTGCAAGTTAAGGTTGGCCTTGCGCCGACGTCCAAATCCATCGCGAAGGCGCAGAAGGCCGGCCTGGAAGTCGACACGGTTGCGAACGCAACGAAGTGGGCCGATGTGGTGATGGTGCTGGTTCCGGATCAGACTGCGGCGAAACTGTACGCCGAAGAGATTGCACCGAATCTTGCGCCGGGCAAACTGCTGCTGTTTGCGCACGGATTCAACATTCACTTCAAGACCATCACGCCTGCAGCAGGGATCGACGTCGGCATGGCTGCGCCGAAGGCTCCCGGACATCGCGTGCGCGAAGTGTTCACCGAAGGCGGCGGCGTTCCGGGACTGATCGCGATTCATCAGGATGCGACCGGCAAAGCGCATGCGCTGACCTTGAGCTACCTGAAGGGCATCGGCTGCACACGCGCCGGAGTGCTGGAGACGACCTATAAGGAGGAGACCGAAACCGATCTTTTCGGCGAGCAGGCCGTGTTGTGCGGCGGTGTGAGCGCGCTGATTAAAGCCGGCTACGAGACGCTGGTGGAAGCAGGCTATCAGCCTGAGAGCGCGTACTTCGAAGTCCTGCACGAGCTGAAGCTGATTGTCGACCTGATCTACCGCGGCGGCTTAGCGTACATGCGTTATTCCATTTCGGACACGGCCGAATGGGGCGATTATGTTAGCGGGCCGCGGGTCATCAACGACGAGAGCAAGAAAGCTATGAAGGCGATTCTGAAGGAGATTCAGGACGGCACTTTTGCCAAGCGATTTCTCGCCGATCAGAACTCGGGGCGCAAGGAGTTTCTGACGTTCCGCGAGGCCGAAGCCAAGCATCCGGTCGAGATTGTTGGGAAGAAGCTGCGCGCGTCGATGCCCTTTCTCGACCCGGTCACGGTGGAAGAGGTTGCGAAGACGCGGTAGGATTGGCCGTCCAGGCAATGCTCGGCCTTCCGCCGTGGGCTGGCCGCAGCTACGACGGTAGGCGATCGCGCGGCGGTCGCCTTTTGTGTTGTGTGGCTTTGCCAACCATGAACTGGCGAAATGATTCGCAGGTTGCGAGACGATTCTTCGCACTTCGGTTATTGACTCTTTGGTTATGGGGTGGGGTCAGTGGTCTGACCACTTCCGGCTGAGAAGTGCCGTCCCTCACAATTCCTGCATTGCCTCACGCGATGCTCATTCCGCAATCTCCGCGCTCATTGTGCAACAATGCGCAGATATTTTCTGCAAAGCTCACCACTTGATCTGCGCGAAGAGGCTGCGGAGTTTTGCGCCGCGCTGGGGGTTCACGCTTCCGACGAAAGCGATTCGGCCCTGGAGGTGAGCGCGCAAGTTTGGATGTGCTTCCCGGTTCTGTGTATCTGGGCCTTGGCGAACGCAGTTGGTGAGAATCGCCTTGAGCCGGTCGAAGTCGGCACGGACAGTGTTGGGATGTTCGTTGACGACGATGCCTGCCAGATATTGGCGGACGCCCTGGCGCATCACGCGGGTCTTGCGGTGCTGCACGGCGAAGCCTTCTTCCTCGAGGATTGCGGAGACGCGGGCTGCGAAGGGTGAGACGCTGCGTTCGAATCTCGGGTCGCCGGAGAAGGCGAGGTCATCAGCGTAGCGGGTATATGTGGCTCCGGCGGAGCGCGCGAGGCCGGCGAGGCGGCAATCGGCACGCCAGAAGCAGAGATTGGCGAGAGCCGGCGAGGTGGGTGCGCCCTGGGAAAGGTGTTGCCGGGCATAAAGGGCACGGGCCTCGATCATGTGCTCGACGTCGATTCCCTTCCCGAGAGTTGTCCAGAGTCGGCGCGGAGTGGCGTGGGTAGAGAGACCTCCCAGCAGATCGGCGACGGGCTCAGGATAGCCGGCCATGCGAAAGAGGGCGGGAATGCGCGCGCCGTGGATGGAGGGAAAGAAGTCGCGCAAATCCATGCGCAGGACAACGCGTTTGCCGATGTGGGGTAGTGCGAAGGTTTGGATGGAGCGGGACTTCACGAAGCCGTGCGCCGCTGGGTGAACCGGGATCTTTTCGATAATGCCGGAGAGAATCCTCTGCTGAATCTGCTTGAGGCGACGCTTGGGCGCTTCGATGAGGCGGATGTTGCCAGATTCTTTAGCGAGGATGCGGTAGTGATAGTGGGCGAGAGGGCCGTCGACGTGCTGGGTCTTGCGGGAGTTGAGGCGTTTGCGATCGGCGAACCATTCGAGTTCGCTTGGGGTGACACCGAGCCACGCGGCAAGCGCGCCGACGGATTCGAGAGCAGGAATCCTCCAGTCTGCGGCCGCGGGGGCGGGCTGCATGGAGGCGGGCTCGCTCAACCATGAGGCGATGCGAATCTCGCCGCGATATCGATGAAGGGCGCCGGCAAGACCATCGTCTGCGTGGAGGAAGCGGACGACATCTTTGCGGCGCGGGCGGAGGTCCGTGCCAAAACGATTCAGATAACGGCGGGTGAGCGGGCGAATCCAGCGCCAATTTTTGCCCAGCAATCGGCTGACTCGCGCGACGATCGCACTCTCCGTCGCTTCTCCCACGAGCATAGAACGAGCCAATGCGGAGTAAATGGCCGGACTGTACATGATAGATGAGCCGCGGAGTGCTCCAACGAGCCTGACCTTGCGTGAGCTGATCTGCACAGCGTGCAGGGGCGCTCACGGGACGAATTGCCAGTTTTTCACGTTTCCCTGGGGTAACCCCGGAGAGGAAAGGATCGAACCGAAGCCCGATTCTTGCCGAGCTTGGAGCGCTCCGCCGCAAGGAGATGATAGCGGACTTGTTGTCCAGGCGGAAGCTTGGCTTTGATGGAGCGCGTGAGAAGAATGCAGGTCCTTCGGCTCCGCTTAGGATGACACGGCTTGGAAGGATGGGATCGGCGGACGACAGGAGACGTCGTGTCTGGGTTCGTTGTTTCCAAGGTCTCAACCACCCCAGCGATGAAGACCTGTCGCCGGGGACCTCGGTCAGAATCGAGACCCTTCGACTTCGCTCAGGGCAGGCTCGGGGTACCCAACGAAGACAGTCCGGGCCTAAAGGCCCTGACGTTGCTGGCTGGCTCTTCCGAGGCCTGAAGGCCTCGGCTCCCTCCGGCACGTGGTTAGAGGCGAATTGCCTGTCCTTCGTCCCTGCTCACTTCTTGTCGAGGCGGAAGGCGGTGGCTTTGAAGTCGCCGCGGAATTCGTCGGAGAATTCGAGGCCGTGGTTCATCCACCAGGCGCCGCTGGCGGTGGTAGGGGTTGATGGATCGGCTTTGCCTTCGATGGAGGTGAGCGCGTAGTTCGCGGCCGGGTCAAGCCCCTGCAACTTCAGGATCGGAAACTTGCGGCCTTCCTGCGTGGAGTGGATGAAGGCGAAGACGACGGATTGCGTTTTGTCGCGATTGACGGTCTGGGTGGCGGAGAATTCGCTGCCATCGCGCGGCGAGATGAGGCGGTAGAGGTCGCCCTGCACGATCGTCGGCTGGACTTCGTGGTAGGCCGCAATGAGGCGCTTGGTGAGGGCCAAGTCGTCGTCGCTGAACTTGGCGATGTTGGCACCGATGCCAAGCGAGCCCTGCATGGAACTCAACATTCGGTAAGACAGCGAGGTGGTGCGCAGGTTGAGCCAGTGGGGCGAGTCGGTGACCCAGGCCATCATGACCTGCGGCGTGTAGGCGTAGGAGAAGCCGTCCTGCTGGGTGAGGCGATCGAAGGGATCGGTGTTGTCAGAGGGCCAGACCTCGTCGGCGTATTGGAGGATGCCGAGATCGACGCGGCCACCGCCGCCGGAGCAGGACTCGAGTTCGACCTTGGGGTGCTTGGCCTTGAGCTCGGCAAGGATCGAGTAGAGGTTGCGGATGAACTCGACGTAGACCTTCTTCTGCTCGGCGGGCGGAAGCTGGTCCCAGCCGGGCTCGGCCCAGTTGCGGTTGTAATCCCACTTGAAGAAGGCGATGTCGTTTTCGGAGAGCAGCTTGTCGAGGAAACCTAAGACGTAGGCATGCACGTCGGGCCGCGCGAGGTTGAGCACGAGCTGAGTACGCTGCTCAGTGCGTGGGCGGCCGGGGAAGTTGAGGACCCAGTCGGGATGCGCGCGGTAGAGATCGGAGTCGGGGTTGACCATCTCGGGCTCGACCCAGAGGCCGAAGTCCATACCGAGGGAGTGGACTTTGTCGATGAGGGGCTTGAGGCCGTGGGGGAATTTTTCCGGATTGACGTACCAGTCGCCGAGGCCGGCGTGGTCGGTTTTGCGCTGGCCGAACCAGCCATCATCCATGACGAAGCGATCGACGCCGAGAGCAGCGGCTTTTTCGGCGAGCGCGATCTGGCCCGCTTCGGTGACGTTCATTTCGGTGGCTTCCCACGAGTTGTAGATGACAGGGCGCGGCTTGGGTGCGGCGGTGTTCCCTTCTCCGATACGGTGCGGAAGGACGTGCGCGAGCTGGAAGTGATGGAAGAGGCGCGAGGCGCCGCCGAGGCCATGGGCGGAGTAGCCGCCGTAAAAGACGGGCGTTTCGAGGGATTCGTTGGGATGCAGGACGTAGCCGAAGTCGAAGGGGTTGAAGCCGCCAGCGATGCGGATGAAGTCGAGTTGGTCTTGTTCCACCACGAGACGCCAGGAGCCGCTCCAGGCAAGGGCGCCGAACCAGACCTCGCCATGGTTCTCGTCGGGGTCGCCGGACTGGATTGCGAACCAGGGATTGGCCTGATGGCCGGTGGTGCCACGGCGGCTTTCGAGGACACGTGCGCCGGGATGAATGGGTTCCTGAGTCAGGGTCCATTCGCCCGCCCAGCGACCGGTGAGGTAGTTCAACGAGTAATGACCGCGCGGGAGAGACCACGCAGCGGCAGCAGCCTGCTCGATGGTGATGGGCTGGGCTTCTTTGTTCTCGATGGTTGCGGAACGGGCGAGGATGCCGGTGTCGGGATCGATGGAGTAGTGGAGCGTGACGCAGACGGAGGCCTTGATGTCTTTGAGGACGATGTCGAAGCCGTGCGGTGTGGTCTTGTGGCTCTCGTAGTGGAGAACGAGGTCGCGATTGCCGTCGGCGAAGGTGACCTTGAGTGCGGGCTCGTTGAAGAGCCCAGAGCCCCAGCCGGCGTACTCCTGCGGTGTGTTGGTGTAGGAGCCGTCGAAGGAGGCCCACTCGCGTGAGGGCTGGGCGGATGGAAACTGGTCAGAGGCTGCGAGGCGGCCGCCCCAATAGAGCTGTTGGAGTTCTCCACGCGAGTTGACGCCGAACAAATAGGAGACGTTGCCGCCGTCGAGGCGGAAGATTTTGGAATCGGAATCGAAGGATTGGGCCATGGCGATCACCGAAGCGGAGAACAGCAAAAGCGATGAAAAGGTTTTCAACATCAAAGGGTCCTCTGGGCATCCTCGTGCAGGAATTCGGGCCGCCCCATGATAGCACCGGGGTTGCGCGCGTTTCTGAGGGACGGGACCGAGGCGGATAGGGATCAACCGTTGGAAACGGGATCAGCTATCCTGAACGTGCACCCCGGAGGTACCCGGATGCTTTCCCCCGCAGTAGTGACCGCACCTGCGTCGCCCACCCCCGTTGAAGAGATTGCCGCCGCGATCGAACGCGTGACCCCCTTGCAGGGGTTGAGCCTTGAAGACAGGCTGTGGCTGGCCCGGCATGGAGAGGAAGTGGTCGGAGAGCCCGGCCAAATTCTTTTTGAAGAGGGCGCCCCCGCGGACCGGATGATTCTTATCCTGAAGGGCGAGATTCACGTGCGCCGGCAACGCGGTGGCCCGATGGAGCTGTTTATCGGCCGTGCAGGGCAGATGACCGGTTATCTTCCCTTTTCGCGGATGAAGGTCTCCGGGGGACAGGGCTTTGCGATCTCGCCGGTGTGGGCGCTGACGATTCACAAAGAACTCTTTCCGGAGATGCTGCAGGCGATTCCTTCGATGGCACAGCGGGTTGTGTCGACCCTGCTGGACCGGGTGCGTGAGGTGACGCGCATCGAGCAGCAGGCGGAGAAGCTTTCGTCGCTGAACAAGCTTGCAGGGAACCTGGCGCATGAGCTGAATAATCCGGCCTCGGCGGCACAGCGGGCGGCAGCAAACCTGGTGACGGAGTTGCGCGCCAACCGGGCCAACCGCTTCAAACTGGTGAATCTTTGTCTTTCCGACGAGCAGATTCGGAAGATCGAAGATTGGGAGCAGCGCGTGCTGAGCCGCAAGGAATCGCTTGAAGACGTCAATGCCGGCGATCTGATAGCGCGCGAGGAGGGTCTGCGCACGTGGCTCAACGATCTGCCCACCGAGGGAGCGTGGGATATTGCAGCGCAGTTGAACGAACAGGGTGTGAAGGCTGCCGAGCTCGACACACTGCGGACATTTCTGCAGCCCAAGGAGATCTCGGTCGCGCTACAGTTTTTTGCGCGATACCTCAGGACCTCGCGCTCGGTGGAGACGCTGCTGAATGCGTCGGACCGGATCTTCGATTTGATCAGCGCGGTGAAGGCGTACTCGTATATGGATCGCGCTCCGATTCTGGAAGTGGATGTGGCGACGGGCATCGATGCGACGCTGCAGATGCTGCAGTCGAGGATGACGCATGTGACGGTGGTGCGGGAGTATGAGCCGGATCTGCCCCGCATCAGCGCCTACGGAAGCGAGCTAAACCAGGTTTGGACGGCGCTAATCGAGAATGCGCTGGATGCGCTGGGCAATCAGGGGACACTGCGGATTGCGTGCCGCCTGGAGGGCGAAATGATGCTGGTGGAGATTTGGGACACGGGCCCGGGGATTCCGCCGGAGCTGCAGGACCGCATCTTCGAGCCATTCTTCACGACGAAGCCGCCGGGACAAGGGCTCGGCCTGGGACTGGACAATGCGATGCGCATCGTGAGGAAGCACAAGGGGCACATCAGCCTGAAATCGGAGCCGGGGTCGACGTGCTTCCGGGTCCGGCTGCCGCTGGATCAACTGCAAGCCTACTGAGCACTGCGTGCGGCAGCCACATAAAGCTTGTGTGGGAGAGATTGAGTGTCCGAAGCGAAGAAGAATCCGACATTGGCGCCACTGCTGGGTGTGCGGAGGGGCCGCGAGGCAATTGAGTTCTACAAGAAGGCATTCGGGGCGGTCGAGATCTTCCGTACAGAGAGCGAAGACGGCTCGGTAGTGGCGCAGCTATCGATTGGGGCTCATGACTTCTGGTTGGCGGATGAATCGCCGGAACACAAGAACTACAGTCCTGAATCGCTGGGCGGAAGCACGATGCGGATGGTGCTGGTGGCAGACGATCCGGATGCAGTTTTCGACCAGGCCGTGCGAGCGGGCGCGACGGGGCTGTGGCCGATGGTGGACCAGTCGTATGGGTGGAGAATCGGGCGGGTGGTCGATCCGTTCGGGCATCACTGGGAGATCGGCAAGCCGCTTCACTGAGGGCGGAGAGCGAATGCGATGAAGGGTCCCAGCACGATTGAGACCGAGCGGCTGCTGTTACGCAAACCGACCATTAACGATGCGGAAGCGATCTTCGAGCGCTACGCGAGCGATCCTATTGTGACGCGGTATATGAGCTGGCCGACGCATCGGACGGTTGCGGATACCTGCGCTTTTCTCGCGTGGAGCGAGGCGGACTGGGAGCTTTGGCCGGCGGGATCGTATCTGGTGTTTTCACGGGTCGACGGAATTCTCTTAGGCGGCACGGGGCTGACGTTTAAGACACCAGTGTTCGCAGCGACTGGGTATGTGTTGGCGCAGGATGCGTGGGGACGCGGGTACGCCACGGAAGCCCTGCAAGCGATGGTGGAGCTAGGGCGAACGATGGGAGTCCGGCGACTGGAAGCCGTGTGTCACGTGGAGCACCTGGCGTCGGCACGGGTCATGGAGAAGTGCGGCTTCGTGAGCGAGGGAGTGCGGCAGGAACACACGGAATTCCCTAATCTGATGCCGGGGGTAAAGCTGGATGTGCTGAGCTATGCGCGGAAGTTTGAGGGGTGAATGTTCGAATGTGATCTCACCAAGGTGAATCGATTCGCAACTCTCCTCGAAGTTCAGTTGCCCGACTTCTCTTCGCAGTGTCACACTTGTCGGGGCCTGCATTCGCCTACAAAGACATGGTCCAGCCTCACGGTGGAGATGGACGCCTGACGAACTGCATTGGAGGAATTCACGGAATGACGCCCCAAATCGACACGAGTGATCGGAACGAACTAAGGAGCCTCGTGCGGGGCACGATTCACCTCCCGGACGGCGACAGCTACGATGAGGCCCGGCAGGTCTGGAACGGAATGATCGACCGCCGGCCGGCAGCAATCGTCGGGGCGGCAGGAGTCGCGGACGTGATGGCCACGGTCCGGTTCGCGGGCGAACGCGGACTGCCCGTCGCAATCCGGTGCGGAGGCCACAACGTCGCGGGAAGCGCGGTGGGCGATGGCGGCATCGTCATCGACCTGGCCCGGTTCAAGTCGGTTCGGGTCGATCCAGGCCAGCGCAGAGTGCGTGCGGGCGGCGGCGTTTTGTGGGGCGAATACGATTGCGAGACCCAAGCCTTCGGGCTCGCGTCACCAGGTGGCGCCATCTCGACCACGGGCATCGCTGGCCTGACCCTTGGTGGAGGGTATGGCTACTTGTCGCGGCGCTACGGAATGGCTTGCGACAACCTTCTTTCGGCCGACCTGGTCACGGCCTCGGGCGAGTTGGTCACGACGAGTGCCGACAGCCACCCCGACCTCTTTTGGGCGCTGCGCGGCGGCGGTGGGAACTTCGGGGTGGTGACGTCGTTCGAATTTCAACTTCATCCGGTACGCACGGCTCTCACCGGGATCATTGCGTTTCCATTCGAGATGTCGAAGACCGTGTTGCAGCGCTTTCGCGACCTGACTCTGCAAGCGAGCGACGACTTGACGCTGATGTTCGCAATCCTTCCGGCTCCGCATGGCGGCAGCATCGTTGGCGTTCTGCTGAGCAATTTCGGGACGCAAGAGGAGGGCGAGCGCGCCGTCCGGGCGCTTCGCGAGCTGGGATCGGTTCTGGTGGACACCGTCGCGCGCGTGCCGTACTGCACGATGCAGCAGCAGGTCGATGCGTCTTACCCGAAGGGACAGCGGCACTATTGGAAGTCAGCATTTCTGAAGGTGCTCACGGACGAAGTCATCGACGAGACGATCGAAACGATGAGCAGTTCGCCCTCGCCCATGAACGAGATCTTGATCGAAACCTACGGAGGCGCGGTTGCGCGGGTCGCCATTGACGCCACGGCATTCGGGCACCGCGATGCGCTATTCAACCTGAGTTTTATGGCCATCTCGAACGATCCCGCAATCGACGCGGAACAGACGACATGGGCGCGCGAGGCCTGGCAGAAGATTCTTCCGCACTCAACCGGCGGTGCGTACGTAAATTACATGTCGGCGGGAGAAGACGTGCATGCCGCTTATAGCGACGCGCGCTTCCAGCGTCTTGGGGCGATCAAAGCGAAGTACGATCCCGCGAATCTATTCCGCTTCAATCAGAATATTCCGCCTGCGAAGGGATAATGGGCTCGCGACTCCGTGACTGCAACCATGACTTGCGGAAACGCCAGTGCACCCTATCGGATGATCGCTCGATGGGTCGAGGAGGACGAAAGAATTGGAGCGAGCGTCAAGGGCCGGCTCATGCTCGATACCCTGCAAAGAACTGAATAGAAATATGAGAGTGCAGATCGTCAACAAATCCCGCAATGCCGGCGTTGGAAGATGATTCTTTCCAGGCTTCGATCCGATTTGAATTTCATGCCCTCTCCCATCAGCGGGCGGCCAGGGCTGTTGATTCGCGATTCTTTCGGGTACTCCGATGCGATTCTGGTGATTCCTCCATCCCTTGTCGGTTGCCTACTTTTCTTCGACGGAGTGCGGACAAGCCAGGACCTCGAGGCGGAGCTTTCTCGATTGGCGGGGGACGAAGAGATTGGGAACGCGGCCGAGCTTCTGGCCAGACGACTGAGCGAGGCGGGATTCCTCGAAGACGAGATCTATGCGCGACTCAAGGAGAGCTGCCGTGCGGCGTTTGCGCAAAGCGCGGTGCGGAAGGCGGCACATGCGGGGAAATCGTATCCCGCCGACATCGATCCGCTGCGCGAAGTGATGGGCAAGTATCTGGGCTGCGGAGCGGCTTCGCCGACACAGGCCGGAATCATCGGGATTGCCGCGCCCCATGCCAGTCCGGAACATGCATGGCAAAGCTACCAGTCGGCCTATCAGTGTCTGACCCCGGATCTGCGCGATCGCACCTTCGTGGTGTTGGGAACTTCGCACTATGGCGCGCCGGACAGATTCGGATTGACGCGCAAACCCTTCGAAACGCCACTTGGCAGAACGAGAATCGACGAGGCGCTGGTGTCTGCGTTGGAGGGCCAGCCTGCAGCCCTAATGGAGGACTACTGTCACGCAGTGGAACATTCGATCGAGTTTCAGGTTGTGTTTCTGCAGTCCATTTACGGACCGGACGTGCGCATCCTCCCTGTGCTGTGCGGATCGTTCGGGAGAAGCATCGATGAAGGCGAGCTCCCCGAAGACGACGACGGTGTGAAGCGTTTCCTGGGCGCGTTGGGGGAGATCGCCGCGAAGGAATCAAAGCGGCTGTTTTGGGTTCTGGGGATCGACATGGCGCATATGGGCGTGCGTTACGGAGACAAGTTCGCGGCGCAGGCCGACCTGGATGAGATGGCACGGGTCGCTGAGCGGGACAAGCTGAGGATCGAGCGCGTTAGCGCATCGGACCCACGGGGCTTCTGGGATTTGGTCAAGGAAAATAAGGACGATTTGAAGTGGTGCGGATCGTCGCCGGTGTACACGTTTCTGAAGGCTGTTCCGGGACCGCAGGGGACGCTGCATCGCTACGAGCAATGGAACATCGACGAGCAGAGCATGGTGAGCTTCGCCGGGATGTCGTTTCGCGCCTAAAGCGAGGCGCGCTTTATTTGACTGGGCGTGAGCCTGTGATGAGAATGTCCACCAGCCTTCGCGCGCTTTGCTGCCAGCCCGGGCCAGACGCGATGTGGGCGACACCGATCAGCGCTCGAAGCAGGTCGAAGGGGTCAAGATCTTTGCGGATGTCACCGCTCTTGATGGCGCGTTTGACCAGCGCATCAATTGCTGACTGGATCAGGCCGCGCGACCCCTCATATAGCTTTGAGGGGCCTCCGACGACACTATTGAGTGCGGGGGCGATGATCTGTTTTGCCGCGATGTGGTCGACGAAGAGGAGCATCCAGGCTCGCAATGCGTCGATCGGGGCCATCGTCTCGGCGAACTTACGCTCTGCTGCCGCCATCTTTTCGACTTCACTCCGATAGACGGCTTCGATCAGGGCATCGCGGGTGGGAAAGTGACGGTAGAGAGTCCCGGCTCCCACGCCAGCCTGTTTGGCGATGTCGTCGAGGCTAGCTTCCGCTCCGAAGCGGGTAAATGCCTCCTTGGCCACTTCCAAGATGCGCTCGCGGTTCCGCTGCGCGTCTGTACGCGGCTTGCGGCGCGGCTTTTGAGGGACGGGCTGGGAACGTTTCTTTGGCATACGCGAAAAAGACTTGCATCCGGAGATCGTCTCCGCTTATCTATTCATTCGGAGGTTGTCTCCGTTTTATTGGAAGCGGAGCGATTCGTCAATGCCGGAGGCAACGATGGGGTCAACAAGAAGACCGATCGGAGAATCAAGGAGGAATGGAATGGTCCAAGGGGTCGATTTGGCCGGTAGCTTCACGCTTTCCGGCAGTTCGCGCAGCGTCAACCGCATGGGCTACGGAGCCATGCAACTTGCAGGAAGGGATGGCAACAAACTGGTATGGGGACCGCCTCGCGATGTCGATGGAGCGATCGCGGTTTTGCGAGAAGCCGTGGCGAGCGGGGTGAACCATATCGATACTTCCGATTTCTATGGCCCTCACGTCACCAACCAGATCATTCGAAAAGCGCTCGCCCCCTACCCGGCCGATTTGGTCATTGTGACCAAGGTGAGCTGCCGGCGTGGCGACGATGGGTCGTGGATTCCGGCTATGTCACGCGAAGAGCTGACCGGGGCGGTGCGCGACAATCTGTGCAACCTCGGGCTGGATGTGCTGGATGTAGTCAACCTGCGCAGCATGTTCAGCGTTCATCAGCCGGCCGAAGGTTCAATTGAGGCCCCGCTCACCGTGCTGGCCGAGCTTCGGCAAAGGGGTTTGATTCGTCATATCGGGCTGAGCAACGTGACGCCCGCACAGATCGCGGAGGCGCAGCGGATCGTCCCCATCGTTTGCGTCCAGAATCATTACAACCTGGCGCACCGAGCGGACGATGCACTCATCGCGGACCTTGCTCGCGAGGGCATCGCTTACGTTCCATTCTTTCCGCTCGGCGGATTCACTCCATTGCAGTCGGGGACGTTGTCAGAAGCGGCATCGCAGCTCGATGCCACACCAATGCAGGTTGCCCTTGCGTGGCTGCTGCAGCGCTCGCCGAACATCCTGGTGATTCCAGGAACATCTTCTCTCACGCACCTTCGCGAGAATCTCAGGGCGGCGACGCTGCAGATTCCCGCCGAAGTGCTTGCCGATCTGGACGCAGTGTCGAGACAAGACGCCGCGGTTTCAACCGCACGCCATTCGTAGTGGACGTATTTGTAAACAATCGAAAATCAAGTACAGGAGTACTCATATGCGTGTTTTCGTTACGGGCGCGACAGGATTTATTGGTTCTCGGATTGTCCGGGAGCTGATCGGGGCGGGCCATCAGGTGCTCGGCCTCGCGCGCAGCGACACAGGCGCCGAATCACTCGCTGCAGCCGGCGCTGAGGTGCACCGAGGGAGTCTTGAAGAGCCGGAAAGTCTGCGCAGCGGGGCGGCGAAGTCGGATGGTGTGATTCACTGCGCCTTCGACCATAGCGCCTTCGGTCAGGATTTCTCGAAGTTCTTTGAAGTCTGCGAAAAGGACAGGCGCGCCATCGAAGCACTCGGGGACGCGCTCATTGGATCCGATCGCCCGTTGGTGATTACGTCTGGGACTGGAATGGGGAACGCTGTGCCAGGTCAACCCGCGACGGAAGATCATTTCGATCCCAACCACCCAAATCCTCGTAAAGTTTCGGAAGTCACCGGAGCTCTGGTGGCGGAGCGCGGTGTGAACGTTTCGGTGGTACGACTTCCTCAGGTCCACGACACGGTGAAGCAGGGCCTCATCACCTACGCGGTTCAGCTAGCGCGTGAGAAGGGCATTTCGGCTTACATCGGTGAGGGACTCAATCGGTGGCCGGCGGCGCATGTTCTCGATGTGGCCCAGCTTTATCTACTTGCGCTGGAAAAGCGCGAAGCTGGCAGCACGTACAACGCAGTCGCGGAAGAAGGGGTTCCGATGCTGGAGATTGCAGAAGTCATCGGCAGAGGATTGAGGGTGCCCGTGGCCGGCATTGCTCCGGCGGAAGCGCAGTCTCATTTTGGATGGCTGGCGATGTTTGCGCGAATCGATATGCCTGCATCGAGCGCACTCACGCGAGAAAAGCTGGGATGGAATCCGACGGGCCCCGGACTCATTGCCGATCTCGAACAGGTGCGCTACTTCTGAGCCCTCGGCTGTTGGGCTGGAGAGGAGTGCCTGGGGGTCCTAGAAGGAGACGTCGGCAGGCTCGGTGACGCGCATGACGGACTGGTCGCCGGTGCGTTGTTTCCAGGCGGCGCGGATGGCCTCGATCCTGGCGCGGTTGTCTGCGCTGTCAGGGTAGTCGATGATGAGCATTTTGGAGCGCA